>QWBY01000117.1_pt1 | contig 121037 bp, 107 predicted proteins | sample 1972471 | NCBI WGS metagenome assembly QWBY01 (sample SAMN09866722, study PRJNA288562) | Human gut metagenome isolate term6_stool, whole genome shotgun sequencing...
TTGAAAAGAGCACTTCTATGCAAATTATTCCGTTTCCTGCTCATTATCAGTCTGTTTACACCAACTTCGATATTTCTTCATTTTCGCTGATTAGTTGCATTACAATAGGTGAGCTTTTGTGGCTCAAAAGGTCATCTTTTGTACGACAATAGTTGAGATGCTCTTCTCCAAAGAGGCTTGAGATATAGGAAAGAGGTTATCATGTAATGCTAACCAATGCCTGATTACCTGGAAATAAGGAAATGTCTGCAGCGAGAACAAACTCGTTAGATGAGAATTTCCTTGTCAGTTGTTAATGTTTGTCTTGCCGTTCAGTTGAATGTAGCTGCCATTCATATAGACCTCTTCTTCCTCTAACAGTGTCTTCAGTGTTTTTCCAACAATCTTATCATCGTCAATCGGTTGGTCAGTCCTGATGTTCTTGAGTTCAGTAATCATGTGTCTTTCTCCGTCAGCCAGCAAATTAAGTATCTTTTCCCTGATTTCTTGTTGTGTATCGCCTTGTTCTTCTTGTTTATGAGCAAGGCACACATCGCACTGCCCACAATCTTCTGTCCTGCTTTCTCCGAAATATCTGAGTAGTTGCCGGCTACGGCATACATAATCGTTTTCAGCATATTTGATGACAGATGTGATTCGTTCGGTAAATTTCTTCTTGCGTGCCTCATATACTTCTTTCCCAAGTACCACATTCTCGCCATCTTCCCGGTCCCTTGCATATCTGATGATCGGGATGTTTTTTCTTGGTATGAAGTCGAGTATTCGTTTCTTGCTTAGATTTTGCAATATATGATAGGTTTGGTTGCGGTCAAATCCTGCCTCCTGAGCTACATAGCTCTCGTCGATGTAGCAATAGTCTGAGAACAATCCACCGTAGTTCCGCAATAGGGCAGTGATGACTTCGTTCTCGTCTTTAGAAAGAGAGTCGAGTCTGTAGAGGTCGTCACGGTTTAGAAGGAAATGAATCCTTGCTTTCATGTCTGGATCAGTCTCATATTCAATGTAACCCGCTCTGCTCAGGAGATGGAGTGCGGCGTTTACCTGAATGGGAAAGTGCTTGAAGGTAACGCAGAATTTGTCAATTGGAAACTCATAGGTGACATCTTGCCCGCTTCCGACTCCCAGTTGATAGAAGTAGGCCAAGTGGTCATATACTGATCGAATATAATCCTTTGGAGGGAATGTGTCTTCTATTCTTTTCCGGAGGTTGCGCTCATCATAATTTCTCGTATGGAGAAGAATGGCATACGACTTTCTCCCATCTCTTCCGGCGCGTCCTGCTTCTTGGAAGTAGGCCTCAAGCGAACTTGGGAAGTCTGCATGGATGACAAGTCTGACGTCGGATTTGTCTATACCCATACCGAAAGCATTGGTAGCTACCATCACCCTGATTTTATCGTTCTGCCAGTCGTTTTGTCGCTGCTCTTTTACGGTGGGCTCTAAGCCCGCATGATACCATGTTGCTGATATATTGGCTTTTGAGAGTCGGTTGGCGATTTGTTGCGTGCGTTTCCGGCTTCTGCAATAGACGATGGCCGCACCGTTTACTGCTTGGAGTATGTGTATAGTTTCTTCAACTTTATTTTCGGTCTGCCGCAATACGTATGCTAAATTTTTGCGCTCGAAGCTCATCGTGAAGGCATTCTCTTCTTTGAAAGCCAGCCGTAGTTGTATGTCTTTGATGACTTCTGGAGTGGCCGTTGCCGTCAGCGCAAGTATTGGGGCATCGGGAACCAGTTTTCTGATGTTTGCAATTTCGAGATAGGAGGGCCTGAAGTCATAGCCCCATTGACTGATGCAGTGGGCTTCATCAACTGTGATGAAACTCACTTTCATGTGTCTTAGCTTGATTTGAAAAAGCTCTGATGATAGTCTTTCAGGCGAGACATAGAGGAGTTTCAGTCCTCCGAAGATGCAGTTTTCTAATGTGGTGACGATCTCATCGCGCGACATTCCTGAGTAGATGGCTGCCGAGCGGATGCCTTGATGCTTCAGGTGGTCCACTTGGTCCTTCATCAAGGATATAAGGGGAGTGATGACAATGCAGACGCCTTCTTTACTTAAAGCCGGCACTTGGAAAGTAATCGATTTTCCACCGCCAGTAGGCATCAGCCCAAGGGTATCCTTTCCTGCTCCGATGCTTTCAATCACTTCTTTTTGGATGCCTCGGAAATCAGGATATCCCCAATATTTATGAAGGATTTCCTTGTATGTCATTTGTTGCTGTAATGTTAGGACCGTTTTGGCTATTCCTCTTCAGACGGTCGTATGCCTTCAATCTGAAGTTGGACAGCTCCACGCTTGAAAATGTTGTCTTCAATAGTGTAGGCAATGTCGAACGAGCGCTTTGACTTGATATAACGTGCCGAATCGCTCTGTCCAAATGCAATGCCGTTCATTACGTTATTTGATTTGGAATCGACGAGTTCTAATTTGATATGCTCTTGTTCGCGTCCGACAACTTTACTCGTACCAAAGTCAAAGACGTTCTTCGTACAGAAGAGAGGCTTTTGGTTTCCTGGGCCGAAAGGGGCAAACCGCTTGAGGTCGTTGTGGAGCTTCTTCGTGATATCCTTGAAATCAATGAGCGCATCAATGTTGAGAATTGCTTCTGTCTGTTCCGGCTGGATATGTTCGTCAACGTATTGCTGGAGTCTGATGCGAAATTCCTTGACGTCCTTCCATTTAAGTGTCAATCCAGCAGCATAGGTGTGTCCGCCAAAGTTGAGTAGCAAGTCGCTGCAACTCTTGATGGCAGAATAGATGTCGAATCCTGCGACACTGCGAGCTGACCCAGTGGCCAACTCTCCGTCTTGAGTGATGACGATAGTAGGGCGATAATAAATTTCCGTGAGGCGTGAGGCCACAATTCCTATGACACCTTTTTTCCAGTGTTCGTCGTACAAGACGATACTGTTCTGATGTTTCTGACTTTCCAATCGCTCAACAATCTGGTTCGCCTCATCAGTCATCTGCCGGTCAACATCCTTCCGTTTCTCGTTGTATTCGTCAATGTGTTTGGCTTCGAGAAGTGCAGTGGGAAGATCGCGCTCGACAAGCAGGTTGACGCTTTCACGACCGTTCTCCATGCGTCCGCTGGCATTGATGCGTGGTCCTATCTTGAAAATAATGTCGCTCATCGAAAGCTCGCGTCCGTTCAGTCCGCAGATGTCAATGATGGCCTTTAGACCAATACTCGGGTTCTGGTTAAGTTGTTTGAGACCGTGAAACGCAAGAATACGGTTTTCTTCAACGACAGGTACTAAGTCGGCTGCAATGCTCACTGCGCAGAAGTCGAGTAGGGGAATAAGACGAGAGAAAGGAATGTTGTTGTTCTTTGCAAAGGCTTGCATGAACTTGAATCCCACGCCGCAACCGCACAGATTCTTGAAAGGATATGTGTCGTCTGGTCGTTTGGGATTTAAGATTGCTACTGCAGGAGGCATTTTCTCGTCTGGCACATGGTGGTCGCATATAATGAAATCAATGCCCAACTCTTTGGCATACGAGATTTCATCATTGGCCTTTATGCCACAATCAAGTATGATAATGAGCTTCACCTCAGTATCCTTTGCATGGTCTATTGCCTTTTTGCTGACTCCATATCCTTCTTCGTATCGGTCTGGGATATAATAGTCTATGTTGGAATAGAATTGCCGAAGAAATTTATACACCAATGCTACAGCCGTGCATCCGTCAACATCATAGTCGCCATAGACCATAATACGCTCTTTTCTGCCCATGGCATCGTTCAGCCTATCGACTGCAATGTCCATGTCTTTCATAAGAAATGGATTAATGAGGTCGGATAGCTGAGGCCGGAAAAACCTTTTGGCCGCACTCTCTGTGGTAATCCCACGGTGTATCAGTAATGATGCGAGTGTCGGGCTCATGTTGAGTTTCTCCCCTAATTCGTTAGCTGCATTTGTCTGTTCGGTTGTAGATGGTGTGTAGTTCCATTTAAAATGCATTTTAATTGTTTTTTATTCTGCCCGTAAAGGTACAAAAAAAAAGCGTAAGTCTATGTAGATTTACGCTTTTTTAATTACTGTCCTTTTATCTGTTTTCAGATTGTAAAATAAGGACGGATTTATTTGAATTGAGGTTTAGAGACCCATTTTCTGACGGATGTTTGCAGGGATGGCATTCTTGTTGACCATGTAGTCCATGGTGTTTGCTGCAATGAAATTCTTGCTCATGTACCAAACGCCCTTGTATGCGCCTGTCTCACCCCATGAGTTCTTAACCATGTAGTATTCCTTGCCGTTTTGGTCTTTTGCAATACCGAAGATCAGCATACCGTGGTCGTCAGTGAGTTCCCAGTTGTCGTAACGATTCTGGCGCTGCTCCTGTGTTGGAGTGATTTCAGGTACGTTAACACCAAGTTCGTCGATGATGTCACGTTTCTTTGAAGCTGAAAGACCAAGCCATTTAGCCATATCGCTGCCTTGTAAACTTTCAACTTTCTTGCCGTCAACCATGTAGGCGAGACCGTCGCGTGTGAAGCCAGGCTCACTAACATCGCCACCCCAAGCAATGCAGTAACCGTTCATAACGGCATTGTCGATGATTTCCATCATTTCATTCATTGGAAGGTTGTGAGACTGTGGCATACGCCAGTTGTCTTGTACCTCAACAGCGAACTTTGTATAGAATGGGTGGTGTGTGTAAGAAGTCACAGTGACATAGTCGTTCCAATCCAAACCAAGGCTTGAGGCGAAAGACTTCGGAGTGTATTGCTTTCCTTCGTAAGTAAAGGTCTCTGGGCACTTACCGAGATAAGCATCGAGGATTCCCTGGAGACCTGGCTTCCACTGATTAGAAATCTTGCTTGCTTTGTTTGTTGCAATAGCGTTCACGTATGGTTCCATTACTGAGAAGAATTCGTTGAAGTTGTACAAAGAATCACCTGTGAGAGAGCCTGGGAATGGCATTGCGTTTTCAGGGCAAATACCATAGTTTATCATGCAATACAATGGGTCATAGCAAGAGCCACCCTGAGCAAATTGAGCGTCGCCGTGCATGCGAACGACGGTTATTGCTCTGTCCATGTATGTCTTGTTGGCAACGAAGCTTTCGCAAAGGTCATAAGTCTTGCCTGTTTTTCTCAGGATTTCAGCTTCAAAGTAAGCTAATGTAGAGTAGTCCCAACACGTACCTGAGCGGTTTTGGTTCTTGATGCTTGTGATAGGATTTTCCTTCACTACAGTGAATACGGGCTTGTTACTTTTCTTTGTCCCCTTCTTAGGGGCAGCAGCGTTCATGCTTGTCGTAAAAACAGCGAGCAATGCGAATACTAAAACTTTTCTCATAATTTTTGAATTTACCAGGCTATCATCGGTTAATGATGTACGTCTGGTTTGTTTAAATTGTAGTTTGTTTAATTATTATTGTTTATTTATAAATCTATTTCTGAATTTCTGATTAGGCATTCATGTAAGCTTCGACGTCTTTTGGAAGATAAGGGATACGGTCTTTACCGATGAAACGACATCCATCCTTTGTTATCAGTATGTCATCTTCAAGGCGAATACCTCCAAAGTCTTTGTAAGCATCAAGCTTATCAAAGTTGAGGAACTCCGCACAGTGCTTCTTCTCTCGCCATTCGTCGATGAGAGCTGGAATAAAATAGATTCCCGGCTCATCAGTTACAACGAAACCTTCCTGAAGTCGTCTGCCCATACGCAAGCAATTTGTTCCAAATTGTTCAAGGTTTGGGCGTGTCTCTTCATCGAAACCAACGTAGATTTGTCCGAGCGCTTCCATGTCGTGGACGTCCATTCCCATCATGTGACCAAGTCCATGAGGCAGGAACATGGCATGTGCGCCTGCTGCTATGGCAGCATCTGTGTCTCCCTTGGCTAAACCAAGTTCTTTCATTCGGTTAAAGATGATTCGGCAAATGGCGAAGTGAACATCAGCATATTTTGCCCCGGGCTTAGCTAGTTCCAAAGCTGCGTCGTGAGCTTCTACCACCACATTGTAAATGTCTAATTGCCTTTGTGTGTACTTCCCATTTACAGGGAATGTGCGAGTGTTGTCCGAACAATAGTGATTGATGGTCTCTCCTCCACAGTCGCAAAGCACCAATCGGCCATCTTTCAACTCTGCCATTGACGGATTTCCATGCATGATTTCCCCGTGCTGTGAGAAGATAGTCGGGAATGAAACCATTGACCCGTGGGAGTTGGCCACTCCGTCAACATTTCCAGCTACAAACTTCTCTGTCAGTCCTGGCTTTGTCAGTCGCATGGCAGTCGTGTGCATCTTGTATCCAATGATAGCTGCGCGTTCCAATTCTTCTATTTCCTCGGCTGTCTTGACCGAACGCATCTTCACGATCGCATTGATGAGCTCCAGACTGGCAGATTCCTTTTGCTGATTGGGATGAATTCCTATCAGATCGAATATCTGAATTTTAATGTCTGAACGATAAGGGGGAAGGAAATGAATCTTTCTTCCGCTGCGCATAGCATTGCTACAGATAGTCTTCAGCTCTTTCATAGGGGCTGAGTGCATCACTCCGACTTGCTCTCCAAGTTCTTTTACTGTGTCAACACTTCCAAACCAGACAATGTCTTCTATGTCAATATCATTGCCTATCAGTGTTTCTTTGTTTTCATCAATATCGATGACACCAACGAGTCCTTCTCTTTTCTGTCCAAAATAGTACAGGAATGATGAATCCTGACGGAATGGAGAGTATCCATTCGCTGGTGAATTTACTGGCGACTCATTGTTGCCAAAGATAATGATAATGCCGTCTTTCACAAGCTTCTTTAGCTCAGCACGACGGTTTATGTACGTTTCTTTGCTAAACATATTGGCTTTTTTTCGTTGTTTAGCTGCAAAGATAATGAAATTTCTACTAATTTCCTTAACTTTGTACTCAAATTAATCAGTTTTTTATGCTTATCAACAAAAATACGGGTTTGGTGTTGGAAGGCGGTGGCATGCGTGGCGTTTTTACGGCCGGCGTTCTCGATGCGTTCATGAAGTATAATTTTTATTTTCATTATGTCGTGGGAGTGTCGGCGGGTGCATGTAATGGTTTGTCCTACATGAGCCGTCAGCCCGGTCGTGCTCGTGTTTCCAACATTGATTTATTGGCTAAATATGATTACATCGGGTTGCGCCACCTCGTTACCCAAGGTTGTATATTCGATCCTGAACTTCTCTACAAACGCTTTCCCTATGAAATCATCCCCTATGACTACTCATCGTATTTCAAGAATGTACAAAGGGGAGATGTCTATGAGATGGTTACAACAAATTGCCTTACTGGTCGATGTGAGTATCTTCAGGAACGAAGTGGTGACAGCCGACGGCTGAACGAGCTGGCCAGAGCATCGAGCAGTCTTCCCTACGTCAGCAAGATTGTCAACATTGACGGGATTCCCATGCTTGACGGAGGCATCATCGATTCTATACCCGTGTTGCGTGCAATTTCAGTAGGGCATGAGACGAATGTTGTCATCTGTACGAGGAATAAAGGATGGAGAGACCAAGGAAAGGACCACAAGTTGCCGAGATTCATCTATCGGAACTATCCCAGACTAAGGGTGGTGTTGAGCCATAGGCTGAATGCCTACAACCAGCAATTGGATTTGGTTGAGGACTTGGAAGCAAGTGGAAGGATTGCGGTTATCCGCCCCGAGAGTCCGATTGTGGTAGGAAGGATGGAGAAGGACATTCAGAAACTGGAAGCTCTCTATGACGAAGGGTTCCGATTGGGTGAACGATTTCTTGTCGAGCATGGAGCTTAATAGCTGTGTCTGGCGATTAAGCTCCAAGTATTTTTTTATAGTTCTTCAATATATTTGGGAGAAGGCCCGTACTTGTTGGCCTCTGGCTTGCTGTCCAATAATGTGAAAATAAAGGTGGCAACACCGACAATAAATACCAGAAGGTACAATATCAGCACGCTGATTCCTGCGGTAGGATTTTTGCTGAATCCATCGGCAATTGCCTTTGAGATGGCCATAGGGTCGTTGTCCTGTGCCGCATCCATAATTTCTTCAAGAGGTACGGTTCCGAAGATGAGGAATCCAATTCCAATCATCAGTAGTGCGGCAATGCCCCACCACCAACCACTTCTACCAGTGTCGTGCAGACGGCGGAACAGCATGGAAACGCAAGCAATCATGATGAAGCAAGCAGCTATTTGTCCGATGATGGGAATGAGATTTACAACAAAATAGCAAATCATCAGTACCAGATAGCCCCACCAATACTCCGAACGGCGGATGCGTCCTTTGAACTGAAACATTTTCTTGAAAGCGTTGATTGCAGCTTCTTTGAAACCTACTTGAGGTAATTCTTTAATTTGTACCATAGTCTGTGATTATTTGGTGAATATTTTTAGATTATACTCATTTCAGCAAGTCGGGGCGCAGTCGTTTTGTCCGCTCCATGGCCTGGTCAAATTCCCATTGTTTGATTTTCGCTTCGTTTCCGCTAAGAAGTATTTCGGGAACCTCCCATCCTTTGTAGTTCCTTGGGCGTGTATAGATTGGAGCCGAGAGCATGTCGTCTTGGAAACAGTCGGAGAGTGCACTCTGTTCGTCGCCGATAACTCCCGGAACTATTCTGACAACAGCGTCTGCGATGATAGCCGCTGGCAGCTCGCCTCCCGTCAGAACATAGTCGCCGACGGATATTTCTCTGGTGATGAGGTGGTCGCGTACTCGTTGGTCGATGCCTTTGTAGTGTCCCGCCAATATAATAAGGTTGCCACCCAGTGACAGTTCGTTGGCTATCTTTTGGTTGAATGGCTCGCCATCGGGTGATGTGAAAATCACCTCGTCATAGTCACGTTCTTCTTTCAGTGCGCTGATGCATCGGTCGATGGGCTCAATCTGCATCACCATGCCTGCTTGTCCTCCGAAGGGATAGTCATCCACACGCCTCCATTTGTCCTGAGTGTAGTCGCGTAGATTGTGCAAGCGAATCTCTGCAAGCCCTTTCTTCTCAGCTCTTGCCAATATGCTCTCATGCACAAAGCCTTCAAGCATTTCCGGTAAAACAGTGATGATATCTATTCTCATATACAGCTACAAAGTTAACAAATATTTCATTAGAGGCATTAATGATTAGGAATTTTTTGTAACTTTGCAGCCAAATTTTAATACCAAACATATAAACCTATGAAAAGAATCTTTTCCCTCGCCATTGTTTTGATGGCAGCTTTTGCCTCGGTACAGGCTCAAAACGTACAATTACACTATGACCTTGGTCGCACCCTCTATGATGATTTGGACAGTCGTCCATCTGTCACCACTACGGTAGAGATGTTCAAACCAGACAAATGGGGCTCGACTTTCCTCTTCACCGATATTGATTATAAGAACGATGGCGACGTGGGCGCCTATTGGGAGATTGCCCGCGAGTTCAATCTGTCAAAGAATAAACGCTGGGCAGCCCATGTGGAGTATAATGGCGGTCTTGTCTCCGGAGAAGTGCCAGCCGGCTATTATGCCAACCGTTTTCAGCACGCATTCCTCGCTGGCGGGGCATGGAACTGGGCCAACAAGGACTTCTCGAAAACTTTCAGCGTGCAGCTGATGTATAAATATTATTTCAAGAATGCGCATACGGGTGTCAGTCCATTCAGCGGTTTCCAGTTGACCGAAGTGTGGGGAGTGAATTTTGCCAAAGGGCTCTGTACGTTCTCCGGCTTCTGCGACCTGTGGTACGACCCGACAGTAAATGGTAAACTCATTGTACTTTCCGAACCGCAGTTCTGGTTCAATATGAACACCTTGAAAGGCTGGGATAAAGTCAACTTGTCTCTCGGTTCTGAAATAGAAATCAGCAACAACTTCGTGTGGAACGACAAGGGTAGGAATAACAAGTTCTATGCCATCCCGACCATAGCGGCTAAGTGGACTTTCTAATGTTCATGGCGCCTAATCCCTTTTGGCCTGCTGCCGATTCGCATGCAGTTTGTTATGTGAGGTACAAGTCATGGGAAATCAGGGATTGAGTTGTTGGGATGATGAATGGCCAAAATTCTTTGCAAAGACTTTTCTGTTGCAGAGATTTTTGGTCATTATTGTTTTTATTGTTGCTGTCTGCCAAACTTCTAAAGTCATGCCGGGCAAAATTTATTGGTGTTCTTTTAGAACTTTAGCGGGCACCCATGTTTTATGTCTGTTAATCCGTTGACTTTTAAGTGGTTGCAAGAAGCGATGCGAAAGGTCAGCTTTTGCAAAGCAATAGCTGACCTTTCGCATGGTGATGGCTGACCTTTCGCAGTGCGGTTCATGATTTCTGGAATTTCATGGCACCGCTACCGCATGATAGAGTTGAGCGGTTTCAGAATCACTCTACGATTTTACCGTCGAAAAGATGGATGATGCGATGCGCCTGAGCAGCGTCGTGCTCGTTGTGGGTTACCATTACGATGGTTGTTCCCTCTTGATTAAGCTCTGCCAGCAGTCGCATCACTTCCGCACCGTTCTTCGAGTCGAGGTTACCAGTCGGCTCATCGGCAAGAATCAGTTTCGGACCGAATACCACTGCACGGGCAATGGCAACGCGTTGTTGCTGACCGCCACTCAGTTGGTGAGGAAAGTGTTTCGCACGGTGAGTGATCTGCATTCGCTTCATGATTTCTTGAACTTTTTCCTTACGTTCGGCTTTGGGCATGTTGAGGTAAGTGAGCGGAAGCTCAATGTTTTCCTCGACGTTGAGCTCATCAATGAGGTTGAAACTCTGGAACACGAAGCCAATCTCGCCTTTGCGCACATCGGTGCGTTCTTTCTCTTTCAAATCTGACACCACCGTGTCGCCCAGGACATATTTGCCGTTTGTGGGATTGTCGAGCAACCCAAGAATGTTGAGGAGTGTTGATTTGCCGCATCCTGAAGGCCCCATGATAGCAACAAATTCTCCATTTTCCACTTCGAAACTAACACTGTTGAGTGCAATTGTCTCTACTTCTTCCGTGCGGAACGACTTGCTAAGCTTGTCAACTTTAATCATAATTATATTGTTTTTTATTTTGAAATTAGAATTCTGTATATTGAATAATTTGTTTTAATCACCTAAATAAGATACTTCTCATTCTTGAAACTGAATGTTTGAACTTCAAGAATCCAAGATTGTTTATTCTTGTTTTAAGTAATTTACCGGATTGCTGTTGGCTACCCGTCGGCAATTCAATGTCACGATTACCGCCACGATGAGCAACACGCATACGGTGGTAACCAAGAATGTCCACACAGAGAGTGTGATTCTGTTCCCGTAGAGTTGCAACCAGTAAGCACTCACGAAATACGAGGCCAACGAGCCAATGATTGTTGCCGGGATTGCAGTGAGCATTATGCCTCGCTGAAAAATGCGGATGATATCCAGAGCTCGTGCTCCGTTTACTTTTCGGATGGCGATTTCCTTATGGCGGCGATTCACTTCGTCGTTTACGTACCCCACGAGGCCCGTCAATGCAATCAGGAGTGTGACGAAGCCTGCAACCATCACTCCATTCCTGAAATTCCTTGTTGATGTATATTGCAAGTTCTTTGTGTTCTCCAGACTTTCTACTATTACTGTCTTGCCAGGGAAGAAACGTTGCAGCCGGCTCTGAATCTCGTTGAGGGTCCTGACGCTGAAATCGGAAAGCCGGATGAGAAGATAGTTGTTCATCTCGTTGGCGGCACGTCGATAGAACATTACAGAAGGTTTATCGTACTGATAGTTCTCCGCATCCCCAATAAGAATGTCTTTATACACTCCGATAATTGTAATCGGGTCTTGATTCCCCTCACCGCTATGTTCTGAAATGATGACCTTCTTTCCAACGACATCTTTCCAACCGCGAAGTGCATTCATCCTTTTTGCAAAACTTTCGCTCACCATAACTTGTTTCAAACTATCTGAACAGTGCTCAAATTCCCGACCGGCGACGATTGGTATGTCCATTATTTTGAAGTAGTTGTCGCTCACGGAATAGAAGTCGGCTATGTTGAACAGCTCTTCATGCTCACCGGGCACCTTAACGCAGTTGCCACTATAACAATTGAGAGGTAAGGTGTTGCATGCCGTAATATCTTTAACCGTCCCCATTTTTTTGATTTCATCAATCGCTATTTCCCGCTCTTTGGCCGACAAGGTGCCGATTCTCACCATGGCGATATTTTTGCATTGGTAGCCCAAGTCAAAGTTTACGGTATGGTGATATTGCAAGCTGACTACGAAAAGCAGGCCCAAAAGGAAACTGACCATTGCGAACTCTACTCCCAACAGCGCTACTTTCCAGTGATGGCGAGCCTCTGCATAGCCTCGAAATGCAATGGCCACAGGCATACGGTCGTAGAGAATGCCTGGCACGATTCCGCCAATGATGAGGACTATTACAACAATGGCAATCAATATCCATGAGCCACGATTGAGAATCAGTACGCTTATTGGTGCGGAAAGCATTTGCTCAATGGTGCCTTTAGTTGCCCAGAGGAGAATTATCCCAAGTGTAAGAGCCAGTAGAATGTGAATAAATGTTTCGCCGAAAGTGATGCCGAGGATAGCCTTCCGACCAGCTCCGTAGCATTTTCTTACTGCCATTTCCCTTGCTCGGCTCATCATGTTGCCAATGACAATCAGTATGTAATTGAGTATGGCGGCCGAAAGGATGACAAGAGCCAGAAGTGAGAGAATCCAAAACATCTGTTTCACGTTCTGCTGGCTGGTGTAATAATGCGAAATAGGTGTGAGCATGAAGTCTATTGTTATGCCTGATTGCTTCATTTCCTTGACGGGGAAATGAGTCAGTATCATATTCTTTACGAGCGGTCTGAGAGCATCTGGATTTGTTCCCTTGCACAATTTCACATAACTTAGGTAGCGGTCGTTTCCGAGAAGATTGTCGGAGCCATCGAAACTGAAACTTTCTTGCGACTTCATTGCGCCGATGACATCGAAATTGTGGAAAGAAGAGTTGTGCGGATAATCCTCAAATACACATGCAATCGTAAGTTTCAAATCAGCCATCTCAAGTGGAGTAATCTGCTTTCCCAACACATTTCCGCCCAGTCGCTCGGCAAACGAGCGTGTGACGCCGCAGCAGAAAGGTTCGTTGAGTGCTTTTTCTGCATCACCAGCGATAATCTCTGTTGGGAATATCTTGAAGAAGCAACTGTCCGTCAAGTAGATATCGGCATTCAACCGCTTCTTGTCGTTTGTTTCCACTTCACCGGTTACGAGCGGATTTACCCTTGTTGCCAATTCAACCTGTGGAATTGTCTTCATCATCAACGGAGCCACACCGCCGGGAGTTTGACTTCCCTCCGTGTATTCCTGTTCTTTCATTTGAAAACCTTCAGTGACGCGACAGATGCGCTTATGGTCTGGAAACGACTGGTTGTAGGTCTGTTCATAATATATTTCAGCAATAATCACCGCGCTGATGCTCAGACCGAGAGTCAGACAAAGAATCTTTACAATGTTGTGTTGTCCTTTTCGTGGGATATTGCTTATAGCATTGGTAATAATTTTTTTCATCTTTATTCTTGTTTGATATGTTTAATAGGGTTTTCATTGCTTGCAATATAGCTCTGGATGGATACGGACGCCAAGGCTATGAGCATAACGGTGATTCCCGAAACGATAATCCAAGGCCACCAGACGATACGGTAACTGTAGTCGCTTATCCATTCTGAGACGAGGATCCATGTCAACGGCGCACTGATAATGAACGCGATTCCTACGTAAGCGATGAAAGTGCAGATGAGCTTCTTCCTGATTTGGTTGCTTGTTGATCCGAATATCTTACGGAGTGCAATCTCCTGACTACGCTGTTGTATGAAGTAGGTTGACATGGCGATGAGTCCGAGAAGGGAAATCAGAATGGTAATGAATGCAAAGATAGAAACGATGTTCGTTATTTGCTGTTCCTTTTCAAACTCAGTTTGTATGTAGTCTTCAACCAACGGATGACTCTCGTCTAACTCTTCGTGATAGACTTCCTTGAAGATTTTTTGAACCTCTTTGTAAGCATCTAAGGGATTTCCTTCCACTTGTATGGTAAGATTCCATGGGTGGTCGAGCTTTTCTTCGATGCCTACAAGCAATGGCTTATTGGCTTCTGTGAGAATATTGTTGAGATGAAGCTCGCTAAGGACGCCTCCAAATGACGCTTCTGGGTCAATCCCCATAAACCCGAATTTCTTGAATAACTCACTCATATGCGTTTCTGTTGGGCTCATGTTCAGTGCTCCCAGTGCGGGTGTGTTGGCAAATACCACCGGATAATGGGCAATGTGATGATTGTTTGTCAACGCAAGACCGTAGATGCTCATGAAGTTCATGTCGCCCACTAACAGTTGGAAAGAATAGCTCTTACCCTGTTCAACAATGGTGTTGTTATTGCCTCCGTCTTGTGGTGTTCCCATTGAAGCTGCGACGAGCGAAACTGATGGAAGCTGTTTGATTTTCTCAATGAACACGGGATATTCCTTGCTGTTGAAGGCATGGTATTGCGTAAGACAGATGAGTTTGTGCGTCTTGAAACCTAATGGGGCTGAAGTCAAATGTCTAGTTTGAAAAGTCATGACGAGTGCACTTGCCAGCATTATTATTGTGATGACATTCTGTAGGATAATAAAAATCTTACTCAGGACCATCTTGGTGCGTTGTCTGAAGGTGCCTTTCACCACTTCGATAGGTTTTGCTCTGGACATGACCAGGGCAGGGAAAGCGCCTGAAAGAGCCCCGATTAGCACTATTGCGATGATAGCAATGATGATGAATACAGGTTCCTTGAGAATGCTCATGTGTATCGGTGTGTTGAGCAAGCGTCCTGTAATAGGGGCGAAGAGTAGGGCGAATGCAATGGAAATGGTGAAAGACAAGGCGCAAAGCATGGTACTTTCCATCATCAGTCTCATAATGATATTTTTCCGGTTTGCACCGAACATTCGGCGGGTGGCAATCTCACGAGAGCGGTAGCCCGATTGTGCTACGGTAAGATTGATGTAGTTCATTACTGCAAAAAGCAAAATAACGAGTCCTACGACAAAGAGAATGTTTACCATCTTGCTGTTGCCGATGTTCAGATTGTCATTGTATCTTTCCAGTTGTGTGAAGTGCAGCTTGTTCAGTGGCGTCAATATGACTTTGTGACGGTTGTTGTCACCTTTGAAATGCTCCCAGAACGTTTCAATAAAATTGGTGAACTCGTCCTCCCTTCCGAGCATTTCCGTTCCCTTTCTTACTTGAAGGAATGAGCTACATCCAGTTGAGTTGATGACATTTGGGAACAATTCATCAGTATCTGCAGCATTCAGATACTTGTTCCAATAGAAATTGATAATAATATCTACCTTGCTGTTGACAATAGTATTGTCGAAGTCTTTGACTATGCCCGTTACACGAAAGCGAATACTGTCGTTCCATACTATTTCCTTGCCGAGTGCGTCTGCATTGCCGAACCATTTATTGGCAAACTGCTCGGTAATGACTGCGCTGTTTCTCTCTTTCAGGCAAGTCTTTCTGTCGCCTTCAATTAGTGGAAAGTCAAACATGCTGAACAAACTGGAGTCGGAGAGCATCGTAACGACATTCTTGTATTCGCCTTCCTTTTGCAATCTCATTAAACTGACAATAAATCCGCAGGTGTTTTCTATTTCCGGATAGTGTTTCTTGAATTGTTTTAGTACGGCATGGTGCAAGCCCAGTGCCTTGCTGCCGTCCTCAGGAAATTCAATTCCCAAGGTGTAAATCTGTTCTGCCTTGTCGTGTTGATGGTCGATACTGCGTTCCTGCCAAGTATAGATGCCTATCAATATAACGAACATCAGCGAGATGCTAAGTCCGAATACATTGATGGCTGCATAGGCTTTATTCCTCGAAAGGAAGGTAAAGTAGGATTTCAGATTGAATAATTCCTTCATCTTGATATATCTATTGTTTTAGTATTAATATTTCGTTGTCCTTGTAACTTTCGTAACCACTTGTTATGACACGCTCTCCGGGTTCCAGACCTTCAAGAACTTCGTAGTATTCGGGGTTCTGTCGTCCGATGCGGATGTTGCGTCGATAAGCTTTCTGCCCATTCTTGTCAAGCACGAATATCCAGTTGCCACCCGTGACGCTGTAGAAAGTACCCTTCGGTATGAGGATAGCCTTCTTTGATTCGCCAAGTTTCAGGTCGATGTAGTAGGTTTGTCCCGTTCGGATGTTCAGTGGACGGTTGCCACTGAATACGAATTCAACCTTGAATCGCCCTTCTTTTACTTCGGGAAACACTTTGCGAACAACAAGCTGATAGCGTTTTCCGTTCTGCTCAAAGACAGCTGTCAACCCTTGATGCACCCGGTCTATGTAGTGCTCGTCCACCTTTGCTTCAACTTTGTAGTCGCTCAAGTCGTTGATTACCCCAATTTTCTGTCCGGGAGTGATGCTCTGTCCAAGCTCTATGTCCAACTGTCCCACCTCGCCATCTATCTGTGAGCGTACGTTGAGGCGCTCTTTTCGTTGACGAACCAGTTGCACGTTGCGCATCATTGACGCGAGGTTGTCATTCATCTGGTCAACCTGAGAGTGTCGCAATTGTGCGTCTCTGCTGATGCGTTGTTGTATCAGACGGTTCTTTTTCACCGCCAGCTCATAGTCCTCCTTCGCCTTTAGGTATTCCTCACGACTGTTGAGCTCTTCCTTCTGCAAAGAAGCCTGATGGTTGTAACTCCTCTTTTTCGATTGTACATCCATGGATAGTTGGACCGCCTCGTTACTGTTGTTGAGTTGGTCTTGTTGCATCGAAATCTGAGTGTTGCGGAGCATGTTCTGCTTCTCGGCGAGTTCACTCTCGGCATTGAGTATTTCCAAGTCGAGATTGCTGTTGCTCAGGCGTACGATGACTTGCCCTTTGGCGACGTGTTGTCCTTCTTCTACCATTTTTTCCATGACCACACCACCTTCTTCAGGTGAGATTTGTACGACCTGAATGGGGATAACGTTGCCATCGACACTCACATAGTCGTCGAATTGAGATTGTCTGACGGCTCCGATGCTCAGTCCCCGCGCCTCAACTTTCAAGGTTGACGAAATATTGTTCAGTGCCAGCCACAACACCGCTGCGGCAATGACGGCTCCGCCTCCTATCCAAGCCCAGTACTTGCGTGGGATGAGAAATTTCTTTTTCTTTATTTCGATATCCATAGTTTCTTTCCTTTGTAGTAATTCACCAAACGTTGTTTCATGTTGAGCATCAGCTGCATTTGCAAGAGTTTTATGCGACTTCCCAATAATGACTGTGCGGCCGTGTGCAGGTCGAATGTCGATAGCATTCCCTCTTCGAACTTGCGGGCTGACAGGTGGTAGGCGAGCGAGTCGGCCTCAACTTTCTTTCTCATCTGTGCAACCTCGTGTGCATACCCATTGCGGTCGATAACGGCCTGTGCTATCTCGTCGTATAATTTCCTGCGTGTGTCGTTGAGTGCCAGTTGGGCCTCCTCCCATTCAGTTTTCGCCTTGCGTGCCGACCGCCATGCGGTAGGATTGAAAACGGGGATGGAAAGCGACAGATAGACGTATCTACCCATATTGTTGCTCAACTGCTTGCTGAAAGCCTCTGCGCCATAGCTCTCTTGTGAAAGGTTTTTATAGTAACTGGTGTTGATTCCCAATCCCAACGATAGTCTGGGAAGGCGCTGGCTCTTTTGAATCAGATAGTCGTAGTGGGCATTCTCCACGTCAAATTCTGCGTTCTTCACTGCCGGAGCTTCTGTCATGAATGACTCGTAGATGGTGTTGGCATTATCCATTTCCACTTCATCCACATTGATTGTCGTGTCCAATGTCAATGAGTCCTCAATGGGGAAGTTCATTTCCGACTTCAAGGCCATCAGCGCCAACTTTGCCTGATTTATCTGATGGAGCAGTTGGAAGTCGTCTTCTGCCACCTGACTCTCCATCTGCACGACGTCGGGCTTTGCCTTCTCGCCCAGTTCGTATAGCCGTTGTGTTTTGTAGAGCAGAGCCTTGCTGTCCGATAGTTTTCGTTCAGCAAGGTTTATGCTCTTCTCATTGTATATGGCTTCTACAAATTTCGTCATGATGGCGATAGCCTTTTCGTTGGCAAGTTTTTGAAGCGTGGTCTCGCTGTTGGCATGTGCGAGTCTCGCCTGCCTGAAAGCGTTGAGCGTTCTTCCGCCGTCGAATAGGCTCATCTCAGCGTTGATGCTGTAATAGTTGTTGAAGGTTGTGATGGTGTTGTAGGTGTTTGTCTCAGGGTTGATGTTGCGTCCCCAGCTGTATTGCCCTGATATTTGTGCGCTGACGGTAGGCAGGAATGCCAACTTGGCCGTTTTCGCATCGTAAGCTCTTTGGTTGTTCTCCATGTTTTGCCTGCGAATGCTGACGGAGTGCTCAACGGCGAATTGCATGCAGCGGTCCATTGTCCACAATTCCTGAGCCTCGGCGGCGATTGTCGAAAGGCATAATAGCAATATGTAGCAGCTTCTATTCATATTCTGGGCTTCTGTCGGACTTGTCTATTGAATGATGTATGTGATTTTTCTGTATTCCGCTTTGTCGGAACTTCCTTTTTGCAGTATGCTCGGCACGGAAATAATCTGCTTCTTGACCAACAAATCAACGATGTCCCACATCATTTCGTGATAGAGCACTACTTTTGCGTAGTTGTCATTGTCGAGCTTTCCTATTTCTTTCATTTTCACTATGCCCTCCGAAAGTCCCTTGGCATTCTTCATTAGGATGGGAATTGCGGCGACATTGATGTCAGACTCCTCGTCTTCCATGCTGATGACGGGAATCCTGACGTTGCCTTTTTCATCGACCAATCCGAAAGCGCTCAGGGCCTTTGCCAGATTGACGTCAAGTATTCTTCCGTTTGCCTTAACCTCCTTGCTGAATTGGGTCAACAGTTTTTGGTCTGGATAACTCTTTAAATAGCTGTTCCATGTTATCGAGACACCGTCGGAGCTGTTCGTTCCGTAAGTTTGTGTGTTGCGTGGGGCAAACTGTGTGAAGATGATACCGTCCCATAATTTCTGATGACTGATAGCTTGCTTTTTTGGAGTGATGAGCCCCCAGTTCAGGAAATCAAGAACATAGGAGAATGTCAGGCTGAAGGCATTGTCTTTTAACCCCTTGCTTTCCAACACCTTAACGAAGTTCCTGTAGTCTGCTTCAGAGTCTTTGAAAGTCTTTTCGGCCAGCTGCCGGCTTAGGTTTCTTATCTGTGTGGTTTGGCTTTCGTCAAAAATCGGCATCGTGGTCTTCAGCGCTTTGTCCTTCTCTTCTATGAATCCGGCGAGTTTCAGGATAGCAAGCTGGCTCTCATTGAACCGTATTCCCTTGTCGTTTAGTTGCTTTCTGGTCATCGGAGTACGCAGATTGTACATTATTTCCCAGTTGTTGTCAAGATTGATGTAATAGAAAGGGTGGTGTTCCTCAAAGCTGCAAAATGCAATGCTCTCCCAGTCATTAAAGGGACGCAACGTGTCTTGTGCTTTCAGCTGCATGAAAACCATGCACATGATAACTGATAGTAAGATGGGCTTTTTCATTTAAAATCTATTTGTTTTATGTTTTATAGTGCCAAGTGTGTGCCAAAAACATAATTTATTGATATATAGTGATTTGTGAAAATACAATCCTTTGTCTTGTGTCAAAAAAATGGACAATGTTGCCTATATTTTTGACACCCGACAGGACAAAACACAATTCTGTTTTCAGCGTCAATCATGCGATTGAGCATGATTTGAAAAATCTTGACAGCCAAAGAATTTGGAGGTGATTTGTAACAGATTGATTATCAGTGTCATGAATAACCAGTTGCCATAGGTCAACTTTCGTGCCTCAAAAGCTGACCTTTTGCACGATGAAAGCTGACCTATCGAATTGTGAAAGATAAGGTGTCGGGTGCTGAATGGCGAAATAATTTTACAAAAGCCTTAAATCTTCCGAAGCCCCGCATTGCCCAACCATGATGGAGAAGTTTGCCAATGGCTGAAATGGAATCAGCATTGAGGAGGAGTTGGGAAAGCCTATTCGGAATATTGTATAATTTTTTGACAGACGCTTGATGCTTTTGAGAAAAAAGAATAACTTTGCAACATCATGAAACAAGGTACTATACTAATAATTGACGACAATAGAAACATCCTTACAACGGTGAAAATACTCTTGGAAGATGTTTTCCAAAGTATTATCACCATTGCCAATCCTGAAAACATTCCGGCGCGACTGCGCGAGGATTCTCCTGATGTGGTGCTGCTCGACATGAATTTCCGCAGTGGAATCAACAACGGAAACGAGGGATTGTATTGGTTGCGTGAGATAAAGAAGGCAATACCAACGGCCGAAGTCGTGCTGTTCACGGCCTATGCCGATATCGAACTCGCTGTGACGGGCATCAAAGAAGGAGCTGCCGACTTCATTGTGAAACCTTTCGACAATGCCAAACTCGTAGAGACGCTTACAACTGCCTACCAAAAGACAAGAAAACAGGTGCCGAGGACCTTGTCTGGCGAGGGTGGTAAGATGTTTTGGGGAGACTCGCCGGCAATGGAACACCTTCGTTTGATGGTGGAGAAAGTGGCCGCAACAGATGCCAACATCCTGATTACGGGCGAGAACGGTACGGGAAAAGAGGTGTTGGCCAATGAGATACACCGCTTGTCGGGTCGGAACGCAAGGACAATGATGCCCATTGACATGGGTGCGATTACGGAAACGTTGTTCGAAAGCGAGCTTTTCGGACACGTCAAGGGGGCGTTCACCGATGCTAAGGCCGACAAACCCGGCAAGTTCGAGTTGGCGGAGGGTAGCACACTGTTTCTCGATGAGATAGGAAACCTCAGCTATGCCTTGCAGGCGAAGTTGCTGACGGCACTGCAAAGGCGCTGCATCGTGAGAGTTGGCGGAAGCAAACAGATACCAATAGACGTCAGGCTGATTTGCGCGACCAACTGCGACTTGCAGAAGAAGGTGGCAGAGGGTAAGTTCCGTGAGGATTTGCTCTACCGCATCAATACGATTCATCTGCATCTGCCCGCGTTGCGTGAGCGGAAAGGCGATGTTGCGGCACTGGCGAGGATTTTTCTACGTCGGTATGCAATCATGTACAACAAGTCCGACATGGCGTTTTCTCGGCAGGCGGAGGAAAAAATCAACTCGCTGCCGTGGTATGGCAATGTCCGTGAGCTGCAACATGCTGTCGAAAAGGCGGTGATACTGGGTAGTGGCAGCACGATAGGCGAGGACGATATCGATGGTGGCGCAGGTTGCAAGGAGAAACCGATGGAGGATATACGCACACTCGATGAGATGGAGCGGAGGCTGATTGAGAAAACCATCCGCAACTGTGACGGGAACCTGTCACAAGTGGCATTTCAGCTGGGCATTTCCCGTCAGACATTGTACAACAAGATAAAGCGTTACGGATTATAGAAGCATGGGAATCGAAGTTGTCATATTGTTGTTACTATTGGTCATGGCTGTCATCGCCTATGTCCGTCTGTGGCGACGCTACCAACGGAATATACGCAAGGTCTCGTTCATGTTTGGGGCATTGGACAGTGGAGATTATTCATTCCGTTTCCCAGAGGAAGCGGCGAAAGGCGATGAGCTGTTGTTGAACTCCTCGCTCAATCAGGTGAAAGCCATCCTTCAGCACGCACGCGATGAGCAAATTGAACGTGAAAAATACTTTGAGCTGATACTCGATTCTGTTGATACGGGCATTCTGGTCATCGAGGAGGAGCGTGGAGTGGTGCTTCGCAGCAATCAGGCTGCGCGTGACTTGTTGCAGATGGAGGCAATTCCCCACATCAACAAGATAAAAGATAAACTCGTGGGATTCTCCATTCGTGAGACGCACACCGTTCTCAAGGGACGTCGGGTGCGTATCATAGGGTTCAGCGACATCAAGAGCGAGCTAGCCAATCAGGAGATTGACAGTTGGGTGAAGCTTATTCGTGTGCTCACCCATGAAATCATGAATACCGTGACACCGGTCATCTCCCTTAGCGACAAACTATTGAAGAACTCGCAGGGAGAACAGCACGATGGGCTGGTGGTAATTAACAGGACGAGCAAGGAACTTGTACAATTTGTCGAGAATTATCGCAAATTCACCCATGTTCCGTCGCCCCGTCCGGAGTTGTTCTATGTCGGTCCTTTCTTGGAACGAATGGTGAAGCTTGTTCGGCCGCTGCTCAAACAAGGTGTGGAGATCTACCTTGATGTCACGCCTGACGACTTGTTGGTTTATGCTGATGAAGGTCTTGTCAGCCGTGTTGTGAGCAACATTCTGAAGAATGCTTCCGAGGCTGTTGATGAGGGTGGACGCATTGAGGTGCGTGCGTTCAGCGATGAGCAGGAATCGGTAGTTTTCGACATCTCAAACGATGGTCCTCTGATTCCCGACGATGTGGCATCACACATCTTTGTTCCGTTCTTCACGACAAAGGCTGAGGGAAGTGGTATCGGACTCTCTATTTCACGTCAGATTATGAGGGTCAGCAATGGCTCGCTTACCTTGGTTTCGGATGAAAGAAAGCGGTTGACCACTTTCCGGTTGGTATTTAATTAAACCCAAACCGGTCAGCATTGTTTCTGATAACGGTTTGGGTCTGTTCTTCCTCCTCTGAAAGAATGTGTGGCTTAGGAGATTTCTGCAGTTCCTATTGCTTCAGTAATTTCAGGTGAATCGCTCTATAAACTGTTCCTCTGAGATAATCTCAATGCCGAGTTGCTTTGCTTTTTGATTCTTTCCGGAGGTACTGTTCGTGTTGTTGTTGATGAGGAAACTGGTGGATTTTGATACGCTGCCAGTTACCTTTCCTCCTTGGCTCTCAATATAAGCTTTCAGTTCGTTGCGGTTTTTGTAGTGTTCCACATCTCCCGTCACAACAAACGTGAGTCCTTGGCAGAGTGTGCCTTTGTGTTTCGTAGAAGTTTGCGAGATTTCGAGCTGCGGAAGCAAGTCGTCAAGCTGTTTTTGATAGTTGGTATCTTGCATCCAGCCCACGAAACTTGAGCTTTTCTCAGGCCCGATGCCGTCGATTGTTGAAAGAAGGGTAGGGTCTTTTGCCGTTCTGGCTTTGTCAATGAGCTCAGATAGGGGATAGGCGGTGAGCAGACGGGTGCAGACATCTTGTCCGATGAGCGGTATGTTGAGAGCGAAAAGTAACTGTCGGGCTTCCACTTTACGTGCCTTCTCAATGGCTTTCAGCAAGTTGGCCACGCTCTTTGCTCCGAATCCATCCATAAGACGCAACTCATTGGCATGCTCTTGGAGCTGGAAAAGGTCGGCATATTCGCTCACCCATCCAAGATTGATGAACTTCTGTACGGTCTGTTCTGACAATCCGTCTATATTGACACCTTCTTTTGATACGAAACGGGCGAATTTTTTCAGTTGTTTGGCAGGGCAGTCGGTGTTGGTGCAGTGAAGCGTCTTGGTGCCACTGCTCTCGCTTTCGACGACTTCCGTCCGTGCTTTGCAGACAGGACATGAGTCGGGGACGGCGAAAGTTCCCATCTTTTCCACTACATTGATAACCTTCGGGATAATCTTGTTGGCTTTAATCACATCAATGCGTGTGCCTTTGTCGCCGATGCCTAACCGTTCGCACTCTGAGATGTTGCAAAGGCTCGCACGTCTGACGGTCGTTCCCTCTAATTCTACTGGCCTGAACACGGCGACGGGTGAGATAGTGGAGGCTGCGCATGACCATTCAATATAATCAAGCTCAGTCTCTGCGCTCTCATCCTGCCATTTGAAGGCATAGCCGGCCCGCGTTGCATGGTGACCCGTCACCGAACCGCTTGCTGCATATGCGGTATCATCATACGAAATGACAAGTCCGTCAACAGGATAGGGATTGGTACGGTTGATGACAAGTTCAGACCATTTGCCTATTACCTTATCTATATTGTCGAGAGTAGGAATCGCAATCAACTCGTGCTCTACGGTTTTAAAGCCGTTTGACTCAAGAAATTCCATCTGTTTCCCCCACGAATTGATGTCCTCATCGCTATAAACGAGTGTGAAAGGTATCCAGCGGATGTGCCGTGCCTTAACTTCGTTCACGTCTTTCAGCGTCAACGAACCAGAGGCAAGGTTGCGGGGATTGGCATATTCCTCATCGGCCTCCATATTAAATTGCTCGAAATCAGCATAGCTTATTACCGCCTCGCCTCGTAATACAAGATGACCCTTGTTGTTGATGGTGGGCAGAATGCCATCAATGGCTTTGCTGAGGTGGGTGATATTGGTGCCAACATGTCCATTTCCACGTGTCACCACCTTTGTTAGCGTACCATTGTCATAAGTGACAACAAGCGTCAGTCCATCGAGTTTCCATGAAAGCCAGATCGGACGATGTTCCGCCCACTTCACAAGGTCTTCTATCTTTTTGGTTTTTGCGAGCGAAAGGGTGGCAAACTCATGCTCTTCCTTTGCGCCGGCTACGTCATCGGCGCTGACATTTATGGTCGGGGAGTCCGGAAGGATAGTGCCGGTCTCTTCTTCCAGCTTCTTCAGCTCGTCGAAGGTCGCATCCCATTCATGGTCGGACATGAGTTCGCCCTGTCCATTGTAATAAGCGTCGGACGCTTGGTTGAGCCTTTCGACAAGGCCTTGCATGAGTTTGAGTTGATTTCCTTGCATAACTATTGGTGATTGTTAATTAAAAATGAGGTAGAATTTCATGGCTTGTTTTTGGAAGTCTAATACATTGAGTAGCTTCCTCCGTCACTCTCACAATATTTCCGCAGCAGTTCTTGGATGAATTCAGCATTCTTGCGGACCGTTGCCTCATTGCCATCGTAGCCGTTGATGAGTACTACGAGATGCGTGGTGTTGATATCTATCTTCGTGCGCTCGTTGTCAGAAGTGGGCGTTCCTACGCCTCCTTGAGCGTCACGATATACTGGGAGTCCATGAATGTTGATGTAGCCGCGTCCGATACCTTCGTATGGCTCTCCTTCCTTGCCAATACCGAGGGTGAGTTTGTTGCCTACAAACTTGCCAGCATCAAAACCGCCGATACTGTATCCGTAGGCAATGGAGGCGAGATTGATAAGATCTACCAGCGTGTTGATTTGGTAAAGTTCCTTGCCTTGTAACATACGGCGAATCAGTGACTCCGAAGCTGGCCTATAACGCGAGGGATCTTTGCCGCAAGCACGATATACTTTGCGTGTCGCCGCTATCCCAGAAAGTTCTTTCAGACTTTCTGTTGTCAGTTCTTTCCTAAACTTTTCGCCAAGAGAGTTGATCTCCTCCCACAAGGCTTGGCAGTATTTAGAGTTTTTCACCTGTGCATCGACGCATGCGCCAACGAAGTTTGGACATACGGTTTCTATCTCTTTGCTAACTATAACCTCCATAACATGTCGATTAATTTCTTATCTGCCTCAGTCCATTCCAAGGAAGAAAATTCCTCTGTTGTGAGCCATTTTGAGTCCAAATGTGCAAGTAACTTGAAGTTATTGTTGCGTGCCATACATTCGTATGCTGTTAGATTGATGATGAAATCTGGGTACTCGTGTTTGATTGTTCCAAGTCGGCGCCCTACAAAGATATCCCAATCCATTTCCTCTCTTATCTCCCGTCGCAGAGCCTCGTAGTCATTTTCGTTGTCTTCTACCTTTCCGCCTGGAAATTCCCAGTGCTCCGCCGTGTAAGAAGGACCTTTACGCAATCTCTGTGTGCAGAGATATTTGTCTCCATCACGCATGATGGCGCACACAACATTCATTCTTTTCTTTTCCATGTCACATTGATTTTGCTACAAATTTACTATAATTTATGGAGAATGCCATTCAATTTCAGAAAATTCCCTCAACAATTCTTTATGACTGATAACTTTTGATTATCTTTGCGTTTGTTTTAAATTTATATGAAAAATGTCAACTCTAACAATTACAATTATTGTCGTCTTCGTTTTGGGCTACGCACTGATAGCTACAGAAAGCTTGACGAAAATCAACAAGGCCGCTATTGCATTGTTGATGTTTGTATGCTGCTGGACCCTCTATGTGCTTGACCCTGCTCCTTTTGTGCAGTTGATGCATCCTGATTTCAAAAGTGTGGGAGAGGAAGTTACACAGTTCGTGAACGACGTGATAACCCATCATTTGGGTGATACGGCAACGACCTTGTTTTTCTTGATGGGAGCCATGACTATTGTTGAGATAGTCGATCAGAATGGAGGCTTCAATTGGGTGAAAGAAGTGATGAAAACCAAGTCCAAGAGGGGCTTGATGTGGCGAATTGCCTTCATGACGTTCATTCTTTCTGCTATACTTGACAACCTTACTACAAGTATTGTGATGATTATGATCTTGCGTAAACTCATTCGCGACCACAACGACCGTATGGTTTATGCCTCGTTGATAATCATCGCTGCCAATTCAGGTGGCGCATTCTCGCCAATTGGCGACGTAACGACCATTATGCTTTGGAATGCAGGTATGATTACAGCTGCTGGTGTCATCAGTGAGATTTTCATTCCTTCGCTGGTGTCTATGGTAATTCCGGCTTTGATTCTCCAATATATGTTGAAGGGAGATATTGCCGGGAGCGTTGACACACACGAGGCTGCCAATGACGAGGCGGAATTTGATAACAAGCAGCGTAAGTCAATCTTTGTTATCGGTGTGGGCGGACTCTGTTTTGTGCCAATCTTCAAATCAATCACCCACCTTCCCCCATTTATCGGCATCTTACTCGTACTGGGTGTATTGTGGACCGTGACAGAACTTTTCTATCGCCACCTGCATCGTAAGAAGGGTGGTAGTGAGGATTTTGCCAAACGTGTAACCAACATACTGAGCAGAATAGACATGTCAACTATTCTGTTCTTCCTCGGCATATTGATGGCCGTGGCTTGTTTGCAAGAAATCGGAGTTCTGACCCAGCTGGGAGGCTCTTTGAATACTGTGTTCAATGAAAATCACTATGCCGTTACGGGCATTATCGGTGTGCTTTCGTCAATTGTCGATAACGTTCCGTTGGTAGCCGGTTGCATGGGCATGTATCCTATTCAGGCCATGGGCGATATGTCAGTAGATGGTATCTTTTGGCAGCTTCTCGCTTATTGTGCCGGCGTTGGTGGCTCTATGCTCATCATCGGTAGTGCGGCGGGTGTTGTCGTTATGGGATTGGAGAAAATCACTTTCGGATGGTATATGAAGAAAATCTCATGGATAGCTTTTGTTGGATATATTGCTGGTATTTTCTGTTATTGGCTTATCCGTACTTATATCATGACAACCCCAATCTAATTCATTTTAAAGTATCATTACCGAGGGCATCTTTCCATCTGTGGGAGATGCCCTCATGTCGTTTATGACTCTTTTTCGGGATATTTTTTATTCGAAGAAAATCGATAAGTATCTTTATTCTGATTTTTGTGCTGGTGTTTTGCAATCGATTGGAAATCAGAGCTGTATGACTCGTTTGGTGAATGCTCATCTTCCGCTATGCAAAAGGTGAGCTTTGGTGTTTCAAAAGCTCACCTTTCAATTAGTGATAGATGAGCTATTGGAATGTCAGAGAAAAATCGTCACCAGATGATAGCTGATTTTTTTTATTTATAATACTAAATATCCTTGCAGAATAACTCTGAAATCGGTAAGTTTGCAGCGACAATTCAATTCAAGAATAAAGATATGAACAGATGCGAATGGGCAACAACCGACCCACTGCTGCAGAAATATCACGACGAAGAGTGGGGTATCCCTGTACATGATGATCGTGAACATTACATGTATATGCTCATGGAGAGTATGTCATGTGGGCTCTCATGGTTGTTGATGCTGAAGAAACGTGAGGTTTTCAGAGCGTGCTTTGCCAATTTCGACTATGAGAAGGTGGCACGATTCACCTCCAACGACGTGGAGCGGATAATGAATACGGAAAACATGATACGGAGTCAACGCAAGATTGAGGGCATGATTGCCAATGCGAGAGCATTCATCAAGGTGAGAGAGGAGTTCGGAACATTCGACAATTACATTTGGCGCTTTTCCAAAGGCGAGACCAAGGTCTATTCTTCGCATAAGAATAAAACATGTGTGAGTAATGCCTTGAGCGACAAGGTGTCGAGCGACTTGAGGAAAAGAGGATTCAAGTACATCGGGACGGTTATCACCTACAGTCATTTGCAAGCCATCGGAATGATTGACGATCATCAGGAAAATTGCTTTAAGTACCACGGCAAGTAACTTATTCTCAAAACTTTTTACTAACTTTGCAACTGTTATAGCGCAAACAATATTAGAAAAGTAACATAATACAATGGATTGGAAGAAATTGCAGAATGGTTCAGACATTCGGGGCATTGCACTTGAGGGAATAGAGGGTGAATATGTTAACCTTACCGACGGCGTAACGCGGGCTATAGCCAAGGCTTTCGTGGTCTGGCTCAATGAGAGGAAAGGCGAGAGGAAACAGACCGTAGCCGTAGGAAGCGACTCACGTCTCTCAAGTCCTGCCCTTCGCCAGGCATTTGCTGAGGGCGCATCGGGCATTGGTGCGAAAGTAATGGATTTTGGCATGGCATCGACTCCAGCAATGTTCATGTCAACGATAGACAAGAACCTGCAAGTGGATGGCGCGGTGATGGTGACGGCGAGCCATTTGCCATGGAATCGCAATGGATTGAAGTTCTTTACCGCTGATGGAGGTCTCGACAAGGCTGACATAGCACGTATATTGGAGTTGGCACCACAGTATTTTGAAACAGGAGACGACGTTAAGGGTGATGTAGAGCAAGTTGAATTTATGGATGTTTACAGTCAGATGCTTGTCGATTATATCCGAAACGGTGTCGGAATGGGCGAACAGCCGTTGAAAGGCATGAAGATAATTGTCGATGCCGGCAATGGTGCGGGAGGTTTCTTTGCCCACAAGGTACTTGATTGCCTTGGTGCCGACACTACAGGTAGTCAGTTTCTCGACCCCGATGGGCACTTCCCCAACCATGTTCCTAATCCAGAGGATAAGCAAGCCATGGCCTCAATCTGCAAGGCGGTGACGGATAACAAAGCCGATCTTGGCATTATTTTTGACACTGATGTGGATCGCTCGGCCATCGTTGACAGAACGGGTGAGCCAATCAACCGAAATGCGCTCATTGCGCTCATCGCAACGATGATTCTTCGTGAACATCCAGGCAGCACTATCGTCACCGACTCTGTCACTTCCGACGGACTCGCAGAATTTATTGCCAACCGCAAGGGCATCCATCATCGTTTCCGCCGTGGATATAAGAACGTCATCAACGAGTCGTTGCGTTTGAATAAGGCTGGGAAGGAATCGTGGCTCGCCATCGAGACATCAGGGCATGCTGCCCTTCGAGAGAATTATTTTTTGGATGACGGTGCCTATCTCGTGGCAAAACTCATCATTGAGGCTGCCCGACTCAGGACCGAGGGGAAAGAGCTTCAAGACCTCATTTCCGACTTACGACAACCAGAAGAGAGCAAAGAAATAAGATTCAAGATTACAAATGCCGATTTCAAGGCCTACGGGCAGAAAGTTCTTGAGGATTTGCAGACAGCTGCCGCCAGTCAGGAGGGATGGAAGATCGTTGCTCCTAATCATGAGGGCATACGCGTTGCCTGTACGTCAGCTGGTGAAAGAGGATGGTTTCTGCTCCGTCAGTCGCTCCACGATCCCGTGCTTCCGCTGAATATAGAATCGGATGTTGAAGGGGGAGTGGCGCATATCGAAAATAGATTGATGAGGTTGCTCTCTTCCTATACCGACTTGAAAAAGTAGAAAGACAATGTTTCATTCATTACACCTGTTTCATTAATACGGAATATTCTATAAAAGGAGTAAAATCTCAGATAGTCACGTTGTCAATCTATTCGGAAAAGAATTGAAATGGGGCTATTGTCTTTGAATGGCCAAAATTCCGTACCTTTGCATTATGAGAATAACAATCGAAAACGCACGGATAGAACAATCAACAACCATTGCCCGCATGACAATGGAAGCCATGAATCACGAGTGTTGTCAATGGTTTGCTGGTAAGGAACACTCTTTGGATGACTTCTTTGAGCTGATGAAAAAGCTTGTGGAGAGTGAAAAGACTCAATATTCATATCGTAACACTTTGGTAGCAAAAAACGATAGGAATGAAATTGTAGGCATGTGTATAAGCTATGACGGAGGAATGCTTCGTGACTTGCGAAAGGCCTTTGTAGAGGGAGCAAGACAATCATTGGGAAGGGATTTTTCGGATATTCCTGATGAGACTCAGGCAGGGGAACTCTATATCGATTCGCTTTGTGTTGATAAGGACTGTCGTGGGCTGGGTATTGCAAGCCAACTTCTCAAGGCAACCATAGAAAAGGGTAGGAATTTGAATCTTCCTACTGGCTTGCTGGTGGACAAGAATAACCCGAAAGCCGAAAAACTGTACCAAAGAGTAGGCTTCGAGTATGCCAACGACAATGAATGGGGAGGACACGCCATGAAACATCTGGTCTTTCCGCTGTAGGTGTCAAACCAGTGGCGACTTGTAGGCCACGTCTTAATAATAGAGAATCATTATTTATCTCTTTATAAACTTTGCATTATCTTTGCCATTGTAAATGGTTCACAAAATAATGCGATAAAAGGGAAAGTAGTGTGAGTCTGGTACTGTCCCGCAGTAGCTATTTGGACTGATGGATATTACAACAAAATCCAGCGTAATGGACAATTAGAACTTTTTCAGCCTGCCAAATGTCCATTACACCAAATTTACTTTTGCCCAATATTATCCCCTTCTTAGGTATAGTATCACACTTTTATCATATTGGCTTTCATTGCTCTATAATTCTGAATTCGAATTTCTTGCATTATCCAAGGAAATGAATTTGACCAATGAGGAAGAGCAGTGCATAGCCCAATACCAGTGAAATGAGTCCGCAAGTGAGACCTGTCTTCAACATATCTTTCTGTTCTACCAAACCAGTAGAGTATGCAATGGCATTTGGTGGGGTAGAAATAGGCAAGCACATTGCTGTAGATGCAGCAACAGCAATACCAATGATGATGGTACTTGTCCCACCGATAGAGTCAAGTTTGTCGCCCATACCACGGCAAACAACAGCGAGAATAGGTACCAACAATGCAGCTGTGGCGGTATTTGAAATGAAGTTTGAGAGGAAATAGCAGATGAGTCCTGAGATGATGAGGATGATTACAGGGCTCCATTTGCCGAATGGAATACTTTCTATGGCTGCATCGGCAAGTCCTGTCCCATTCATTCCCAGTCCAATGGCAAATCCTCCGGCCACCATCCAGATGACACTCCAGTCAATTTTCTGCAAGTCCTTGGCTGTGATGACACCCGTTACAGCAAATACTCCCATTGGAATCATGGAAACAGTGTTGGTGTCGATACCAGTCACGCTCTTAGGAATGACCCAGAGAAGAATTGTGGCGATGAATGTTGCCATAACCACCCACATACGCCAACCTCGGTGAATCTCACCTGTGATTTCCAAATGTATGGTCTTTTGGGTGAACGGGAAGTATTTAACAAGTACTCTCCAGCAGATAAACAGAAGCACGATCACCAATGGGAACATAAAGGCCATCCAATGGAGGAAATCCACATTCATGTTCAGACCAGCGGGGTCGTTTAGGTATTTTTGTGCGATGAGGTTAGGAGGCGTACCTATAGGTGTTCCCATTCCTCCGAGATTGGCTGCTAATGGTATTGACATGGTGAGCGCCACTCGTCCTCGCTCGTTGCTTGGAAGAGCCGCAAATACTGGAGCAAGGAAGGTTAGCATCAATGCTGCTGTGGCGGTGTTTGAAATGAACATTGAGAATAGGCCTGTAATCATGAGGAATCCCAACAATACATTTTCGCTCTTGTTGCCAAATGGTCGAATAAGGTTCTTTGCGAGCAAAGTGTCCAGTCCCGACTTTGATGCTGCGATGGCGAGAATGAATCCAGCGAGGAAGAGCATAATGATAGGATCAGCAAATGAGGCCATAATCTCTTCTGAGTCCAATAGCTCGCCTATGTCATCACCTTTGAAGAGTTTGAATGAGTTTTGGGAAACAGTAGTACACATGATTGTAATGATGGAGAGCGATGTTGCCCATGCTGGGATACATTCTGTCAACCAAGATAATGTTGCAAACACAAAAGTTGCAATGATGCGTTGTTGAACTACTGTCAAGCCATCAATTCCGAATGCTGATGTCGGCAAATTCCATACGATGGCCGTGACGATGATAATAGCAATTAACTCCCAAACCTTTTTCTTCTCAATTTGGTTGGTGAGTCCCGTTAATTTTTTTTCTGACATGGTATAAATAATATTGTGTTTAAATTAATTAGTCCCAGTGTTTCTTCAAAGTGGTTGCTAAATTACTAAAAAAAAACTAAAAGTGCAAAAATTAATTCTTTTTTTGTACTTTTGCATAAAAATTTTTTTACGCTATGCTTAAACAACTCTTTACGTATCTCTTTTTATTGTTGGTGTTTTGTGGTTGCAATAATAACAGGAAAGGTACATCTTCAACCCAGAACACTTCGAGTGCAGTCACTTTCAAGTATGCCAAGAATATCAGTGTGGAACAACAAGCTGATTATATTAAGGTCTGTTTGGCAGACCCATGGAAAGCAGGTCATGTGTTGCATACTTATTATCTTGTACAGAAAGGATCGGATGCGAAAGTGCCTGATGATGGAACCATGATTCAGATTCCGATGGAGCGAGGTGTCTTTTTTGGTACGGCACATGCCAATCTGATGGAAATGCTGGGGAATCAAAAGGTGATAGCAGGTGTCGCTGATGCTAAATACATGCTCATCCCCGATGTGCAAGCTCGTTTAAGGTCGAAGAAAATTGTGGATTGTGGTGATGGCATGAAGCCCGATATCGAAAAGATTATTGATATGAAACCCGATGCACTCTTGCTCTCTCCCTTTGAGAATAGCGGAGGTCATGGAAAACTCGATGAGGTCAAGATATCGATTATTGAGTGCGCTGATTACATGGAGACTTCCGCACTCGGCAGAGCTGAGTGGATGAAGTTCTATGGACTCCTCTTTGGTTGCGAAGCTGCTGCCGACTCGTTGTTCAATGAGGTTGAGGAGAATTACCTGACTTTGAAGAAAAAGGCCGTTAAATCGAAGCAGACACTTTCTGTGCTTCCTGACCGCAAAACAGGTTCTGTTTGGTATGTTCCAGGTGGGATGAGCAGTGTGGGACTACTTTATAAGGATGCAAATGGCAAGTATGCTTTTTCGGCTGATACTCATAGCGGAAGTCTGGCATTACCGTTCGAGACAGTGCTGGATAAGGTTGGTGACAGCGACTTTTGGATAATGAGTTATAATGGAACGATGAATCGTAACTTGCTGTTGGCTGAATACCAAGGATATAGTGCCTTGAAACCAATGAAAACAGGAGAGATATACGGTTGCCCAGTTGATAAAACTCCTTATTTTGAGGAGGTGAGTTGGCGCCCAGACTGGCTGCTGAACGACCTGATTCAGCTTTTCCATCCAGACTTGAACGAGGGAAAACTGCGGTATTACCATAAACTGTAATTCTGAATTTTAGGGAATGACAAAGGGAATACAAATCTGCTCTGCCCTCATTCTGGGCATTTTTCTCTTATTTGTCCTGAATCTTTACATTGGTTCGGTGAGGATTCCCTTTGCTGATGTAGTGAATATACTCGGTGGTAGTTTTGCAGGCAAGGAGAGTTGGAGGTTCATTGTCATGGAAAACCGTCTCCCCCAGGCTTTGACAGCTATCTTTTGTGGGGGAGCACTGGCTGTTAGTGGTTTGATGTTGCAGACTGCGTTCCGTAATCCGCTTGCAGGTCCTGATGTTTTCGGTATTAATTCCGGGGCGGGGTTAGGCGTTGCTTTGGTCATGCTGCTCCTCGGAGGCAAGGTCTCTACGGTGTTGTTCTCCGTTTCAGGCTTCTTGGCCATACTTGTCGCAGCCTTTGTCGGTGCCATGGCCGTGACTGCATTGATTTTCTTTTTCTCCATGATAGTCAAAAACAGCGTTTTATTGCTGATAATAGGTATCATGGTCGGATATGTGTCTTCTTCCGTCGTCTCGCTGCTCAATTTTTTTGCCACTGAAGAAGGAGTGAAAAGCTATATGATTTGGGGCTTAGGCAACTTCGGTGGTGTCTCAATGGATCACATACCCTTGTTTGTTTCAATTGTCTCCTTAGGACTGTTGTGTTCTTTGCTGCTCATTAAGCCCTTGAATGCCTTGCTTCTTGGGCCTCAATATGCCGAAAGTTTGGGTATCGACACACGTAGGGTGCGCAACTATTTATTGGTCGTGACAGGATTGCTGGCTGCCATCACGACGGCTTTTTGCGGTCCGATAGCCTTTATTGGACTTGCCGTCCCCCATATTGCACGGCTTATTCTCACAACAGAGAACCATCGGCTGCTATTGCCGGCCACAATACTTTGCGGCTCATTAATAGCACTTCTTTGCAACCTTATTTGTTATTTGCCTGGCGATGGTGGAATAATTCCGCTTAATGCCGTGACACCATTGATTGGCGCACCTGTCATCATCTATGTTTTGCTGAAGGGCAAATAACAGATTGCCCAACTCTATTTCTATTTTGCCGCCTGATAAAGGAAATCCATGCTTGATAGATGTTCGTCTGGCGACTGTAATTAAATGGTCATTCCCTTCTGCTCTATATTATAATGTGATGTCTGCCAGACGATATTCCTCTGTCGCAAGACAGTCATTATCTACTTGCCGACAATAAGTTGAGCTTTCGCATTTCAAAAGGTGACCTATTGCGCTGCAAAAGGTGACCTATTGCGAAGTGAATGCTTACCTTTTGAATGAAGGTAGCTTTTGGGCTGTTTTTAAACCCAATAGGACATAGTGTCGCAAGTCGGTCATTCCATATTAACAGCATCACTTCCCGTTATCTATTATCTCCTGATCGGCGTACTCTTAGCCTTTATGTCCTAAAGTGTTCCACCATGTCTTTGACAGAAATGGAAGACAATTCGCTTGGCTATCGAACAAAACCAGTACGGGCATTGATGCCTTTATCGTTCGATATGTAGGTGAATTGTTGCTTTATCACATCAATTTGTTTGGTTTTCACCAGTACGTTGTAGCTGTAGAAAGCCATCAAAATGATGAGGAGTATCGGGGAAATGGCCTTCAGTATGCCTTCAGCAATGCTCCAGTCCACCAACCTGACAATGCTGGCTTGGCGCCAATGGTTGTGGAAAGTGATGCAAGGGTGGGGCAATGAAAAGGAGCTGTAAAATCGTTATGAAGAGATTGATTAACGCACTTTTATGACTGGTAAGGTTGAAGCCCCGCATAAGGACAAACAACAGCACGGTAGTGATGATGGAAGCCAATGCTGACATAGTTGTAATCAAATTAGAACATGGTTTAAAGAGATGAAAAAAAGGCAGACTAATTCACCTAACCATTTCTCAATTTTATCATTTTAGTAACATTTCTGGTTGATAATTGACAACTTTATGATGAATTTTCACTAATTTTGCAGCCAGAACCGATGGATTCAACCAGCCGTTTTATAATCTTAATCTAAAATGAATACAACCAACTTATCTCCATTCAGACGAACCGTAGTGGGCGTTCAGTTCCTATTCGTGGCCTTTGGCGCCACAGTTCTCGTACCATTGCTCGTTGGTCTCGACCCGGCTACGGCTTTGTTTACCGCTGGCTTGGGTACTTTCATTTTCCATTTGGTCACCAAAGGTAAAGTTCCAATTTTCCTTGGCTCTTCTTTTGCATTCATAGCGCCCATTATCGCAGCTACAAAGCAGTGGGGGCAAGCAGGTGCATTGGCGGGAATTATTGGCGTTTCGCTCGTTTATTTCATTATGTCCGCACTGATTAAGTGGCAAGGCAAAAAACTGTTGGACAAGCTTTTTCCGCCCATTGTCATCGGACCAGTCATTATTCTCATCGGACTTTCGCTCTCGACATCGGCCGTAGATATGGCAAAGACCAACTGGCTTCTGGCTGCCATTTCGCTGACGGTGGCAATTCTCGTGTTGTCGTTAGGGAGAGGACTCATAAAACTTGTGCCGGTAGTTTGCGGAATTGTGGCTGGCTACATTGTGGCTGTCTGTATGGGCGATGTTGATTTCTCAAAGGTTGCAGCTGCTCCGTGGATTGCTTTGCCGCCGGCACTGTCTGATTTCCATCTGCCGCAGTTTGCTTGGGAACCGTTTCTCTATATGATACCAGTCGCTATCGCACCAGTCATTGAGCATATTGGTGATGTTTATGTAGTGGGAGTTGTGGCTGACAAAGATTTTGTGAAAGAACCTGGACTTCATCGCACCATGTTGGGCGATGGACTGGCATGTCTGGCTGCTTGCATCTTCGGCGGTCCTCCTGTAACAACTTATAGTGAGGTGACGGGAGCCATGAGTATTACTAAGATAACTCATCCGCAGGTCATCCGCATAGCTGCCGCCACGGCCATTGTATTCTCTGTCATAGGCAAACTGAGTGCACTCTTGCAGAGCATTCCATCTGCTGTGTTGGGAGGAATTATGCTGCTGCTTTTCGGCACAATCGCCTCGGTGGGTATTCAGAACCTGATACAGCATAAGGTGAATTTGAACATAACACGCAACACTATCATTATTTCCGTAACGCTGACAATGGGTATCGGTGGTGCCGTTCTCAGTTGGGGCGACTTTGCCATCAGCGGTATCGGCCTGTCTGCAGTGGTGGGTATGGTGCTCAATCTGCTTCTTCCGAAGGAAAAGGAGACCGAGGGCAATGCCAAAACCGACGAATAGTGGTCCTTATCTTGTTCGTTTTAAACCCAAATCGGTCATTAGAAAAAAGTTTTGTATATACCTGATTCATAAAATTATAGGATTCCTCTTTGTCGTTCGACACTGAGAAATCCTGATGACCGATTATGTTTAAAACAAAAACAACTCCTGTCGTTGATAAGACGGAAGTTGTTTGTCAAAATAATGGTAGGAATGTCGCTTCAACTGATTATCAATGAAGGGTGTTCCGATAGCGTTCTTTGACTCTTTTTTCCACCTCTTCGAGGGTGTTTTTCCCTCCAAGTCTGCCTTTTATGATTCTGAAGCCCAACCATACGAGAATCATTCCGGCAATAGCGAGAAGGTATTGCAAGATGATATTCATCCCCAGACTCTTCGTGAAGTTCTCACACATTACGAAACCCAATATTAAGATGAGGTAATCAGCCCATCCCCAATTGGTGTAGCTTTTGCTGATGCGCTGGTATTCATCATCATTGGCAAGAACTCGATTGCGATTCTCTTTCCATATTCTTTCAAATTCTTCGTTTGTCATAGGTGCAAAGATAATATTTGTTAGTCAATTTTAATCATGTCCGTAACCTTTTTAGCTTTAGAGCTTGTATGGTAAATAATAGTTACACAAACATCAAGTCGCTCATGATGGAGTCGCTGACAAAGATGCCGTTTCGAGTGAGATGCAGATGGTTATGGTCTATCTTTAGAAGGTTGGCCTCGATGTGCGGTTGGGCAGCTTTTAGAATATACTTCCTGAGTTTAGAGGGGAGGATACTTGTGTCGATGCCTTCTGTTGTTCGGAGTGCTGTGGTGATCAAGTCGTTGTAATGTGTGTTCTCGTCTATGATTTCCTTTTCAGCTGGTAGCTTACCTTTCTCAATGGCATCGATATAGACTTTTAAATCTGAAACGTTCCACTGTCGTGATGTCCTGTTATAGGAATGCGCTGATGCTCCGATGCCAAGGTAAGCTGTATCGTTCCAATACGAACTGTTATGTCGGGAACGGTAAGGGGAGGTAGAACGCCCTTCAATGATTCGGGCAAAATTACTAATTTCGTATTGCTCAAAGTCAGCATTGGTGAGCCTGTTGGTGAGCTCTTCGTACATCTTTCGATACGACTCCTCGTCAATCTCTTTTACTTTCCCACATTCGAGTAGGTGAAAGAGTGGCGTCCCCTCCTCGTACATCAGGCTGTAGGCGGAGATATGTTCGATGTTGAGAGCAAGAGCTTTGTCAATGTCTTTTTTCCAATCATCTAAGGTCTCTTGTGGGAAACCAAACATGAGGTCAATGGAGATGTTCTGGATTCCAATGTTGCGTAATCGTCTGATGGACATTTCTATTTCTTCGGCGTTATGTCTTCTTTTGATGAATCGTAAACGGTCGTTCGAGAAAGTTTGCACACCCATTGATACGCGATTGATGGGAAGTTTAGAGATTTCTGATGCGAAATCATCGGTCACATCGTCAGGATTGCACTCTAAAGTAACCTCCATTGAGTTGTAGTCGTCAAGAATTTCGCCATAGACGGTCGTAATCTGATGAAAGATTTGCTGAAGATTTCTGAAGGATAGTTGAGAGGGGGTGCCTCCACCGAGATATATGGTTTTTAATTTGCTGTTCTCTTCTTTTGCGATCGCTTTGTTGACGATATACCCTTTTTGCAATTCCATTTCTTTGCAAATAGCATCCGTGTATCTGTCGATAAGATAGGGTGCGCCATTGCCAACTTCTCCTGTTCCGATTGCTTTTTTCGGAGTGATGGTTGAGTAGAATCCGCAATAAATACATCTGCTTGCACAAAAAGGAATATGTATGTAAAGTCCCGACATATATAATAGGTGAGAAAATAAATCGCTAATAATCTTCTTGCAAAAGTACTAATTTCTTTTAATGCTTTCGCTTTTTCTTGCAAAATGTTTTGGCTGTTTGCATTAAAATGTATAACTTAGACCGCTGAAAGTATGGTAAGCTTGACTTACCACCATGAAACAGAAAAAATATTACTAACAACTTAAATCTACAGTGATATGAGAGTATATCAGACAAACGAAATCAAGAACATTGCCTTGCTTGGCAGTGCGGGTAGCGGCAAGACAACTCTTGCCGAAAGTATGTTGTTCGAAGCAGGTATCATCAAGCGTCGTGGTACAATTGAAGCAAAGAACACGGTTAGTGACTATTTCCCAGTAGAGCAAGAATATGGCTACTCAGTATTCCCTACTGTTTTTCATGTTGAGTGGAACAATAAGAAGTTGAATATCATTGATTGCCCAGGAAGTGATGACTTCGTGGGTGGAGCGATAACCGCTTTGAATGTAACCGACCAAGCGGTTATACTAATCAATGGTCAGTACGGCCCAGAAGTAGGAACCCAAAATAACTTCCGTTACACTGAAAAATTGAAGAAGCCAGTCATTTTCTTGGTTAATCAGTTAGATTCTGACAAGTGTGACTTCGACAATCTGATTAATAGCATGAAGGAAATTTATGGTTCGAAATGCGTTCAGATTCAATATCCAATCCAAACTGGAGCTGGCTTCAATAGCTTGATTGATGTTCTTCTGATGAAGAAATACAGTTGGAGGCCTGAGGGCGGAGCTCCCATTATCGAAGATATACCTGCTGAGGAGATGAATAAAGCAATGGAACTTCATAAGGTTCTCGTTGAGGCTGCTGCAGAGAATGATGAAGGCCTGATGGAGAAGTTCTTTGAGTCCGAATCACTGACAGAGGACGAGCTTCGTGAAGGTATCCGTAAAGGTTTGGTAGCCCGTAGCATCTTCCCTGTATTCTGTGTGTGTGCCGGTAAGGACATGGGAGTACGCAGATTGATGGAGTTCCTTGGAAATGTGGTGCCATTTGTAGATGAGATGGATAAGGTTCACAATACGCGCGGTGAGGAAGTTGCGCCAGATGCCAATGGCCCCGAGTCTGTATATTTCTTCAAGACCGGTATGGAACCTCACATTGGAGAAGTCAGCTACTTTAAGGTGATGAGTGGCAGTATTAAGGTGGGTGATGATTTGACCAATGCCGACCGTGGCTCTAAGGAGCGTATCGGCCAACTCTATGCTTGTGCTGGAGCAAATCGCATTGCCGTTGAACAGCTGAATGCTGGTGATATTGGTTGTACAGTCAAATTGAAGGATGTTAAAACTGGTAATACTCTCAACGGAAAAGGTGTTGAAAATCATTTTGACTTCATCAAGTATCCAAATTCAAAATACACCCGTGCTATTGAGGCTGTTAATTCTCAAGACACTGAAAAGTTGATGGCTGCATTGTTGAAGATGCGTCAGGAGGACCCGACATGGGTTGTTGAGCAGAGCAAAGAATTGCGTCAGACGATTGTAAGTGGTCAAGGAGAGTTCCATTTACGCACATTGAAGTGGCGTTTGGAGAACAACGAGAAGATTCAAACTATCTTCAAGGAGGCAAAGATACCTTATCGTGAAACGTTGACTAAGCAAGCCAAAGCGGAATATCGCCATAAGAAACAGAGTGGTGGTGCGGGGCAGTTCGGTGAGGTACATCTTATCGTTGAGCCGTATGCAGAAGGTATGCCTGATCCAACGGTTTACAAATTCAATGGTCAGGAATTCAAGATGAATATTAAGGGCAAGGAAGAGAAAGATTTGCCTTGGGGTGGCAAACTCGTGTTTATCAATTCTGTTGTTGGTGGTGCTATTGACACTCGCTTTATGCCTGCCATCTTAAAAGGTGTGATGGACTGCATGGAACGTGGTCCACTGACAGGCAGCTATGCGCGCGATGTGCGTGTTATAGTCTTTGATGGCAAGATGCATCCAGTAGATTCAAATGAACTTTCATTTACATTGGCTGCCCGTCATGCTTTCTCGGATGCCTTTAAGAATGCAGGACCGAAGATTCTTGAACCAATTTATGACCTTGAAGTCTATGTCCCAGGTGATTACATGGGCGATGTAATGAGCGACTTGCAAGGCCGTCGGGCTATGATTATGGGCATGGATTCAGAGGCCGGATATCAGAAATTGCAGGCAAAGATTCCATTGAAGGAACTTTCCAACTATAGTATTTCTTTGAGTTCGCTCACGGGTGGCCGAGCAAGTTTCAATACAAAGTTTGCAAGTTACGAGTTAGTACCGAATGATTTGCAGCAGAGTCTCATTGCAGAGCATGAAGCCGAAATTAAGGAGGAGGAAGAGTAACTCGTTGCTTGTCGTTCCTTAATATAGGAAGATTTCAGAAAACTATAGCTTTTGCTTATGGGGATGTCATCAAAAATGACATCCCTTTTTTTGGTAATGTTTTCTTTTTGTATAGTTGATAAATATTAATTATGTTTTCTTTATATTCTTAAAATAATTAAATACATTGCGATTAGTTAACTTTTAGTTGTTAATATTTTAATGTTTTCGTTATCTTTGCTTACGTAATCAGAAAGTAACATACAGATGAATTATCAATAATCATTTGTGTCACCATAAATATAGCTTAAATGAAGAAAAGGACGATTTGGACAATTGCGGTAATCATGGGGCTCTCATTCCTTGCATTGCTTCTTTTGCAACTCAACTACATCGAAGAGATGGCTGAGATGAAAAAAGAACAGTTCGACGAGTCGGTGAACCGTGCTCTATATCAGGCAGCTCGAAATATGGAACTTAACGAGACGCTTCGTTATTTGGAGAAAGACGTAAACAAGAATGAAGACAAATCGTCTAAGAATAATGTGCCCAAAGGCAAGGAGAAAAGCAGCACCCATCAGTCCTTACCATCAGATGATCAAGACGGTGCATTTACGTCTTTTGAGTCGAAACTTGTACAGAGCAATCCGTCGCTGACCCCAAAGGCATTGGTTGTAAGAAGCGATAGCGGCTCACTCTCAGCAACGAAAAAAAGGATGCAGGAGATGGTTCGTAACCGTTATGTCTATCAAAAGGCGCTTTTAGAAGAAGTGGTTTACAACATCTTGTATTCTGCATCGGACAAGCCGTTGAACCAACGAATCAATTTCAAACTGCTCGATCAGGACTTGAAGGCCGAGATGATGAACAACGGAATCAACATTCCTTACCATTTTACAGTCTCAACACAAGACGGGCGAGAAATCTATCGTTGCCCTGACTATGTTGGCGATGGGCAGGAGAATGGTTACTCGCAGGTGTTGTTCCGTAACGACCCCCCGAACAGAATGGGTGTGGTGAAGGTTCATTTCCCCGACATGACCAACTACATTTTCTCCAGCGTACGCTTCATGATTCCGTCGATTATCTTTACCATCGTGCTATTGGTGACATTCATTTTCACGATAGTGATTATCTTCCGTCAGAAACGATATACGGAGATTAAGAACGACTTTATCAACAATATGACCCATGAACTCAAGACGCCGATAGCCAGTATTTCGCTTGCTGCACAGATGTTGAACGACAAGAGTCTCACAAAGTCGCCAAAGATGATCGACCACCTCGGAGGAGTTGTCAACGACGAGACTAAACGTTTGCGGTTCTTGGTTGAGAAAGTGTTGCAGATGAGTATGTATGATCAGAAAAAAGCCGTGCTGAAAAAGAAATACACCGATCTCAATGAGATGGTTGAGACCATTGCTCATTCTTTCACTCTCAGAGTGGAGCATACCGGCGGAAAGGTATATACGGATATCGAGGCTGTTGAGTCGAAAGTTTATGTCGATGAGATGCATTTTCAGAATGTAATCTTCAACCTGCTGGACAATGCCGTCAAATATGCCAAGCCCGACAAGCCGTTGAACGTCTATCTCAAAACATGGAACACCAATGAGCACCTCTATCTCACCATTAGGGACACAGGGCAAGGCATCAAAAGAGAGAATTTGAAGAAGATATTTGAAAAGTTCTATCGCGTACACACTGGAAACCGACACGATGTGAAAGGATTCGGATTAGGGCTGGCTTATGTCAAGCGTATGGTTGACCTTCACGAAGGCGAGATAAAGGTTGAAAGTGAATACGGCAAGGGTACGAAGTTTACCATTATTTTGCCAGTATTGATTGATGAATAAATTTTAAGAACAAGAATAAATAATAACCAAAAATTGATGGATATGGAAGAAAATTTCAAAATTCTATTGTGTGAAGACGATGAGAATCTCGGAACACTGTTGAGTGAATATTTGCAGGCAAAAGGCTATCAAGCCGACCTCTGTCCTGATGGTGAAGCTGGTTATAAAGCTTTTTTGAAAAATAAGTATGACATTTGCGTGCTTGACGTGATGATGCCAAAGAAAGATGGCTTTACACTTGCTCAGGAAATCCGTCAGACCAACATGGAAATCCCTATTATTTTCTTGACTGCCAAGCAGTTGAAGGAAGATATTCTGGCTGGATTCAAGATTGGCGCAGACGATTATATTACCAAACCCTTCTCAATGGAAGAACTCGTATTCCGTATTGAGGCCATCCTCCGTCGTGTACGTGGCAAGAAGAATAAGGAATCAACACTCTATCAGATTGGTAGGTTTACATTTGACACTCAGAAGCAGTTGCTGACGCTCGACAACAATCCCGATAAGGCAACCAAGCTCACGACGAAGGAAAATGAATTGCTCGCCCTGCTTTGCTCTCATTCAAACGAAATACTGCAGCGCGATTATGCCTTGAAGACTATCTGGATTGATGACAACTATTTCAATGCCCGCTCCATGGATGTTTACATAACAAAGTTGCGTAAGCATCTGAAGGCTGACGATCAGATAGAAATCATCAACATCCACGGCAAGGGCTACAAGCTCATCGTCCCAGAGGAAGAATAAGAGTGCCTTCTTTCAGCCTTGTTCATCAGGGACGGAAGACCTCAGGTCGCTTAGTAATAATTGATAATTGATGTCGGCTTCGTAAGTCAAAATCTTATGGAGCTGGCATTTTTTTGATTTAGCTCAATCATCAAATACTGTTCCTCTTATCAAAAACAGTTAAGCCACTGTCTCAAATAAGTAATTTTTATTGACAAATTGATTTTTGTCTGCCTGTTAGCAAATGGTTGAGTGTTAGAGCGTTATGATATTGCTGATAAAAGCTTAGGTTTCACAAGACAAAAGCTTAGGTTTTGCATTCCGAAAACTGGCCTTTTGAGCGTCGGAAGCATACCTGTTGATAACCGTAGCGAAATAGTTTTACAACTGTCTCTTTCAAAAAGAAACCATCAGCTTTGAATTGATAGCTTATTTTTGTAGTCTGACATGTGCGATAGTCCCGCCAATAACTATTGCCAGTCCTGTTAACAACAGAGCGTTTCCCTTTACACTTGCCAGAATATGAACTGCAAATAACACGAGGCCTAAAGCAACAGAGAAAAGTCCTAAATACTTGATATATCCCTTCATAGAGTGCAAAATTACAAAAAAGATTTGGTTGATTGGCAAAAAATTAGTAATTTTGCACCGCATTTTGCGTAAGCAGGTGTATATGTTTTATAAATTATTTATTTAAAAGTAGTATGAATCAATACGAAACCGTTTTCATTTTGACTCCCGTTTTGTCTGATGAACAGATGAAGGAAGCGGTCGCTAAATTCAAGAAACTGCTCACTGACAACGGTGCTGAGATCTTGAACGAAGAGACTTGGGGTTTGAAGAAGCTCGCCTACAACATTCAGAAGAAGTCGTCAGGCTTCTACGCTATGTTGGAGTTTAAAGCTGAGCCAACAGTTGTCAACACTCTCGAAACAGCATTCCGCCGCGACGAGAAAGTTATTCGTTTCATTACCGTTAAGCAGGATAAGTATTCAGCAGCTTATGCAGAGAAGCGTCGTGCTAAATGGGCATCTAAAAAGGAGGCTTAATCATGGCAGAGCAGAAAAAATCAGAAATCCGTTATTTGACCGCACCTTCAATCGACACTAAGAAGAAAAAGTACTGTCGTTTCAAGAAGAGCGGAATTAAGTACATCGACTATAAGGATGGAGAATTCCTTAAGAAGTTCTTGAACGAACAAGGAAAGATTCTTCCACGTCGCATCACTGGAACATCTTTGAAGTATCAGCGTCGAGTAGCACAGGCTGTTAAGCGTGCTCGTCAGATAGCATTGCTTCCATACGTAACCGATTTAATGAAATAATAATAAGGAGGCTAAGGATATGGAAATAATACTTAAAGAAGATATTATCGGACTTGGTTACAAGAACGATATTGTGAATGTTAAGAACGGCTACGGTCGTAACTATCTCATACCTACAGGCAAGGGCGTTATCGCTTCTCCGGCTGCAAAGAAGCAGTTGGCTGAAAACCTCAAGCAGCAGGCTGCAAAGATTGCTGCCAAGAAGGCTGAGGCTGAAAAGCGTGCCGCACAGTTCGACGGTGTTGAAGTCGTTATCCCAGCTAAGGTTTCTGCCACAGGCGTGACCTATGGTTCTGTGAATGCAGCCATTGTTGCTGAAGAACTGGCAAAGAAGGGTCTTGAGGTTGACCGTAAGATCATCACCATGCGTGATATCAAGAAGGTTGGTACATACGAGGCTACTATCCACTTCTTCAAGGAAGTAGAAGTTAAGCTCCCTGTAACTGTCGTTGCAGAGAACCAGCCAGAGCCAAAGGCAGAGGAAGTTGCTGAAACTCCAGCGGAAGCTCCCGTAGCAGAAGCTGAGGAAACACCAGTAGCTGAGGAAGAAGCTCCAACAGCTGAATAATCTTGGTTCTCTCTGTCTTGAGAGTTTTATGAGAGTTGAATTTTGCACTGTAAAGCATTATTATAACGATAAATCCCTTTCATCTTTCAGATGATTGGGATTTTTTAGTTAACAATTGGATAAATGAAAAGAATCGTACTGACCGGTGGTCCTTGCGCAGGCAAGACAACTGCATTGGTAAAGATAATTGAACACTTTTCGAGTCTGGGCTACAAAGTTTTTATCATTCCGGAAGTGCCCACGCTTTTCAGTCAGGCTGGTATGGACTACCTTACTGATAATAAGGATTTTTTCTACGAAGGTGAAAAGGCAACTTTGGAAATGCAACTGGCACTTGAGGAAAAGTTTATGCGTATGGCCGAAACCCTGAATGTTCCCACCATCATCGTATGTGACCGCGGGACAATGGATATCTCTGCCTACATGAAACCAGAGATGTGGCAGGAAATAACCTTAAAGATGAACACCAGTTCCGAGACACTGCGCCAGCGGTATGATGCCGTACTTCATTTGGTGAGTGCTGCCGATGGAGCGGAACAGTTCTATACAACGGCCAACAACAGTGAGCGCACCGAAGGTCTGGAGTTGGCTAGAGAATTGGATAAGAAAATTATTCAGGCATGGATGGGACACCCACACCTACGGGTAATAAACAACCATGAGGACTTCGATAATAAAATTAACCATGTGCTGCAGGAAATTTCCAATGTGCTGGAACTACCACAGCCCATCATCGAGGAACGGAAGTATATAGTTCGCATGGTTGGGGATATTCCGGGAGCAATTGAAAGCCACATCTACCAAACCTATCTCACATCAGAACCGCGAAGCGAGGTGCGTCTTCGTCGCAGAACACTGAATGGAATATCGGTAAATGTCAGGACAACAAAGAAAACCCTACCATCGAATGAACAGGTTGAGACAGAGCGTCAGATAGACAACAATCTCTACAAATCGTTGCTTCGACAGGCCGATCCTTATCGCCAGACTATTCATAAGAAGCGTCAAACCTTTATTTGGAAAGGGCAGTTCTTTGAGTTGGATACGTATATTCAGCCTAATGAAGGTCTCCAAATTCTTGAAACGAAGGGAATTGTCGAGCATGAGGATGTTAATTTTCCTCCTTTTCTTGAGGTGTGCGAAGATATAACGGGTAAGACAGAATACTATAATTATAATCTGGCATTGCGGAAATAGAAATAGATTCTCAAATTTATAATGCATGTTTACTGGTTGGCAAATGTGCATTTGCATATTTAAATAATATGAAATCAGGTAGTTTTAACCTGTTTCTCCCGATTTTTCTGTATCTTTGTAGCCTTAAGTATTATTAATTACACATTTAAGAAAATATGAAAGCATTTGTATTCCCTGGACAAGGTTCACAATTCGTAGGCATGGGGAAGGACCTCTACGACAATAATCCATTAGCAAAAGAACTTTTCGATAAAGCAGACAAGACCCTTGGGTTTAAGATAACTGACATAATGTTTGCTGGTACTGATGAACAGCTTAAGGAAACAAAGGTAACACAGCCAGCTGTTTACCTTCATAGTGTAATTTCAGCGCTTTGTTTGGGTGATGAGTTTAAGCCCGAAATGACAGCCGGACATTCGCTGGGCGAGTGTTCTGCCCTTGTAGCTGCTGGCGCATTGAGTTTCGAGGACGGACTGAAGTTGGTTGCTGCCCGCGCCAATGCCATGCAAAAGGCATGTGAGAAGAATCCTGGTACGATGGCCGCCATCATCGGTCTGCCTGATGAGCAGGTGGTTGAGATTTGTGATTCTGTTTCCAAAGATGGCGAGGTGGTTGTAGCAGCAAACTTTAATTGTCCTGGTCAGTTGGTTATCTCTGGCTCGAAGAATGGCATTGACAAGGCTTGCGAGCTGTTGAAAGAGGCTGGTGCAAAACGTGCTTTGCCATTGAAAGTGGGTGGCGCCTTCCATTCACCATTGATGCAATCAGCAAAGGACGAGCTACAGGCTGCAATTGAAGCTACGAACATCAATACTCCCAAGTGTCCTGTTTATCAGAATGTTGATGGGAAGGCACACACAGACGCAGCTGAAATAAAGGCCAACTTGATTGCTCAACTTACCTCAAGTGTTCGTTGGACTACCAGTGTTCAGAATATGATTGCCGCAGGTGCCACAGAATTTGTAGAATGTGGACCTGGCAAGGCATTGCAGGGCATGATAGGACGTATCGACAAGAATGTAAATGCTCACGGAATAGGTTAAACCGTCGTGCTTTTCTCTTGTTGGAAGAGAACCGATATGCCCGATAGGGTAGTTGTCGATTACTAAAAAAATGTTGTTCATAATAATCCTTGATATCATTAATTATTATTTTGAATGAAATAGGGAAGTTATAAACAACATTTTTTTAATTTAAACTGAACTCACTTCTTGTAAAAGAAATTTGAGGATATGCAAAAACTAATTATCTATCAGGTCTTTACTCGTACATTTGGGAATAGAAATCAAACTCGGCAGATGAATGGAACGATGTCTGAGAATGGTGTGGGGAAGATGAATGACTTCAATGCTTCGGTGTTGAGGCAAATCAAAAACTTTGGCGCCACCGCGGTTTGGTACACAGGTGTCATACGTCATGCTACTTGTTCGGATTATTCTGCATTTGGTATTCCAAAGCAATCATCTCGTATTGTTAAGGGAAAGGCAGGCTCTCCATATGCAATAACTGACTATTATGATATTGATCCTGATATCGCAGAGAACGTGACAGGCAGGATGGAAGAGTTTGATGCTCTTGTTTCGAGAACTCACAAAGCAGGGTTGAAGGTCATTATAGATTTCGTTCCCAATCATGTTGCTCGCCAATACAAGAGCATTGCGAAACCTTTTGGGATTAGTGACTTGGGCGATGATGACGATACGGGGAAGCATTTTGATGCACAGAATAATTTCTATTATTGTCCGAATGAGCATTTGGATTTGTCTGCTGTTGCTTTTCCTGCCGATATAGATTCTGTTCCCTATGAGGAATTTCCTGCAAAGTGTACGGGTAACGATCGATTTGATGCCCATCCTCAGCAAAATGATTGGTATGAGACAGTCAAATTGAATTATGGTATTGATTATTGTGATGCAGGAGGGCGCAGCTATCACTTTTCTCCATTGCCATCTACTTGGCTAAAGATGGCTGATATTTTGCTCTTTTGGGCAAGTAAGGGTATTGATGGTTTTAGATGCGACATGGCTGAGATGGTCCCTCGTGAGTTTTGGTCTTACATTACTGGGCGAATCAAAAATTTTTATCCACACATTGTCTTCATTGGTGAGGTGTATGAGCCTTCAAAATACCGGGATTATATATCTGCTGGCTTTGATTATCTATATGATAAGGTAGGGATGTACGACTGTATTCGTGACGGTATGTGTGGCAGACAACCAGCAAGTTCCATTACAAATGCGTGGCAGAATACAGATGATATTCAAGAACACATGCTCTATTTCCTTGAAAATCATGATGAGCAGCGTATCGCATCCGATTTCTTTTGTGGCAATCCACAAAAAGGAATCCCCGGAATGATTGTCTCATCATTGTTGCGGGCTAATCCTCTCATGGTCTATGCTGGACAAGAGTTCGGAGAACGTGGTATGGATCGTGAAGGATTCTCAGGAGTTGATGGTCGTTCAACGATATTTGACTACTGGTGTACCGATAGTGTGTTCAAAGGATTCTTCTCTCGCAGTGAACTTACGCCGGAGCAACTGTATCTGGAGGGAGTTTATGCCAAATTAATGAATATTTGTAACGAGGAGAAAGCGGTTCAGTTTGGTAAGACCTTCGACCTTATGTATGCAAATATGGACAACGAATGGTTCAATCCCGATAAACAGTTCGCATTCATGCGTAAGGATGGAGGCGAAGCCTTATTGATTGTTGCCAACTTCGATGATAAGGATGTGGATGTGGAAGTTAGAATCCCAGCTCATGCTTTCGATTACATGCAATTAGTGGAGGGTAAGGTTATGATGACCGATCTTATGACTGGTGAGTCCCTAACCTCTGTCCTTTCAAAAGATACCACTTGCCGAATCCATATCAAAGCCCTAAGGGGGAGAATATATAAGTTTATGAATTAGTTTATGGCGTTATACGATTACGAGCTGAATCCTCATAATAAGGATGAATTTCCACCTGCTCATACATCCGAACACCTTCTTAATCAGTTAATGATAAGAATGTTTGGGGCTGCGAGGAGCAACAATGCACATATTGAACGTAAGAAAAGCAAGATGACTTTTGTTCTCGACCATAAGCCTGATCGCAAGATAGAGAGGGCTATCGAAGATGAAATGAATCGGCTCATAGAACTCGATATGCCCGTGACTTATGAGTTGGTGGACAGAGAGCATATTCCCGAAGGGGTCAGTCTTGACAAGTTGCCTGAGGAAGCGACTGAAAAGATACAACTTGTGAGGATTGGAGACTACGATGTTTGTCCCTGTATCGGGAAGCATGTGCGCTCAACTGCTCAGATTGGTCGCTTTGAAATGCTCGGTACCAACTGGGATGAGCATGCAAAGACATTTAGGATACGTTTTAAGGTCATACCATAGTTTAATATTTTAAGTTTAGTTTATCATGATTCGTTCTGATAAAGATATGTTATGGAAAGTGATTGATGAGGAGTACATCTTCAAACGACCATGGCTTACTGCGCGTAAAGATAAAGTTAAACTGCCCAACGGTAAGGTTTACGATGAATATTATGTGCTTTCTTATCCCACATGGGTGAATGTCATTGCAGAGACAACAGATGGATTGTTGATTCTTGAACGACAATATAGGCATGCTGTTCGGGAGGTTTCCATAGAAATATGCGCAGGTTGTGTCGAAGAAGGTGAGAATCCGCTCGAAGGTGCAAAGAGAGAGCTAAAAGAAGAAACTGGATATGGCGGCGGTGAGTGGACTGAACTGCTGAAGATAGCTCCCAACTCAAGTACAATGGATAATTTCTGTCATTGCTATTATGCAAAAGGTGTTGCGCGAATATCAGATACAAATTTTGATGATACTGAGGATATAGAGTTGCTTTTGAAAACCAAGGAAGAGGTATTTGAAATGTTGAAGCGAGGCGATTTTCATCAAGCGATGATGGTTGCCCCACTTTGGAAATACTTTGCAACATATTGTCGGACAATGATATTATGATAACAAGACACAGTATAGAGACCGCCCATGCGTTTTTGCATCAAAAATCAAGAGTGTATCAATTCTCAACGATGGAGAAGCAGAAAGAGGAAATCGAATATGCAGTTGGTTGCTATGCGGAAGAGATGAACAAAGAATTGTACATGAAAATGTCGAAAGGAAGAGAAGGCTTTTTGCTGAATCATGCTTCTTTTGCCAAGGATATTCAAGAAGCTATAGAATTTTTGGAAGGGAGGTTAGAAAATGAATTTTGATACAACGCAAGACGAGATGCGGACAGCAGAATTAATTAGTATCATAGAACATTCTGTTGAGCGATTGTCGCTGGCGGAACTTGAAGCGCTTTATTATGACATGGTGGCTAAGGATTATATAAAATAGTTATAAAAACAGCGCGGGTACAAACTGTGTTGCATCCGCGCATTAAGTTAAACTTAAACCACAAAATCGTCATTCCGTACAATCTTCTTCCCTAACTAATACTTATTCTTTCCTGAAACTTTCTTTACCTAAACTATTTAAATACTATTATGATTGAATGACATCATAAAATTAATTAAACAATGCGATGAGGCTATTACAATAATTGCGTTTTTTATTATAATTACTACGGTATAATATATTTTCGATGTGGTTTGGTAATAATTTTGCTATTTTTATGCGATTGAATATGTAAACTTGTAAGTATGAGTCGAGATAATAATGAGATTTTGAGTTTGGCGATTCCGTCAATAATTAGCAATATCACGGTTCCTTTGCTGGGATTAGTTGATTTAACGATTGTCGGACATATAGGCAATGAGAGTTATATAAGTGCCATTGCAATAGGAGCTATGATTTTCAATATCATCTATTGGATTTTAGGTTTTTTGCGTATGGGGACAAGCGGCATGACATCTCAGGGATACGGTAGTGAAAACTGGGAAGACACATTGAGAATCTTATTACGCGCATTGATGATAGGACTTGGTATAGGTGTGTTGTTCATTGTTTTTCAGCGGTTGATAGAGTGGGGGCTGATTCGCATCATGAACACTCCGGCCTCATCACTTCATCTCGTGAGCGATTATTTTCGAATCACCATTTGGGGAGCTCCAGCCATGTTAGGGCTATACGGACTGACTGGTTGGTTCATAGGAATGCAGAATACTAAAGTTCCCATGTTGATTGCTATTGTACAGAATTTAGTCAATATTGCTGCCTCACTATTCTTTATTTTTATTCTTGGGTGGAAGATCGAAGGAGTGGCTACTGGCACTTTAGTAGCTCAATGGAGCGGCTTTTTGATGGGTATTGTTATTTTGCGTAATGGTTTGAAGCATGATTATTTCTTTGCCAGTGAGCGAAACGAACGCATTACTCTGCAATTATTTCGTTCCACGTTTCGGAACTTGTGCGCTTGGAAACAGTTTTTTATAGTAAACAGAGATATTTTTCTACGAACCTTGTGCCTTGTAGCCGTCAATCTCTTCTTTACAAGTGCCGGAGGCAGGCAAGGTGCCATGATGCTTGCCGTGAACACTTTGCTCATGACGATGTTTACGTTATTCTCTTATGTGATGGATGGTTTCGCTTTTGCCGGTGAGGCTTTGAGTGGCAAGTATTATGGAGCCCGGGATTTGGATGGTTTCAGAAAAATGGTCAGACGTCTGTTTGGCTTTGGTGCTGTCATGGTAGTTGCGTTCACGCTTGTTTATGCTCTCGGTGGATTGGGATTTCTGCGGCTGTTGACCGATGACGAATCTGTTATTATGGCATCAAGACCCTATTTGCCATGGGTATATTTAATACCGCTGACGGGAGTTGCTGCCTTTATCTACGATGGGGTATTCATCGGCTTGACGGAGACAAAGGGAATGCTGGTGACATCGGTCGGAGCAATGGCGTTTTTTTTCTTGTTTTACTATTTCGCATGGAGCTCTATAGGGAACAATGCTCTGTGGATATCGTTCCTACTGTTTCTTGGTTTAAGGGGTTTGTTCCAATATTTCTGGGCTAAGAGCTTTCTATTGAAGAGGTTTATCAACAAATAAAATATTGAATAGGTTATGAATATCATTTGGGCAGTAATATTCTTTCTCCTGCTGTCGTTAGGTATAACTTATGTTTCTTGGCATATCTGGCAAATATTGCCCATCGGCATTCTTGCCAAATGGGTTGTAGTTAGTTTGCTGCTTGCGTGTATTGTTTGCTTTTTTACAAATTTCTTTGTAGGATTAGACCATTATCCCATGGCTGTCTCCAAGTTTCTTTATGAACTGGGAAACTCATCTATATTCATCACTCTATATCTGGCGATGGTATTCATTATCTTGGATATCGGGAGAATTGCCCACCTTATTCCCAAAAGTGTCATGTTCGGTAGTCGGTTGGGCACAGGCTCTATTTTAATATTGGTCGTTGCGATTTTTATCTATGGCTATTTCAATTATGAAAGAAAGGAAAGAGTGCAGCTGAATGTTGAAACAGCGAAACCCTTAAAGCGACCCTTTCGTGTTGTAATGATGAGCGATTTGCATTTGGGCTATCATAATACGCGTGCGGACTTTCATAAATGGGTGAGCGAAATCATGGTCGAAAAGGCCGATTTGATACTTATTGCTGGCGACGTTATTGATGGGAGCATTCGCGCGTTGCTTGAACAGGACATGGCGACTGAGTTCAGGCGTCTCAAAGTTCCTGTTTATGCCTGTTTGGGCAATCACGAATATTATAGCGGACGAAAAGAAGCCATACAGTTCTATAAAGATGCTGGTATCCACTTGTTGGTGGACGAGGCTGAAGAAGTGGAGTTGAGGGACGATACTGTTTTACTTATAGGAAGGGATGATCGAGTAAACGAGAATCGTAAATCGGTAAAAGAGCTTCTATCGGGTTTCTCTAACAATCGATACGTTATCCTGTTAGACCACCAACCCTATCACCTTGAAGAGGCTGGACAGGCTGGAGTAGATTTTCAACTGTCAGGCCATACTCACTATGGGCAGGTCTGGCCAATTAGCTGGATAGAGGAAGCCATCTATGAGAAAGCTTTTGGTGCTCTTAAAAAGGGTGACACACAATATTATATTTCATCTGGGATAGGTATTTGGGGAGCTAAATTCAGAATTGGGACTCGTTCTGAGTATGTCGTAGCTGATATTTGTCCCGTATCAGAAGAACATCAGTCCCAAAGTAAGGAGCCATTATAGGTGGATTTTGCAACTATATGATTTTCAGTAATGTTTGCGAATTAATTTCAAAGATAAGCTTTCACATCGCAATAGATGAGCTTTCGCCAAACGATAGCTGACCTATTGCATTGTAATAGCTGAGCTTTGGGCTGGAGGAAACCAGGGCATTCCGACAAAAGGCAAATTCTGTAGAGAGAAGGGTTGAGTCAAAAAAAATTGAACGGTGAGCAAACTACAAACACTAACAGAACGAACAATTTCAATGTGCGGTTATATACGTCCTCAAATGTTTATTCGAGACTATACTGATTTACTTTCATTGTAGAGTAGCTTGTTAGTCGTTCTTTTGCAACCGTAGTGGGCTACGGTAATATAGAATGGCAAGAAATCTACCGACACGCGAATGAAATCGGTCAGGAGGGCAAGTTGTCATTATCCGTTTGTCAACGACGGTCTAATGCCCGATTGGAGTTTAATTCCTAATGGGAATGGAACGGTCATCCCACTGATTTTTAAATGAGGATTAACAGGGGCTGTTTTTGTAAATAATTGGATATGATCGGAACAAAAAAGAGCGGACTCAAAGAGAACCGCCCTAATGAAAGGAGGAGTGGTACCACCAGGAATCGAACCGGGGACACAAGGATTTTCAGTCCTTTGCTCTACCAACTGAGCTATGGCACCTTGTAGGGATTATTTCTGGTGTTAACTTTTCTTTGCAAAAATAAGAAAAAAGAAATCAGCTATTCTTACTCACCCCAAAATCATAACTTACCTTCAGCATGTCGCATTGTTCTCATTCTTCTTGCCACCCTTGAGCCAAGAGTTTAAACTCATTTCCATCTCTCGTAATAATATATTCACCCAACTGTTGTTCAGTTATATACCCGATCTGACGGATATTTTCCATTTTCTCAATCTTGGCATGCTCGCTGATAGGAATGGTGAAAAGCAACTCATAATCTTCTCCTCCATTGAGTGCTGCCGTTGTGAGGTTCATGTTGAACTCTTCGCAGGTTGCTGCCGTCTGATAATCGATAGGAATCTTGTCTTCGTAGATTCTGCACCCGCATTTGCTGTCCTTGCAAATGTGCTTTAAATCGCTGGCCAATCCATCAGAGATATCTATCATAGCTGTGGGGTGAATATGAGAATCACACAGTTGGGCAAGAATGTTTCCTGGCGCCTCTGGTTTCAGCTGGCGGTCAATTAAATATTCTTTTCCAGCAAAATCGGGTTGGAAATTGAAAATCACCTCGCGTTCTGCGTTCAGTGATTTGATAGCAGCCGTGTTTCCTGCCTCTTGAGCGGCTTTCAGTTTCTTATTGTATTCCTCTACTTGCTGATAAAAAACGGTTTTCTCCCTTTCAAGTATCTGTAAACCCATGTAGGCCGATCCCAAGTCGCCTGACACACATATAATATCTGTCGGTTTGGCGCCATTTCTATATACTATCTCGTTTTTCGCAGCTTCGCCGATGCAAGTCATGTTGATGGCAAGTCCAGTATATGAGGAAGTGGTGTCTCCGCCAATGATATCGACACTCCATTTGTCGCATGCGGCTTTCAATCCCTTATAGAACTGGTCAAGATCCTCTACTTTGAAACGCTTCCCCAGTCCGATGGAGATAATCAGCTGGTTGGGTTTGCCATTCATCGCGAAGATATTGCTCATTGTAATCATTGCACATTTGTAAGCCAAATGCTGCATGTCAATGTAGGTCAGGTCGAACTGTATGCCCTCCATGAACATGTGTGACGCTACGAGTGTCTCCTTGTCGCTGTAGTGAAGTACTGCTGCATCGTCGCCAATTCCCTTCACTGTCGATTGGTTCGAGGGGTTAATATCTTTTGTGAGGCGCTCAATTAGACCAAATTCTCCCAATTCTTTAATTTCCATGTTCGTTTGATTCGGAGTTTTAAAATATTAGAGAAAGTATCGCCTAAACCATTGACTTTTAAGGCGACACCTTCTTTTGATAATTTTAAAATTATTCAATTCGAGTTTTGATATAAACTCTTCTGAAGTTTCATCAATTATTTTGTGGTTTATGATCTCTTGATCATTTCCCGCATGATTTCTGTCATCAGTGGTTGTGCCTTGTTTGCGGCGTCCTGTACCTCTTCATGGCTTACTTCTACAGGAGTGTCGAAACCTCCAAGGTCGGTAATTACGCTGATACCGAACACCTTTATGCCTGAATGGCGGGCTACGATAACCTCTGGTACAGTGCTCATACCTACAGCGTCGCCACCCAAGATACGGTACATGCGGTATTCTGCCGGAGTTTCGAAGGTCGGTCCTTGAACTCCCGTGTAAACACCGTGCCTCACTCTGATACCCTTCTCTTTGGCAATGTTATCTGCTATTTCAATGAGCTGGTGGTCATAGGCTTCGTGCATATCGGGGAAACGGGGGCCAGTGGGGAAATTTGGTCCATGTAATGGGTGCTCTGGGAAGAAGTTGATGTGGTCGGTGATAATCATCAGGTCGCCAATCTTGAAATCAGGGTTCATGCCACCTGAAGCGTTGGAAACAAAGAGGGTCTCAATGCCTAATTCGTACATCACTCTGATTGGGAATGTCACTTCCTGCATGTGGTAGCCCTCATAGTAATGGAAGCGGCCTTTCATAGCCACGATGTCCTTTCCCCCAAGCTTTCCAAAAATAAGACAACCTGCATGTCCTTCAACAGTTGACACAGGGAAGTTTGGAATGTCTTTGTAGGAGAATTCGTAAGTATCAGTAATTTCGGAAGCTAATTGTCCGAGGCCTGTTCCCAGAATAATTGCTGTTTTTGGACTTGTGGTCATTCTTTCCTTTAGCCAAGATGCTGTTTCTTGAATTTTTTTGTACATATGATAGTATTTTATTATTGAATTGTTCCCCTTTGCCGAGCATAAATTTCACTTTTATGGGGAGAACATATATATTCTTTCTGACCTCCTCGTCTAATCCTTCTAATTCTATAAGCCGAGAGCAGTCCTTTTCTGTTGTAATGATTATCTTAGGTTGCTCCATCTGCTCAAAAGTATCTGTTCGGGCAATGCTATGCCTGTGAGCAACATTACATTATTTTGCTTAATGTCGTTGAGGGCTATCGATTCTTTGTTTGCTTCTTCTTTGAATACGGGCCTTAGGTCACAATATTCAAGTGTGGTGAAGAATAAATCTTGAAATGGATAAAGCTCCATTGCCTTGTTTAGTACCCTGAAGTCAATTGGATTCAGACCTTTCGGACATTTGGTGATGATGACAATATCGGCACGGTGCTTCCCTGATAGAGGCTCTCGTAATCGTCCTGCTGGTAATAGCTTGTCATAGACAATCAGTCTGTGATAATCTACCAAAAGAATGTTGATGCCTGGCTTTACATAACGGTGCTGGAATGCGTCATCAAGCAGAATGACGTCGGTTTCCTTAGTCTCCTCATCTGTTGTCAGTCGTTCGATACCATTGCATCGGTTCTTGTCAACGGCCACAAATACTTCCGGATACTTGCTTTTCATTTGGTAAGGTTCATCGCCAATCATCTTCATGGGTGTGTCTGTTTCAGCAAGCACATACCCTCGGCTTTTGCGCTTATACCCTCTTGATAGAACAGCTACTTGGGTGCTATCCTTGAGCAATTCGACAAGATATTCTACGTGTGGGGTCTTGCCTGACCCACCAACGGTTATATTTCCGACCGAGATTACGGGCACATCAAAACTACGACTCTTTAAGATTCCCAACTCAAAGAGTTCGTTTCGGATGCCCACCCCAAGTCCGTAGAGCCAGCTTAGGGGGAGCAACCATGGATTTGTTTTGATGAAGTCGCCTTCCATTTCTTGTTGTTAACTCGTCAGATGAGGTGAATTATCAACCCCATTTCTCACATAAATCGTTATTTTATATTCGGATAATACGGTATTCTGGCTTGAATAGCAGCCTGATTGTTGAGGTCTTTTATCAATGTAAAAGGCTCGTAGTAGATGCCAAGTGTAGCTCGTAGCTGCTCATCCAGATAGTTCTTTTGGGTCATTTGGTTGACAAACTGTGTCATCCAATCGACTGGAACGGGGTAACTCGCAGTATGGTATTCTTTCAAATTAGCAAGCTTTGCAGCCTTAGCGATTGCCTTTTCAATTCCTCCGAGCTCGTCAACCAATTTAATTTTGAAGGCGTCCTGGCCCGTATATACGTGCCCTTGGGCTATATTCTCAACCTGAGCGTCAGACATTTTCCTTCCTTGAGCCACCCGATTTTTGAAAGTCTTGTAGCCACGATCAATGTATCGTTCCAGATAACTCATCTCTTCAGGAGTGAATGGTCTTGTCATTGAGCCGAATGCCGCATTCTTATTGGTTTTTACCTCATCAAATTTTAAGCCAAGTTTCTCTGAGTATAAACCGCCGAGGTCAGGGAACATACCGAATATTCCGATAGAGCCTGTCAATGTGGTAGGCTCAGCAACAATCCAGTTGGCGGGTGCTGAGATATAATAGCCACCTGAAGCAGCCATGCCACCCATGCTTACAACGACTGGCTTGACTTTTTTCAGTTCTACGACCTGATGCCAGATTTGTTCTGACGCATAAGCTGATCCACCACCTGAATTAATGCGGAGTACAACGGCCTTTACATCCTTGTCTCTCATCAAATCCTCTATATCTTTGCAAACCACTTGCGCATCAATGAGATGTCCTTGCGAGAACATACCAGGTGCATTCCCATCAACAATATTTCCGTAGGCATAATAGACGGCAATTTCTTCGCCATCATCTTCGTCATCGATTCCTTTCAAATCGGTAAGAGAGACTTGATTAATGCGTTTTTTTTCCTCAATGTTCAGCAGTTTTTTCACTTCCTTCTTCACTTGGTCAGTGTAGAGAAGCCCATCTACGAGTTTCAATTTCTGATACTCATTGGGCGCTGCGAAAGTGATTAAACTATCAGCATATTGATTCAATGTGGCTACGGATATCTTGCGACTCTCGCTCACTCCTTTTGTGATGTTTTGCCATATACCATTCAAATAGGCTGTAGTCTGTGCCTTGTCGGCATCGCTCATCTTGTCGCCTGTAAACTGTTCTGTGGCACTTTTGTATGTACCCACTTTGGCAACTTGCATTTTCACTCCAACCTTGGCCAGCATATCCTTGAGAAAAACTGGTTGGGCAGCAAGTCCATGCCAGTCGATTTGTCCTTGAGGGTTGAGATATAGCTTGTCGGCCACAGAAGCAAGATAATATGCTCCCTGTGTGTAGATGTCGCCATAGGCAACAATCCACTTGCCACTCTTTTTGAAATCGAGTAGTACATTGCGCGCTGCTTGCAAGGATGCATACGAATCGGGTGCGAAAGCACCGGCTTCTAAGTAAATACCTTTTATCTTATCGTTGTTTTTTGCTTTCCTTACTCCTGAAATAAAGTCCTCAAGGCTGATGTTATTACTAACTTGTCCGGAAAGTTGCGTCATGAAATCATCCTCAACACGCTCTGTCATTTGTCCAGAAAGGTTGATAGACAATACAGAGTTATCCTTAATGCTGGCCGATTTTTCGCTTGAAATGGCCATACCAATAATACTCAGTAATCCAAAGATAACCAATATAAAACCTGTTAGCAAGATACCGACTATCGTTGCAAGTACGTTTTTAAAGAAATCTTTCATAAAGGTAATGTTTTAGAGATCATTATTAAGAGAGGTGGACTTTGTATTTATAATCTTCCCAATCTTTCACACCTTTTTTATATATGCAAAGATAATCATAAATGCTTAAACCTCAAAATTTTTGTAGATTTCTTTATATGATTGTCATATATTGAGTCCAAAATACGTATTTTTGCAAGCTGAAGCTGGCTTTTTCAGCATTTTTGAGAATTTGATTGACGTAGGGTTCAATGAGTGGCGACACTGTACTAAACCTCGGTAAGAATTTTTGGATTATTGACTATTTAATGTTAAAACAATGAAGATTATACTTGCGATTGACAGTTTCAAAGGTTGTCTAACCTCGCAGGCGGCAGAGGCAGCCGCAGAGCGAGGAGTCCGTGAACAATACCCCAGTGCCGAGATACTGAAAGTACCTGTAACGGACGGAGGAGACGGAATGCTGAATGTGTTTTGCGAGCTTTTTGAATGTGATAAATTTGTTGTAGATTGTCATGATGCACTCATGCGACCGATTCGAGCGACATTTGCAGTGCGCAAAGACGGAGTCTGCATCCTTGAAACGGCTGTTTCGTGTGGCATTAATTTGTTAAAGGCAGATGAGTTGAATCCGTTAAGGGGCACAACCTATGGAGTGGGTGAACTGATGATAGCCGCCATAAAGCATGGATGCAGGGATTTTATTATCGGACTCGGCGGATCAGCTACAAGTGATTGTGGTTTAGGCATGCTTAGGGCCTTCAAAGATGAATACGGAGAAGAGTGGTACAACCATCCACAGCTCAAATCGCTCCGCATTCGTTTGGCTTCCGATGTTGACAATCCGCTTTATGGCCCTAAAGGGGCAGCCTCAATTTTCGGACCTCAAAAAGGTGCAACTGAGAGTGACATCGTTTTCCTCGACCGTCGTGCCATGACTTTTGCTACCATGTCGGCAAAGAAAATGGGAAAAGACTGCTCTGGCATGAAAGGAGCAGGAGCAGCAGGGGGGCTTGGCTACGCTTTCATGGAGTTTTTCAATACCGAAAAAGAATCAGGAGCAGACTTGCTGTTGCGCGAAGCTCACTTCAGTGACTTGATAGCTGACGCAGACTTGATTATAACGGGCGAAGGAAGTGCTGACAAACAGACGCTGATGGGCAAAATTCCCCAGAAAGTACTTCAATTGGCTCAATCGTTCAAGGTTCCCGTACACCTGATTGCTGGGAGAGTGCTCAATGAGGTTGAGCTCGTTGATGCCGGTTTTGCCTCGGTTAGTAGCATTAATCCCGCTGATATGCCAAAGAATAAAGCCTTGAAGCCCGATATTGCCACGGAAAACATCAGGAACACCGTATCTCGGATAGTAAAAAATATTTACAAGTGAATAGTTTCGTTAACTGTTTGCAACCGGTTGGTAATGAGAGAGAAAGCGATCTGCTCTCAAAACCTGGCCTTTTATAGCCCGAAAGCTAACCTTTTGCACGCAAATAGTTGACCTTTTACTATCTGAGAACTAATCTATCGAAATTGCTATTGACTTTGTTTTTACAAAAATGAATATCGCTTTTGAGATTAGCCTCAAAGCTGTGAAATCAGAATGAGCAACTGACAATTGTGTCACACTTGTCATGTCAGGCATGTCAGCTTATTATTTTTGGCACGGTTTTCGTATAATGATAGGCGAAGACTTGAAAAAGTGTTCGGCAATTAATAGAAAGTTTAAACTAAAAACATATAAAATTATGACAATTAAACCATTAGCAGACAGAGTGCTTGTTCTCCCTATTGAGGCAGAACAGAAAGTAGGTGGAATTATTATTCCTGACACAGCTAAAGAAAAACCACAGCGCGGTAAAGTGGTGGCTGTTGGTAACGGTACGAAAGATGAAGAAATGATTCTTAAACCTGGCGATGAGGTTTTCTACGGCAAATATGCTGGTACTGAAATCGAGAACGATGGCGAGAAGTACCTGATGATGCGTCAGAGCGACGTACTTGCAGTGGTAGAATAAATAAATTGAAATGCGATTAGATTTCACAATTTATAATTCATAATCGTGGCAACGATTAGTATAAAATACAAAGTAAAAAATGGCAAAAGATATAAAATTCAATAAAGACGCACGTGAGTTGCTCAAGAGTGGTGTTGATCAGTTGGCTGACGCAGTTAAGGTAACATTAGGTCCTAAGGGACGTAACGTAGTAATTGGAAAGAAGTTTGGCGCTCCGCAGATTACCAAGGACGGTGTGACCGTTGCCAAGGAAATCGAGTTGGAAGACAACTTTGAGAACGCTGGCGCACAGCTCGTAAAGAGTGTGGCAAGCAAGACAGGTGATGACGCTGGTGACGGTACGACAACAGCTACAATTCTTACACAGGCAATCGTAACTGAAGGCTTGAAAAACGTGGCTGCCGGTGCAAATCCAATGGACTTGAAGCGTGGTATTGATAAGGCTGTGAATAAAGTGGTTGACTATATCAAGGAAAATGCTGAAATAGTCGGCGACAACTACGACAAGATTGAGCAGGTGGCAACAGTAAGTGCAAACAACGATCCTGAAATTGGAAAGTTGTTGGCTGACGCAATGCGCAAGGTTTCCAAAGACGGCGTTATCACAATCGAGGAAAGCAAGACACGCGACACAACCATCGATGTTGTGGAGGGTATGCAGTTCGACCGTGGATACCTGTCAAGCTACTTCGTTACCGATACCGACAAGATGGAAGCACTGATGGAAAATCCATACATCCTCATCTACGACAAGAAAATCTCCAATGTTAAGGATTTCTTGCCTATCCTCCAGCCAGCCGCAGAGAGTGGACGCCCATTGCTTGTCATTGCTGAGGATGTAGATTCTGAGGCATTGACTACATTGGTTGTAAACCGTCTTCGTGGCGGATTGAAGATCTGTGCCGTTAAGGCTCCGGGCTTCGGCGACCGTCGTAAAGCTATGCTTGAGGATATTGCAGTGCTGGCAGGTGGTGTCGTGATCAGTGAGGACAAGGGATTGACTCTCGACAAGGCAACTCTTGAGATGCTCGGTTCTGCCAAGAAGGTAACTGTGTCTAAGGATTACACAACAATTGTTGATGGTGCTGGCACAAAGGAGAATATCGCTGAGCGAGTGAACCTCATTAAGAGTGAGATTGCCAACACAAAGAGCACCTACGACAAGGAAAAACTTCAGGAGCGTTTGGCTAAGCTCTCTGGTGGTGTAGCTGTTCTCTATGTTGGTGCTAACTCTGAAGTTGAAATGAAGGAGAAGAAGGACCGCGTTGACGATGCACTTTGTGCTACTCGTGCAGCAACAGAGGAAGGTGTTGTTGTGGGTGGTGGTACTACTTACATCCGCTCTCAGGAGGCTTTGAAGGGCCTGAAGGGTGAAAACGGCGACGAGCAGACTGGTATTAATATCGTTTGCCGTGCTATCGAAGAACCATTGCGCCAGATTGTTGCCAACGCAGGTGACGAAGGAGCCGTGGTAGTTAATAAAGTTCGTGAGGGAAAGGGTGATTTCGGTTACAATGCCCGTAGCGACAAGTATGAAGACCTTCGTGCGGCAGGTGTTATCGACCCAGCTAAGGTTGCTCGTGTTGCACTTGAAAACGCTGCGTCAATCGCAGGTATGTTCCTCACAACTGAGTGCCTGATTGTTGATCAGCCAGAGGAAACACCCGCTATCCCAGCAAATCCAGGAATGGGTGGTATGATGTAAGGAAAAGGTAAATACTTATAATGAAAGTGGGAAGTCTTTCGACTTCCCATTTTTTTCGTGTTTTCCCACCCAATAAGTTTTTGTTTCTTCGTTTGTTCTCCTTTTTATTTGTAACTTTGCGGTATGAAGCTGAAGTTAAATTGGAAAATGTTCTTGGTGTTCTTCGTCATCATCGGAGGACTGTACTATATTACTCGTAGTATATGGATTACTGCTGGCATCATGGTTCTTCTGCTGTTGATTGACGGTTTGATACAGCAGTATGAGTTAAAGAAAAAAGGCGAGAGGCAGGCCGATGAGATTCTGAAGAATCTTAATGACGATAAAGAGGAAGAAGAGTCCAAATAATTTTTGCGATGGAAAAACTCATTCAACTTTATAAAAGCTGGTCGGGGGCAGAACCGAAAAGCGTTGAGAAAATCCCTGGTGCTGGAAGTAACCGGGAATACTATCGTTTTTGTGATGTAGAGGGAAAGTCTGTGATAGGTGTTGTTGGCACAAGCAGAGATGAAGACCATGCTTTTATTTATCTTGCCAAACATTTCACGAAAAGACAGTTGCCCGTTCCTGAGATATTAGCGGTTTCTGACGATGAAACTCGTTATCTACAGACAGATTTGGGTAATAAATCGCTCTTCGATGCAATAGAAGGCGGCCGTGTTGCAGGTGGCCGTTACAATCTTGCAGAAAAGGAATTGCTACGCAAAACAATACGTGAATTGCCCAATATCCAATTAAGGGGCGCACGTGAGCTGGACTTTAGCAACTGCTATCCTCAGCCAGAGTTCAACATGGAGGGAGTATTGTTCGATCTGAACTATTTTAAATACTGCTTTTTAAAAGCCACAGAGCTCGACTTCCATGAGCTGAAACTGGAGGCTGATTTCCGTATGTTTGCCAAGGACCTGACCTCTGAACAGATGGACTCATTTCTTTATCGTGACTTTCAGGCACGGAACATTATGCTTGATGCCAAAGGTAATCCGCAGTTTATTGATTTTCAGGGCGGAAGAAAGGGACCTTACTATTATGATTTGGCCTCATTCCTTTGGCAGGCGAGTGCTAAATATTCGTTCAAACTTCGACGAGAGTTGGTATTTGAGTACTATCAGAGCTTGAAGAACTATACCGAAGTGCCTTCGAAACGTCATTTTGTCAACCGTCTTTCCTTGTTCGTACTCTTCCGATTGCTCCAAGTTTTAGGCGCATACGGTTTCCGAGGGTATTTTGAACGTAAGAAACACTTTCTTGATTCGATACCTCCCGCCATCCAAAATCTCAGGGACGTCTTGACCATGGGCACGAAATTTTTCCCTTATCCCTACATGATGGATATGCTAAGACAAGTCACTGAGCTTCCACAGTTTGCCAGGATCGAACGTGCAGCCATCAATCGCAGCGACGGATATAAGATAGTGGAGAAGGATATCTACAATGCCAATCCTCTTGACGGACCTGCGACATTTTCAAAGTATGATGGTAAGGGCCCATTGGTTGTGCGTGTGAATAGCTTTTCGTTCAAGAAAGGCATTCCTGAAGACACCTCTGGCAATGGCGGAGGTTATGTTTTTGACTGTCGAAGCACACATAATCCAGGTCGCTACGAACCTTACAAAAAGATTACCGGATTGGACGAGGCTGTTATCCGATTCCTTGAGGATGATGGCGAGATTCTTGAGTTCCTCAAACCTGTCTATAAATTGGCAGACCATCATGTAGAACGATACATTCAGCGAGGATTTACCGACTTGATGTTCAGTTTTGGGTGTACAGGAGGTCAGCATCGCTCAGTATATAGCGCGCAACATTTGGCAGAGCACTTGAACCAAAAGTATGGAGTAGAGGTGCATATCACTCACAGGGAGCAGGGTATTGAAGAAACATTACCTCTACGGTCAGCATCGCATGAGGAGAAACCCAAATAGATATCACGACTAACGAGTCAACCTTTGAACAGAAACCATGGAACGTTCAATATTCCTTTTTGGTTTTATCTCTTTTTCCTTTGCTATCTGAAAGATAATTAGTAAATTTGCACGCATTAAAAAAGTCTATAATGCAGTCAATGATTTTTGCAGCAGGTCTTGGCACTCGCCTCAAGCCGCTTACCGATCGGATGCCGAAAGCACTGGTAAGAGTTGGTGGCAAGCCACTGCTTGAGCACACGATAGAAAGGTTGAGGATGGCCGGATGCAAACATATTGTTGTCAATGTCCATCATTTCGCCAATCAAATCATAGATTTTCTTAACGCAAACGATTTCGGAATCGACATTCGTATATCTGATGAAACGGAGCAACTTCTTGATACTGGAGGAGGTATCAAAAAGGCTGCTCCGCTTTTTGATTCAGAAAGTCCCATCCTCATCCACAATGTTGACATTCTTAGCAACGTTGACTTGCATGCGTTTTATGACCGCGTCGCGCTGGCGGAAAGGCAATCGCAAGTTGATGCCTTACTATTGGTGAGTGGTCGTAAGACGAAACGCTATCTCATCTTCGACGAAACCATGCGTTTGGTTGGTTGGACAAATGTTGAGACTGGAGAGGTGAAATCGCCTTTTGCCAGTGTGAAGGCATTGACATTCGAGCAACCGTATGGCAATAAGGCCAACAACGTGCAGAATGGATATCGCCTGTTTGCCTTCTCTGGCATCCATGTCGTCAATTTCTCTATGTTCAAGACAATGGAAGGATGGCCTGATAAATTTCCAATCATGGACTTTTATCTGCAGAATGCCCACGAGTTGCATTTCTACGGTTATGTGAAAGATGACTTGCAACTGATGGATGTCGGCAAGCTCGACACTCTTCACGAAGCAGAGGAATTTGTAAGTAGCGGCAAAACACGATTTTAATTCATTAGAAAGGAAACTGTTATTGATGATTCCACATACTCATTGAAGAATGTTTTTACCCCAAAGAATAAACATAAAATAGAAAATAAGAATATGCAAAAGATCATTATCTTGGATTTTGGTTCACAAACTACGCAGCTGATAGGACGTCGCATACGTGAATTAGATACGTTTTGTGAGATTCTTCCATACAACAAATTCCCTAAAGATGACCCAACTGTAATCGGCGTTATCCTTTCTGGCTCTCCTTATTCAGTACATGACCCAGAAGCCTTTCAAGTCGATTTGAGTCAGTTCGTCGGCAAAGTGCCAGTCTTGGGCATTTGCTATGGTGCGCAATACATATCGCACAAAAATGGTGGTAGGGTGGAACAGACTGGTACGAGAGAATACGGTCGTGTCAACCTGACAACGGTTGATTTCGACAATCCTCTGTTCAAGGGTTTCAACGAAAATTCGCAAGTGTGGATGAGCCATGGTGACACCATCACTGCGATTCCTGATGACTGCCATGTGATAGCATCCACGACAGACGTGAAGTTTGCCTCTTATGCATCGACAAAGAATCCGTTGTGGGCGGTGCAATTCCACCCGGAAGTGTACCATTCCTTGCAAGGCAAGACATTGTTGAAGAACTTTGTGGTGGATATTTGCGGCAGCAAACAAGAGTGGAGCCCTGCGTCTTACGTCGAAACCACCGTCAAACAGTTAAGAGAGCAGGTAGGAAAAGACAGGGTTATCCTCGGTTTGTCAGGCGGTGTTGACTCTTCGGTATGCGCCACATTGCTGAACAAGGCCATTGGCAAGAACCTTACCTGCATCTTCGTTGATCATGGCATGCTCCGCAAGAACGAGTTCTCGAAGGTAATGGAGGCTTATGAGGGTCTGGGATTGAATGTTGTTGGAGTTGATGCTTCTGAAAAGTTCTTTAAGGATTTAGAAGGAGTAACCGATCCGGAACAGAAACGAAAGATTATAGGACGTGATTTTGTTGAAGTTTTCAATGCCGAGGCAAAGAAAATAACCGATGCCAAATGGCTGGCGCAAGGCACTATATACCCCGATCGCATTGAGAGCTTGAGTATTACGGGCATGGTTATTAAGAGTCACCACAATGTTGGCGGACTTCCCAAGGATATGCATCTTCAACTTTGCGAGCCTTTGAAATGGTTGTTCAAGGACGAGGTGCGCCGTGTGGGTTATGAACTCGGTATGCCTGAGCACCTTATCAAGCGCCATCCGTTCCCAGGTCCTGGATTGGCGGTCCGTATTCTGGGCGATATCACTCGCGAAAAAGTACGCATCCTTCAAGAAGCCGATGACATCTACATCGAAAACATGCACAACTATGTTTGTGATGATGGTGAGGTGCTCTATGACAAGGTATGGCAGGCTGGAACAATCCTTCTCTCCACCATCCGAAGTGTCGGAGTAATGGGCGACGAGCGCACCTATGAACATCCTGTTGCTCTCCGTGCCGTGACGAGTACCGATGCAATGTCAGCTGATTGGGCACATCTTCCTTACGATTTCATGGCAAAGGTTTCCAATGAGATCATCAATAAGGTGAAAGGGGTTAATCGTGTTTGTTACGATATTTCATCAAAGCCACCTTCGACAATCGAGTGGGAATAATAGAAACGGTTGTGTTTGATATGCTTCGAAACGACAACTAAGTCTTTTAAGGCAAAGAAAGCGTTTGGCATCATGGTTACACTGTTTTGTAAAAATAAAGAATAGCCGTCGGCTTATCGTATATGCGGGAATATGCTCATCTGAGATTTTCCCGCTTTTTTTTGTGAAAACCGATACCCGACCGTGAGCAGTACACGGTAGAGGAGGAGTAAAAAATATTTACAACCTGATGTTCCCAAAAACCTTTTGCAACCACCTGTCAGTCAGTCGTTTTATTTCTTTCTTCTAATAGGTTACCTTTTATTCGATAATAGGTCATCTTTTGGGAAATGATAAGTGAGCTATCGCAAAGCGAACGATAAGGAATCGCCACACGATTTTGAATTTATTTTACATAAAACAAAAATGGCGCACCTTGTTCGATGCGTCATTTGGTATGTTGTAAAAGCAGCAATTTAATATTACTTGTTCTTCAGCAAGTCGCGGATCTCACTCAAAAGTTTCTCTTCGTTGCTTGGTTCGGCAGGAGTTTCCACCTCTTCTTTCTTTTTCTTTGTTAGACTATTCATTCCTTTGATCATCAGGAAGATACAGAATGCGATAATGACGAAGTCAATAATGTTCTGTATGAATAAACCATACTTAACTTCAGCATCCCCAATCATACAGCTCAATTCCGAGAAATCGGAACCTTTTGTAATAGCACCGATGAGTGGCATAAAGATGTCATCTACAAGTGAAGAGACGATCTTACCAAAGGCACCGCCGATGATTACACCGACCGCCATGTCCATAACGTTGCCACGAACGGCAAACTCTTTGAATTCTTTTATAAAACTCATAATTCTAATTTTTTAATGTATGGTTATGCATCATATTATTTTGTCAGCTTTCTTATATTCATAGTAAAGTTGATGTTGTTGGTCTTTATGTAAACCATACCTTTATTTAATATTGTTTAATACTATCTACGGTTGCAAATATAAGAAATTTTTTGTAACTTTGCAGAGAAATATAAAGGAAATTGTTTCTTTAACGAATGATTTAGTTTTAATATTATTCACTTTATAATAGAAAAAGTCAAATGATTAAAATTGGTATTAACGGATTTGGCCGTATCGGTCGTTTCGTATTCCGCGCAAGTCTCGAAGAAGCAAACGCAAAAGACGTTGTTGTAGTTGGTATTAACGACCTTTGCCCTGTAGATTACCTCGCATACATGTTGAAGTATGACACAATGCATGGTTTGTTCAACGGTACAATCGAAGCTGATGTTGAAAAGTCACAGCTTATTGTAAATGGTAACGTTATCCGCGTAACTGCAGAACGCAACCCAGCTGATTTGAAGTGGGATGCAATTGGTGCAGAATACGTTGTTGAGTCAACTGGTCTCTTCTTGACAAAGGAAAAGTCACAGGCTCATATCGATGCAGGTGCAAAGTACGTTGTTATGTCTGCTCCTTCAAAGGACGACACCCCAATGTTCGTTTGCGGTGTTAATCAGGATAAATATGTAAAGGGTACAAAGTTTGTTTCTAATGCATCTTGCACAACCAACTGTCTCGCTCCTATTGCAAAGGTATTGAACGACAAGTTTGGTATTGCAGATGGTTTGATGACTACCGTACACTCTACAACAGCTACACAGAAAACCGTTGACGGTCCTTCAATGAAAGACTGGCGTGGTGGCCGTGCTGCTTCTGGCAACATCATCCCTTCATCTACAGGTGCTGCTAAGGCAGTTGGTAAGGTCATTCCTGAATTGAACGGCAAGTTGACAGGTATGTCAATGCGTGTTCCTACTTTGGACGTTTCTGTTGTTGACCTGACCGTTAATTTGGCTAAACCAGCTAAATACGAGGAAATCTGCGCAGCAATGAAAGAAGCTTCTGAGGGTGAATTGAAGGGTATCCTTGGTTACACAGAAGATGCAGTTGTTTCTTCAGACTTCCTTGGTGACCCACGTACATCTATTTTCGATGCTAAGGCAGGTATTGCTTTGACCGATACATTTGTAAAGGTGGTTTCTTGGTATGACAACGAAATTGGTTACTCACACAAAGTGATTGACTTGATCAAGCACATGGCAAAGGTTAATGGCTAATCTAATTTAGAATAAAACCCTATTAAAAGCCATTCGGTTATTTGCCGAATGGCTTTTTTTTATTATATTTGTGCGGTAAATGGATAAGATGATCACCATAATAGGACCAACTGCGAGTGGTAAGACCTCATTTGCAGCAGCTCTTTCAGCACGGATTGGTGCAGAAATAATCAGTGCGGATAGTCGGCAGGTATATCGCAGAATGGATATCGGTACGGGTAAAGACCTCGATGACTATGTGGTTAATGGCAAAAAAATACCATATCATCTGATTGACATCGCTGAACCTGGGACTCAGTACAACTTGTTTCAGTATCAACAGGATTTCCATACAGTATATGACAAGTTGCAGTCCGAAAATCGTCCCATTGTGCTTTGTGGAGGAACGGGCCTGTATGTCGAAGCCGTGTTGAAGGGTTATGCACTCTCTCCGGTGTCGCAAGATCCAGTTTTACGAAAAAGTCTTGAGGGAAAGTCTCTTAGCGAGCTTGAAAAAATATTGGTTGAGCTTAAAACTCGGAATCATTCTGTCATGCACAATAAGACGGATGTTGACACAACGAATAGGGCAATTAGAGCGATCGAAATCGAAACTTACCAGTTGAGTCATCCAGTGGGGGAGCGTCAGATGCCGAAAGTTAACTCCTTGATAATAGGACTTGACATCAACCGTGATGAGCGTAGAAGAAAGATAACTCAACGACTGAAAGACCGTTTGGCTAATGGAATGGTTGAGGAGGTAAAGTCGTTGTTAGATAGTGGGATTCCCGCTGAGAATCTTATATATTATGGCTTGGAATATAAGTTCGTGACACAATACATCATAGGCGAATTAAGTTTTGATGAGATGTTCGCCGCATTGGAAATAGCAATCCATCAATTTGCCAAACGTCAGATGACATGGTTCAGGGGAATGGAACGGCGGGGCTTTCAGATTCATTGGCTCAATACCTCACTGCCTATGGATGAGAAAATCAAGTTCGCTGAATCACTACTTGGGAATGATAATATCATCAATTGAAATCAACGAATTATATTTATAGATTGAAGTTCTTCGAATAAAAAGATAAAAAGATGGTAGATGAAACGAAATGGGGTATAGTTTATTGCCCTAAAGGTGGTATTTTCGGGAAACATCGCAAGCGTTGGGAACGCGTCGAGCGTTGTTTGAAAGAGCGTGGGATAGACTATGACATGGTTCAAAGTGAGAATACAAGGAGCGTTGACCGTCTCATAGGCATGTTCATCAACAATGGTTATAAGACTATCATCATTTTTGGTGGCGACTCTGCGTTGAATGATGCGGTGAATTGTCTGATGCAGCAAGAGCAGTCTGTTCGGAAGAGTGTCATTTTCGGGCTCATTCCAAATGGTGTGATGAACGATTTCGCCCATTTCTGGGAGTTTGATGAGGATAATGTGGAGCAAACCATTGATTGGCTGCAGAAGCGTCGGATCAGAAAGATTGACCTTGGATGCATTCGTTACAAGAACAGGAGAGGTGAGGCTTGCCACCGCTACTTCCTTAATTGTATAAATATCGGGCTGATTGCAACGATTATGAATCTCCGTCGCCGTACCCGTCACGTCTTGGGTTCTCGGAGTTTGTCATTCATCTTCTCATTTATCCTTCTGACTTTTCAGAGGATGGACTACCGCATGCATATAAAAATCAACACCGATGTGATAAAGCGTAAGGTCATGACTGTTTGTGTTGGTAATGCGCTGGGTTATGGGCAGACACCCAATGCCGTACCCTACAACGGGCTGTTAGATGTCTCGGTTGTTTATCATCCTGAAGTTACCCAGCTCTTTGAGGGTATCTATCTTTTCTTGCGAGGTAAATTCTTGAACTATAAGAGCGTACATCCTTTTAGAACAAAGGATATAGAGATGCATGTCGAGCCGCACACGTTGGTCGGAATTGATGGACGATTGATGTCAAACACGCCAGTCGGACCTTTTAGGATAACAGTTGAAAAGGAAGTTTTAAACTTTCTGATTCCCGAATAAGGTCATTTGATTGACGATTACGGGACTTTCATCTGCTTTTCACAGGGATAGAGGGCTTTTTGTTGTGAATTGTATAACCATTATACCCATGACTAATGTCTGGTAAATAAAGAACGTGTTCAGGCATACGGTTTCCCAGTTATTCTGCAATACAGTCCCGTTTCCGTCTTTCCCATGATTAGCTTTGTCCGATACGCCTTGCCTCCTTGTCAGCCGAAACTCTTCAATCGCACGGTGAATGCTGACCTTTTTGATGCGGTTTTCTATTTAGTTGATTGTCAGATGGTTTGTGCTTCTGTTGAATGAGTGGCGGGCTACGTTGATAGAGGACAGCAGGCAAATTTCCTTTAGCTGATAAAAGCCGTGAGATGTGGTGCAATCTATATTGAATGATAGAATTACTGGCTGATGAATCTATTGTGCGCTATAGTGAGTGCTTAATCTGATGGCAATATTTTAAAATAAAATTTCACCATAAAAAATATCAAGTATGATACAATTTAGATATTTTTTTGTATCTTTGAAGGGTGTTTTAGGCTTTAATCGATTCTTTGTTTTGTTGGTAGGCATATTGACAAATCAAAAAATGTAATACCTTACTAATATATGGGCTATCTTAAATTTGAAAAGGCTCTGATGACAAATTTACAGGATTCACTCCCCAGGGAGTTGCTGAGAACCAATCGCTCAGGGGCCTATTCTTGTTCTACCATTGTTGACTGTAATACTCGTAAATATCATGGATTGCTTGTTGTGCCAGTACCCGAACTTGACGATGACAATCATGTGCTGTTGAGTTCCCTCGACCCTACGGTGATTCAGCATGGTGCGGCCTTCAACCTTGGATTGCATAAGTATCAAGGTGGAAGTTTTAGCCCCAACGGACATAAATACATCAGGGAATTTAACTGCGATAGTGTCCCCACGACGATTTATCGTGTTGGTGGCGTGCTGCTAAAAAAAGAAGTCGTATTTCAACATTATCAAGACCGTATTCTGATACGTTACACTTTGGAAGATGCGCATTCACCGACCGTCTTGCAGTTCCGACCATTTCTTGCTTTCAGAAGCGTCCGGCAGTTTACGCATGAGAACAATGTGGCGAGCAGGGATTATCAGGAAATTGACAATGGCATTACCACCTGTATGTACGAAGGTTATCCAATGTTATACATGCAGTTCTCCAAGAAAAATGAATTTCATTTCGATCCTTATTGGTATCGTGGATTGGAATATCCCAAGGAAAAAGAGCGCGGTTACACATCGAATGAAGATTTATATGTTCCAGGCTATTTCGAGATGACTATCCGCAAAGGAGAAAGCATTGTATTCTCCGCCTCAACATCTGAAATCAAGACCAGTGACCTGAAGCGTCTTTTTGAAACGGAAGTTGAATCGAGAAAACCCAGGGACAATTTCTTTCATTGCCTGGTCAATGCAGCTCATCAGTTCCATAACAGAACCCAAGATAACGAACGTTACATCCTTGCTGGTTACCCGTGGTTCAAGTGTCGGGCACGCGACCAGTTCATAGCTTTGCCTGGCCTAACCTTGAGCATTGAGGAACAAGATTACTTCGAACTTGTCATGAAACCGGCTGAACGGGGATTGCGTGAGTTCATGGAGGGAAAACCGTTGACTGTTCATATCTCAGAGATAGAGAAGCCCGATGTCCTTTTATGGTGTATATGGGCAATTCAGCAATATGCCAAGAAAGCAGGGAAGGAAAGCTGCTTGAAACTTTACTACCAGCTGTTGAGAGATATCATTCAATTCATTGAGGATGGAAACCATCCCAATTTGCGAATAGATGATAACGGGCTTCTGTTTGCCGATGGTAAAACGGAGGCAATAACATGGATGAACTCCACTGTTGATGGGCGTCCCGTATTGCCGCGTACCGGCTATATCGTTGAGTTCAATGCCCTTTGGTACAACGACTTGAAGTTTATGGAGTCGATGGCAACGGAGAACAAGAATCCAGAACAGGCTCTCCATTATGCTGAGCTGGCTGCAAAATGCAAGGAATCCTTCGTTCAGGTTTTTCTCAACGACTATGGTTATCTCTATGATTATGTGGATGGTAATATGGTTGACTGGAGCGTTCGCCCCAATATGATTCTCGCCGTAGCGCTGGATTACTCCCCTTTGGAACAGAGTCAGAAGAAGAGTGTGCTTGACATTTGCACTCGTGAACTGCTCACTCCTAAGGGACTTCGCTCGCTTTCGCCTAAGAGCGTGGGCTACAATCCGATGTACACAGGACCACAAACGCAGCGGGATTATGCCTATCATCAAGGAACCGTCTGGCCTTGGCTCGGTGGTTTTTATCTGGAAGCATGTCTGAAGTTATATAAACGGACACGGCTCAGTTTCGTTGAACGACAGATGGTGGGCTTTGAGGATGAGGTATTCCAACATTGTCTGGGCACTTTGCCAGAGCTCTTTGACGGAAATCCGCCTTATCGGGGGCGTGGTGCGATATCCTTTGCCATGAATGTGGCAGAAGTTCTTCGCACTTTGGAACTTCTTGAGAAATATAAATATTAAAGTAGGAGGAATCTATATGAAAGTATTGATGTTTGGATGGGAATACCCACCTCACGTATATGGAGGCCTTGCAACAGCCAATTTCGGTATTTCAGAGGGACTCCATGCACAAGGTGACATCGATACCATTCTTTGTCTGCCTCACCCGTTTGGAGACGAGGAGCGGACCTATGCCGAAATTTTGGCTATGAACTGTGTTCCGATTGCCTATCGCAATGTGGATTTTGATTATGTGAGAGACCGGATAGGGAATATAATGGATCCCAATCTCTATTTTAAATTGCGCGACCATATCTATTCCGATTTCAACTATATGAGTGTCAATGACATTGGGGCTATGGAATTTGCTGGAGGCTATCCGAGTAATCTTCATGAGGAAATCAATAATTATTCCATTATTTCAGGAGTGGTGGCCCGCACCTTTGACTTTGACATTATTCATGCGCACGACTGGCTGACATATCCAGCCGGCATCCATGCAAAGAAAGTTTCAGGAAAGCCCCTTTGCATACATGTCCATGCGACAGACTTCGACCGTTCTCGCGGAAAGGTCAACCCCACTGTTTATTCGATAGAAAAAGATGGTATGGATAATGCTGATTGCATCATGTGTGTGTCAGAGCTGACGCGCCAAACTGTCATCAACCAATATTATCAGGACCCACGTAAGGTTTTCACGGTTCATAATGCGGTGTATCCTTTGCGAGCCGAAGTTGCTGAAATGCCACGTCCCTCGCATATAGACAAAGAAAAAGTGGTCACGTTCCTTGGCCGTCTGACCATGCAAAAAGGACCGGAATATTTTGTTGAGGCAGCAGATTTGGTCTTGCATCGAACTCGTAATGTTCGTTTCTGCATGGCTGGATCGGGTGACATGATGGATCAGATGATATACCTTGCTGCCGAACGAGGTATTGCTGACCGTTTTCATTTTCCTGGATTCATGCGTGGCAACCAGGTCTATGAATGTCTGAAAGCTTCAGACGTCTATGTAATGCCGTCTGTTAGCGAGCCTTTTGGAATTTCTCCTCTTGAGGCTATGCAATGTGGAACCCCGACCATCATTTCAAAACAAAGTGGTTGTGCAGAGATACTCAACAATTGTATCAAGGTTGACTACTGGGATGTGCATGCGATGGCCGATGCCATGTATTCCATCTGTCATAATGAAAGCCTGTTCGACTATCTCTCTGTTGAAGGAAAGCGCGAGGTTGATCAGATAACATGGGAAAAGGTGGGAGCATGGATTCGCGAACTCTATTTCAGAACACTTGGGTGGAAGTAGAATTTCCTTTTTATACAAAGACCTCGTAATTTAAAATACAGTAAAATGAAAACAATTTGTTTATATTTTGAGATACATCAGATTATTCATCTCCGACGTTACCGCTTCTTTGACATCGGAACAGACCATTACTACTACGATGACTATGAGAACGAGCGAAGCATTTCAGAGATTGCCCATCGCAGTTATATGCCCGCTCTCGAAACGTTGCATCAAATGATTAAAGAGAATGGTAAGTTCTTCAAGGTGGCTTTCTCTTTATCGGGCGTTGGCATAGAGAGTCTTGAGCAATACGCACCCGAAGTACTGGAAAAACTTCAGGAAATGTCGGAAACTGGGTGTGTGGAGTTTTTGGCAGAACCTTACTCTCACGGTCTTTCCTCACTTGGCAACGAGCAGTGTTTTAAGTCGGAAGTGAAGCGCCAGTGCAAAAAGATTCAGGAGTATTTCAATCAAACACCGAAAGTATTGCGCAATTCGTCGCTTATCTATAGTGATGAGATTGGGCTTATGACCTCTAAGATGAGATTCAAGGGAATGCTGACAGAAGGTGCCAAGCACGTTCTCGGATGGAAGAGCCCACATTATCTTTATCATTGCGTATTGGCACCATCCCTCAAACTATTGTTGCGCGATGTGACGCTTAGCGATGACATATCTCTCCGCTTCAATAATTCCGATTGGGAAGGCTATCCGCTGTTCGCCGATAATTACATGGATCGAATAGCGTCATTGCCGGATGACCAACAGATTATTGGAATATTTATGAACTTGTCAGCCTTGGGCATGGAACAGCCACTGTCGAGCAACATTTTGGAGTTTTTTAAGGCATTGCCAGCCTGTGCCAAATCTCGGAACATCAGTTTTTCAACACCAACTGAAATTTGCATGAAAATGAAGAGTGTGGGCCCGCTCAATGTTCCTGATACCCTAAGCTGGATGGACGAGGAACGTGATGTGAGCACATGGCTGGGAAATCCCATGCAGCGTGAGGCTTTCAATAAACTCTATAGTATCGCCGATAGAGTGAGGATTGTCAATGATCCGCGCATTAATCAGGACTGGGATTATCTTCAGGCAAGCAACAACTTCAGCGCCATGACGACGAAATCATCATCGGTGGGCATCAATCGAGGTATATACAGCAGTCCGTTTGATGCTTTTACCAATTATATGAATATTCTTGGAGATTTTATCAATCGGGTGAACAGTAGATATCCGGAAGAAATTGACAATGACGAGCTCAATGGATTGCTGACTACGATTCACAATCAAGGCAAGGAAATAGAGATGAAGGAGAAAGAGATGGAGATTCTGCTGGCAAAGGCCGAGAAATTGGAGTTGGAGGTTGATAGGCTACGGGCAAAATTAGATGAGAAGTCTATTGCTTCAACATCTGCGGCATCTCGGAAAAAAACGACTGTCAGTAAATCGAAAACTTCAAAATAAAGTACCAATGACTAATATGGATTATCATCGTAGGCTTTGCTACAGAGATGAAAAGTATTAACTCCAAATTGATCATTAAACTGCACTTTCACGATTAGACCAAGATGGCTTCTTGATTGATTCGTGTTAAAGCACCATTTTCAATTTGTTGAGATAAAGCGTAATGATAAGCGCTGGCTTAATAATCAAAAAGAGACCCATACATGTGGGTCTCTTCTGTTTTATGTAAAGTAATGATACCTTATTACTTGTTGATGAATTTCTTGCCGTTCTGAATAACAACACCCTTGAAGTTTTTGTTTACAAGCTGACCTGCAAGATTGTACATTGGAGCGTTTTCATTTACAGAGATAGTCTCAACTGTCTCAATGCCATCTGATTCTTTATCCTTCAATGTCACTGTAAGATTTTTAACACGTACTTGGTGGTTCGCTGCTTTGAAAGTTACAGAATTAGCATCACCTTCCCATGTAGCATTAATTTTGTCAGTTGCAATTGTCAGACCTTCTAATGCAGAAAAACCATCAGCTAAATATTTTCCTCCATTATAATTATCACATACCATTTCAATCTTTAATATGTTGCTTTCAGCAGATGAAATAGTGAATTTACAATTTTTATAAATGCGATAAGCAAATTTATTACTCATGTCACCAGGACCCAATGAAGAAGGAGATTCTTCAGAAAGAGTTAGTGTAACACCATCTTTTGTCTGCGTATGTACTTCTTTTGCCGAAGTTTTGTCTCCACTCGCTGCTGAGAAAGTAACAGTTTTTGACTGAGCGTAAGTGAGTGTACTAACAGCTGCAAGTGCAACTACGAATGCATAACGTAAAATTTTAGTCATAATCAATCTTTTTAAATTAAAAAACTTTAGTGAATTAATACTTTCGCAAAGTTACTTAATAAATATGGATTATGCAAACCAAACAGTATGAAAAAATGATTAAAACCGTTTTAAACTTCCTTTTTATCTATAAAAATGCCAATGGTGTTCGCAAATAGTGTTAAAACTTATAATTATATAGTTAATTATTTGGTTATATTGCATAAAGAATGTATATTTGCTATGTGTTTTTCATGAATTTAGAATTTTCTAAATTCTTTCTCGAGGTTGGTAGCTTCCTGCACCAACCTCTTTTTTTATGATTTTGATACTGAGAGCAGATGGTAGAATGGGTCTATTTGGTTGATTTTTTACTTGTTTGTTTTGGCATGTCTTACGAGTTTTATAACTTTGCATCAGATAACCTTAATGATTAATGATGAAAGCTTCCAAATTATTATTTTCTATTTTCCTATTATTTGTAGTAGTGAGTTGTTCCAGGGTTGAACTTGAGGAGGTTGACGGTGGCGGAAAACAACCAACGGAGACCACCGATGACGATGGAGATTATGACGTCGAAGATGATGAGAATCCTGATAAATTCTTTTCGGTTACTGATTTTATGTCTCACGATTTTGGTGATAAGTCAGTTTGGGTGGTGGGATATATAGTAGGTGATTGTACGAAAAACATTAAAAATGCAGAGTGGGAAAAGCCATTCACATACGATACTGCTATTTTGCTTGCTGATGAATCCGGTGAAACGGATAGTGAAAAAGTAATAGCCATACAATTAAAGGCTGGAGAATTAAGAGAATTGTTCAGTCTCCATCTTAATCCTGACAATTATGGGAGGAAAGTCTGTTTCTACGGAACAAAGCAAAAATATTTGGGAGTTCCGGGAATGAAGAATGATATTGGAGGGTACGGATGGGCTGATGAATGAGTTGAATCGCAAAAAATTTTTCTCTTTCTATTCAATGCTTAACTTTCGTTGGCTGAAAGCTGACCTTTTGCACTGCGATACATCATGAATGGAGCGGTAAAAGCTCACCTTTTGCAAACCAATTAATATTGTCCTGATTATCAGTAGATTAAGAAATGTATTTTAATTTCTGTTTTTGTCAAATAACTTTGTGAAGATAATGAGGTTATATGTGTGGTATCAAGAATCTATTTGCCACCGCCTGAATAAGAATTTTTTGGGGAGAAAGTTTGGCTGTGCTATTTAGCATTGGGACGAAACACGCCAAAACTTATGAATTGGATCTACTTTGTGTTAGGCATCACACAAATATTTACCATTGCTTAATCAGCCATAGATTCACATTTTTCTGTTAAAAATTTGTCTAAAATGATAAAAGTAATTATATTTGCATCTGATAATACAATAAATCAATTTCTAAATCAGAAATGCCTATTGAAACAACATTACTTAATATAAACTATTTAAGGAATGAAGAATCTAAATAAGATGGCCGATGAGGAATTGGCTCTGTCTTATATTGAAGGAGATAATAGAGCCTTTGATTTATTGTTATCACGCAATCAGTCAAAACTGTTTTCATATATTTTATTTGTTGTGCGCGACCGCGACATAGCAAATGATGTCTTTCAAGAGACTTTCGTGAAAATAATCACTCGCCTACAGCAGGGTAAGTATTCGCCAACAGGTAAGTTTGCAGCATGGACCATGCGTATAGCGCATAATGTAATCATGGACTGGTATCGCGCCCAAAAAGCCGATAAGATAGTTGAAGCACCAAGAGAGAACGACCTTTCGAATATTGGTGGGGCTGATGTACAGATTGGAAATATAGAAAATGAGTTTGTGAGCTCCCAAACGTTGTCAGACATTAAGAAGCTGATGAATCATCTTCCTGCTCCCCAACGTGAGGTTGTTTTCATGCGCTATTATCAGGAAATGTCATTCAAGGAAATAGCTGAGACTACGGGTGTTAGCATCAATACAAGTCTCGGACGTATGAGATATGCCATTCTGAACCTAAGAAGAATGGTGAGAGAACATGAATTGACCTTGCAGCTGGTATAGGGGCGCAAAAACGAAAACAGATCGGAGATTGTTTTTGATAGTGTATCAAATATTCTCCGACTTGTTTTCCTTTTCGGCTTTTGCGGAGTGTCCCAAATCAAACTCCTGTGAGGAAAGCTATTGTGAATTTAGATATTAATCAATTATTCAGACTTGCTTCTCACAATTCTTTCAAATCGTGAATTGTGGCAATTGGGTCCTCAGCTTTAAAGACATAACTACCGCTGACCAGCATATCGGTGCCTGCAGCCACCAGTCTTGGTGCCGTTTCTGCCTGAACACCTCCATCTACTTCGATGATGACATCTTTGCCTGATTGGTTGATTAGCTCTCTGAGGCGTTTAACTTTGCCAATGGTATTCTCAATGAATTTCTGTCCTCCAAAACCAGGGTTGACACTCATCAGCAACACCAAATCTACATCGTTGATAATGTCTTCCAAAAGACTGACAGGGCTTGAGGGGTTCAATACCACGCCAGCTTTCATGCCTGCTTGACGAATTTGCTGTAGGGTACGGTGCAAGTGAATACAGGTTTCGTAATGAACGCTCATTATTGCCGCTCCAGCATCGGCAGTCTGCTGAATGTATTCTTCTGGATGGACAATCATGAAGTGAACATCCATTGGCTTTTTGCATGCTTTGCCTACTGCTTTCAAGATGGGAAATCCAAAAGAGATGTTGGGAACAAAAACCCCGTCCATAATGTCCATGTGGATAAAATCGGCTTCACTTTGATTGATCATTTCAATATCTTTATCCAAGTGAAGGAAGTCTGCTGAGAGCAGTGAAGGGGAAACGAGTGTTTTCATTTTAATTCAGGCAGTAAGATTCAAGTTTGTTATTGACTTTAATCGCACGATATGTGTACGCTATTTGACGAATGATACTTAATGTCTTTTCAGACGGATTCATTTCTTCTTGTGTAAATATTTCCATCATAGGCTAAATGTTTGAGTGTTACAATTATAAATAGAACGTAACCCTGTTGTAGATTATTATATAATAGTGTGATGTTTTTCTCTTTTTCTGTTTATTGGCAATCTATACAGGGACTTTTTCCTTGGGTTGGGTCTGGTATTTTTCGTTCTTGTTTAATTTTTCTTTTAAATAGCGTTCTAAAAATTTAATAAAATGTTTCTTTTTCATTAACTTTGTGACATGAATGATATTCTGGAAGAAATCCTGACATATAAGCGTGAGGAAGTGGAGCAATGGAAACAGTATATTCCCTTGAAGCAACTCTACGGCATGATGGAATATGGCAAGCTTGACAAGATAGAACAACCATCGCTACAACTGGCCTTGGAAAAGTCAACTACAGGAGTTATTGCGGAGTTCAAACGGAAGACTCCTTTGCGCCAATGGATTAATCAGGGGGCAAAGGTCAGTAAGATTCCATACGAGTTTCAGAGGGGAGGAGCTGTTGCTATTAGTATTCCGACAGATAAACCTTGCTTTGGTGGTTATGATGAATATGTTCAGGAGGCCAAGGCTACAGGAGTGACCATTCCAATAGTTTATAATAACTTTATCATAGATGAATATCAACTGTTTCAAGCCAGGCGGGTAGGGGCTTCGGCTGTTGTGTTGAACTCTTTGCTTCTGAGTATCGAACAATGCCATTCTCTGCAATCTCTTGCACATCAGCTTGGTTTGGAGGTGGTGCTTGAGATACATTCTGTTGATAAACTGGATTATCTCGAGTTGCAACCAGATGTTTGCGCTGTGAACAATAGGGATTTGAGGACTTTTGAGGTCAATACCAATGTCTCCTTGGAATTGGCAAGACATTTGCCTGACAATATATTGAAAATAAGTGAAGGCGGAATCAATTCCCTTTCAAAAATCAACTTGTTGAAAGAAGAAGGTTACCAAGGATTTGTGATTGGTGAATATCTTATGCGTCAGGAGAATCCAGGTGTTTTTTTGAGGAATCTGATTTCGGAATTAGAAAAATAATAGAACCATCTTAACAATGATAATAAAGGTTTGTGGCATGCGTGAGGCCCAGAATATTCACGACGTTGCAAAATTGGGCATTGACTGGTTGGGACTCGTGTTTATTCCCAGTAGTGAACGATTTGTGCGACAAGTTTCTTCTCGAGCGGGAATTATTCCTGACTATGGTAGTATGGATTCAGCTCGCGGGAAGCAAGAAACCAACGAAGCACTCAAGCGTGACAAGCGAGTACAGGTGTGTGGGATTTTTAAAGACGACATGCCACAAAACATCCTGACCAGGGTCGTGAATTTTAATTTGGATATTGTTCAGTTAAACGGCTCGGAAAGTCCTGTTATGATAGATAATTTGCGTCGTACACTTGATCCTGATATCCATCCGGGGATTAAGATTATGAAAAAACTTGCGGTATCTTCATCAGCCGATATTTTGAAGTACAAGGAATTTGAAGGTGTTGCTGATTATTTTCTTTTCGATGTTCACCCTTCCGTAACTGCTGGTGCTGAGCAGAGAGTTGATTGGAAATTGATTGACAGCTATGACGGTGCGACTCCTTTTCTCATAGGTGGTGACATTACGCTTGATGACATGGCATTGTTGAAGGCTTTTCACCATCTGCGATTCTTGGGAGTGAACCTAAATGAGCAAGTTGAGGATGCTCCGGCATTAAAGAATATTGAAAGATTAGAAGCCTATATCAATAAAATTCGTTAAACCGATTGTTGCAAATAATATTTGTGTTGCTGTGAAATGCGTTATTATTGATAACTATGATTCTTTTACCTTCAATCTCGTTCATCTTGTGCGAGAATTAGGTGTTGAAGTAGATGTCTTAAAAAACAATCAGTTTGAAATTTCAGAATTAAAGGGCTATGACCGAATCATATTGAGCCCAGGTCCAGGGATTCCTTCCGAGGCGGGTCTTTTACTGGATGTTGTTAGAACTTATGCGAGTGAAAAGGCAATATTGGGTGTCTGTCTTGGGCATCAGGCAATAGCTGAGGTCTTCGGTGGGAAGTTGGAAAGGTTGAGCAATGTTTTCCATGGCATATCAGACACTATTCGCTGTAAAGCTGACGATTCGATATTTGCAAATTTGGCTGACGATTTTAAAGTAGGAAGATACCATAGTTTTGTGGTGTCGAAGAAAAATTTTCCATCAGACCTGGAAATAACTGCCGAGAATTCGGAGGGATTGGTTATGGCTCTTCGCCATAAGACCTTGAATGTGCACGGGATTCAGTTCCATCCTGAAAGCGTTTTGACTCCTTTAGGTAAGGATATGCTAAATAATTGGCTACATTCGGCCTACTAATACATATTGGGAATGTGAATCTTCGAGCAACAGATTTAAGTTTAGTATTATGAAACAGATGCAAAAAAGATATGTTGATGAAATTGTAGATGATGGCAAGCCATGGTATGCCGTCAGACTCTTTTCTACTAAACTCGAAGAGGTTGAAAATTATTTCAAGGAAAATGGCTTGGAGAGTTTTATTCCCATGCAATATGTGGATGAGGAGGATGCTAAGGGAAAGTTGCATCATAGGTTGAAACCTGTTGTTCGGAACTTAATCTTCATCAAGCAGACTTTAAGCGATAAGGATTTCAAGTCAATGGTATTTAATTCCAATCAGAAAATATCTGTACTTACTAAATCAGACGATTCACGTTCTTTCTACCTGATACCCCACGACCAAATGTATGAATTTCGCTTAATGTGCAATCCAGAGATAGCCATTAAGAAATTTATATCAACGGATGAGGCTAAAATGAAAGCTGGCGATCCGGTGTATGTTAAATTTGGACCGCTGAAAGGCATGCGTGGGCGTTTGGTGAGGTCCAGCAAGAAGTATTATTTGCTGTCGGAGATTCCAGGCATCAGTGTGATGATGAAAGTATCGCGTTGGTGCTGTGTCCCAGAAAAACAAGATTGACCTTTTGCAAGAAAGTCAATAGCCCCACTTTACCAGTTAAAACTCTGATGTAAAGTGGAATTTGATTTTCTTGAAGTCTTGTTGTGCCATTGAGAGTACATAGCCAGAATCTGCAAGGAACACATCCCTGTCCTCAATGTCTTTTGCCATGTACTGATACTTTCGCTTTTTGAAATTTTCAAGCTCTTCTTCGCTTTCAGCTTCAATCCAACAGGCTTTGTGAAGATGAACAGGTTCCCAGCGACATTTGGCATTGTATTCATGTTCCAATCGATATTGGATGACCTCAAATTGGAGTTGTCCGACTGTTCCAACAATCTTCCTATTGTTGAATTGGTTGACAAACAGCTGTGCTACACCTTCGTTCATCAACTGCTCCAAGCCTTTCATGAATTGCTTTGCTTTCATTGGATCGTCGTTCTCAATGTATTTGAAAAGTTCTGGGGAGAAACTTGGCAATCCACGGAAATGTATTTTTTCACCCTCTGTTAGTGTATCACCAATCTTAAAGATACCTCCGTTGTCAGGTAAGCCCACAATATCTCCAGGATAGGCTTCATCAATCGTACTCTTTCTTTGAGCCATGAATTGGGTAGGAGATGAAAAACGTACCGTCTTGCCATTTCGGACGTGAAGGTATGGCTGGTTTCGTTGAAATTTGCCCGAACATATTTTGCAGAAAGCGATGCAGCTACGGTGGTTAGGGTCGATGTTGGCGGTGATTTTAAAGATAAAGCCAGTGAATTTTTGCTCTTTTGGTTCAACTATTCGTTCTTCTGCCATGGTCGGCTTTGGACTAGGTGCTATCTCTACAAAGCAATTGAGAAGTTCTTTGACTCCGAAATTATTGAGGGCAGAACCAAAGAAAACAGGAGCAACTTCTGCTGAACGATAGGTGTTGACATCAAACTCCGGATAGACACCGTTAACAAGTTCCAACTCGTTACGCAACTGAGCTGCAAAATCTGTCCCTACCTTATTATCTAGTTCTGTAGAATCAACATCCACCTCAACAGTCTCGGTGACACGTTGCTTGTTTGGCGTGAAAAGATTGAGCTTTTGTTCGTAGATGTTATATACACCTTTGAAGCGATGCCCTTGTCCTATTGGCCATGAGAGTGGACGTACCCCAATTTGAAGTTCCTCTTCCAACTCATCGAGCAAATCAAATGGGTCACGACCTTCGCGGTCCATTTTGTTGATGAATATGATAACCGGAGTATTGCGCATGCGACAAACCTCCATTAATTTGCGCGTTTGCATTTCCACACCTTTAGCCGAATCGACTACAATGATGGCAGAGTCAACAGCTGTCAATGTGCGATAGGTGTCTTCTGCGAAGTCCTGGTGTCCAGGAGTGTCGAGAATGTTTACCTTGTAGCCTTCATAGTCAAACTCCATAACAGATGTTGATACTGAGATTCCACGTTGCTTCTCAATATCCATCCAGTCGGAAGTGGCAGTCTTTTGAATCTTATTGCTTTTTACTGCACCTGCCACTTGAATTTGTCCACCAAAAAGCAGAAATTTCTCTGTTAAGGTTGTCTTTCCTGCGTCTGGGTGTGAAATGATGGCAAAGGTTCTTCTACGTTCTATTTCGTTCATAAGTTTTTATTTGTTGTTCAATAGGTTGGCCATACATACTTTTAGGCTGTCAACCCAATATGGAACTTTTACTCCAAATGTTTCCTTGATTTTTGTTTTGTCGAAAACAGAATAAGCAGGGCGTTTTACTGGTGAGGGAAATTCCTCACTATGACACGGCTGAATGTTGCAATTCTTGTTGTTGGCCAATTCTGCTATTTTTATTGCAAAGTCGTACCAGCTGCACACACCCTCGTTGGAGAAATGGTAGATACCGGTATTGCCTTCATATTGCCTGTTTTCAACTATGTCGAAGATGGCATTGGCCAAATCCACAGCATAAGTTGGCGTACCGCATTGGTCGAAAACAACTTTTAATTCAGGCTTTGTTCCTGTAAGATTTATCATCGTCTTGACAAAATTGTGTCCGTACTCGCCATATAACCAAGCTGTCCGTACAATGATATACTTTGCTCCTGATGCTTGGATTTTTTGCTCTCCATGAAGTTTTGTTAGTCCATAAACTCCAGTTGGGGCTCCTTTTTGTTCCTCCTTGCAAGGGGTATTGTAGGGGTCTCCACCGAACACATAATCAGTGCTCACGTGAACCAAGAGACCATCAACTTCTTTCATGGCTATGGCCAAATTCTCAGGAGCGATTGCATTCAAAATCTCAACTATTTCGCCGGCAGTCTCTGCCTTATCCACATTCGTCCATGCTGCACAGTTGATTATGCATTGAATATTATTTACCCTGACAGCTTCTCGTACATCTTCGATGTTGGTAATGTCGAGCTTTTGGTATCCATCACAAATATCAGTAAAGATATAGTTGTCTTTACTGTTCTTGGCAACGTTTTGAATTGCATTTCCCAACATCCCATTAGCACCTGTGACTAAAATATTCATAATCTTATTTTTTTTTATTTATTGTTATTTTCTAAAAGCTAATAATTGGGCTTGGAATATTCAATCATCATTCAGGATGAGTCCTTCTTTTTTATCTTTTAAATAGTAGTCGGATAGCATTCCGATCAATGTTGTGATTTCGTTTACAGCCTTTGATGTCTCCTGTGTTATTCCTTTTCCTTGTAGGCGCAGAATCATTACTCCATAGAGTAGGTCGAAACAGGTCTCTATTTCGCTATGGCTTAAATTGGCAGCTATCTCTTTGAGATTTTCTTCATTTTTCCTGGCCATGCGGTCAGCAACTTGCTTGGTTTTGGCACGAAGTTCAACTATAAATGGCAAAACACGATAATATTCGGCTGAATAGAAAGGGAATTTTGAAGATGCTAACAACTGTGTATGCAGTTCTGTCAGATCTTGCATAAGAATCTTATTGATTTGCAAATGTCCGCCTTCGCGGCATCCTTCCTGATTCATCATTCTGACCAGATCGCCGAACCAATCCTTTTCTTCTTGCTTTTGCTCCTCTGTATATTTGAATTTTTCAATATACTCTTGATATATTCTATTAAGAGAACATCCGTAAGCACGAATGATATCCTCTATTTGCCACATATAAAGCAAGTATTCTGCTATATTTTTCTTTCTTAATTCCTTAGCTATAAACATGTTTTAGAAAAAGTCACCAATTTTTTAATAGTATGAGGGCAAATGATATAGATTAAATATAGTTCCAATAAGAATAATCAGTGAAAAAAGAACCACTATAGAACCGATAACCTTGTTAATTATCGATATGCCGTTAACGTCAAAAATACCTCTGATTTTATTTATCAGCCATGTGAGTCCATACCACCATATCAGGGCTCCAATGGGGATACAGGCAAAACCTATTACCATCTCAAAAGGACGTGAAGGTTGTACAAATGCGAACTGCGCATATGTTGCCATCAGAAGAAAAATAATAAGTGGATTTGAGAATGTGACTAAGAATGCCGTAAGTCCATTATGTAAAAGGGTTCCTTTGGCATTTCCACTCTTGTGAATTTTCTTAGTAGGATTCGAAATGAAGCAGTAGATTCCGAAAAGAAGGAGAATGACACTTCCCGTAATCTGTAAAATGAATTGGTACTCTGGATTTTGTAGCGGCTCCATGATGAAGCTCATGCCTAATCCTACAATTAATGCATAGATGAAATCGCTGATGGCTGCTCCTACACCTGTTATAAAACCGAACCAACGACCTTTGTTCAAAGTACGCTGGACACACAAGATACCTACGGGACCCATTGGCGCAGAGGCAATGATACCTATTAATATACCCTTGAAAATGAAATCGAGTATATCTATCTGGATTGGAAACGGCATGTTCATAACTGGAGTGCAAAATTGCAAAAATAATACGGAATACGCAAATATACTCTACAAAAGTTTGATGTATTCCACTTTTTTCATAACTTTGCCATTACAAATTAAACTAAAACTTTATAGTAAATGGATGTACAGGAACAGAAACCATTCGTGATCGGATTGGATTTAGGAGGGACAAACTCAGTTTTTGGAATTGTTGATCAGCGAGGGCAAGTGCTTGCAACTAATTCTATTAAAACCCAAAGTTATAAAACTGTAGAAGATTTCGTCGAAGCTGGTTATGAGGCGATGAAGCCTATTGTCGCTAAAGTTGGCGGAATTGGTCAGATAAAGGCAATGGGCATTGGAGCACCTAATGGTAACTTTTATAGAGGTACAATAGAGAATGCACCCAATTTGTCATGGGGACACGACTGTGTAGTACCTTTGGCTGAAATGTTTTCTGAAAAATTGGGCATTCCTGTTGGCTTGACAAATGATGCTAATGCTGCCGCTATTGGTGAGATGCAGTATGGGGTTGCCAGAGGAATGAAAAATTTCATCATGATTACATTGGGAACAGGTGTCGGATCAGGAATTGTCATCAATGGGCAAGTTGTTTACGGCTCTGATGGCTTTGCTGGTGAATTGGGGCACGTGACGATGGTTCGTGGAAACGACGGACGTATGTGTGGATGCGGACGTACAGGATGTTTAGAAGCATATTGCTCAGCTACAGGGGTGGCCCGCACGGCCCGTGAGTTTCTTCTTAATTCTGATGAGCCTTCTGAATTACGAGAAATTAATCCGGATAAAATAACTTCTTTAGATGTTTCTATTGCTGCGGGTAAGGGGGATAAAATGGCTAAAAGCATTTATAAATTTACAGGTGAGATGTTGGGTGCTGCATGTGCCGACTTTGCAAATTTCTCGTCACCAGAAGCATTTATTTTCTTCGGGGGATTGACAAAGGCCGGTGATTTGCTGATGGAACCCATCAAGACTTCTTATGCAAAACATGCATTTAAAATCTTCAGGGATAAACCTAAGTTTTTGATTAGTTCTCTGGACGATGCGGCTGCTGCTGTATTGGGAGCATCAGCTATTGGATGGGAACTATAAAAAGTTTGATATATATGAGCGATAGGCTGGTACTATAAGTGCTGGCCTATGTGTTTTTTAGGCAATAGTGTTCTAAATATTTTATCATTCTATTTTTAAGGTCCAACTTTCGCTTTCTGAAAGCTGACCTTTTGCAATGCGATATAGCATGAATGGAAGAGTAAAAGGTTACCTTTCAGATATCAATTAATATCGTGCTGAATATCAGCGTATTACAATATACCTCTGCTTCTGCCGTTTTGCCGTATAACTTCGTGGAGATGGTTCGGTCGCTCGTTCGGTATCAAGAATCTGTTTGCCACCGCTTGAATACGAATTAGAGAACAAGAAGAGTTCGGTGCTATTCAGCATCGGAACCAAATACGTCAAATCTCACGAATAGGATGTAATTGCGCATGAGGTTTTACATCTTTTTATGGTACTATTGCCTTTTAGAAGAAAAGATTGAATGTTACTTGATGTTTTTATCTTATTTCTTTTGCATTATCATATTTTTACAATATCTTTGCCCTACGTATAGTATTAAAAGTGAGAGAACTGATTTTCTGATATGAAACAAGAGGAAGATATCCAAAAGGCTATTGAGGTAATGAGGGGTGGAGGAGTGATTCTATATCCTACAGATACGGTGTGGGGAATCGGATGTGATGCTACAAATCCCGAAGCTGTTGCTAAAGTCTATAAGATAAAGCATCGTGATGACTCAAAAGCTTTGGTTTGTTTGGTTGATTCAGATGCGCGCTTGCAGAGGTATGTGCGGAATGTGCCTGATGCTGCCTGGCAATTGATAGATGCAGTTGTAAAGCCAACAACACTGATTCTTGACGGGGCTGTGAATTTGGCTCCTAATCTCATAGGAGAGGATGGCTCTATAGGAATAAGAATTACCAAAGAACCTTTTTCTAAAGAATTGTGTTTTCGCTTTCAAAAAGCCATTGTAAGCACCTCAGCTAATATCAGCGGTGAACCGGCTGCTCAAAATTATGGTGATATTTCGGAGGAAATATTAAATGCTGTTGACTATGTATGTGAAACTCGTCGTCAAGAACATAAGCCGCATCAACCATCCACTATTATCAAGATTGGTATGTCAGGTGAGCTTAGTATTTTACGCAAGTAAAGGGATTTACCGTATTCCCTGATTAAAAGAATAGATAATAATTAATGCTCGCACAAAACTTCATTGGGCAAATAGATCATTGGCGTCAGGAAAATATTTCTGACCGTCAGTTCGTATTGTTTTTGGCCTTCATTGTGGGCTTTCTTGCGTCGGTAGCAGCTTATATTCTTCATATCATCATTGGTGAGATAGAGTCTCTCATAACGTCAGGCTTTAGAGTTACAACTATCAACTGGTTGTACCTTCTTTATCCAGTGATTGGTATTTGGCTGACAAGTCTCTTTGTGAAATACGTGGTGCGTGATAATATTTCACATGGTATAACCCGTGTCTTATATGCCATCGCCTCAAAACGTTCTAAATTAAAAGCGCATAACACGTGGACATCGATAGTGGCCTCTGCTATTACAATTGGTTTCGGTGGGTCGGTCGGCGCTGAGGCTCCAATTGTCTTGACAGGTTCAGCTATTGGTAGTAATCTGGGTCGCATTTTTAACATGGATAAGCGCACGTTAATGTTGCTGGTTGGATGTGGTGCTACGGCTGCTGTCTCTGGTATTTTCAAGGCACCGATTGCAGGACTTGTTTTTACTCTCGAAGTGTTGATGGTAGATTTGACAATGGCTTCGCTTTTACCCATTTTGATATCATCTGTGACAGCAACCTGTTTCTCTTATTTTTTTACGGGAAGCTCTGCTATGTATGATTTCAAGATGGATTATCTTTGGAGTCTAAATCGAGTGCCAGCTACCATTTTGCTTGGAATAGGTTGTGGTTTTCTCTCACTTTATTTCATGCGCGTTATGTCATGGTGTGAAGATAGATATGCCAAACTTGCCAAACGTCGATTTGCCAGATTGTTGGTAGGAGGAGTTGTGTTATCTTCTTTAATTTTCTTATTCCCCGCATTATATGGAGAAGGTTATAGTAGTTTGGGAATATTTATTGAGGGAACAACAGAAGCGGATTGGAATCAGGTTTTAGGCACATCGATGTTTGCAGGAGAAAGCAAATACCTTGTACTTTACGTTGGTCTGGTTATGCTCACGAAGGTATTTGCTACTAGTGCTACAAATGGCGCAGGAGGATGTGGAGGAACCTTTGCCCCGTCGCTTTTTATCGGTGGATTTGGTGGATTTTTCTTTGCAAGAATCTGGAATATGAATCAGATAGGGGTATATATTCCTGAAAAAAACTTTACGTTGTATGGTATGGCTGGAGTTATGGCGGCAGTGATGCATGCTCCTTTAACAGGAATATTCCTTATAGCTGAGCTTACAGGCGGTTACAACTTATTCATTCCTCTCATTATAGTGACTATTAGTTCCTATTTAACGATTAATATCTTTGAGCATCATAGTATTTATGCCGTGCGCCTGGCACGTCAAGGAAAACTTTTGACGCATAACACCGACAAGTCAGTTCTAACCATGATGAGCGTTGACAGTATAATAGATAAGGACTATACATCCGTTGATCCAAACATGGAAATGGGCAAATTAATTCATGCCATTAGTGCCAGTCGGAATAGTTATTTGCCGGTGGTCAATGATAACGGGACGTTGTTGGGGGAAGTAGATATAACCAAAATAAGACATATAATATTTAGAACTGAACTGTACAAGCGTTTTTCAGTCAGTCAATTGATGACACAACCCGCTGCATTGTTGAATGTCAATGATCCCATGGAACAGATAATGAAAGTATTTGAAAGCACAGATGCTCAGAATCTGCCAGTAGTTGATTTGGATTCCAGGCTTGTAGGCTATATTTCGAGGACTCGTTTGTTCAATATGTATCGACAGGTTGTAGCTGATTACAGTGCAGAATAATTTGAGAGAAGTTTATTAAATGCTTCACCAATAATGATTATGGATAAAAAAGATTTGAGAATAGTATTTATGGGTACTCCTGAGTTTGCAGTAGAATCTTTGAAATCCTTGGTAGAACAGGGATATAAAGTTGTGGCTGTTGTAACTCAACCGGATAAGCCAGTAGGGAGGCACCATGACACTTTTCAACCATCTGCTGTTAAGGAATATGCTCTTTCTGTAGGGCTACCAGTTCTTCAGCCCATAAAGATGAAAGACACTGGATTTATTGAAGAACTCAAGAGTTATAAACCTGATATTCAGATTGTTGTTGCTTTTAGAATGTTACCTGAGGTTGTGTGGGATTTGCCCCGTTTTGGGACCTTTAATGTTCACGCTGCCTTGTTACCTCAATTTAGAGGGGCTGCTCCGATTAATTGGGCTGTTATAAATGGTGAATCAGAAACGGGGGTTACTACATTTTTCCTTGATAAAGACATAGATACAGGACGTATTATTCTTCAAAAAAAATTTCCTATTCCTGAAACAGCTGATGTTGAATATGTTTATGGTGGTTTGATGAAATTAGGAGCAGAAATAGCCATTGAAACGGTAGGTATAATCCTTGACAATGTCAAGTCTAATACCGATAAAGATGGATTTTTTCCAATTCTCAAAAGCATTAGTAGAGAACAGGTTGCAGAAGACAAAGAACTGAGGCAAGCACCGAAAATATTTAAGGAGACCTGTGAAATCGTTTGGAATCAGAAATCAGAAAACATTTATAATTTCATTAGAGGTCTGTCCCCTTACCCTGGTGCGTGGTCTATCATGGAACAAATCACTGAAGGTAGAACCGAAGGAAGCATTCCATTGAATCAAATGCCAGTAATGAAAATTTTCGAGACAGTAAAAACAGATAAAATGAATACTGGCTTGCCTGGAACTTTTCATTTAGAGAAAAATAGATTGTTCGTAAATACACAAGATTATCTATTAGAATTGAAACTCGTTCAAATGTCAGGGAAAAAGAGAATGGATGTAAGGTCATTCTTGAATGGTTTTCAATCAGTTACGAATTATTATTTAAAGAGTAAATAGTTTCATCTAAATATAAGAAAATATGAGTTTAATTGGATCATTAATTGTTGGACTCCTTGCGGGTTGGTTAGCAGGATTTTTTGTGTCAAAAAGTAAGGATGGATGTTTGTGGAATTGCCTCATCGGTTTGGTAGGAGGTTTCATAGGCGGTAATGTATTATCCTGGTTTGGTATTGATTGGGGAGACGGCTTTTGGGGCTCCTTAGGTACGGCTTTAATTGGATCAATACTTTTACTTTGGATTTGGAATAAAATAAAGAAATAGAAGTATTTATTCTGAATATTTGTCATTAGTAATTTTAAGAAGCCAAGAGTTTGTCAAAATTTAACAAAACTTCTTGGTCTATATGTTTTTTTTTGCTAATTTTGCGATGAAATTAGAATTTTGAGAAAGGTTCTTCTGAATTAAATGGCTACATATATGACTGCAATACAAAAAATTCTTGACTGGTATTTTTCTAAAAATGCGTTACCCTATTGGGTGATTTTGTTTGTAGATAGTTTGATTTGCTACCTATCTGGTATATTTGTATTTTGGTTATATTATCATGGTGTTATTACCTTAGCTAATTTCGGGCTATTGTCAAAGACTATTCTTGTTTACATGATTTTTAACCTAATAGGCTTTAGAGTATTCAAAACCTATTCCGGAATCATACGTTATTCTTCATTTGTTGATCTTCAGCGTGTTGTATTTGCGATGCTGTTATCTTTAGTTATTGCAGAGATAATGCACTACATTATTTATGGTTGGGATCTACGATTTGTGCGTTTGCAAGGCAGACAAATAGCGGCGATGTACATAGTTGCAACAATTGGCATGATAGCTTTCCGTGTTCTTGTAAAATCCCTCTATGATGTCATGGTTAACTCCAGTAAAGGAGTTAGAACCCTCATCTATGGCGTGCAAAGTGGAGGAATAGGATTAGCAAAGAATATTCGAAATGAGAAAAATAGCAAGTTTCGACTGAAAGGTTTTATCTCACATGACAAAACTTACAAGGGGCGCCTTTTGCTGGGTGAAAAAACCTTTATGATCAATGATCAATTGGCTAATCATCTAAAAGAATTGAATATTCAGGCGGTTCTCGTCTCTCCAATTCAAGTAGAACAATTTCGATTAGATTCAAAACTCCAAGATATATTATTAAGTGCAGGGGTTAAGATTTACTTTACACATCGGACAGAAGCGTGGACGGAGGAAGATGACCTTACTCATGTTCAATTAAAAGAAATAAGTATTGAAGATTTGCTCCCACGTGATCAGATTATGGTTGATATGAATTCAATTGGTAATTTGCTGCGTGGGAAAAAGATAATGATTACAGGTTCTGCAGGCTCTATCGGGTCGGAGATAGTCAAGCAAATCGCATCTTATAATCCCGAAGAACTCATTCTAATTGATCAAGCTGAAACACCACAGCACGACTTACGTTTGATGATGCACTATGAATGGCCCAAGATAAAGGCTCAGACCATAGTTGCAAATATTGCTAATTATGATAGAATGGAAACAATATTTAGTAAATATCGACCTGAATATGTTTTCCATGCTGCTGCCTATAAACATGTGCCAATGATGGAGAATAATCCATCAGAAAGTATTCAAAACAATATTTGGGGGACAAAAGTTATTGCTGATCTCAGTGTGAAATATGGAGTAAGAAAATTCGTCATGATTTCCACGGATAAGGCAGTAAATCCTACAAATGTGATGGGGTGCTCTAAACGTATCTGTGAGATATATTGCCAGAGTTTGAATGACAAGCTAATTTCTGATGGGAATTTTAAAGGAACTCAGTTTGTCACGACGCGCTTTGGAAATGTGCTTGGCTCAAATGGATCCGTCATTCCTTTGTTTGAGAAACAAATAAAGGATGGAGGTCCTGTAACTGTAACCGATCCAAACATTATCAGGTTCTTTATGTTGATTCCAGAAGCTTGTAAGTTGGTTTTGGAAGCAGGTACTCATGGAAAAGGTGGAGAAATATTTGTTTTTGATATGGGTAAGCCAGTGAAGATTGCTGACTTAGCAAAGCGTATGATTAAACTTTCGGGAGCAACGGACATAGAAATAAAATATACAGGGCTTCGTGCTGGGGAAAAACTTTATGAAGAAGTCTTAAGCACGTCAGAAAACACTTTGCCAAGCTTCCATGATAAAATAAGAATTGCAAAGGTATGTAAATATAACTATGAGGATATTAACCAGCAAATTGAGGAGCTCGTTAAGATTAGCCATGATTACAAGAGTATGGATATAGTCCGTAAAATGAAGGAAATCGTTCCTGAATATGTTAGTAACAATAGTGAATATTCAGTGTTGGATAAAGTTATAAAATAAGATTTACTGCTTTTTTGCATCATATCGGTGAAATGGTGCTAAGATGCCCATAAACTGGATGTGACATAATTCTACTTGCAAAAATGTCATAGGTAAGAAGATTTTAGAATCCGTTCCTTACAAAAAAGAAGTCTGGATTAGTCATCTTCAAAGGAAATTTCAATCCAATAATTTTTGCTCTTCTCAAGCAGATCAGTGACTGTTATCTACTCCACCAATGCTTTTTCTTTTTGGGCTCTTCTTCCTTATGATAATGTTGGTGGTTGTATCCCATACTTTCCCATGTTTCATTATATTTTATCATTCTATAGATGGTGCCCCAATCAGGTAACCCACCAATATTTCTGTCATCAATAAACATTTCAACCTTTAACTTTCTGGAGAAATGATTATTCTTTTCTTTTTCTTCCTCTGGATAGTCTTTATTTACTGCCCAAAATTCAACACCTCTTTCACGACACCAATCAATAGCTTCTTGTAATAATTCTCCTTCTCTCACAGTCCATAGTATGAGTTGGTGCCCATCTTTAATAAGTTCCCTGAGTGTATCGGTTGCGAACATGATTTCTTCACCGATTTTAGGATATTTATGTTCTACTATTGTACCATCAAAGTCAACTGCTATTACCATCTTATAAATTTCCGAATATAAAAGTGTTGCCTTATAGTGCAACACTTTTATTGATGATTTGATTATCGTTTTATTGAATTGTCATTTTTATTTCCATAATGGCTATTGCTATAATTTCCATATTGCCCATATGATGAAGGGCTATATCTGCCGTATTTTCCATAGCCATATCTTCTGTATTTTCCATATTTTCCGTAGCCATAATAATAGCCATACTTTTTCTTTGACATATCAATGCCGTTTAGAACAAGGGCCATTTTCGGCAATTTCTTTTCATTAGAAATTTCGTTAATCATGTCAAAGGTTGATTTTGGAGTAAAATCTGCACGGCACATATAAACAGATACATCAGCTACACGACCAATCTGGAGAGTGTCTGTTACCAATCCAATAGGAGCTGTATCAATAAGGATGTAGTCGTATTCTTGTTTTAGAATATCGAAAATAATATTTAAAGAATTTCTTGCAATCAACTCTGTCGGATTCGGAGGAACAGGGCCTGCCATTAATAAGTCAAGGTTCTTATTGACACCTGACTGAAGAATTTGGGCATTAACATCCTCTTGCGTTGGAGTTTGTTTTATCAACAAATTAGTAATACCGCTTTTATAATCCTTAATTCCAAATAATTCTGCCAATCTTGGCCTTCTAATATCAAGTCCGACCAAAATGACCTTTTTGCCCAATAGTGCAAAACTAATAGCTAAATTTGCAGCAGTGAAAGTTTTACCCTCTCCAGAAGTTGATGAAGTAAATAAGATAACCTTTTGTCCCTCTGTCAACATAAATTGAAGGTTGGTACGCATTGAACGGAAAACCTCTTCCATCTGATTATTCTGATTCTCATGGACAACAATATCAGCCTTACCCTTAGCATTGTTGCTGGCAATAGGAATATCGGCAATAATAGGTAGTTTGGTGAGTTGAGCCACGTCATCATGCCCTTCAATTTTATATCTAAAGAATTGAATTAAGAATAAAATTAAGGCTGGAATAAAAATACCCAATGCAAATGCTCCTATCATGATAACTGACGAGTTAGGGCTAACCTTTCCCACAAATTGTGGTTCATCAATTAGTTTTCCTTTATCAACTGTAGCAGCTAACGAAATGTTATTTTCCTCTCTTTTTTGCAGAAGCATTAAATATAGTCCTGCTCTCACTTCTTGTTGGCGACCAATCTGTGTTAACATCCTCTCTTGTTGAGGTGTTTCAGCAACTTCTGTATTATATTTATTTACTTGTTCAATTATTCCTGCTCTTTGAATTTCTAGATTTCTTCTCGAGGTTTCTATCGAATTTAGTATATTCGAATTTAACATTCGAATTTGATCTGTTAAGGGCTCAACAACAGGAGAATTTTCTGAGGCACTTCTCAGTAGTCGATTCCTTTCTAAAACTAGTTCATTGTATTTTTGAATGAGGCTTGATGTGTTGGCATCATTCAAACCGATATTGGATGGAATCGTTCCTGAAAGGTTTTTAGCAGAGTTTCTGACTTCAGAGGCTATGTTGTTGAAAAGCTCAGTTTGTATATCTATATCTGCAAGTTTCTGCTCGAATGAATTTTGGTTTGCCACACTGTTTGATGCATTCATTTTAAGCTCCACCATCCCATTTTTCTGCTTATAACTTTGCAGTTGTCCTTCTGTCTGACCCAGTTCGTTGTTGATCTTTTCCAGACGAGAGTTGATAAAATTATCGGTGCGTAAAGCTATTGTATTTTTATCTTCATTAGCTTGTCTATTGTACACAATTGCAAGTTGCTTTAGATAATCAATTGCTCGTTGTGGAATTTCATCTGTAAGTTGAAGCAAGGCGATAGATGTGGATTTTGAGGTTTGGGAAACCTTAAGTGAAGCAACGAATTTGTTAGATGTAACTTTAGGTGATTCTAAACGAACAAGCAGCTCTTCTCCATCTCTCAATGTATGACCATTGTTGGAATCTATGGTTATTATACCTGCACGGGTATTTATCCTCGTTGGTAAAGAGTAAAGCTTTTTATTGATGGAAAAAGGTCCTTCTGCAGTATTTTCATCTACTGGAACGGAGTAGGTGCCACTAATGTTATAGGCTGCGCCATTTCTCTTGATAGATAAGTTTATAGGTCTATTAAGTTTTTCCAAATGCGCAGCATCAATATCAACAATTAATGGTTGATTACCGTAAATATTTTGATTTTTTACCCTTCCTTTTGAAGCGTATGTGGTGTATAGTTTGAGATCCCTAATGGCGTCTTGAGCTAATGATCGGGATGTCAGAATTTCCATCTCGTTGTCAATCCCCGTGGAATTAGACATAATTCCTATGTTTGACATGTTTTGCAAAGATGGTCGTCTATTATTATCTTGACCTTTAATCAAAAGTTTTGCCGTAGTATTATATGTTGGAGTAGTGTAACGCAAATAGATTGCAGCTATACCCAAACAAATAATGAGCGAAAGAATAAACCAATACCAGTTAAGAATAATAGTGCTATAAATAGTAGAAAAATCAAATGAGGATTTCCCATCTTGATTCTTGTCATTTTCTATTTCATTGTTTCTTATTTCTTCCATATTTTCTAAGTTTTGACTTCTCGATTAAGAAATTTCTGATAATCTCAATAGGTATTTACCGTATTGATTCTTTGCCATTGTTTGGGCATTTTCAATCAATTGCTTTTTAGTTATCCAGCCTTGTCTATAAGCAATTTCCTCTAAACAGGCGATCTTCAATCCTTGTCTTTTCTCAATACATTCTATAAAGGTACTTGCTTCAGACAAACTGTCGTGTGTTCCTGTATCAAGCCATGCAAACCCTCTTTGCAAGGTCTGGACTTTAAGCGCATTATTCTTAAGATATTCTTGATTAACGGTAGTAATTTCGAGTTCCCCCCTGGCAGAGGGCTTAATCTTTTTGGCAACTTCAATAACGTTGTTCGGGTAGAAGTAAAGACCTACTACTGCATAGTTGCTTTTTGGCTTCTCTGGCTTTTCTTCTATGCTAATGCAATTTCCAAGACTATCAAACTCTGCAACACCATATCTTTCTGGATCATTAACGAAATATCCAAATACTGTTGCTTTGTTCTCCTTTTCCGCATTAGAGACGCTATTTTTTAGTAATCCTGTAAATCCAGAGCCATAAAAGATATTATCCCCTAAAACCAAACATACATTATCGTCACCAATAAATTTTTCACCTATGATAAAGGCTTGTGCTAATCCATCTGGTGAGGGCTGTTCCGCATATTCAAATTTTACTCCAAATTCGTGTCCATCTCCTAACAGGCGCTTGAATCCAGGTAAATCAAAAGGTGTTGAGATGATCAAAATTTCTTTTATACCAGCCAGCATCAAAACTGAAACCGGATAGTAAATCATGGGTTTATCATAGATTGGAATCAGTTGTTTACTAACCCCTTTGGTGATAGGGTAGAGGCGCGTGCCTGAGCCACCAGCAAGAACAATACCTTTCATTTCGATTATTTTGTAAATTGTTTGTAATCAAATAGTTTATTATGGAGTTAATTTCATCACAATCTCCTTAGTTGATAGTGAGAATTAAATCTATGTTGGTCGATGAATTTCTATTACATTGTAAGGCATTAGCAGCAAAGCCAGTGATGGGCATCTTGATGGACTGCACAGCTCCACGACATTTAGATTCATTCATTCCTGAGTTATTCCTAATTAATCTTCGCAAAGGTAATAATTAAAATTGATATTTCAGTTATGTACTAAAAAAAATATCCAATATCTACTAAATCTTATTTTATTTTCTTAACTTTGCAGTCAAAGAATATCCAAAATCGAATAGAAAAAATAAAATAATGGGAATATTTTCTGATATATTCAAAAGAAGAAGTGGATCTGGAGAGAAGGTAGGAGGAATGAATGACTACATGTCCTTAGTCAGAGTTTATTTTCAAGCAGCCTTAGCCTCAAAGTTGGGAATAACCAATTTAGCCTCGTTACCAGATTTGAGAACGTATAAGCAAACCTTTCATGTTTCTACAGTTAACAACAAGTTGGGAGTTGGGGAGAAAAACAGTGTCCGAAAAACGATGAAAAGTTTATATGGGGTTGAAGATCAGTTTTTCAATGAAATTGATGCAAGCATAAAGAAGAATTGCAAGAAGATACAAGATGTTCAGGTATATCTTTATCAGTTTCAGGCATTGACGCAAGATTTGATGATGTTGATTGGTAATTTAATGAAGTTTAAGTTACGCATGCCAGCATTCTTTAAAAAAGCAATTTATGCAATGACGGAAAAAACTGTAAATGATATTTTTGACAAGAATGATTTTACAGATTCTGGCATAATTAAGACGGTTATGTCGATTCGTCAGGTCAATAATAGGCTCGGGTTCTCCAGAAAATGGATTACTGATTTTGTTTTTCAGATTATCTTGTTGGCAAAGAAAGAACCAAAACCTTCAACGGATGATGTTAGTAATAATAAACCGTAAAATATCTCTTCGTTTGGATTAGACTGGTGGAAAATAATCAGCTAATAATTTTGTTAAATTAAAACTTTAATGTAAATTTGTAGCCAAAATGTTTTAAGTATATGAATGCGAATGAGAAAACACTGAATACATTTGCAACTCGTGTAAGACAAATGATTCTCCAATACCAAGAGGTAAAAGGAGAAAATGACGAGTTGTACACATTGGTGGATCAGCGTGATCAGGAGATAAAAAGACTTCAGGCACAGTTGGCTCAAGCGCAGAATGACTATAACTCATTAAAGATGGCAAGGATGATTGAAATTTCTGATACAGACATGGATTCTGCTCAGAAGAGGATCGCCAAGCTCATTAGAGATGTTAATAAGTGCATCACACTTATAAGTGAAAAATAACCTTGAAAAGAATGTCAGACGATAAACTCCATATAAGATTACATGTATATGATACAGATCTCTCTGTTAACGTTCCACGCGATGACGAGGAATATTATCGTTCTGCATCTAAACTAATTACCGATACGGTAAATACTTATTCTACGCTTTTCAAAGGTAAGAAAAGTGATAAGGATATCTTATATATGTCAATGCTCGATATTGCATTACGATATAAGAAAGAAGGTGCTCGTAATGACACAGCTCCTTATAGTGATATTCTTGGTAAACTCACTTCTGAGATTGAAGATGTGCTGAAAAAGTAATCAAGAATAATAATAATAAATCAATTGTACATGAGTCCTATAATAGCAATTATCATTGCACTTATATGCCTTTTCCTGGGAATTTTTGGCGGATATGCTTATTTCCGTTATGTAGTTAAAGGTAAATACAACGAGTTAATGGTGCAGGCGGACAAAGACGCCGAAGTAATAAAAGAGAAAAAACTTTTAGAAGTGAAAGAAAAGTTCCTCAACAAGAAGAGCGAACTTGAGAAGGAGGTACAGCAACGTAATCAGAAGATTCAACAAAATGAGAATCGGTTGAAACAGCGCGAAATGTCATTGAATCAGCGCCAGGAGGAAATAGGCCGACGTAAGCAAGAGGTTGAGCAGATGCAGCAACGCATCGACAACGAGAAAAAGTTGCTTCAGGTCAAGCAAGATGAACTTGTTAAGATGCAAGAGCTTGAAAGGGCAAAATTGGAAGAGCTTTCCGGCCTTAGCGCTGATGAGGCAAAAAGTCGTTTGGTTGAGAGCCTCAAGGATCAGGCTAAACTTGATGCGGCATCATATATCAATGAGATTGTTGATGAAGCCAAACTAAATGCCAATCAACAAGCTAAAAAGATTGTTGTTCAAACTATTCAGCGAGTAGCTACTGAAACTGCAATTGAAAATTCAGTAAGTGTGTTCCATATCGATAGTGATGAGGTAAAAGGAAGAATCATTGGAAGAGAAGGCCGAAATATTCGCGCCCTGGAAGCAGCTACTGGTGTAGAGATAGTTGTTGATGACACACCAGAGGCTATTGTTATTTCTGCTTTTGATCCTGTACGTCGTGAAGTTTGTCGTTTGGCCTTGCACCAGTTAGTAGCAGATGGAAGAATTCATCCAGCTCGAATAGAGGAGGTTGTGACCAAGGTGAAGAAACAGCTTGACAGTGAAATCATTGAAACAGGAAAGAGAACAGCAATTGACCTTGGTATTCATGGACTTCACCCTGAACTGATACGTATTGTCGGTAAGATGAAATATCGCTCTTCTTATGGACAAAATCTTTTGCAACATGCACGCGAGACCGCAAATCTTTGTGGTGTCATGGCGAGCGAGCTCGGATTAAACCCAAAGAAGGCGAAACGAGCTGGGTTGTTGCATGATATTGGCAAGGTGCCTGATGAAGAAACAGAATTGCCTCATGCACTGTATGGTGGAAAGATTGCTGAAAAATATAAGGAGAAACCAGAAATCTGCAATGCTATTGCGGCGCATCATGATGAGATAGAAATGTCAAGCCTGATTGCACCTATTGTTCAAGTTTGTGATGCTATTTCTGGTGCTCGACCTGGTGCTCGTCGCGAAATTGTCGAAGCATATATCAAGCGATTAAATGATTTGGAAGCGATTGCCATGAGTTACCCTGGGGTGACAAAAACTTATGCAATACAAGCAGGCCGCGAGTTGCGTGTAATTGTTGGTGCTGATAAGATGGATGACGTTGAAAGCGAGAAATTGAGTACTGAAATATCCGAAAAAATACAAAATGAAATGACTTATCCTGGACAGGTAAAGATCACTGTCATTCGTGAGACCAGAAGTGTTTCTTATGCAAAGTGATAGAATAATGCATTTCCCAGCCATTACGGTAATGAATTTATTTTAAGCGAAGGATAATCGTTAATATTATACGAAAGGGCCATTTTAATCCTCGAATTGCGAGTATTGAAGTGGTCCTTTTCATATTTTTTGAAGGTTTCCTATTATATCGTTGTGAGTTTCTACAAAACTTCGTACTTTTGCAAAAGAAGATAATAAATTCCAGAAAGTTGTCTTGTAAGCCATGTTGGTGATAGCGAAATGCTTAGACAAACCACTCTGTGCTTTATTCTAAAGTAGGTGCGCTGGCAATAATCAGGTATAAATCTTTCCCTCAGATGCAATTCTTACGATAAGGTATTCGCTAAAACCTTTTTGATGGTTATTTGTTTGATATCTATATTTTGTTGACTGTGGGAATATTTTTTATAGATAACGAATCAGATGAAAAATCAAAAAATGTATGAGGCTGATGATAAAATGATAACTCTTATCAGCGATAATTATGACCTGTTGCAGACATTGGGAAGTTTTGGTATAAGTCTTGGCTTTGGCGATAAAATTGTTCGTGAAGTTTGCGAAAGCCAGAATGTTGATACATATACCTTCCTGACTGTTGTGAATTTTGTGATTAATGGATACAAGGAATTTGACGATGCTGAGCGTTTGTCAATTCCCACTTTAGTACAATATCTTAAAGCGAGCCATACTTACTATCTTGATTATGAGCTACCTTTTATTCGGAAAAAGTTGAATGATTCCCTTGATGAAAATGACAACTTTGCCCGTTTAATCCTAAAACTGTATGATGAATATGCCCATGATATTCAAAAACACATGAAATATGAGGAGAGGACAGTTTTTCCTTATGTTGACTCATTGTTGGCAGGTTATGCCGATGAAAAATATGATATAGAAACATTCTCAAAACACCATACTCAGACAGATGTCAAATTACGGGAACTAAAGAATATTATCATCAAATATCTTCCTATAGATGCTCAACATAATAATCAGCTAACCTCTACTTTGTATGATATTTATAATTGTGAGGATTGGTTGGATCAACATGCAAAAGTTGAGGAAGAGATTTTTATACCGGCTATTCGTCATTTGGAGATGAAAACTAAACAAAATGATGTTTCTGTGAAGATCTCCAGCATGCTTAAGCCAAGTGTTACCACTGAGACATTGAGCGACAGGGAAAAAGACGTTATTATCTGCGTGGTACAAGGCATGACAAATAAGGAGATTGCGAATCACCTGTGCATTTCAACGAATACGGTCATTACCCATAGAAGAAATATAGCTCGAAAACTGCAAATTCATTCTCCTGCAGGCTTGACAATTTATGCGATAGTCAATAATTTGGTTGATATTAGCAGTGTAAGTCTTTAAGTTTTGAATATTTTAATCACCCCTAATTAGTATGGATACAAGTTTGATGATGGGCGAAGAGGCAAAAATGGGTATTGACAAGATGATGAACGGTCGCCCACGAATGGCAATAGTTGACCCTAACATGTTGGCTGTTTTGGGATTGAAGCAAATACTTCAGAAGGTAATTCCCATTATAACAGTAGAAGCCTTTTCTAATTTTCAAGAATTTGCTAATGCCATTCCTGATTCATTTTACCATTATTTCGTAGCTCAAACTATTGTTTTGGAAAATCGGGCTTTCTTTACAGAAAGACTCAACAAAACAATTGTGTTGACTACATCAAAAAATCCTAACTCCCAGTTATCTGGGTTTAATAGCTTTTGTGTGAATGACACAGAAGATCAACTGATTAAAAATATTCTTAGGGTTGAGCAACAAGGTCACGCTGGAGGCAAAAACTTTCCAGATATGCCACAGGTGACTAAAAACAAGATACTTGGAAATAGGGAGATAGAAGTGTTGGCTCTAATAGTTCAAGGCTATATCAATAAGGAAATTGCAGCAAAGTTATGTATCGGCCTGACAACTGTAATCACACATCGTAAGAATATAATGGAAAAATTGGGAATAAAAAGCGTTTCTGCCCTAACGATTTATGCCGTTATGCATGGATATGTTGATATTAACGATATCTAAACTATAATATGGGGGCCAATAAATGTGCAATCCACCCTCTAATTTTTTGCCATGGTGTTCTCCAATTATCCCAAACTTCCTTGGTTAATCTAAAGCAGTCTTTTTTCTCATGCTCAAATAAGGTGTCAATTTCCTTTGTGGTTTCTTTATCAATGATTACCACATTCTCCTCTCTATCCCATCTTAGACTTCTTGAATTTAAATTAGCAGAACCGACAGTACAAAACTTTCCATCAACTAAAATTGTTTTTGTATGATGGAATCCAGGTTTGTAAATCCATATTATACATCCTGATTTCATTAATTTGTGGGCATTATAGAATCCACAGTCGGGAGTAAGTGGAATATCGCTTTTCTCACTGAGCATGATTTCCACTTTAACACCTCGCTTAGCCGCCTTTTTCAGTGCCTTTTTCAGACTACAGCTCAAAGTGAAATAAGGATTGATGATTTTTATACTGTCTTTGGCATTGTTGATAGCATTAATATAAAAATATCTTATTATCTCATTGGAAACCTGTGGCTCTCTATTGATGATACCCAGCATTTTACTGCCTGCTGATTTGCATAAGTCTGGTTTTAGTCCTTTTATATAATCTGCATTCGATATACCCCGGAAATATTTGGCACCTTGTATTTTCTTTCCTGCAACTTTCCACCACATCTTAATGAATATTTTCTGAAGCGTGTTTACTTCTTCGCCTTCAATACGACAGTGCAAGTCGTGCCAAGAACCAACGGCCTTAGTACCTTTAATGTAATAATCAGCAACGTTCATACCTCCTGTATATGCGATCTTGCCATCGATAATGACTATCTTCCTGTGGTCGCGGTTGAAAATATCGTGAATCCATGGAAATCTTAAAGGCTTGAACTCATGTATTTCAATGCCTTTCTCCCTAATGGATTTAAGGTGTTTTTTTTTCATAGGCTGATTGTTGCTGGCATTTCCGAACCCATCAAAAATGGCCCGTACCTCAACACCTTGGCTCGCCTTCACGGCTAATCTTTTAATTAGCTCCGCATTGATAGAATCATTTCTGAAATTAAAGTATTCAAGGTGGATACTCGACTTCGCTTGTTCGATGGCCTTGAACAAGTCGTCAAATTTCTGTTGACCATTGGTCAGCAGGGTTATTGAGTTGTTTTTTGAGAACTTAACGCCTTTTGAGCGAAGTTGTTTGACTATCAGCGAGTCAGAACTGTAGCATGTTGTATCTGTTCCCCAAATGGTAGCTTTGGGAACAGATGCTTGTATAATTGATGTAAAACACCAAAATACAATAGCGAGGGCGTGATTTGTCTTTTTGCTAAATATCACTAACTTTCTATGTTTGCTGGAGTATAAATATTAAATCATACAGCTGTAATGGTCAACTACTCCTAACAATCTTCTATCTTTTTCACAAACAAGAACTGTATGAATCTTGTATTTGTGCATTATTCGTTGAATTTCAGTAATCTTAGTTGTGGGCGATACTGTCTTCGGGTTCTCTGTCATAATGTCGTGGACAGTATGGTCGAAGAATCTTGATTGCCATTTTTCCATGGCACGCCTAATATCACCATCAGTGATCAACCCTACAATCTTGTCGTTCTCAAGCGATACGCCAAGTCCTAACTTGCCTTTGCTTACCAAAATGATTGCATCTCCCAAGTGTGTGTCTGATGGGATGATGGGTAAGTCATTGGAACGCATAACATCTTGTGCTGTTGTGAGCAAACGTTTTCCCAATTCTCCGCCAGGATGGAACTGGGCAAAATCTCCAGGACGGAATTTCCTCACTTCCATTAGGGCTACAGCCAGTGCATCCCCCATTACTAATGCAGCTGTGGTTGAGCTTGTTGGGGCGAGATTCAGCGGACAAGCCTCTTTCTCAACCCAAACTTTGATGTGAACAGTAGAATATTTTGCGAGAAGGGATTTGGTATTGGCGCTCATTCCAATAATGGGGATATTCATGTGGAGCACCATTGGGATGAATCGCAATAGTTCGTCTGTCTGTCCTGAATTGGATAGTGCTAAAACAACATCATCCTTTGTCATGACTCCAAGGTCTCCATGATAGACATCAAGCGGATTGACAAAGAAGGCTGGTGTTCCTGTAGATGATAGGGTAGCGGCGATTTTTGCACCGATATTGCCACTTTTGCCAACACCTGTGACAATGACTTTTCCTTTGCAGTGATACATTAATTCGACTGCCTTGTCGAAATTTTCATCGAGTTGGTCGATTAATGCCAGAGTTGCATTTGCTTCTTCTCTGATACATTGTGTTGCGTATTCCCTTACGCCATGAAGACTATCCTCTGAATGTTTCATCGTAATTTGTCAATAAGATTATCAAGGTTGGATAATTCCAGCATATTGGCGGCATCACTTAAGCCTTGGTCAGGATTGGGGTGCACTTCAAAAAAATAGCCTGTCGCCCCAAAAGCCTTAGCAGCTAATGCCATGGAGGGGACAAACTTTCTGTCGCCGACAGTCTTGCCATCTCCTGCACTCGGCCGTTGTACGCTATGCGTGCAATCCATAATCACCGTTGGTACTATTTCCCTCATGTCAGGAATGTTTCTAAAGTCAACAACCAAATTATTGTAGCCGAAACTATTGCCACGCTCTGTCAGCCATACTTCTTTTGCTCCGCTTTCCATGCACTTCTCTACAGGGTATCTCATGTCTTTCCCGCTGAGGAATTGCGCTTTCTTGATGTTTACAATTTTCCCCGTCTTTGCGGCCGCAACAAGCAAGTCGGTTTGTCTGCAAAGGAAAGCCGGAATCTGAATAATGTCCGCTACGTCGCCCACAGCTTCTGCCTGATGACTTTCATGTATGTCTGTTAAAATTCTAAGTCCAAATACTTCCTTTATTCTTTTCAACATTGCCAGTCCATCCCTAAGACCTGGTCCTCGATAAGACGTTAAACTGGTACGGTTAGCTTTGTCGAAACTTGCCTTGAAAATGATATCCAAATCGTATTTCTTGTTCAAGCGCACAAGCTCTTCTGCAACAGTTTTAAGTAATTGCATGTTTTCAATGACACAAGGTCCTGCAATAAAAACATTTCTATTTTTCATATCATAAGGAATGCAAGGAGAGGATTTGCCAGATGTACCCACGTTGTTATAATTTTCACAAAGTCAGCAGAAGCGAAATGAAACTCTAAGCTGATGACATCTTAAAAATCATGATTCTGTTGAAACCCAAACAAGTTAAGTAGCAATCCTGACATGTTTCATATTGCGGATAATACCTTTGTTGTCTGTAGTTTTCTTTGAGAAAATGGCATCTCCATACCATATTTTATTTTAATATTGCAAAGATACTAAAGTTTGGCGTTATAGATATAGCATTCCAGATTTTTTTACTACTTTTGCATGAAATAATTATTCTTTCTTATGATATTAGTAGCAGATAGTGGAAGCACAAAGACCGATTGGGTTTTAGCGCCAGATACTTGTTCTTCAAATAAATCCGACCACTCTTTCACAAAAGTGAAGACTCAAGGTATCAATCCGTTCCATCAATCCATGGATAGAATTGAAGCAATCATGCAAAACGAGTTGATCACACATTTGAACAATGAGATGGGAACAGATTCCCCTTTAAACGCGATTTCCTCTGTCGCCTTCTATGGAGCAGGCTGCAATGAGGCTTCCATTCCGATGATGACAGATATCATGCAAAAACTATTTCCAACTGCGACTATCGATGTTGCCAGCGACATGCTTGGTGCTGCCCGCGCACTTTTCGGCGATGAGCAAGGTGTTGCATGTATTTTGGGAACAGGCTCTAACAGCTGTTATTATGATGGAAGGAAAATGTTGCGAAATATACCGCCCCTTGGCTATATTCTTGGCGATGAAGGAGGAGGGGCATCCTTGGGGAAATTATTTCTTAATGGTATTTTCAAGGGAACAATTTCGAATGAAATACGTGACAGGTATTTGGAGAATGAAGGATTTGTCTATACAGACGTGATAGAAGCCGTCTATAGAAAACCCTTGCCTCATCGGTTTTTGGCATCTATTTCAAAATTTATTTTGAAAAATATTTCAGAACTGGAGCTTCAAGATTTGGTGAGACGGAACTTTGATCTATTTTTTAAGAATAATATCCGTCAGTATGATGATTTTGGGTACAAGAAAATTTCGGCAATAGGAAGTATCGCACATTACTTTAAGAATTTCTTTATTGAGATAGCAAAAAACAATGATTATGAAGTGATTGATGTTGTGCAGTCGCCATTGGAGGGAATGTTGTCATACCATCAACAGCACCGATGAGTTGACATTTCTTCATGTCTATGGTTTGACGCATACGAATAATATTTTTTGTCAAAAATCTTTATAGCGGCACAGTTATACCTTATGTTTTGTAACGTAAAAGGTCATCTATTGCCTACCGATTCGTGACCTTTTGCCATGCAAAACGTAATCTTTTAGAGACTCTTCTGTATATTTCTCAAAATCAGCAGTTTTCTGTAGCTGTGGAAACAGTTGTTTTGTAAATATTTTTCCTATCCTATTTCTCTTCATTGACCTTCTCAATGTCGATTTTGATGCTGTGCTCTATCATTAATCTTTTCAATTGTATGTGATGTAATAGGAACACAGCAGTTTGTGGGCTTTATATCTTCACGCAATTTTTAATTCGCCGAAAATACGATGTTTTATCATATATTTATGATTTGTAAAGTTGAGTTGACAAATAGCCATTCTTTTTTCGCTTCTTTTTTGCATTATTTTCAAAATGTTTTGTAACTTTGCACACGTTTTAAAACAACCTAGTAAAATTACAAGCGAATTATTAAAATTATAGCTATATAAATTTATGTATTTCACACTTTTTATCACCGTTTTTATTACGGCTGCCTTTTTGGTTGTTGCTGCTTATGTAACGGCAAAACTGATAGGTCCCCGTTCTTACAATCCGGTAAAGGGTGAGCCTTACGAGTGTGGTATTCCTACTTATGGGCCGTCATGGCTTCCATTGCACGTGGGATACTATCTCTTTGCCATTCTTTTCTTGATGTTCGATGTGGAGACAGTCTTCCTTTATCCTTGGGCAGTAGTTGTAAAGACATATGGTCCTTTGGCACTTGCCACCATCGGATTCTTCATGTTGGTATTGGTATTTGGCCTTGCTTACGCATGGCGGAAAGGAGCGCTCGAATGGAAATAAGAAAGCCGAAAATCAAGTCAATGCCTTATGACGAGTGGAAAGACAACGAAACGTTGGAAAAAATGGCCAACGATTTGAATGATGGTGGCACGAATCTCGTTCTTGGAAATCTGGACCAGTTGATAAACTGGGGGCGAAGCAACTCGCTTTGGTCGCTGACCTTTGCAACATCATGTTGTGGTATTGAATTTATGGCCGTTGGTTGTGCACGTTATGACTTCTCACGCTTTGGATTCGAAGTTACGAGAAATTCTCCACGTCAGGCAGACTTAATCATGTGTGCAGGCACTATCACGAATAAGATGGCACCTGCATTGAAGCGTTTGTATGACCAGATGGCAGAGCCAAAATATGTCATCGCAGTTGGCGGTTGTGCTATCTCAGGAGGCCCATTCAAGGATAGTTATCATGTCATGCGAGGTATCGACGAGATTATTCCTGTTGATGTTTACATCCCTGGATGCCCTCCGCGTCCTGAAGCAATCATCTATGGTATGATGCAGCTGCAACGGAAAGTGAAGATAGAGAAATTCTTCGGTGGAGTAAATAAGAAACAGAACAAGGAAGAACGCTTGTTGGGAAAGAGTAACTCTGCCATCATCTTTGAGGAAAAATTAGGCATCAAGGCAGAGGAAATAAAAGTCCAGCGCGAGGCTGAATTTGCCGAATCAAAACAACCTGCTGTCAAGCCAGCAAGGCCAGCTCGTCCTGCGGTGACTCCGAAGACTGAAGAGGTTGTAAAGAAAGCTAATACGATTGTTGTAGATAAGCCTGTTACAAAGGAAGATGTTGAAAAATTGGGGAAGGAACTGGATCAATTGAATAATGAGAATCCAACCAAGCCAATTGATACTAATCCAACAACAGCTAATTGATAAGGTGCGAAAAAATGAAACTAGGAAATAAAGAATTTGGTTTTGATAGTTTTGCCACAGAGATGGCAAGACTGAAAAGAGAACAGCATTTCGATTACCTTGTTACTGTAGTGGGAGAGGACTTCGGCGCAGAAGAGGGACTCGGTTGTATCTACATTCTCGAAAATACTCAAACACATGAACGTTGCTCTGTAAAACAACTTGCCAAGAAAGTTGATGAGGATTATGTTATTCCTTCAATTTATAGTATTTGGGCTGATTCCGACTTGTTGGAACGCGAGGTTTATGATTTTTTTGGTATCAAGTTCCTTGGTCATCCAGACATGCGTCGTCTCTTCTTGAGAAATGATTTTGTGGGTTATCCACTTCGCAAGGATTATGACATGGACCCCGCCAAGAATATGTTCACAACAGAGGATGATATCGAGGTTGATACAACGACCGAATGGAATTTGAGTTCTGACGGTGACCTGAAAGCTACAAAACACAGATTGTTTACAGAGGACGAGTTTGTTGTCAATATTGGCCCCCAACACCCATCTACTCACGGTGTATTGCGTTTGCAAACTGTTCTTGATGGTGAGAAAGTTAAGAAAATATACCCCCATCTTGGCTACATCCATCGTGGTATAGAGAAAATGTGCGAGTCTTATACATATCCTCAAACTTTAGCCTTGACAGACCGAATGAACTATCTGTCAGCCATGATGCACCGCCATGCCTTGGTTGGCGTGATAGAAGAGGCTATGGGAATCGAATTGTCGGAGCGCATTCTCTACATCCGTACTATTATGGATGAATTGCAGCGTATTGACAACCACTTGCTTTATACTTCTTGCTGTGCGCAGGACTTGGGTGCACTCACGGGTATGCTGTATGGCATGCGTGATCGCGAACATGTGCTGAATGTTATGGAAGAGACGACAGGTGGCCGATTGATTCAGAATTATTATAGAATTGGCGGTTTGCAAGACGATATTGATCCTAACTTCGTGGCTAATACGAAGGCACTGTGCAAATATCTTCGACCGATGATTCAAGAGTATCTTGATGTATTTGGCGATAATGTGATTACACATCAGCGCTTTGAGAATATTGGTGTCATGAATGCGGAAGATTGTATCAGCTATGGTGTAACAGGTCCTGCTGGACGTGCCGCTGGTTGGAGAAACGATGTCCGCAAGTATCACCCGTATGCAGTTTATGATAAGGTTAACTTTGAGGAAGTTGTGATGGACAATGGTGATTCTATGGATCGCTATTATTGCCATATCAAGGAAATGTATCAGAGTCTTGATATCATCGAACAACTCATTGATAATATACCTGAGGGTGATTTTTATATCAAGCAGAAACCAATTATTAAGGTTCCAGAAGGCCAGTGGTACTTTTCTGTTGAAGGAGCAAGTGGCGAATTCGGCGCATATCTTGACTCACGTGGCGACAAGAGTGCGTATCGATTGAAGTTCCGCCCAATGGGCTTGACGCTCGTCGGCGCAATGGATAAGATGTTACGCGGCTTGAAAGTGGCTGACCTGGTGACAGTAGGCGCTGCGCTGGACTTCGTTATTCCCGACATTGATCGTTAAGAGTGAACTATGATAATAGAAATGAATTAAGAAATAAATCATATACATGTTCGATTTTAGTATTATAACGAATTGGTTCGACCAGTTGCTGAGAATAAACTTAGGGCTTGGTGATTTTTGGGCCATTCTTATCGAGTGTGTGATAGTTGGCTTGGCCATTATCGTTGGCTATGCTGTTCTTGCTATCATACTCATTTTCATGGAACGTAAGGTTTGTGCCTATTTTCAGTGTCGAATTGGTCCAGTTCGTGTTGGATGGTGGGGTACCTTACAAGTGTTCGCCGACGTGCTTAAAATGTTGATAAAGGAAATTTTCGTAGTAGATAAGGCAGATAAATTACTCTATTACTTAGCTCCTTTCCTTGTTATAGCAGCCTCTATCGGAACATTCTCATTCCTCCCATGGAATAGGGGTGCACAAGTGTTGGACTTTAATGTAGGTGTTTTCCTTGTTACGGCAATTAGCTCAATTGGTGTGCTTGGAATCTTTATCGCAGGTTGGGCAAGTAATAACAAGTATTCTGTGCTCTCAGCCATGCGTGCTGCAGTTCAGATGATTTCATACGAGTTGTCTTTGGGTATCTGTTTGATTTCTGTGGTGATTCTTACGGGAACAATGCAGATTTCAGAGATTGTTGAATATCAAACTGGTCCATGGAGATACCTTTTGTTCCAAGGACATATTCCTGCATTGTTGGCCTTCTTGGTATTCTTAGTAGCTGGTAATGCGGAGGCAAATCGTGGGCCGTTTGACTTGGCGGAAGCTGAGAGTGAATTGACTGCGGGTTATCATACAGAATATAGTGGTATGGGATTTGGTTTCTATTATTTGGCTGAATATCTTAACCTCTTTGTTATCTCTGCCCTTGCTGCAACAATGTTCTTAGGCGGTTGGGCACCAATTAATATTGGGGTGGAAGGTTTCGATAACATTATGAATCTGATTCCAGGTATAGTTTGGTTCCTCGGAAAATCTTTCTTTGTAGTATTCCTACTCATGTGGGTACGTTGGACTTTCCCAAGATTACGAGTTGACCAAATATTGAAGTTAGAATGGAAATACCTCATGCCATTAAGTCTTATCATTCTTGTGATGATGACAGTATGTGTGGCATTTGGATGGGTTAATCCGTTCAATTTCGAATCTATGTTTTAAAATAGAATAATAAGAATTTATAATTCTAATGGAAAATAAACAATCATATTTCGGAGAAATCGGAGCTGCTTTTAAAACTCTGACAACGGGATTGAAGACTACTATGAAGGAGTACTTCACTCCCAAGTCAACTGAGCAGTATCCGGAAAACCGTAAGACAACGCTGCATGTGGCCAAACGCCATCGTGGCCGCCTCGTGTTTAAGCGTGACGAAAACGAGAATTATAAGTGTGTTGCTTGCTTGATGTGTGAGAAGGCTTGTCCAAACGGAACAATCAAGATCAACAGCGAGATGCGAACAGACCCAGAGACGGGAAAGAAGAAACGCCAATTGCTCGATTATCAATATGACTTGGGCGATTGTATGTTCTGTCAGCTTTGCGTGAACGCATGTAACTTCGACGCTATTAAGTTCACAAATGATTTCGAGAATGCCGTATTTGATCGCTCAAAGCTTGTTTTACACCTTAATGAAGAAATTTATAAGGGTGGTTCATTACCAAATATCGTCGAAGGAGGTGCTGATTGGGAAGTCGGCACATTTAACACTAAAACCAAATAAGGAACAAAGATATGGGTAAATTAATTATATTTGCTATTTTGGCAGTGATAATACTCGGCTCTGCTGTGTTCTGCGTGTCAACCAAGCGTATTATGCGAGCTGCAACAGCATTATTGTTTGTACTTTTTGGTGTGGCAGGACTTTATTTTCTGCTGGACTATACCTTCCTTGGGGCAGCACAGATTAGTATTTATGCCGGAGGTATAACGGTAATGTATATCTTTGCAATCCAGTTGGTAAGTAAAAATACTCTTCAAGGACTTTCTGAGAGCTGGCTTGGCAGGAGAAGTGTTGTTGCTGGGTTGATAGCCTTGGTTGGGGCCGCTACAGTTGTTGACGTGTTCTTGAAGAATAATATTTTAATGGAAGTTGCTTCAAAGGCTACAACTGCTGATATAGAAGTTTCAATGGAAGTTATCGGTAAAAATCTCATGAGTGCTGATAAATACGGATACGTACTACCATTTGAGTTTATTTCCGTTTTCTTGTTGGCTTGTATTATCGGAGGTTTGGTGATTTTGAATATTCGTAAAAAAGAGGAGATAGAGAAATGATACCAGTAGAATATTTTTTCATCCTCAGTGGATTGTTGTTCTTTATTGGAGTCTTTGGTTTTGTAACTCGTCGTAATCTTGTTGCGATGCTTATCTCCGTAGAGTTAATCTTAAATAGTGTTGATCTTAATTTTGCAGCATTCAATCGTTTGCTCTATCCAGAAGGATATGAAGGAATGTTTTTCACCATTTTCTCTATTGGTGTAAGTGCCGCAGAGTCAGCAGTTGCTCTTGCTATAATAATCAATGTTTACCGACATCTTCATAGCGACCAGGTGAACAGTATTGAAAATATGAAATTATAAGAATAAGGTTATGTTTGATTACGCATTTTTGATACTTCTTCTCCCATTCCTGAGCGCTATAGTTCTGGGATTGTTTGGAATGAAGATGCCGAAAGCGGTAGCAGGTATCATAGGTACATGTATTTTGGGGGCACTCTTTGTGTTGAGCCTTTATACAGCCTATAACTATTTCTTCTATACGGGTGAATACACCTCTATGGGAGAGACGTTTAAGGTTGTAGATGGAAGATTGACGAACGGTACTTACCCGATAGTGACTGTTTTCAATTTCACATGGTTGAGATTTACAGAGTTGTTGACATTCAATATCGGTTTCCGGCTCAGTCCTATTAGTGTGATGATGTTACTTGTTATCACCACTGTCAGTTTTATGGTTCACATTTATTCTTTTGGATATATGGCGGAACGTGACAAGGACTACAAGTTTGAGGAATATGAGCACGGTTTCCAACGCTTCTATGCGTACCTTTCATTGTTCTCAATGTCAATGTTAGGACTTGTTGTTGCAACAAATGTATTCCAGATGTATCTCTTTTGGGAGTTGGTTGGTGTATGTTCTTACTTGCTCATTGGATTCTATTATCCAAAGCACACTGCAGTTCATGCGAGCAAGAAGGCTTTCATCGTTACACGTTTTGCTGACTTGTTCTTCTTGATAGGTATTTTGTTCTTTAGTTTCTATGTTGGAACTTTCAATTTTGACCTTACTGCTGATGCAAGTCTTGTCGATAAGTTGGCTGCCGTTGCTTCTAATCCAGAAGCAGCTTGGGCTATCCCGACCGCACTTTTCTTAATGTTCATAGGTGGTGCGGGCAAGTCGGCCATGTTCCCACTTCATATTTGGCTGCCCGACGCTATGGAAGGCCCGACTCCTGTCTCTGCATTGATTCATGCTGCTACGATGGTGGTTGCTGGTGTATTCCAGGTTGCAAGTATGTTCCCAATCTATATCAAGTTTGGGGCTATTGAGCAGCTTCATTGGATAGCATATATCGCCGCCTTTACAGCATTCTATGCAGCGGCAGTTGCATGTGCTCAACGCGATATCAAGCGTGGTTTAGCATTCTCCACCATCTCTCAGATAGCTTATATGCTTGTTGCACTTGGTGTTTGCTACGCAATAGACAATGAAGAAGGTGGGCTCGGTTACATGGCGTCAATGTTCCATTTGTTCACTCATGCTATGTTTAAAGCGCTCCTTTTCCTCTGTTCTGGTGCCATCATTGTTATCATTGGCAGTAATTTCAAGGAATATATGGGCGGATTGCACAAGTATATGCCTATTACCAACGCATGCTTCCTGATAGGTTGTATTGCTATTTCTGGTGTGTGGCCGTTTGCAGGGTTCTTTTCAAAGGATGAAATTGTAGCAGCTTGTTTCCAGTTCTCTCCAGCTTTAGGATGGTTCATGACTTTGGTGTCAGGTATGACAGCGTTCTATATGTTCCGTTTGTATTACGTTATATTCTGGGGAAAGTCTTACTATGAGGAAGATCCTGAGAATCGTCGTAAGCCACAGGAAGTTCCATTTGTCATGTGGGGACCATTAGTATTCCTTGCTATCATTTCAATTTTTGCAGGATGGATTCCTTTCGGACATTTTGTAACAGCTACCGGACAGACAGCAGAAATTCATTTACAGCATTTCCATTTTTCAAGCGTTGCTTGGTTCAGTCTCTTGGCGGCTGCCATTGGCATCAGCCTTGCAACGTGGATGTATATGCCAAAGAATAATCCTGTCGCTGATACACTGGCGAAAAAGATGCCGAGACTTCACAAGGCAGCACTCAATAGATTCTACATTGACAATGCTTGGCAATTCTTTACTCATAAGATTGTATTCAAGTGCTTCTCTATTCCTATTGCATGGTTCGATAGAAATGTTATCGACGGTACATTCAATTTCATGGCCTGGGGAACACAGGAGGCTGGAGAGAGCATTCGTCCATGGCAGAGCGGAGATGTCCGCCATTATGCAATATGGTTCATTACAGGAACAATAGCTTTAACATTAGTAATACTTTGCTTGATTTAGAGAGATGAGTTGGATATTAACAATATTTGTGATAATCCCCGTATTGATGCTCTTAGGCCTTTGGGTTGCTAAGAATGATAATCAAGTACGTGGCGTGATGGTAGCAGGTTCGACAGCATTGCTGGTTGGAGCTATTTGGCTGACCGTCTATTTCGTTCAACAGCGTAATGCTGGCAATACCGATACCATGTTGCTGGCTAACTCTGCGATGTGGTTTAAGCCATTGAACATCGCATTTGCCGTTGGAGTAGATGGTATCTCTGTGGTGATGATTTTGCTTTCTGCAATTATCGTGTTCACTGGTACATTTGCAAGTTGGCAGCTTGAACCGATGAAGAAAGAGTATTTCCTTTGGTTCGTATTGCTTTCATCGGGTGTATTCGGTTTCTTTATTTCGACAGACATGTTCACCATGTTTATGTTCTACGAAGTAGCTTTGATTCCTATGTATCTTCTGATAGGTGTATGGGGAACAGGCGCCAAGGAATATTCAGCTATGAAGCTAACCCTTATGTTGATGGGTGGTTCTGGTTTGTTGATTTTCGGAATCCTTGGCATCTACTATTTCAGTGGAGCTACGACGATGGACGTTGTGGAATTGGCAAAGATGCACGCAATGCCAAAAAATATTCAAAATATTTTCTTCCCATTTGTATTTGTTGGGTTTGGCATTCTTGGCGCACTATTCCCATTCCATACATGGTCTCCTGATGGTCATGCTTCAGCCCCTACGGCCGTATCTATGCTTCATGCTGGTGTGTTGATGAAGTTGGGAGGTTATGGCTGTCTTCGCATTGCAATGTTCATGATGCCTGATGCTCTTGAAATGTGGGCGCCAGTGTTCCTCGTGTTAACGACGATATCGGTTGTTTATGGAGCGCTTTCAGCTTGCGTTCAGACGGATTTGAAGTATATCAATGCCTATTCTTCAGTGTCTCACTGTGGAATGGTGCTTTTTGCTTTGCTAATGGTGACTCAGACCGCCATCACTGGTGCAATTCTTCAAATGCTCTCTCACGGTTTGATGACAGCTCTGTTCTTCGCATGTATCGGTATGATTTACCACCGTGCTGGAACTCGTGATGTTCGCTATCTTGGCGGTTTGATGAAAGTCATCCCATTCCTCGCTGTTTCATACGTTGTGGCTGGTTTGGCAAACCTTGGCCTTCCAGGCTTCTCTGGTTTCATAGCCGAAATGACAATTTTTGTAGGGTCGTTCGAGAATGGCGGAACGTTCCACCGCGTTTGTACAATCGTAGCTTGTACTTCAATCGTTGTAACTGCCGTTTACATTCTTCGTGTGGTTGGTAAGATATTATTTCAGACAATTCCAAATCCGAAGTTCCTTGAACTCCACGATGCTACCTGGGATGAACGCTTCTCGATAGGAGCACTAATTTTCTGCGTAGCTGGTCTCGGTTTGTGTCCATTGTTTTTTGAGGACATGATTATCAGCGCAGTTGGTCCAATATTCGACCATATCATTGCTTATGTACCAAATTTGGGTAATCTTTAATAAACTGGCGAAATGAATTATAGTGATTTCTTTAAAATGATTCCAGAGGCAAGTCTTGTTGCCATTCTGATAATCTTGTTTATTGCTGATTTTATCTCAGCAAACAAAGAAGACCGCAAGTGGTTCAATCCGCTGTCTTGCGTACTCATGCTTGTGAATACTGTCATTTGCCTTGTTCCAATGGATGCGCAAAATGCTTTTGGGGGAATGTACGTGACTTCAACAGCAGTAGATGTCATGAAGGCAATTCTGTCTTTAGGTACATTCATTGTGCTGTTGCAGAGCCGTGTATGGGCAGTACGGAGTGAAAAAGAGGGCGAGTTCTATATGCTTGTCGTTTCCACCCTGTTGGGTATGAATATGATGATGAGTGCTGGGAATTTCCTTATGTTCTTTCTTGGCCTGGAGATGGCTTCTGTCCCCTTGGCATGTGCTGTTGCCTTTGACAAGTATCGTAAATACTCCGCTGAAGCTGCTGCAAAGTTCATTTTGACAGCGACCTTCTCAAGTGGTGTGATGTTGTACGGTATCAGTTTCATCTATGCTGCTTACGGTACATTTTATTTTGATGATATCGCAACAAAACTACAGGCTACGCCACTCACAGTTATGGGGTTTGTGTTCTTCTTCAGTGGTTTAGGCTTCAAGATATCCTTGGTTCCATTCCACTTCTGGACAGCTGACACCTACCAGGGAGCGCCTACCACCATTACTGGCTATTTAAGTGTTATATCGAAAGGAGCTGCTGCCTTTACCTTATTGAGCATACTCTTCCACGTTTTTAGTGGTATGATGGAATATTGGCATGTTTTGATGATGATTGTGATAGCACTTTCCATAACTATCGCCAATCTTTTTGCCGTTCGTCAAGGCGAGCTCAAGCGATTCATGGCATTTAGTTCTATCTCACAAGCTGGCTACATCATGTTGGCAGCTTTGGGCAACGATTGGAGCACTTCCGTCTCTTCATTGAGCTACTACGTTCTCATTTATGTTGTTGCTAATATGGCAGTGTTCACAATCATTTCAGTTGTGGAACAAAATAATGGCGGTAAAACAGAAATATCCGACTACAATGGTTTCTACAAGACCAATCCACGTCTTTCATTTCTGATGACCATTGCCATGTTCTCATTGGGAGGTATTCCTCCATTCGCTGGTATGTTCTCCAAGTTCTTTGTGTTCATGGCTGGAGTGAAGGGGGCAGATATTACCACTTGTCAGGGTGCTTGGATCTATGGAGTACTTTTCATTGCATTGATTAATACAGTTATTTCACTTTACTATTATCTGAAAATTGTGAAGGCCATGTATATCAACCATTGCGATTCACCATTGCCAACATTCAAGAGCGACAAAAACACAAAGTTCGCATTGGCCCTCTGTACCACTGGCATTGTGCTCTTTGGCGTATGCAGCTATATTTATGAGTGGATTGCTTCAGCAGTATAAGACATCAAATAAATAATGATAAGGAGCTGTTGTGAAATTCCATAACAGCTCTTTTTCATTATGATACGGTTTGATCCGACTTGTTTTTCAAGATTTTGATCAATGCAATTATGTTGTTTATGAAATGCAATCCAATAGGTCAGCTATTGAATGGTAAAAGGTCAGCTTTTGAAGCACAATACCTGACCTTTTGATATATCACTCTTGTTTCGTTGATGGTCAGTTGTTTGTAAACTTGATTCTGATGAGGATAGCCTATGATGTTTGTAGTCATGCGCATTCTGAGGCCGTCTTCAATAATGCTGTTGTGAATGCAAGGAACTAGACAGTCCAGTCTCGACGTACCCGCTATGTCTTGTACCAGCCAACAATCTCATCTGTCTGTCAATTAAGCAACATTCGTACAAAACTATAATAAAATTGGGTCGCACCGAGAACAACATTTTGTTTTTTATTACTACTAAGCTCTCCGATTTTCATCTTCGTTTTATAATATCTGACTTGTTTCTACGTTAAACAAATATGAGGTACGCTCTATTTCTTGTGCTGTTTCTTAGTTGTTTGAAAGGGTCAGCTCAGGATATCTTCAATCAATCCAACCAGCATTTGAAATTCTCTGGAGTTTCAATGGCATCTCCCTTGTCTGATTTTATTGATACATTGAAGACACAAGGCTATCAGGATGGTTTGTCTGCGAAGTGGCAACACCCCGTGAAGGCTAAGTCTTATATGCATGGCAGATTTGAGAACCTCAATTGTGTTCTTGAAATTGGCCAGAGCGTTTCAGGTGGTGTTGACACCCTTTGTGTTTATTTTGTCAATATCAACAATCCACTTATCAGTTACAAGATTCTCAATAATTTCTATCGTTCCCGCTACGGGAAGCCTATTTTTGATAATTATTATGCACCGATGGACTATTTCAGTAAAGCAAAGTTACAGTTGGCTACTGATCCATTCATTACTACTTTTTCCATCTCAGGAGGAATTATCCAATTAGGATTGAAATATGATGAAAAATTGAACGACTATGTCTATACCATCCTATTTGTTGATACGTTAAATGCGGCACCTATTATACCTGATGATGATAGTGTGATAGAGTGGTAGCAAACGGTTTTGTTGTTAATTAGTGTTTACTGAATAATGTATAACTCTCTGATATTTAAGTTTATATAACTTTATTTCTTTGTTTGTTTAATAAAAAAATCGTACCTTTATATAG
>QWBY01000019.1_pt1 | contig 119433 bp, 113 predicted proteins | sample 1972471 | NCBI WGS metagenome assembly QWBY01 (sample SAMN09866722, study PRJNA288562) | Human gut metagenome isolate term6_stool, whole genome shotgun sequencing...
AAGTAGTAAATTAGTAGTAAATTGAGTGGTTTTGACCTTGATAAAGTGTGATAAGTCCAGTTTTTATGCGGATAACTAGATTTTTATGCTATTTTTATAAAAAACAAATTTCAAATAAAATAAACATAAAATGCAACTAATTCAAAATTTTAAACTGCACTCCTAAAATTATAGCTGATTTTAAAAGTGCAGTTTTTTTATGTTATTTATTAATTTTTAAAATTTTATTTATTATATTCGTTGTTGAACAGTTTTCTACAAAAGGAATTACAATAACTTCTTTTGCATAATTTTTCCCTACAATTTCATCTTTTTTATAATCTCCGCCTTTTACCAAAACATCAGGTTTTAATAAGGAAATCAAATTTAGCGGAGTGTCTTCATCAAATACTACTATGGCATCAATATAAGGTAATTCATTAAGTATGTATACTCTATCTTCAATGTTTTGTATAGGACGTTTTTTACCTTTCAATCTGCTAACGGATTTGTCGGAATTTACACCGACTACAAATCGTGTACCTAATTGTGCGGCTTTTTTTAAATAAGTCACATGTCCTCTATGCAATAAATCAAAGCATCCATTTGTAAATACTATTTTTTCACCTTCATTTTTCCACTTTTTTATTAATTTTATAAATTCATCCATTTCATTTTGATTGAAAACACTTTTAAAGTCTTTGAAATCTCCACAATAATTTTCTAATTCGGATTTTTTAACTTGATATGTACCTACGTGTGAAATAGCAATACTTGCAGCTATATTCGCTGCCTCCAGTATTTCCGACATTTCAACTCCACATGCAATTGCAGTTGCAATTATACTGATTACTGTATCTCCAGCACCCGAAACATCAAATACATCTTTTGCAAATGCAGGACAATGAATAATTTTATTTTCCCCTATGCAAGTTATACCTTTCTCCGAACGCGTTACTATTAAATAGTCCAAGTTTAACTTTTTACGAATTTTTTCCCCTGCTTCAACAATACTTTCATCTTTATTTTCTATTAAATATCCACAATATTTTGAAAGTTCTTTTACATTTGGAGTCAAGGCAAATGCATTTGAATATTTTTCCCACTCGATTCCTTTTGGATCTATTAAAACAGGAATATTTCTTTTATTACACAATGAAATTATATTACATGTTAATTCATTTGATACTACACCTTTACCGTAATCAGATATAATTACCGAATTCAAATTTTCACATAAACTTTCAAGCCATAATAAGATATTGTCAGATTCTGCTTCTGAAATTTTCAATTTTTCTTCATTATCCAAACGCATAATTTGTTGACTGTTATTTAAAAACCTTGTTTTTACTGTTGTATAATGACTTTTTCTTACAAAAACTGCGTCTCTATTTATATTTTTATCATCAAGAAGATTTAAAACTTCATCTTTGGTTTTATCCTGACCCAACATTCCGGATAAGTACACATTACAACCTAAGGCTTTTACATTTGCAGCAGTATTGGCAGCACCGCCCAATATATTTTCCGAGGATTCGAATATTGATATAGGCACAGGTGCTTCTTCAGATATGCGATTTACACGTCCCCTGACATATCGATCCATCATTATGTCACCTACAACAGCTATATTAATCCGACTTGTTACATCAAGCCATGAAAATCTTTTCATTTAATAAAACCTCATTTATTAATAAATTAACATTACTTTTATATAGTTATTTTTACATAAAAACACATAAACGGCAAATATTTCTAAAATAAAAAAATACGTGAAATAAAAATTCACGTATTTTTACATTATCTCAAACCATATATATCCATTGCATTTTGATATGTTATTTCTATTATTTTTTCTATTGAAATATTACGTAAAGCAGCAATTTCTTTTGCAATATAATACAAATTCAACGAAGTATTTCTTTGTCCTGTAAACGGAGGTGGAGTCATGTATGGACTATCCGTTTCTATAAGCATTCTTTCAAGTGGAATAATTCTTGCAATTTCTTTTATTCGTTTACTATTTTTATAAGCTACGGGACCTGCAAATGAAATATAAAAATCCGATTTTATCATTTCATTTGCAAATTCAATACTTCCGCTAAATGAATGCATTATTCCCCTCAAATTATGCTTTTTCATTTTTTTAATAATTGAAAATATGTCTCCATGAGCTTTTCTATCATGAATAATAATCGGTAAATCTGTTTCTTGAGCAATATTTATTTGATTTATAAAATATTCTTTTTGAATTTCTCTATTATTATTTTTATCGTAATAGTCAAGTCCTATTTCACCTATAGCAACAACTTCACTATTTGCCTTTACCAAATCAAATATTTTTTTTAAATCACATTTTTTATCAATTTCAGCAAAATATGGATGTATACCTATAGCAGCATATAAATTTTTAAATTTTTTTGACAACTCGATTGATTGTAAAGATGTTTCATAATTTTCTGATGGACAAACTATTTTATATTCCAGTTTTTCCAACAATTTCAACAATTCATCTCTATCTTTATCAAATGCTTTATCATACATATGCGCATGGGTATCAAAAAAAATCATTTTACTTTGCTTCCTGCCGGCATGTTAACAAATGGAACTTCTAATTTACCGTCTTTACTTGCAGCTAAAATCATACCTTTAGATTCTATTCCCATTAATTTTATAGGTTTTAAATTTGATACCAAAATCACACATTTACCTATTAAATCTTCCGGTTTATAAAATGCCGCAATTCCACTCACTACACTTCTTTCTTCATTTCCTAAAGAAACTTTTAAATGAATCAGTTTTGATGATTTTTTTACTTTTTCAGCTTCTAAAATTTCAGCTACAACCAATTCTACTTTAGAAAAATCATCTATTGTTATTTGATTGTGATTATTTTTAACTTCTTCAGTTTCAGTTTTACTTTCTTCTTCAATACGCGGAAAAATCGGTAAACCTTTATTTATTTTTGTATTTTCTTCAAATTTTCCCCAAGTAACATCTGATAATTGTACAGATTTAAAATCTTTTAACCCTAATTGATTCCACATTTTTTCAGCTGCTATCGGAATTACGGGGGAAACAAATATAGATACAACTCTAAGTCCTTCGCACAAATGATATAATACTGCATCCAATAAATCTTTTTTGCTTTCATCTTTTGCCAATGTCCACGGCATAGTTATATCTATATATTTATTTAATGAACGAACATATGTCCATACTGATTTAAGAGCATCATTAATTTTCCAATTATTCATTCCGTATTTATAATTTTCTAAAACATTTATCAAATCATTTTCAATATTTAATGACGCATCTTCAATTACTTTATCTCCGGTTATATCACCTTTATAAACAATTCCGTTTCTATATTTTTCTACCATTGACAATGTTCTGTATAAAAGATTCCCTAAATCATTTGAAAGATCTGAATTTATTCTGTTTATAAGTCTATCTCTACCGAAATTACCATCACTTCCAAGTTGAATATCATTCATTAAATAGTAACGTATTGCATCCGAACCGAATTCATGTATCAAAGGAATAGGATCTACTACATTACCTTTTGATTTAGACATTTTTTCACCTTCAACCACAAGCCAACCGTGTCCGTAAACTTGTTTCGGTATTTCAATATCCAAACTCATAAGCATAATCGGCCAAATAATAGTATGAAATCTTACTATTTCTTTTCCTACCAAATGTACATCTGCAGGCCAGTATTTTTTAAATTTTTCTTTATCATCTTCTATACCTACAGCTGTTAAATAATTTGTAAGCGCATCAAACCATACATAAACTACATGCTTAGGATCAAAAGGTACAGGAATTCCCCAGGAAAAGCTTGTACGTGATACACATAAATCTTCCAAACCGTTTTTCACAAATTGAATCATTTCATTTCTTCTTGATTCAGGTTCTATAAAATGTGGATTTTCTTCAATAAATTTCAACCATCTATCAGCATATTTTGACATTTTAAAGAAATATGCTTCTTCACTTACCCGTTTACATTCACGTTTACAATCTGCACATAAATTTCCTTCAAGTAATTTGCTTTCAGGCCAAAATGTTTCGCAAGGTACACAATACCAACCTTCATATTTACCTTTATAAATATCACCCTTGTCATAAGCTTTCTGAAATAACTTTTGTACAACTTTAATATGTCTTTCCTCAGTTGTACGTATAAAATCATCATTGCTTATATTAAGTTCTTTCCATAATTGTTGGAATCCCTTAACAATTTTATCAACGTACTCAATTGGAGTTACCCCTGCTTCTGTAGCTTTTTGTTCAATTTTCTGACCGTGTTCATCAGATCCGCACAAAAAGAAAACATCTTTTCCATCCAATCTTTTAAATCTTGCTACAGTATCTGCGACTGTTGTGCAATATGTATGTCCGATATGTAATTTTGCACTTGGATAATAAATTGGCGTTGTAATATAAAAAGCTTGTTTTTCAGACATAAAATTCTCCCCTTATATTATTTAAATCCTAACAACCATTTCAAGTATATCAATCATTTTTCTTACTTATCAAATATTGATATACTTCCCTTCGAGATAAATTAAATTCTACAGCTATTTTGCGTGAAACATCTTTTAAAGGTTCACTTTCAACTAAAGAAAGTGCAACTTTTTTCCAATCTTTTTCCACTTCTTCTTTTTTTATTTCTGTATCTTTAAAACCCTCCACCAATATAACGTATTCTCCTCTTGCCGATTCTTCATCCAATTTTTTGCGTAATTCATTTAAGGTATTTCGCTCAAATGTTTCAAATTTTTTAGTAAGTTCTCTAGCCAATACCGCATAACGATTACCTAATTCACTTAATAAAATATCCAAAGTTTCTTTCAATCTATGTGGTGCTTCATAAAAAATAAGTGTCATAGATAAGTTTGAAATATCTTTTAATATTTTTTTCTTTTTGGTATTTGTTTTCGGCAAGAATCCTATAAAAACAAATTGTCTGCTATCCAATCCTGATGCAATCAATGCTGTTAAAGCTGCATTTGCTCCCGGCAAAGGTATTATAGAAATATTTTCTGTCAATGCTTTTTTTACTAAATCATAACCGGGATCTGAAATTACAGGCATACCTGCATCACTACATTGTGCTATCGATTTACCGATTCTTAATTGCTCTATTAAATATTCTCCCGCCACATGCTTATTATGTTCATGATAAGCAATAATGCATTTATGGATATTAAAATGATTAAGCAAAAGTTTGGTATGTCTTGTATCTTCAGCAGCTATAATATCCACATTTGCCAAAATATCTATTGCACGTTGAGTTATATCCGATAAATTTCCTATCGGAGTCGGTACAAGATATAATGTACCGTTATTCACTTCATTCATTTTATTCCTTTCCATAAATCGAAAGCACTTCTTCCGTATATGCTCCATCATCATAATGTAAAAAGAGTGGCGGTTCAACAGTGACTTCTACATTTCCACCGTACTTCCACTCCACTAAAACTCTTACAGCATTATGTTTTTTTCGTGCATAAATAAATCGTATTCGCTTAGCTTCCATTTTATACTTTCTACCATATGTTATCAAGTCACATAATCTGTCAGCTCTGTGAACCATAGTCAACCTTCCACCGTATTTAAGTAAATATTGAGCTGTTTTAAATACATCTTCAATTGTAGCATTAATTTCATAACAAGCAGTTGCAACAGCTTCTTTATTACTTATTTTTCCGGTTTTTATATCTCTATATGGTGGATTTGCAACTACAGATGTAAAACTTCCGGTCGGATAATACTCTTTAATCTTTTTATAATCACATTCCAAAACTTTAATTATGTCATTCTTTTTATTACCGCTGACATTTCTTTTCGCAATATCTGCCATAATAGGATTTATTTCAAATGCAGCAATATCTTTTGCACCTAATGCCGATAAAAGTAATGGTATAATTCCGGTTCCTGTTCCTAAATCTGCTATTTTATCTTTATTTTTTATTGAAACATAATGTGCCAATAACACCGAATCGATAGAAAAACAAAATCCGTCCGTACGTTGAATAATCTTCATCCCGTCACGAATCAAATCATCCAATCGTTCATTTTCTTTTAAAATCCAGTTACTCATTTTCAGCTTCTTCAACCTCACTCCATGGTAAAATTTTCACTTGATTGCTTTCGAATTGTATTTTAACAGTATGTTTTTGTGAATTCACATAAACAACTTGACCTGAACCTTCTTCTGTAATTACCTTCATTCCGACAAAAAAATTCGGATTATCATATCTTTTTTTCATTTTACAACAAGTCTTGCGTCTTTCAGGATCATTTTTATATTGATCATTTTCATATCTTAAGCAACACATTAATCTACCGCATACACCTGAAATTTTTGAAGGATTAAGAGAGAGACCTTGTATTTTCGCCATTTTTATAGAAACAGGAGCAAACTCACCTAAAAAATTAGCACAACAAAGCGGACGCCCACATGGACCTATTCCATTTACTTGTTTTGCTTCATCACGAACACCGACTTGTCTTAATTCAATTCTTGCATGAAATACTGCAGCAAGTTCTTTAACCAATTCTCTAAAATCTATTCTCCCGTCTGCTGTAAAGAAGAATACTATTTTATTCCTGTCAAATGTGTATTCAACTCTTAATAAGCGCATAGGAAAATTAAATTTTTTGATTTTAGTTAAACAAATATCAAAAGCCGATTCTTCTCTTTCTTTATTTCTTTTTAACTGTATTTTATCTTTAACGGTTGCTTTTCTGATAACAGATTTAAGCGGTAAATTTTCATCTGAAATACTTATACTTGTCGGTTTCAAAACAACGTGTCCGTATTCCATGCCTCTGGATGTTTCTACTATAACACCGTCATTTAAATGTAAATCCAGACTGTTGTCATTAAAATAATAAATTTTTCCGGCACGCTTAAATCTTACCCCTATTACACCTTCCATCCTATATCGCCTTTCTGTATATGTTCGAATTCAACAAGTATCATATCCCAAATCAATTTCACTGATATATATCTCTTACACGCCTTCAAAGATTTGTCTAATATTTTTATTGCTTTACAAACTTTTTCATATGTCCATTTTTGTACAATTATTTTTTCTATATCTTTAAAATTAACACATCTTATAAAATCAGTTTTACCTGTTGATGCAATAACCATTAAATCTTGCCCAATCAAAGATAGACATTTCAAATATCGAATGAATTCAACTCGATCTTTAAATTCTTTTTCAGTCAATTTGTAAAATGCCGTTTTATTTTCAGAAAAAATTTCCCAAAATTTCAAAGCCTCTTCAAATCCGACAGAATTGTTATCCGATGAAAAAGACAATGTCATTCCGGGATTGCCTTCAGTCAATCTAAAAGATTCTTCAACACTTAAATTTAAAGGTAAAGTAAATTTATCATGGAAATCATTTATTAATTGTATATATTCTTCCTTATTCAAAGGGAAAAACGGAAATAATTCCGCTCTTGAAATAATAGTAGGAAGCAACGAATTTAACTCATGAGTAATCAAAATAAAATATACATTATTCAATGGTTCTTCCAAAGTTTTGAGTAATGCATTTGCAACAGGAGGCATCATACTTTGAGCTTCATCAATAATACATACATGAACTTGATTATCAAATGAATTCATTTCTTCAAAAAAAATACGAAACTGTTCAAACTTTAATTCTAATCCTAAAGGTCTTATATACCATAATAATTTATCTGATGTTGTCAAAATTTGATATCTTGAAACATCTTCAGAAAACCACATTTCAGTTTCTTTTTGATATTTATCATTCTTATGGGTTAAAACAGCTGCCAAATCGATAGCGGCCGTTGTCTTGCCTAAACCTTCATCTCCATAAAAAATAATCGTATGACTCAATGTATCATCTGATACCATACGCTTAAGTGATTTTTGTATCTTTGATTGTCCATATATTCTAGGAAGAAAATTCAAAATATGTACCTCTTAACTAATATACAACATCATATTGATATTTTATCATAAAAGCACTTATATATATATTTTTTAAAATAAAATTTATTAAATTTATCAAATATAATTAAAATAAAATCCGGAAAATCCGGATTTTATAAAATATCTAATATTTTTAATACTGAATCAACACAAACGCAATTTTCATTTTTTAAAATATTCTCCAAACTTGAAAATTTATATGTGCCGGTTATTCCGATAAAAGATACTCCGATTTTTTTTGCAGCAAGAAAGTCAGCTATTGAATCTCCTACTATTATATATTTATCATTTTCATCCAATAAAATATCTCCATTTAAATAATTTAAATAATTTTCCTTTTTCCTTCCAAACATAGCACAATAATAAATAAATGGATCGGGTTTATCAGGTATTTTACATTTTAAAAGTTTCGAAACATCTTCAGCATCTGATACAGTTGCTATATATTCTTCATCAAATTCTTCCAACCAATTATTTTGCTTAAAAGGAATTTCTGTTTCTATAAGTTTTCTTCCTGTTGCTATAGAAATTTTATATCCTTTTTGTTTTATTTGCTGAAACATTGCCTTTATTTTTGATGCAGGTGCAAGCGATTTGTCAAATTTTATAAATCCTTCTTTTCTACCGTTATATGGAAATTTACCGAATTCACTTATAAATAGATTTGTACCTAGATAAATATTTAAAAATGTTTCTTTGTGCATATTCCAAAAATTGCTTTGTAATTGTAACCATTTAACATTTTCTAAATATTTTCCGAACTCAAAAAGTAAAAAATCAAATATCTCTATTCCGTTTGCATCATTTTTTAAAATATTTTGCCAAAAACTCAATATTTCTTCGGAACCAGGTATTGAAAGTCCCATTAAAACAAGACCTGCTTTTTTTATATCTTTTTCGGTACTTATACAAACATTTAATTTTTCCCCGGTTTTTAAAAAATATTCTCTTGCCATTAATCCTATGGTTGTAGACAAATAAGCATGCACCATATCCCACTCTGAATTTATACCTTTGCTCTTAAGAAAATGAATTAATTTATCATTTCCCCACAAATAGTATCTAGTTGAAGAAATATTTCCTCTATTAGTATTTTTTATATTACATAAATCTGCTTCTGTCGGTAATCCCAAATATATTGAATCGTACAACCATTCTTGAATTGTCAGTGCAGCTACGTCAAAATAATTTTCTTCACTGAACAAAACTCCGTCAATATCAAATATAACTTTTTTCATATTTATCTCCTGATTTGCATTATAACTATATATACAATACCAAATATATTTAACATTTGACAAATTTAAAAGAATGCACTCTTTCAAGTGCATTCTTCATTATATCTTTTTTAATGTATTGGACGGACAGACATCACTTAAAAAACAATTTTTACAATCAGGATTTCTTGCGTGACAAAATTTTCTTCCGTGCCAAATCAACCAATGATGGCATGCAGACCACTTTTCTTTCGGAACTGTCTTTTGCAATTCCAACTCAACATCTAACGGTTTTTTGCCTTTAGCAAGATTAAGTCTGTTTGATACACGAAAAACATGAGTATCTACAGCTATTGCAGGATATCCCCAAGCAACACTTCTTACAACATTTGCCGTTTTTCTACCTACACCCGGTAATTTTATCAAATCTTCAAATGAATGCGGAACTTCTCCATTATATTCTTTCAGAAGTACATTACACATCCCTAAAAGATGTTTTGCTTTAGATTTGTATAAACCGCAATCACGGATTTCTTTTTCCAGTTCGGATTGTGATAATTTTACCATTTTCGCAGGAGTATCTAATTTAGGAAAAATTCTTTTCGTTATAATATTCACACGTTTATCTGTACACTGTGCAGATAAAATAACTGCCACCAACAAAGTAAACGGACTTGTGTATTCAAGTGCGGTATTATATTCGCCGTAATATTTTTCCAATCTTTGCAATTGTATTTCTTTAACAGATTTATTTATTTTCATTACTTGCCTGACATCAAAAGATAATCATGTGCTGACAAAGCAGCGGCGGCACCTTCTCCGGCCGCTATAATAACTTGCTTATATTTATTATTTGTAACATCCCCTGCTGCAAACAATCCTGGTATATTTGTAGCGGAATTTTTATCTGTAACAATTTCTCCCAAATTATTTCTGATTAAATTTTCAGGTACAAATCCTACATTAGGAATACCTCCGGCTTCAACAAAAATACCTTCAATTTCCAAACTTTGCAATTGTCCGTTTTCTTTATTTTTTATTATAACTGAATTTACTTTTTTATCTCCTTTTATTTCTTCAGGAGTATATCCTATCATTACCTGAATATTTTTATATTCATCCATTCTCTTAACTAAAATTTCTTGAGCTCTTATACGACTTCTGACCAACAAATACACTTTAGGTGAAATAGTTGCCAATTCTATTGCTGCTTGAACCGCACTGTCACCGCCACCTACAATGGCAACCGTTTTATTACGATAAAACGGACCGTCACAAGTTGCACAGTAACTTACACCTCTTCCTGTAAATTGTGCTTCTCCCGGAATATCTAAAAGTCTACTGCGTTTCCCGGAAGTTATTATACATGTTTTCCCTTCAATTACAGTTTCATCATCCAAATATGTAATAAAATTTTCTTTTTTTTCTATTTTTAAAACTTGTGCTGTTATAAATTCTATTGAATAATTTTTTACATGAGATTCCATTTTTTCTGAAAGTTCAAAACCTGAAATTGATGAAAATCCTAAGTAATTTTCTATATCATTTGTCAAAAGCATCTGTCCACCGATATCTGTAGTTATAATCGCAACAGATAACTCTTTTCTTACTGCATACATTGCCGCATTCAAACCTGCAGGCCCGCCACCGATAACAACTACGTCAAAAATTTTCATATTCCCACCCCTATTAAATCGAATTTTATCGTTGTGATAATTATATACCAGTATTTATCTTTATGCAAGAAAAACTCCTTATTACTAATAAGGAGTTTTTCACTGTTTATTTGGCTATTACAATATTAATTATTCTTTTAGGAACAACGATAAATTTCAATATCTTTTTGTCTGTTAAGCATTTTTTAACATCTTCAGATTCCTGGCATTTTTTTATAATTTCTTCTTTTGTATCATTTATATTTACTTTTATTGTTGCACGTAAACGTCCATTTATTTGAACAGGCATTTCAACTTCATTTTCAATCAATGCCGAATTATCAACCTCAGGCCATAACGCAGAATGAACGCTGGACTCATTTTGATGTATATGCTGCCATAATTCTTCAGTTATATGTGGAACAAAAGGTGCAAGCAATATAATAAGATTGCGCAAACATTCATTAACAACAGATTCGCTTACTATGGATTCAGTTTCACTGAAATGATACATGTCATTAACTAATTCCATAATTGAACTGATTGCCGTATTAAAGCTGAATTTACCGTTTAAATCTGAAGTTACTTTAGCAATAGAACGATGTAAACGTCTTCTCAAAGCTTTTTCGTTTTCATTAAGTTCTTCACGTGATTCGGTTTTTAAGTTAATAAATCTATCTACAATAATCCACACACGCTTCAAGAAACGATAAGCACCTTCAACACCTTTATCGCTCCATTCCAAATCTTTTTCCGGCGGTGCTGCAAACAGAATAAATAAACGTGCTGTATCCGCACCATACTTAGATACAATTTCTTCAGGACTTACTACATTTCCTACGGATTTACTCATTTTCCCGCCATCTTTAAGAACCATACCTTGACAAAGTAAATTTTTAAATGGTTCGGAATCTCTTACAAGGCCTTCATCGTATAAAACCTTCATAAAAAATCTTGAATAAAGTAAATGTAATATAGCATGTTCTATTCCGCCTATATACTGATCTACTTGCATCCAATAATCGGATTTTTCTTTTTCGAATGGAATATTTTCATTTTTCGAATCTGTATAACGTAAGAAATACCAAGAAGAATCTATAAATGTATCCATTGTATCTGTTTCTCTTAATGCATCTTTTCCACATTTAGGACATTTACAATTAAGGAATTCTTTATTGGTTTCAAGAGGAGACAAAGTTCCTGAAATAAAATCAACATCTTCCGGTAATTTAACAGGTAAATCTTTTTCCGGTACCGGTACATTTCCGCAATCTTTACAACAAATTATAGGTATCGGACATCCCCAATAACGTTGACGTGAAATCAACCAATCCCTCAATCTATAATTTATTTTTTTATTTCCTATATTCATCTTTTCAAGCTTATTGGTTATAGCTTCTCTGGCTTCCTTAGAATTCATACCCGAAAATTCTTCTGAATTTACAAGTATTCCATCGTCAACATAAGCTTGGGTCATATTTTCTAAGGACAATGATTTTTCATCATTTTGTATAACAATCTTGAAAGGAAGATTATATTTTTTTGCAAATTCCCAGTCACGCTGATCTGAAGATGGAACTGCCATTACTGCACCGGTTCCATATTCAAACAATACATAATTGGCTATCCAAATCGGAATTCTTTCTCCGGTAAGCGGATGTATTGCAAATTTGCCTGTGAACATTCCCAATTTCGGTGCATCTTCCGCAGTTCTTTCTATATCATTTATATTTTTTACAGTATAAATAAATTTATTCAATTCATCTAAATTATCACTGTCTTGAATAAGTTTTTTTACTAACGGATGTTCAGGCGCCATAACCAAGTAACTTACACCATATACAGTATCAACTCTTGTGGTGTAAACACGAATACTGTCATTGCTTCCTTCGACATTAAAATTAAACTCGGTACCTTCGGATTTACCTATCCAATTTCTTTGCATTGATTTTACTCGCTCCGGCCAACCTTCGAGTAAATCTAAATCTTTAAGCAAACGTTCAGCATAATCAGTTATTTTGAAAAACCACTGAGAAAGATTTTTCTTTTCTACTATACTCTTGCATCTCCAACACTTTCCGTTTTCTACTTGCTCATTGGCAAGAACTGTATGACATCCGTTACACCAATTTACTTTAGCTTCTTTTTTATAAGCAAGTCCTCTTTTATAAAAAACTTCAAATAATTTTTGAGTGTGCTTATAGTAATCTTCCTTACATGTTAAAACATCTATATCCCAATCATACGAAAGTCCCAATTCCGTTTGTTGTCTTATCATATTTTTGATATTTGAATATGTCCACTTTGACGGTGCAATACCGTTTTGAATCGCTGCATTTTCAGCCGGCATTCCAAAAGCGTCATATCCCATCGGATGCAATACATTAAACCCTTGCATTTTCTTAAAACGCGCAATAACGTCACCTATAGAATAATTTCTTACATGACCCATATGCAAATTTCCTGAAGGATAAGGAAACATTTCCAATACATAATATTTCGGTTTGTTTTCATCTATTTCAACTTTGAAAGACTTTGTATCATGCCAATATTTTTGCCATTTTCTTTCAATCTCACGAGGTATATATTTTTCTTCCATTTTATTGCCCTCCATTGTAAAACTTTACATCCCAATGATATTCCTTTAAGTATAGGTTAGCAGATAAAATTAGTCAAATTCAGTTTATATGTCACCTATTTTTGATTCTATTCTTTTTTCTTATTTTTTCCAATATACTTCCATTTGAATTATTCCATATATCATATTCGGAATAATTATTTATCCATTTATTCTCCAAGTATGAATAAATATCACTGGATTCAAATCCATATCTCCAAAATGCCAGCCCTCCAAGTTTGTATTTTTTTGCTAATTTAATTTTTTCTCCTAATGACCTTTTTTCTTCCATCCATATTTGTGCCGGCAAACCGTTTGTTTTATATATACCTTTATACTGTTTTTCTTTTTCTTGCCAAATTAAACGTACATTATGCTTCATAATGAATTCTCTATTATTTTTTATCGTTAAAACCGAAGAAGTTGCACTTCCGTCATATCCTATCCAAGCTCGTGTATAAAATGGAATACCTAAGATTAATTTTTCTGCAGGAACTTCATTTAATAATTCCGGTATTTTCCGATTCAACCAATTATATGATGAAACAGATCCGGCATATTTACTTCCTGCAGGAGTTTCATCGTATCCCATAATTATTTGATAATCGGTAAATTTCGATAAAGCTTTTCTGTCATAGCACATACTCCAAAAATCACTTAGCTGTTCAATTACGGTTATATCAATTGATAATTTTTTGTTTTTGGCATGGATTTTACTTGATAATTCTTTTATAAAATTTGTAAATAGATTTTTATCTTCTTTATACATATTTTCAAAATCAATATTATATCCGTCAAATCTGTATACTTCAGAATATGCCGCCATACGATTGGTAATTTCATCTATTTTTTTTGAATTCTTTACAAAATCACGAGTTTTGTACGGATCAAAATTATTATGTATCAACGGCATTACTTCCATACCTGAATTTTGAATATTTTTCAAATATGATAAAAATTCATTACTGAATACATTGTTAAAAACATTTATACTTCCCAATGTAGGAGATATTATTCTTATGCCTGCATTTTCCGTAAAAAATGCAGAATTCTGGTTGAATTCACTATCAGGATCCCATATAATCAACGGTTTTAAATTGGATTTTTCCTTTTTTAAATTAATTTGTTTATCTTTTTGTATTTTAAATGTTTTTCTTTTTAAGTTGATTTCACCTTTCAAACCTGCTTGTTTCGAGAAAAAATCGAAATCAACTAATTTTTTATTGTTTTTTATAATAATCGGTATCTCTACTTTTTCTTCTTTATTTCCAACTTTTAAAATTGCAAATGTTTTATTTTTTTCTTCTTGAATTTTCCATCTACCGCCATTTTCAAGCAATTCAGGTGTAACATAAACAGTATCTTCATCTTTATAGGCGTAAAATCCTTTTAAATTTTTCCCTTCCAAATGCAATTTATCAATTGCATTTGCATTAATGAAAGCAGTAAGAATCAAACTTGATAAAATTAAAATCTTATATTTTTTTATTTTCATGTTTCTCCTACCCGAAATTAAAAAATTAAATAAATAAAGTACACTTATTTTTGTAGTATATCATAGGTTTTTTTATAAATAAAATTATGTAATTTATTCTTTTTATTGCAGCTGTTATTTTATTTTGATAATATAATTTGGTAATTAAATTTAATATTTAACATATAATCAGATTTATTAAATGAAATAACTTAAAGGAGATACAATGCATCAATACCTTACATTTATAGGAAATTTTCCTATTCGTTTTTATGGTATATTTTTCTCGTTCGGCATTATTGCCGGGTGTATAATTGCATATTTTTTATTAAAAAAAGAAGGACACGGTTGGGAAAAAATTTTATTTGATTTTGGACTTGTAATTTCTTTTTCCGGAATTATAGGTGGCAGATTATGGGATGTATTTTTCTTCGATTGGCAATACTATCATAACCATCTTTTGGAAATACCTTTTATATGGCAAGGAGGTATGGCAATACAAGGTGGATTATTGTTTTCTGCAATTGCCGCATACTTTTTCTTAAAAAAACATGGTATTCCAATACTTCCTTTTGCAGATACTATATCCCCCGCAATTATTTTAGGACAAGCGATAGGTCGCATTGCCAATTTTATGAATGGAGATGCATTTGGACATCCAACCGGAAGTTCTTTTGGTTTGTTATATCCTAAAACAACATTAGCTTATAAAACATTCGGCAGTCAACCTTTATGGCCTGCAGAAGTTTGGGAATGTCAAGGTGATTTAATAATTTTTGTTTTACTTATTTGGTTCTCATGTTCAAAACGTCCTAAAGGTACTGTTTTTTGCCTTTATTTAATGCTTTATTCCATATTACGCTTTTTCTTGGAATATTTACGTGGAGATTATGCAATATTGGCATTCGGATTAAAAAGTGCGCAAATAACTTCAGTAATTGTATTTATTTTAGCTTCTGTTTTTTTCATATATTTCAATATCAAAAAACAAAACTAATACTTAAAATACCGAAAAATAAATAAATGCTCTGAATTCTTTTAATTCAGAGCATTTATTTATTTTTTATTAATGATTTTTAAAAAATCATTTTCATTTATTATTTTTATTCCTTTTTCCCTTGCTTTCTCCAATTTGCTTCCTGCATTCTCTCCGACTATGACAAGTGTTGTAGTTTTTGTTACTGTTGATTGTAAATTGCCGCCTAATGCTTTTATTATTTCTCCGGCTTCTCTTCTTCCTATATTACTCAGTTTACCTGTTAATACTACATTATGGCCTTTAAATGCATTACCTTCAGATTTTCGCTCATTTAGTTTCATTAATATTCCATGATTTTTCAATCTTTCTATTATTTTTTTGTTTTTCTCATTTTTAAAATATTTATAAATATGTTCGGCCGTAATATTTCCAATACCTGAAACGGATTTTATAGAATCTACGCTTGCATTCATTAACACATCAATATCTTTAAATTTTTCCGATATTAATTCGGAACCTTTTTCGCCTAAATGTCTTATACCTAATGCAAATAAAAATTTTGACAATCCTCTATTTTTACTGTTTTCTATTGATGTCAATAAATTTTTAGCACTTTTTTCTCCCATTCGCTCGATTTGTATAATATCATCTTTTCTCAATTCATAAAAATCTGCAATATTTTCAATTAAATTGTATGCCAACAAACCATCTATCACTGCAGGTCCCAAACCTTCTATGTTCATGGCATCTCTTGATGCAAAATGTATAAGGTTTTCTCTTATAACCCCACCGCAATCAGGATTTATACATCTATATGCAACTTCACCTTCTGTACGATAAATTTTATGTTTACACAAAGGACACTCGGACGGCATAATAAATTTTTTCTCTTTTCCGGTACGTTTATTCTTCAAAACTACAGATATTTCCGGTATAATCTCACCCGATTTATAAATTTTTACAATATCCCCTATTCTTATGTCCTTTTCTTCTATAAAATTCATATTATGTAATGTTGCCCTTTTTACTACAGTTCCTGCTATTTGTACCGGTTTTAAATCTGCAGACGGTGTTAAAACACCTGTCCTTCCCATTGTAACTATAATATTTTCAACAACTGTTTCTGCTTCTTCCGGAGGATATTTATAAGCAATTGCCCATTTAGGATCTTTTGATGTTGCTCCTAATACATTTTGTTGTTCAAAATCGTTTACTTTAACAACCATTCCATCAGTATCATATCCTAAATGATGTCTTTTTTCTTGCCATTCATTAATAATTTCTATGACTTTTTCAATACTGTTTATCTTTTTATAATTAGGATTTACTTTAAAATGAAATTTTTTTAGCAAGTTTAATAAAGATTCTTGATTTTTAATTTCAATACCTTCAGTTTCTCCTACAGAGTATGCAAAGAAATCAAGATTTCTAGATGCCGTAACATTCGGATCCAACTGTCTTATCGACCCGGATGCCGCATTTCTGCAATTTGCAAACGGCATAATACCTGCAGCATCTCGTTTTTCATTTAAACTTACGAAACTCGATCTGGGCATAAATACTTCACCCCTTATTTCAATATAAGGCGGTGCATTTTCAATGTACAACGGAATTGACTTTATTGTTTTTACATTTGCTGTAACATCTTCACCGACTTTACCGTCACCTCTAGTCAAACCTCGTATTAATTTACCCTCTTCATAAATTAAATTCATTGATAATCCATCAATTTTAAGTTCAGTTATATATTCTATATTATCGGTATTTAAAGTTTCTTTCACACTTCTATCAAATTCTATTAACTCTTTACCGTTAAATGCATTTGACAAACTTAACATATGTTTTTTAAATTCTACTTTTTTGAAATCTCCGGTAGCTTTTCCACCTACTCTCTGTGTAGGTGAGTCCTGAGTAATAAGCTCAGGATATTTAGATTCAAAATCTACTAATTCACGATACATTTTGTCAAATTCAAAATCACTTATTTCAGGCTTATCCAATACATAATATAAATAACTGTGATATCTTAATTCTTCACGTAATTTTTTAACTTTTGAAATTATTTCATTTGTTATCATTTTATGCCTTCTCAATCGGTGCGAATGCCACCATAACTTGACGAATTTTATTTCCTTTAAATTGCAATTTAAGCATCATATCTTTACCCTTGCCACTTACTTCTACTACTTTTCCATTTCCCCATAATCTATGTTTTACTATATCTCCAACTTTCCAATTATAATTGTTAGAAGAATTTCTTTTAGGAAATTTATTTCTTATACCGGATTCCGACAATGCATATTTACTTTTAATATTATCAATAAATCTGCCATTTGAATTATATTGATAGCATGAATTATTTCTTTTCACTTCTTCTATTAAATCACCGGGAATTTCTTCTAAAAATCTACTTTCTTTAAATGGCTTTAATTGTCCGTACATTGTCCTTATATTCGAACTTGTAATAAATAATTTTTCTTTAGCTCTAGTAATAGCTACATAACACAATCGCCTTTCTTCTTCCAATGCACTTTCGTCCATAAGTGAACGTACTCCCGGAAATATACCTTCATCCATTCCTGCTAAAAAAACAAAGGGAAATTCCAATCCTTTGGCACTGTGAACAGTCATTAACGTTACTTTATCGTTTACAGTTTCATAGTTATCTACATCATTAACAAGTGCAACTTTTTCAAGAAAATCGGAAAGTGTTCCGTCAGGTTTTTCATTTATAAAATCTTTTGCAACAGATAATAATTCTCCTATATTTTCTTCTCTGCTTTGACTTTTCGGATCATTAGATTCATGTAAAGCCGCAATGTATTCTGTTTCTTTTAATACCATATCAATCAATTCAAATACATCACATTGAATTGATTCATTAACTAATTTAAATATTAACGCACTAAATTTTTGTATTTTTTTCTGGACTGATTCCGATAATGAAGATTCTTCAAGCATAATCAAGGTTTCAAATATTGATATGTTTTTATCTTTTGCAAAATTTAATAACTTTTGTACGGTTACACTACCAATACCCCTTTTAGGAACATTTATTATACGCAATAATGATATATCATCTTTATAGTTTGATATTACTTTCAAATATGCCAAAATATCACGAATTTCTGCACGATCATAGAAACGTGTCCCTCCTACCATTGTATATCCTATACCTTTTTTAACAAGGCTTTCTTCAAGAACACGTGATTGTGCATTCATTCTGTACAAAATAGCAAAATTTCCATAGCTGCAATTATTTTTATCATGTTCTTCTTTTATTGTATTTATAATAAAATCCGCTTCTGCATGCTCATCAGATGCTTTATATCTTTGTATTAAATCTCCCTTGTCGTTTTGTGTCCACAAATTTTTTGAAGGCCTGTCTATATTATTCTTTATTACTGAATTTGCTGCGTTTAAAATTGTTTTTGTAGATCTGTAATTTTGCTCAAGTTTAATAATTTCAGCTTGTGGATAATCAGATTTAAAATCAATAATATTTTTTAAATCTGCACCTCTCCAAGAATAAATACTTTGATCCACATCACCTACTGCACATATATTACAATCTTCACCGGCAATATATTTTGCCATCAAATATTGTGCATGATTTGTATCCTGATATTCATCAATCAAAATATATTTAAACCTTTTTTGCCACTTTTCTCTTATATTTTTTTCATATAGCATTTCAGTTGTTAATTTAAGCAAATCATCAAAGTCTAAAGCATTATTTTGTTTCATATATTTATCATATAATTCATACACATCGGAAATTTTTTCATTATAAAAGTTTCCACTGTTTTCATAACGAAATTTATTTGGTCCAATTAATGAGTTTTTTGCAGCTGATATTTTAAATTGAACTTGATTTACTTGAAACATTTTTTCATCCAAATTCAGTTCTTTTAAAATATTTTTTAATAATTGTTTTGAGTCGTCAGAATCATAAATAGTAAATTTACTTGTATAAATTCCGCCATTTTCAATTTCTCTTCTTAAAAACCTTACACCAAATGAATGAAATGTATACATCCAAATTTTATTCGCTATAACACCAACTAAATTTTGTACTCGTTCCTTCATTTCTTGTGCAGCTTTATTTGTAAAAGTAATTGCTAAAATTTCTTCCGGTTTTATACCGTTATTCAGCATATGCGCTATACGACAAGTTAAAGCTTTTGTTTTTCCAGATCCTGCACCTGCCATAATAAGTACCGGCCCATATAAGTGTTCTACAGCTTTTCTTTGCTGCTCATTCAACGAGTTTAAATATGTATCCATTTTACTCCTTTGTATCTAAAAAATAAGACTCATATATGACTTGATAGTCATTATGAGTCTCACTTTATTTAATTCCTATTCATATACCTTAATAAGAAACGGTGCTACTTGTTTCTTTCTGGACATAACTTTTTCCAATAAAATCGCATTATTTTTTGATTCTTTACCAAATGCTTTTTCAGCAAAAGATTTAGCCCCTTCAGTAAACCATAAATCAGTATTTTCAGTAAGAATGTTTGTAACCATCAAGAAAGATGCAACATAATTTTTTTCAATTTTTCTTGCTTCCAAAATTTTCATTATTTCAGCTTTTTTTGCTTCAATAGGTGCTTCATCCATAACTGAAATTTGTCCTATTGTAAATACTTTATCACCTGCACTAAATTCTTTGGAATCATTATTTGCTAATTTTTCGGGTGGATAATCCGATATATCCGCACCTGCTCTAAGCATTTCCATACCATATTTTTCATAATCTACACCGGCAATTTTTGCAAGCTCAATAGCTGATTGTTTATCTTCGTCTGTTGTTGTAGGTGAACGGAATAATACGGTATCTGAAATAATAGCAGAAAGCATCATGCCGGCAGCTTCACGAGAAGGTTTTACTCCATGCTGTTTATATAAACCGTAAACAACTGTATTTACGCATCCTACCGGACGAATCAATATAAAAATCGGTTTTAATGTTTCAAAATCTCCAATTCTATGATGATCTATAACTTCAATAATATCTGCATCTTCAAATCCGTCAATACACTGTTTTGATTCATTGTGATCTACTAAAATTAATTTTTTCTTTTCTTCATCAGGATTTTTTCTTGCTACAGATTTTACATATACAGGCGCTTCCACTCCGAAATAATCAAGTGCAAAACGTGATTCTTTATTAATTTCTCCTGCACAAATCGGTACAGCTTCTACACCTAATTGTCTCAACAAGTATGAATAACTTACTGCTGCACCTATACTGTCCGTATCAGGAGACTTGTGCCCGACAACATAAACCTTACTCATTAAACATTCTCCTCTCTACATCAAACGTAAAATTATTATTTATATTTTACTCTATAGTTTTAAATCATTCAATAGAATCAAGGACTGTTATATAAAATTAACACTTATTTTTCTCTTGCTTTTTTTTATTTTTCATATATAACCAAATCAATCCATAAACAATACCTACTACAATTATAATTATAGCCAATCTTAGTTGATGTTCTTTAAAAGTAACTATATCATGTCCTAATACAACTTCCAATAAAACTGACGGAAATTTACCTATCAAGCTTCCTAATAAATGTTCATAAAATGTCATGCTTGATAATGCGGATATTGCAGTAACCAATCCGTTAGGCATATAAGGTATTGCCCGCGCAATCATAACAGCTTTCCATGACTCATAGGAGTCTAATTTGGTCAAAGTTTTACTTTTTTGAATAATGGCCTTTGCAACATTTCTAAAAAGCGTTCTCATTATAAAAAAAGAAATCATGACTCCGGTAGTTTCAGCCAACCATGATATAACAGTTCCCCAAAAAATACCAAAAATCAAACCATTTGCCGTTGATAAAAATATAGAAGGCAAAAATCCCACTATATTTATTATTACATCTATAAAGAAACTTACAAAAACCGCCCATATACCAAAACTTTGTAGATATACAACAGTTCCCTGAAGGTTTCCATCTTTGGATAATTTTATAATCGTTGAATAAAAAGTCGGATCGGCAATGTGAATACCGACAAAAAGTAAACATAATAATATTATTAAAATAAATCGAAATTGTTTTTCCTTTTTCTCTTCATTTTCTCTCATAATTCACGACCTGATAATTAAATTTTAAAATAAGTAAAAGGAATGCATATGCATCCCTTTTATTTTACTAATGCAAATCTTGTAATGAATCACGAAATAAATGCATATATTCCAAAGCTTTACCTGCACCTATAGCATTAATATAGGAAGGCTGATTTATTACATAAGTTGAAATACCTGTTATATTACCTATCATATTGCTCAAACCTTTTAATTGTGATAAAGCACCTGACATCATTATACCGTCATTTTTTATATCAGATAATAAAACAGGTGGCGTCTGCTGTAATACATTTATTATCTGTAAAAACACTTTGTTTAAAATTGAACTTAAAGCTTGGTATATGTCTTTTGAAGTTACAGAAATTCTTACCGGCAATCCTGTATCGAGTGATTGCCCTGATACTTCCGCTGTTCTTTGCGCATGATCCAATTCCCAAGTAACACCAAGTGTTATTTTCAGTGATTCTGCTGATTTTCTACTTATATTAACATGATATTGTTTTCTTATATAAGATATAATGGCTTGATCCATATAAATCCCGCCATATTTTAATGAATCGCTTATAACTATTCCGCGTTTGGATAAAACTGATATTTTAACAGATCCTCCGCCGAAATCTATCAGGAAAAAACCTTGACAATCTTTTCGTTTATTTTTTATCCCCATTAAGGTAGCTATAGGTTGATCAATCAAAACAGTTTTTCTTACTCCCATTGCAACCGAAGCTTCAAGAAGTGCACGTTTTTGAACTTTACTTATGCCCGGTGGTACGCATATAAGTAATCTCGGATGGAAAAATAATCCTTTCAAATATGAATAACTCATAATTGAATTCAATAAGTACGTAACTGCTTTATAATCAACTACCACACTATTTCTCACAGGATAAATCAAATTTATACCTTGAGGTGTACGTCCTTCCATCTCTTCGGTTTTAGTTCCATAAGAAAAAAAATCATTTTTATTTTCTTGCTTGGCCACTACAGATGATTCAGAAAAGATAATACCTTTTTCTTTTAAATATACCACCATATTCGATGTCCCTAAATCAACGCCTATATTTTCAGACCCGAACGATCCAAGCCAATCCATAAAAGTATATTTATCTAATTGAAATTTGAATTTATTGCTTAATATTTTTTTCTTATTCGACACGAGAAATTTCAGCCCCTAAGCCTTGTAACTTTTCAACTAAATGATCATATCCTCGATCAATATGATGCAACTCACCTATTTCAGTTTCTCCATGTGCCGCCAAACCTGCAAGTACAAGTGCAGCACCTGCTCTCAAATCTGTTGCGCGAACAAATGCACCATTTAAGAAAGGAACTCCTCTAACCGTTGCACATCTTCCCTCAACTTGGATAGATGCACCCATACGTCTTAATTCACCTACATGCATAAATCTATTTTCAAAAACAGTTTCGGTAATCTTGCTTTCACCGTTACTTATTGTCATCAATGCCATAAATTGTGCCTGTAAATCTGTAGGAAACCCGGGATAAGGCATAGTTTTAATATCGGTTGAACTTATATTTCCATCACTAATTACACGAACACTATCTATGTCTTTTATTACCTTTACACCTGCTTCAGAAAGTTTAGCCAAAAGAGGTTTTAAATGTTCCGTTAAAACATTTTCAATTGTTACATCGCCGCCCGCCATTGCAGCAGCAATCATATACGTTCCGGCTTCTATACGATCCGGAATAACTGTATGCGATATTCCCCTAAGTTCTTTAACACCTTCAATACGTATAACATTTGTTCCTGCACCTTTTATGTTTGCACCCATACTTGATAAAAAAGTAACAAGATCAACTATTTCAGGTTCTTCAGCAGCATTTTCAATAATTGTTCTTCCTTCAGCAAGTACTGCTGCCATAAGTATATTTTCAGTAGCTCCTACACTAGGAAAATCTAAATATATAGTTGTTCCTTTTAACCCTTGAGGTGCATATCCTTCTACAAAGCCGTTTCCTACAGTTATTTTTGCACCTAATGCCTCAAACGCTTTTAAATGCAAATCAATAGGACGACTTCCAATCATACATCCTCCGGGTAAAGCGATTTTTGCATAGCCCATTTTAGAAAGAAGAGGACCCATAATCAAAAAAGATGCACGCATACGGCTCATCAATTCATAAGACGCTTCCGATTTATTAAGACCTGAAGCATCAAATGTAAGACTGCTACCTTGCTTTTTAACTATTACACCTAAAGATTCCAAAACGCTGCAAATAGTTATTACATCATCTAAATCTGGAACATCAAGCACTGTAGCAGGTGTTGAAGGCAATAACGTCGCCACAATAATAGGTAAAACTGCATTTTTTGCGCTTGATACGCGTACGGATCCATGTAAAGGTTTTCCACCTTTAATCAATAATCTTTCCAAACGAATCACTCCTATATATTTCAAATAATTATTTTATTTAAATTTTACTATTTTAAATCTTAGGTAATCATAGCAAAATTAATATTCAAATTCAACAAAATAAATAAAAACACCAAATATATAAAAATGATTAAATTTATTTTTCAGATTTTTCATCTTTCTCAGAAGATGCAATAACTTGAAGAATGTCATGTCTTGTAATCATACCTACTAATTTATTCGGAGATTCAACAACAGGTACACTTTTTAAATGCTCATCAATCATTAAAGTAGTAACAGTTTCCAAATTAGTGTCGGGAGCAACACAGTGCACATTTGTTGTCATAATTTCAGATGCTTTGGTTGCAAGCAATTTTCTAAATGAACTTGCAAATCTTCCATAGCCCCAATAATAGACTCCTGCCCCTAAAACATCCATATATTGAGGTACATACGGTCTTACCTTTTTATAAAGTAAATCTCCTTCCGATATAATTCCGAGTAATGTATTTTTTTCCCCTACAACAGGTAATGCACTTACAGGATGTTCTACAAATATTTTCACCAAATCATGAATATTTATATCTGCAGAAACTGAAATAATATCTTTAGACATGAAATCTTTCGCTAAATATTGTTTTATTCCCATAAAATCCTCCAAATTGTAAAAATATATTTTATTTAATTGTACATTATTTTTGACTATTATTATAGTTCTTTATAAATGGTAAGGCTCATTTTTTATAATTTTTATACTTCTGTATATTTGCTCAACTAATATCAATCTTGCCATTTGATGTGTCAACGTCATTTTACTTAAACATAATTTAAATTTAATATTTTTTCTGATAGTCTCTCCATTACCTAAAGGACCTCCTATAAAAAAATGAAATCTACTTTTACCTGAAATCATTTTATTTTCAAACCATGAAGCCAATTCTTCCGATGACATTTCTTTACCTGATGTATCTAATAATATGCAACAATCTGTATATTTTAGAGATTTTAATAATTTAATACTTTCTTTTTCCATAACCTGCTTCTTAATTTCTTCAGATTTTTTAGAAAATTTTTCTTCTTCATGTTCAATAATGTTCATTTTAGCAAACGGTTTTAAACGTTTAAGGTACTCATCAATGCCTTCCTTCATCCATTTTTCTTTTATTTTACCTATTGCAGATATTGTAATTACCATTTCAAATTCTCCGGAGATTCACCCAACTCAACAATTGTTCTTTTTAAAACACCGTCAGATTCATATGTAACATTAATTTTTTCACCGGGAGAATACTTACTTAAAATTTCTCTTATTTCTATAATTTTATTAACCGGTTTATCATTTATCTGCATTAAATAATCTCCGATTTCTATACCCGAAGCATTAATCGGTCCATCTCTGTAAACATTTAATACCAACACACCACCGGCGTCACGACTCCAATCATATCCATATCTGTTTGCCAAGTCTTCATCAATCAAAGAAGCACCTAAAAAAGAACGTATAACACGACCGTTTTTAATCAATTGTGATGTAATATCTTTAACTTGATTAATAGGTATTGCAAATCCAATTCCTTCAATTCCTTGCTTTATTATTTTTGAGCTGTTAATACCTATAACTTTTCCATCGACTGTTGCTAAAGCACCACCTGAGTTTCCAGGATTTATAGCAGCATCGGTTTGAATCAACTTAAAACGATGTTCCATATTATCCAATGTTCTGTTCAATGCACTTATTACACCCACAGTTATTGTACCTTTAAACTCCAATCCAAGAGGATTACCTATAGCTATAGCAGTTTCACCTACTTGCAGCTGTTCCGAATCACCAAATACAGCTGTAGGTAAATCATCTTGAGTGTCAATTTTAATAACTGCCAAATCGGTTATTGCATCTTTACCTATAACTTTACCGTTAATTGTTTTACCGTTGGATAATAAAACATTTACATCATCACTTCCGGAAACAACATGATTATTAGTTACAATATATCCTTTTTCATCAAAAATAACACCTGAACCTGTACTCTGATTAATTTCAAATTTGCGATTAAATATATCACGTCCGTAAATTTTAGAAGTAATTCCTACAACTGAAGGCCCTACTTTTTTTACAGCTTCAACTATCGGTGTATTTCTTACGGCAGGAAGCTCTATATTTTCATTTTTGTTAAAATCACCTTTAAATTTATTACTATAAGTATTACCGAAATAAAATCCGCTAATCCATGCAATAATCAGTACAATTATAAACAATAATAAATATTTTAGTCTTGCTTTTAAAATTTTATTAAGTATTTGATTTTTCATAATCCCTCCAAATCAAAATATTAATTATATATTTATTCTTTTAATATAGCATATTTATTATTATTTAAATATATGATAAAAGGAACATCTTAATTAAGATGTTCCTTTTATCATTATTTTGCATATCCTGTAGCACGAGTTTCTCTTATAGTAACAACTTTTATTTGTCCTGGATATTGTAATTCATTTTCTATTCTTTTTACTATATCGTGAGATAAAATAATAGCCTGATCTTCTGTTATTTTTTCAGGTTTAACTATAACTCTGAGTTCACGTCCTGCTTGAATTGCATAACAATTATCAACTCCAGGATATGACTTGGCTATATCTTCCAATTTGGTTAAACGTTTAATATAATTTTCCAACGTTTCTCTTCTTGCGCCAGGTCTTGCAGCTGAAATAGCATCCGCTGCCGCAACAAGTACAGCTTCAACACAAGTAGCTTCAGTATCACCATGATGAGATGCTATAGCATTAATTACTTTCGGAGGTTCTTTGTATTTTTTTGCAAGAGCTACACCTAATTCTACATGTGTACCTTCCTGTTCTCTGTCAATAGATTTTCCGATATCGTGGAATAACCCTCCACGTCTTGCCATTTCCGCATCTGCACCGACTTCATCCGCTAAAAGACTGGCAAAAAATGCCGTTTCAACCGAGTGTCGTAATACATTTTGTCCATAACTTGTACGGAATTTCAACCTACCGAGCATTTTTATCATTTCCGGATGAACACCACCGATGTTACATTCCAATACAGCTTCTTCACCGGCTTCTTTAATTTCTTTATCTATATCATTCTTTGTTTTTTCGACAATTTCTTCAATTCTTGCCGGATGAATACGTCCATCCTTAACCAAACTTTCCAATGCTTGTCTTGCAATTTCTCTACGTATAGGATCGAAACATGACAAAATAACCGCTTCAGGAGTATCATCAATTATTAAATCTACACCTGTTAATGTTTCAATGGCACGAATATTTCGCCCTTCCCTACCTATAATACGTCCTTTCATTTCTTCATTCGGTAATGAAACAACCGATACGGTTGTTTCAGATACCGTATCTGCAGCACTTCTTTGAATAACTGTTGCTAAAATTTCCCTAGCCTTTGTTTCAGCCTTCTCTTTAATCTCATCTTCAGCATTCTTTATTCGAACTGCTTTTTCATGTTCCAATTCATCATCAACTCTGGATAAAATCATGTCTCTTGCTTCATCTTTAGATAATAATGAGATTTCTTCCAGCTTTTTCTCTTGTTGTAAATACAAATCATCGACTTTCTCTTTTTGAAGCTTTACCTGTATTTCACGTTTATTAAGAGAAGTTTCTCTTTGTTCCAAATTTCCACTTCTTAAATCTAAGTTGTTTTCTTTTTGGACCAATCGTTGTTCATAACATTTAAGTTCGTCACGACGTTCACGACTTTCAGCTTCCATATCTTCACGAATTTTATGTATTTCTTCTCTTGTTTGAACTAAAGCTTCTTTACGCATTGTTTCCGCATCATGTACTGCAGAAGACAACATTTTCTTTGCATCTTCAGATATTTGTTTAGCTTTTTCTTCAGCAGAGCCTATTTTGGCCTCTGCCAAATGTTTTCTCAATATATATCCTATAATTACCCCTACAAAAGCAGCAATTACACAACCGATGATAATAATAAGTAATACTTCATCAATATTCAACCAGTTCACCTCTCTATTCATATAATTTCAATATTCATATCATTTACTATACACAAAACACCATCTTTAATTCTAAAATTTTTATATTTTATTGTCAAGATAAATAAATACAATATCCAGCATTAATATGCAAAACAGTTTTATTGTATATAACTAATCGTTTTTGGAACTTCCTCCACCAAGCATTGACCACATAAGCAACGCACCGAATGCTATCCACGACAAAGATTGTGACATAATATTTAAATCAACTAAAATATTTATAACCGTAAGTCCGAAAATAAAAAGCATATTTGCTCTTATATCACTAAACTTATCTCTTTTTAACAGAATATAAGAAAAAAGCAATATTAATAAATGAACAATTATAACTCCGGGAATAAAAACACTTGTAGGCAACATTTGCAAAATAAAATTCCCCAAAATCATAACTGCCATAATAAATACCCATGTATTAGACATACTATTCTCCTTTATATAAATCTCCTTCTTTAGAAGGAATCCAAACATTCATATTTTTATATTTCCACTTGAATTCATAGGATGGAATCCATTTTTTACCAGACATATGCATAGGTATGACTAAATGCTTCACTTTAATTTGATCTAAAAAATATTTAATTCCCCATTCACTTGCTATTTCAAGTCTTGAGTCTACGGGAAAGAATGCAAAATCTACTTCTTTTTCATTTTGAGATATATTTTTTATCTCTTCAAAAAAATTTTCTCTTGCTTTAGTATTATAAAAATTGTTTTCACTTGCCCAATGCCACCAATTAAGATCTCCGGCATGAAATAAACTGCAATTTTTTAATTTTACAAAATATGAACCACCTATATCTGTAGATCCGTACATCTTGATTTTAAATAAATCATTTTCAAAACTGTCAAATACACTCATACTTACAATTTTAGATTTATCTACATTAAACAATTTACATTCTGAATGTAAAAAATATAATTTTGCTCGGTCAAAATACTTTGCAATTTCAAAATTAAAATGATCTGAATGCTTATGACTTACAAAAAAATACAAATCTTTACTATTTTCTTTAATCATATTATTCAAAATATTGTTACTATCTTTATGATAATCAAATACCATTATACATTCCGAAGTTTCTACTATAAATCCACTATGATACAAATATGTAATAGATATTTTCATCTTAATATCCTCCATGTCGAATATTATAACATACAATAATTTCGATACATATTTAATAATATAATCTAAATATCTATTTAAATAAAAATACTATAAAATTTTTCAACTATATAATTTTGATATATCATAAAAAAAACTTTGACTATAAATCTGTTTTTATATAAAATAAAAACAGATTTTAAATACGTTTATTTATTAACTAAGGATGTTACAATGCATAGTTCGTCATTATTTCAATCTTCCTCAGCTTTTAAAAATATACAGGAAGCTCTTGATACCGTAACGTCTTATTTTAGTGATTTATTGCGACTGAAATCACCTGATTTATATGCTCATTCAGTGCGTGTTTCAAATTATGCCGGAGCTACGGCAATATATATGAGACTACCTGCAAATGAAATCACATTAATAAGATATGCGGCATTTTTACATAAAATTGGATATTTGGCACTACCGAATCAAATATTGAACAAAGTACCTTATTTAAGCAGAAGAGAACTTTCTCTTTATAAAAAATATCCTGAATTAGGTGCAAACATGCTTGAATCGTGTCCGGGTTGTCAGGATCTTCTGCCTTATATACGTTCTCATCATGAACGATGGGACGGTACCGGTTATCCTAAACATTTAAAAAATGTTAATATTCCGCTCGGTGCACGAATAATAGCCGTTGCAAGTTATTTTGATTCAAATATTTATAGCTCGGCGGATTTTAAACAAAAAACAAAAGCTGAAGTTTCACAAATGATATTCAGCGGTTCAGGTATTTTATTTGATCCGGAAGTAATTACAGCTTTTTTAAAAGTTATATTTCATAGTTGTGATATTTCTGTAAAGTAAAACTCCGATAACTTTGTTCAAACCATGTTATCGGAGTTTTATTTTGTAAATAAAATTGGGGTAAAGAAAATATTTTTACTCCAATTTTTATTATATAAACTTGAAACTATATTTTTAAATAATGTTTTTAATTTATAACACCGGAATTAATATATGTAAACAATCCGGAATTACGCTCCCTTCCTATTTCTTCTGCTATACGCATAGTTTGTTTATGACATGTAAATAAAAATATTTGCTGTTTTTTGCCGAGTTCCATTAAAAATTTTAAAGTTTCCTTTTGTCGCTCTTCATCAAATCTTACAAATATATCATCAAGAACGATAGGCAGTGATTCAACTTGTTCTCCAAACGCTAATGCCAAAGCAAGGCGAATAGCCAAATATACTTGATCTCCTGTACCTGATGACCATATTTTTGACTCTTTTATTTGATTTTTATAATCAATAATTTTTATAGATTTTCCTTTATCATCCAATAAAATTGAATATTTACCTCTTGTCATAGAGTTTAAAAATAAATTTGCTTGTTCCATTACTTTAGGTTGCTTACCTGTTTCATATTTTTTTTGTGCAATTTCAAGTATTTTATCTATATAAAAATATGTTATCCATTCTTCCAGCAAATTTAATATCTTAGATTCTATTTCTTTTTTCTCTTGCAATTTGGTTGTCATTGATTCGTCTTCGGCTAACCTAAATATTTCATTTTCAACAGCACCTGCTTGCATTTGCATATTTCCAAGTTTTTCATTGCCTTTTTTAGTTGATTCTTCAAGAAGTTTATACTCTTTCATCCATTTCTCATATTCATCTTTTTCCAAAAAGCCCCATAATTTATTAAATTCTTCTTCACTGCCTGCATATAAACGTAAATCTTGTCTTACCGCATTCCACTCTTTCATAATCTGATCTTGTTTTTCATATGCATTTACTCTTGCAGCAAATTCTTCAGCATTCTCTGCATTTACGAGTTTAAATAAAGATTGCATACTTTCTTGGCATTTATTCCATTTTTCATTTAATTTTTCAAGTTCATTTTTATAGGATAAATGCTGCTTGTTTCTTTCAAAAACGCTTTGCCATTCTAAATTGCATCTTCTGTTTTCTTCATAAATTTGCAAAATTTCAGCCGGACTTACTTCACATGATTTTCCTGTTGCTTTAATAATGACAGCAGCTCGTTCTTTAAATTCAGATAATTTTTGTTCAATTTGTTCTATTTTAACATCAAGTATTTTACCTTTACCTTGTATTGAATAAATTTTCTGCCATTGTTCTTGTAGTTTTGAAAGATCATCAGCTTTACATTCAGGTAAATTATATTTTAAAAGCCATGCTTTCCAATCTTTATGAATTTCTTCATCTAATTCTTTCAGTTCCTTGCCTTCTTCAATCCATTTATTATATTCAAATTCTTGTTTTTTTATTGTTTCTTTTTTCCATAAATTTGCTTGTCTTTTTAATTGGTTTTTATAAAAATCCGCACGTTTTTCTTGCATCATGTTATGAAATGCAACCATATCTTCTTCAGATTCAGGTATTTTTCCCGGAAATTCACTTCCCAATATTTTTATTTTTTCTTCTACATCCAATAATTCTTTATTAAATTTATCTTGTTTATTCCTCTTTGAATGTGATTTTTTTCTGTTAACAATAAATGCTGCGCCTGAACAAATAATACATATTATTGCAATATATATTGAAAATACTCCTATAAATGATGTATAAAAAGCAGCTAAGCTCAAAATTGCAAACAATAATAATACTGTACCTATCCAAAACCATATTGTAAATTTATGTTCTTTTTCTTCGTTTAATGTTTGTAAATCATCTTTAATAATTTTTTTCCGATCAACAAATGTCTCTATTTTATTTGCTTTATTTTCAAAATTTTTCCAATCTTCTTCCGTAATAATTTCCGTATCTACAGGTTCCAATGGTTCAATTGTTTCCACTTCGGGTTCACGCTGTTTCCAAAAATGTAATTCATTATCTCTTACAATTACGCTCTGTGAAATTCTTCTGCCTTCTTCCCAATCTACGTTCGTATTTATTTTTTCCGGATTTAACATTGTGTCCCATAAAGAAAGATCATATCCTAGATGCATAAATTGAATTTTCCATTCAGATTTTTGATTTTTTAATTCTTCTGCATCATTAATTGTTTGCTGCCATTGTCCAAGATTTATATATAATTTTTCAAGTTTATCTTGAAGATTTACTAATGGAACTATTTCTTCTTTTTTATATGGTTTATACTCAGATAATTTAACTTTCAAAGCTTCTTGTTGTTCATGTATTACTTTCATATCATTCATCAAACGATTCCATTGTTCTTTACCATTTGATGGAAATACTTTTACTTTTTCACTTAAATCTATTTGTTTTTTAAGTGCTTTTACTCTTTTATAATATTCCCAAGCACCAAGTCTTTTTTCAAGTTTTTTACTTTCTTTTTTTTGATATTCCAACTTATTCTTCAGTTCACTTATCTCACCATTTAACAATTCTTGCTTTTTTTGCAAATCTGAAAAATCTTTTTCTTGTAAAGATAATTTATCCAGTTCTTCTTCAGTTTCATGCAGTTTATTTAAAAGAGAATTTATTTTTCTTTTTCCTTGAGAAGATGATATAAAAATATTTTCCATTTCTTCTTTAACTATTTTTTTTACATTTGATATTTTATCTCCACCTTGCAACATAAAAAATCTGCTTCTTACGGCATTATCGCTTAAAAATGTTGCACCTTGCAAATCTTCCAATCCGATTGCAAATATATTTTCATACATTTTTCTGTTTAAACCATGCCACCATAAAAGCGGTAATTCATCTTCGTTTTTTTTCATTTTCGAATCTAAAAACCACTTTTCTTTTTCTGTTCTATATACTCGATATTTATCACCGTTGTCCCTTATAAAAGACATATTTCCAGATTTACCTTGCCATTTTCCACGATTGTAACCGAATATCATATCTCTTATAAATCTAAGTAAAGTTGTTTTTCCGCTTTCATTAGCACCCATAATTACATTGAGTTCATTAACGGCCGGTTTCCATAAAATATCTTTATATATCCCATATTTTTCTAATTGCAGTTCAGTTATTTTCATTTTCTTCCTCCGCAAGCATTTCGACACCTGCAATTTCAGCTCGTTCAAAAGCGCGAATTAATAACTTTTCATCTATTTTATATATTGATTTTTTTAACTTTTCAAATTCAGGTGATTTATTTAACATATCATTTAAAATTTTTATTTTATCTTCTTTATTCGTCATTTTAATTTCATCATAAGCCGATAAATAATTTCCTACTATATCAGGTAAATTTCTACGTTCTTCCAAATCTATAGATATGTTTGTATAATCATCTATTCTCGCAAAATATGAAAATATATGACGAAAACGTTCTTTATCGTTTAGCATGTGCAATATATATTCTTGCCCGTCTTTTGATGAAACTGCTTTATGTAAGATACCTCTTCCCGTAAAAATTAAACGTATTATGTTTGGCCTACCCGTTTGTTCTCTAAGTAATAATCTTCTTTTTGTTATTTCATTTAATAAATCTTCAGTTTGATTGAATTCTGATATATCTATTGTTAAATCTACCCATCTTAAAGCATCAGTTTCAACAAATTTCGGTGTTACAGTGCCAAAAGCTCCTACATCTACTATATAGCACCCTTTTGCGCCTGTTTCCGTTATATCAAGGCCTTGTATATTACCGGGATATACAATGTAAGGTTTTTCAGAAATTATTTTTCTTTTGTGTATATGTCCTAAAGCCCAATAGTCCATTCCACTTTTTTTTAAATCATTTATTGTACAAGGTGCATATACACCTTCAGATTTGCCTACATCCGTATGTAACATTCCGATAGAAAACAAGTTTTTGTTTTTATTTTTAAATTTTAGTGAAAGATTTTCAGTTATATGTTTTGTTTTAAAACTCATTCCGTATATTGCAGCAACATCTTCTCCGTCTTTTTTTAAGATTACAGATTCTACATCATCAGATGAAAATACATGTACAGATTCAGGTAAAGGTATATCTGCTCTCCATGCTTCTTTCGGATCGTGATTTCCGTGAACTACAAAAGTTTGTATACCTACCTGTGCTGCACGATATAATTCTCTTGCAAATGCCATTTGTGCAGCTAAACTATGATTTTCACTATTATAAATATCTCCTGATATAAGAATAGCGTCTACACGTGATTCAATAGCAACATCTATTATTTTTTCAAAAGATTTGAATGTAGCTTTATTTATGGCAGATGTCCACGGTCCTGACATTTCAGGACATATTCCGGCAAATGGTTCACCTAGATGTAAATCTGCACAATGAAGAAAAGAAAAATGTTTTCTCATACTTCCTCCTACGAAATTGTTTATATTTATATATTATCATACACTTCATATCAATATATTTAATAATTTTTACAAATTTAAAACTGATCCCAAATTTTGAATTTAAAATCCAATTTTGAGATCAGTATACACTTACATAGCATCGTAAATACTTATCACCGCATCGTATTCTTCGTCTGTTGGAGGAAGATACTCAATTTCTCCAAATTCATCTTCATCCATTCTTGCAAGAATCATGTCAAGTTCTTCATTACCGTCTTCAGTTTCCGGAATAGCAACTAAAATTGCAAACTTTTTCCCCATGAAAGGTATTACCGTTTCTTGAACATAATCTTTTTCTTCATTGTCAGGTCCTACAATTGTAACAATAACAGATTCTTCTTGTATTTTTTTATCCATCATTTCCCTTTCTCTTGAATTCCAAATGTCTTAAATATCCTTCTAAAATTACTGTAGCCGCTAATTTATCAATGACTTTTTTTCTCTTTTTTCTACTCATGTCTGCAGATATTAATGTTTTCTGTGCCATAACTGTTGTTAATCGTTCATCCCAAAATGCGCATGGTATATTGGGGAATGCACTTTTCAAATCTTTTACAAAATCTTCTGTGAGTTCTGCACGTATACCTTTTGTACCGTTCATATTTAACGGCATTCCCACTACAATTTCTTTTACATCATAGCTGTCAATTATAGTTTTAAGTCTTTCAAAATCTTTTTCACGCGTACTGTGCCTGATAGTTTCCAATCCCTGTGCTGTCCATCCCATCAAGTCACTTATAGCTACACCTATTGTATGCGAACCCACATCTAACGCCATAATACGCATTTTATAAACCTTTATGTTTTACATAATAACGAACCAACTCTTCAACCAGTTCATCTCTTTCTATACCTGAAATAAGTTTACGTGCATCATGTCTGCTTGTTATGTATGTTGGTTCTCCCGATACCAAGTATCCTACAAGTTGAACTGCAGGATTATGTCCGGCTTCTTTAAGAGCACTATATACCTCTTTTAAAACCATAGTTGCCTTAACATTTTCCCCTTCTTCAGCACCTTTACTAAAGAGTATTGTTTGATCTGATACTGACATTTGCATCCCTCCTTTACTTAATCATCGATTCAATAATTTTTTCACTTTCTTTAATTGCATCTTCAACTTTTGAAATATCTTTACCGCCGGCTTGAGCCACTGTAGGCTTTCCGCCACCACCGCCATTACATATTTTTGCTACTTGAGAAACAACTTTACCCATGTGAATTCCTGCTTCTACGGCTTCTTTAGATGCCATACCTACAAAATTTACTTTTCCGTTTGATACCGAACTCAAAACAAAGGCACCTTTAGGTAATTTATCTTTAATCATATCTGCTATTTTTCTGAGTTCATTAATATTATCAGCATGTGCCGTAGATGCAAAGAATGATATGCCATTCTTATTTTTTATATCACTCATCAAACTTGATAATTCACCTTTTGCCTGTTCGTTCTTTAATTTAATAATATCATGTTCAGCTTTTTTCAAATCTCCATTGAGTTTATCAATTTTATTTAAAATTTCTTCTTTTTTACATTTTAATAAAACAGCTGAATTTTCTATCAATTTACGATCATTTACCATTGCTTCATATGCTGATATTCCGGTAAGTGCCACAATTCTTCTAAGGCCAGATCCTATACCGCTTTCGCTTATAATTCTAAATGATCCTACTTCGCCTGTAGTATGCGTGTGACTGCCTCCACATAATTCCAAACTGAAATCTCCAATTCTTACCATACGTACAATTTTACCGTATTTTTCACCGAATAAAGCCAAAGCTCCCGCTTTCCTTGCTTCTTCCAAAGGAACTTCTTTGGTAGTTAAAGTAAGCGATTCCAAAATTTTCTCATTTACGAGTTTTTCTACATCATTAATTTGTTTTGCAGTAAGAGGTTCATTCCAAGTAAAATCAAAACGCAAATGGTCCGGTGCCACCAAAGAACCCGCTTGAGTAGCTTGTTTACCTAATACTTGTCTTAATGCAGCATGCAATAAATGTGTACCTGTATGATTTTTTGCCAAAGCAGCTCTACGAACTCTGTCTACTTTAACTTCAACAATATCATTTACCGAAATTTTACCTTCCGTAATGGTTCCTATAAGATATACAATTCCATCAGGTAATTTTTTTGTGTTGTGAACTTCAAAAACACCGGAAGAATTACGCAGAATACCGATATCTCCCATTTGTCCGCCGCCTTCAGCATGGAAAGGATTATTTTTCAAAATTACAACTAAATCCTCGCCATCAGTAGCGGATAGTATTTCTTCACCATTTTTACCGAGCATCACAATAGTTGTATCAACATCTTCATCTTTTACGGTGAGATTCTTAGCATCCAATTTAGTCGTATCAGGTGTAAGTACTTTTGCAGAAATTTTTACTCTTGCATTTCTTGCTCTTTCTTTCTGCTTATTCATTGATATTATAAAACCTTCTTTATCAATACTCATACCTTCTTCCTTAGCAATTTCATCAGTCAATTCCCAAGGGAATCCATAAGTATCATAAAGTTTAAATACATATTCTCCTGAAAGCTTATTTATATGTTTTTTCTTACTGTCTTCAATCATTTCTGATAAAAGTTCAGTGCCTGCATTTAATGTCGACTGGAAACGTTCTTCTTCTACACTTGCAACTTTCTTTATAAAATCTCTCTTTTCATACAATTCAGGATACTCAGGTTTCATCATATCCACTACTACATCTATCATACGTCCCATAAACTGCTTTTCAATTCCTATTAATTTGCCGAAACGTATGGCCCTGCGTAATACTCTGCGCAATACATAACCGCGACCTTCATTTGAAGGAAGTACACCGTCGGAAATCATATTTGTTATTGCTCTTGCATGATCAGATATAACTTTTAAAGCAACGTCATCTGATTCTTTAATACCATATACTGCGCCGGACAATTTTGAAGCTTCTGAAATAATAGGGAAAAACAAATCGGATTCAAAATTGTTTTTCTTTTGTTGCATTACTGCAGCTAATCGCTCCAAACCTGCACCTGTATCTATATTCTTCTTTGCAAGCGGTAAATATGTTCCGTCTTTTTGTCTATCAAATTGACTGAACACCAAATTCCAAATTTCAAGGAAACGATCTCCGTCTCCACCCATTTGATTTGCAGGATCTGTTCCGAAAGATTCACCCTGGTCGAAAAATATTTCAGAATCAGGACCGCAAGGGCCTTCTCCTATTTCCCAAAAATTATCTTCAAGTCTGTAAATATGATTTTCCGCAACTCCCATATTTTTATGCCAATAATTATATGCATCTTGGTCATCCGGGAAAATTGTTACATATAAACGTTCTTTATCCATCTTGAGAACTTCCGTTAAAAATTCCCAAGCCCATTCAATAGCTTCTTTTTTAAAATAATCTCCAAAAGAGAAGTTACCCAACATTTCAAAAAACGTATGATGCCTTGCAGTACGTCCTACATTTTCTATATCACCTGTTCTTATACATTTTTGACTTGTTGTTATTCTATGACATGGTGGTTCAACTTTACCTGTAAAATAAGGTTTCATAGGAGCCATTCCTGCACCTATCAACAGTAAACTAGGATCATCCTTAGGAATCAATGGAAAACTTTTTAAACGTAAATGATTCTTTTTTTCTTCAAAAAAAGAAAGATATGCTTCTCTAATGTCGTTACCTTTCATTATTTTTCCCCCTGTAAGACAGATTATTATCTTATTATTATACTTCATACTTACCGTTTATAACAAGTAAAATCAGCTATATAAATTCACTGAAACTTAATATCATATTTAACAATTTCATATTTAATTTTTGAAAATTATAAAAGAAGGTTATTAACCTTCTTTTATAAAACTCTGGACGCGCCTATATATCTGTCATGCCAATATCCGTTTTTCATAGTTGCAATAGCTATACCTTGACTGGTAGTTGCACTTATAAAATCTCCCGAACCGATATAAATCCCTGAATGAGATACACCTTCGTCATAAGTATTAAAAAATACCAAGTCTCCCGGTCTCAAAGAATTTATATTAATTTTATTACCCCTTTCAAATTGTTCATCTGCAGATCTGGGTAAATCAATACCTTGACGATTAAATACATACTGAATAAATCCTGAGCAATCAAAACCTTCCGGAGTAATACCTCCAAATCTATATGGAACACCTATATACCGTTTAGCTTCTTCAGTTATATTTTTTACTTTACCTTTTAAAACGCCTGCCTCTTTCCACCTTACGATGTGATCATCAATCCCGTATATATTTTCAGTATTATGAAAAACATTCTTATTCTTACGCTTATTTTTTATATTTTTTTTATTCGGTATATGCTTTCCTACAAGAGCAAAATATGTTTCTTCTCCTATTATTCCGTCTACTTTTAATTTTTTTCTTTTCTGAAAAATTCTCACAGCGTTTTCAGTATCTTTTCCATATTTTCCGTCAATTTCAATTTTTATACCTTGTTTAACTAATTTTCTTTGAATTAATTTTACAATTTCACCGCTATTACCAATTTTATAAGCAGAATTTCCTATATACCCTGTGCCAAACACAAGTGCTGTAACAAAAACTGCAATAATACATTGTTTTTTCATTTGTGTTTATCTCCTGAATATCAATAATCTTTCTTATAAATAATAGCACATTATTATTTTTTCTTCTATTTTGCAATTAAAAAAATCGCCATCAGGCGACTTTTTTAATATTTGTCAAAATCTAAATTATTTAAAATTTCTTTTAAATTTAACAATTCTTCCTTTGTTAACGTTATACCTTTTGTCATCTTCTCATGATTTTCATCCCATGATCTAATATCAAACTTGGGTTCACGTTCATTCCAACTTGTATAAGTTAACTGCTTTTTCCATCCATTTGAGCCGATTGACAAATCTCCCAACTCTTCTTCTATAGTAATAGTAATTTGTGTTGCCATTAATTTCACCTCAACTTCATACGTTTTTATACTAGCATATATTTAATTAAAAAATCAATGTTATTTAACATAAATTAATTATTTCCCCTAATCTCTTTTTCAATATTTTTTTGAAATTTTTGTTTGTCTTTTACTGATAAATAATTTAACAAAACAGAAAATTTAACTACCCCTCCATCTATTCGTTTACCTAAATATAAATCTTTCCAAGAAACAGATACACCTGCAATTTCATTATATGAAAGCTTTTCATATTTTGGTAAAATTTTCCAATTTTCATTGGAAGGCATAATAAATAATACATTTTCACAAAATAATACAATCGGAAGATTTAATATACATATTCTCCATAATGATATTAATACAATAATTAGTTCAACGTAATAATTATGTTGATAATTATTGTATATATAGTTTATACAATAAGCCGAAACAACTGAATAAAACAATGAAGCAACTATCCTTACAGATTTTTTTCTATACATTTGACGAATCACTATACCAGTTTTAAATACTTCATATAAATTTTCCATTTTTATCTTTCAACTCTTTTTTGTGCAATAAAAGGTCGTTTACTTCTTGGTTCATTGAAAATACTGTCATAAACAATCCATTTCTTCAAATTTATTTTTTTATTCTTATGTGAATTTATTTCATTGTTATTTAAAATTTTCAAATTCACATAATTTCTTTTTTCTTCTTTAAATTTATCTTTTTCCACAAAATTATAAATATTTTTTTCTTTTTGTTTTTCTTCTTGTTTTTGTTCTGAAGTTTTATCCCACGATTTTTTTATAATGTTCCTTACTTTTTCATAATCATAATTTTTCCCATAATTTTTAATTTCATATGATTCTTTTTCTTTGTTTTCTGAATTTTTATTTTTTTTAATATATCCATTTACAAAAACAAATGCCAACCATATAAAAATTGCTATAACCATTTCAGTCGACATACATTTCACCCTTATAATAAATCATGAGTTGTATCATTTTCAGCAATTGTATTACGCATTTTTGTATCTGCATTAATATTTTTTAAATTATAATAATCCATTACTCCCAAATTACCTTTTCTAAGTGCTTCAGATAATGCACGAGGAACATCCGCTTGGGATTCTACTACTTTTGCTTGCATTTCTTGTGTATATGCACGCATTTCTTGTTCTTTAGCAACAGCCATCGCACGTCTTTCTTCCGCTCTCGCTTGTGCAATTTGCTTGTCGGCTTCCGCTTGATCTGTTTGTAATTGTGCTCCTATATTTCTTCCTACATCCACATCAGCTATATCAATAGAAAGTATTTCAAATGCTGTTCCGGAATCTAACCCTTTCCCTAAAACGGTCCTTGAAATATGATCCGGATTTTCCAACACATCAGTATGCTTTTCAGATGATCCCACCGTAGTTACTATACCTTCCCCTACACGAGCAATAATTGTAGCTTCACCTGCACCCCCGACCAATCTGTCTATATTTGCACGTACAGTTACTCTTGCACGCACTTTCAATTCAATACCGTTTTTCGCTACTGCAGATATTGTGGGCGTTTCGATAACTTTCGGATTTACACTCATTTGAACAGCTTCCAATACATTTCTACCTGCCAAATCAATTGCAGCCGCTTGTTCAAATGATAATAAAATTTGTGCTCTATGAGCAGCAATTAATGCATCAACAACATTATCAACATTTCCTCCTGCCAAATAATGTGCTTCCAATTGATTTACATTTAAATTCAATCCGGCTTTTGTCCCTTTTATAAGCGGTAAAACAATCATGCGAGGTTGTACACGTCTTAATCTCATTCCTACAAGATCAAACAATGAAATTGAAACTCTTGATGATAATGCCGAAATCCACAACCCCAAAGGTATAAAATTTAAAAATACAACTATAAAAAATACAAAAAATACAAAACCTATTCCGGGTACTAAAAATATTTCCATATATGCCCTCCTTTAAAAATTATCTAATCTTACAACAACTTGACTTCCATTAATATTTATTATCGTTATTTTTTTATTGACTTCAATAAAATCACCGTCAGATATAGCATCAAATATAACTTTATCAATTTTTACTTTTCCTGTCGGCCTTAAAACAGTAGCGGTTATTCCTTGCTTACCTATATATTTATTCAAATCCAACGATGATGATTTATATCCTTTGGATGAACTTAAAATTACCTTTTGTGAAAGTTTATCCCATAAAATACTTTTTGACATTCTCTTTAAAAGAATGTATGCAACAATAATCGAAAATGCAAAGCCGGCAAAGACTATATAAAACGCATATAAATTTGCTCCTAAATTTATATATAATCCCATACATATGCACAAAATACCTGCCATTGAAATCGCACCGGTAAGAAAAATTAATAAATCACAAAATAATAAAATTATTCCCGAAAAAAACAGTAATATATCCCACATGTAAAGTAGTTCGCTTCCATGTATAAAAAACAATATACTTCCCGAAATAATTGCAACAATACCGGCACCTGAAAATCCCGCTGTTTTTATCTCAGCAAAAATAGATATAAAAATTACTGAAACAAGTGTTATTTCCATTATAAAATTATTTGTAAAAATATAATCATTACCTGAAAAAGCAAGTATTTTCATGGGAAATAAAATACTCGTTAATAACACTGTAAGTAAAAATATTTGTATTTTATGCATTAAACCTCCAAACATACTTTTTATTACTCTAATTATACTATATTTATAAGTTTCAAACTACAAAGTAATTATAATTAATACGTTTAATTATATTCTAAAAAAAATGACCCCTGAAAATTACATATTAAATCGAAATTCAGAGGTCTGATATAATTAGATTATTTATTTAATGTTTGAACTTTTGTAACCATTTAATGCACTGATTACTTTAATATTTTTCATATAAGGACGAAGTTTTTCCGGAACGGTAATTGAACCGTCTTCATTTTGATAATTTTCCATTATTGCAGCAACAGTTCTTCCTACAGCAAGTCCGGATCCGTTTAATGTATGTACAAACTCCGGCTTGGCTCCTTTACATCTGCGGAAACGAATATTGGCACGTCTGGCTTGGAAATCCAAACAATTTGAGCAAGACGATATTTCTCTATATTTATTTTGTGCCGGCATCCAAACTTCAACGTCATAAGTTTTTGATGCTGAGAATCCTATATCTCCGGTACATAAACATACTACTCTATATGGTAAATTTAATTCTTGTAAAACTTTTTCAGCTTCATTTGTTAAAGACTCCAATTCATCTTTGCTGTCTTCAGGTTTACAATATTTAACCATTTCAACTTTTTGGAATTGATGTTGACGAATTAATCCACGTGTATCTTTTCCGGCAGATCCTGCTTCTTTTCTAAAACACGGTGTAAGTGCAGTAAAATGCACAGGAAGTATACTTTCATCTAAAATTTCACCTGCAAAATAGTTAGTTAAAGGTACTTCTGCTGTAGGTGTCATATACATTGTTTCCCCTTCAACTTTATACATATCTTCCGCAAATTTCGGAAGTTGTCCTGTACCTTGCATTGAAGATTCATTAATAATATACGGAGGAATAACTTCTGTAAATGTACCTTCTACAGTATGAAGATCCAACATGAAATTATAAACTGCTCGTTCTAATTTAGCTATTGCATCTATATAAAAAGTAAATCTTGCTCCTGAAACTTTCCCTGCACGTTCAAAATCCAGCATCTTAAGTGATTCACCCAATTCATAGTGTGCTTTTATAGGAAAATCAAATTTGCGCGGAACACCCCAACGTCTTATCTCAGGATTTTCACTATCATCTTTACCTACCGGTACCGATTCATCTACAATATTAGGAATATGAAGTAATAGGTTATGTAATTCTTTTTCGATTTTATTTAAATCTATATCTATTGCAGAAATTTGATTACCTACTTTACGCATTTCTGCAATAGCTGCAGATGCATCTTCACCTTTCTTCTTAGCTATTGCAATATTTTTACTTTCTATATTTCTTCTACTTTTTAATTTTTCGGTTTCTTGCAATAATTCACGTCTCTTTCGGTCAAGTTCCAAAACTTTATTTAAATCAAAATTATTATTTCGATTTATCAAATTTTCCTTTACAAGGTCAAAATTTTCTCTTATAAATTTCAAATCAAGCATTTTAATCTCCTTTTGCAAATAAAAAAACCTCGCCTCATTGGGACGAAGTTATCGCGGTGCCACCCATATTCGGAAATTTAATAAATTTCCCTCATTGATTTTATAACGAAATCACTCGTTCGATTCTTCACCGACTGCTCCTGAGCGGATCTCTTTTTTACGGATACAAATTCTCACCAAACATTTGCTCTCTTAAAACTTTCAAAAAGATATTCTCATTCATCGCTTTCAAGGTAATTATAGACTATATATCAATTTTTGTAAAGAAATAAAGGTAAATGAATAAAATAATTCATTTACCTTTATTTTATAATTTTTCATACATAGGATATTTCTCACACAATTTTTTTACACGTTTTTTACATTCAGATTGTTTTTCTTCATTTTCAGAATTTTTTAAAGATACAGATATAATATCTGCAATTTCAATAAAATCTTTTTCATTTAACCCCCTTGTAGTAAGTGCTGCGGAACCTAATCGTATTCCACTTGTAACAAAAGGACTTAAAGTTTCAAAAGGAATTGTATTTTTATTGCATGTAATTCCAATTTCATCTAAAATATTTTGTGCTTCTTTACCAGTAATACCAAGCGATGTCAAATCTGCCAAGAGAACATGTGTGTCCGTTCCGCCGGAAACTACTCTTATTCCATTTTTTTGTAATGTGTCAGATAAAGCTTTTTCATTTAATTTTACTTTTTTTGCATAAACTTTAAAATCATCTTGCATTGCTTCACCGAATGCTACCGCCTTAGCTGCTATAACATGCATCAACGGTCCGCCTTGCATCCCCGGAAATACAGCTTTATCTATAAGTTTTGCATATTTTTCCTTACACAATATTACTCCACCTCGAGGCCCTCTAAGAGTTTTATGAGTTGTAGTCGTTACAATATCAGCCCATTTCATAGGATTAGGATATTCATCTCCTGCAACCAAACCTGCGAAATGTGCCATATCCACCATAAATAGAGCATTTACAGATTTTGCAATATATGAAATTCTTTCAAAATCTATTATTCTTGAATATGCACTTGTTCCACCTATGATAAGTTTAGGATTTACATCTTTAGCCGTTTTTTCCAAAGCATCATAATCAATTAATTCGTCATCTTTACGTACTCCATATGGAATAACATTAAAATATTTTCCCGAAATATTAACAGGACTACCATGAGTTAAATGTCCACCGTCATTTAAATTCATTCCCATAATCGTATCCCCGGGATTAAGCATAGCATAATAAACAGCAAAATTTGCTTGTGACCCTGAATGCGGTTGAACGTTTGCATGTTCTGCATTAAATATTGTTTTTACTCTATTAATTGCAAGTTGTTCTACTTTATCTACATATTCACATCCACCATAATAACGTTTTCCCGGATATCCTTCAGCATATTTATTAGTAAGAATACTTCCTTGTGCCTCCAAAACAGCTTCACTTACAAAATTTTCAGAAGCAATCATTTCCAATTTATCACGTTGGCGTGTTAATTCTTCTTTTATACTGAAAAAAATTTCAGGATCTAATTTTTTTAAATTTTCCATATATAAAAGTATCCTTTCTTAATAAATTATAATTTATAGTAAATAAGATAGTAACAGTATATCATATCATTAAATTAAAAACTTACTCAAAAATAAAATGACCTCGAAAATTTTACTCGAGATCATTTTATTTTAAATCAGTTATTGTTTGGTATATCTTGCACGTTCTCCGCCCACAAGCATAGGTCTTGTTCTTGCACCGCAAACTAATGCTTCACCGATTTTATTATTTTTCAATCTTATCGGAACTGCAACACGTTTTAAATGCATTCCTATCATTGTCAATCCTATGTCCAATCCTCCATGAGCTTTAACACTCATAACTGCAACAGGATCTTCAAACATTTCATATGCATTTGTAGAAAATGCTCCACCAGCATGAAGCCACGGAACTACTGAAACTTCTTCCAAATTATATTTTTCAGCTGTTTTTCTTTCTACAATTAATGAGCGATTTAAGTGTTCACAACACTGAAAAGCAAGCAATAAACCTTTTTCTTCCGCCGCTTTCATCAAAGTTGATACAACTGCAGTGCCTATTTCAAAAGAACTGTCTTTACCGATTCTTCCTCCTCGTATTTCGCTGGATGAACCACCTATAACTATCAAATTACCTTTCTTAAAATTTGATACTTGACAAAGTTCTTCAAAAGCAGCTAAACTTTGTTTTTTTAATTCTTCATACATGATTATGGCTCCTTTCTATTTGTTTGATTTTTTCAAGACGCCTTTCATGTCGACCACCTTCAAACTTTGAATTTATAAATGCGTCTAAAATACTTACTGCCAATCCGGGACCTATTACTCTTGCTCCTAATGCCAATACATTTGCATCATTATGTGCTCTCGTAAAATGCGCTGAAAATTCATCACTGCACAATGCAGCTCTGATTCCATTAATTTTATTTGCTGTAATTGACATTCCTATTCCTGTACCGCAAATCAATACGGCGTAAGTAACTTCCCCTGATAATACAAGTTTACATGCTTTCTCTGCATAATCAGGATAATCACAAGATTCTTGAGAATCAGTTCCACAATCAATATAGGGTATTTTTAATTCTTGTAAATGCTTGATTAATTCATTCTTTAATAAAAATCCCCCATGATCTCCGGCTATGGCAATTTTCATAAATGCATTCACCTCTTTATATTTTTATAAAAAATTAATGTTCTGACTATATAATACTTCTATTTCTCTACAAAAACAATATGCTGGCCTGAAGCTTTTTTCAATCTGTTCATAATTGCCATACCAATTCCTTTATTATCTGTACCTTCTCCAATGATTTGATCAATTTTTTGGGAATTGAAAAACAACAGTCCTTTAAACAAATTTCTTGCCATGCTTTTTTTATCGGAACGTTTACCCCAGCAAAATACTATACTGTTTTTCGGTAACTTTTCTGCTGTTTCTTTACTTACAAAAAATCCATATATTTTATCATTTTCATTTGAAACTTCAAGTATAGATTCTTCAACTTTATTCTCATTTCCTACATAAATTTCCAATGGAGCCGACGGTGCATAATGTCTATATTTCATTCCGGGAGCTTTCGGTTTTTCATTACTCTTTTTTAATGCCGTATCTAAAGAAGTTGGTGCTAATTCCGATAACATTTCTTGAGTAATTGCACCGGGACGATAAATTATTATTTTTCCTTCATTTACCGCAACAATAGTAGATTCCAAACCTATCTTACTGTCACCGTTATCTATTACTGCATTTATTCTACCGTCTAAATCGTTCAAAACGCTTTTTGCATATGTAGGACTCGGTCTTGTCGATATATTTGCACTTGGACCTGCCAACGGAACTTTCGCTGCACGAATTAATGCTCTTGTTGCATTGTTATCTGGACATCTTATAGCTACTGTATCAAGTCCACCTGATGTTTCATAAGGTATAATATCTTTTTTTTCAAATACTATCGTTAAAGGTCCCGGCCAATATAAATCCATTAATTTATGTTCCAAATCATTTATATTTTTTACAAAATTTTTTACTTGAGATTTATCTGCAACATGAACAATTAAAGGGTTATCTGATGGACGACCTTTAGCTTTATAAATTTTTTTTGCCGCTTTTGAACTTAAAGCGTTTCCTCCAAGTCCATACACTGTTTCTGTTGGAAATGCTACAAGTCCGCCTTTTCTTATTATATATCCTAATTTATTAACCAAATCGGAATAATATTTTTTATTTACATTTATTTTTTTTGTTTTCATTAATTTTCTTTCCGCAAAATTTCACTCTTATTTTGCTTTTAATAAATTCACTCTTATATATTGTATATTCACTTTATATCTTCACTCAAATATGTGTTTAAGTCAACAATATTTAAACAAATAAAAACAGATTCTTTATAAAAAAAGAATCTGTCGAGGTTTTATCAATTTTATTTTCGTATACAATAAACGGCTCTTTCTATATTTCCATAATCTTTAATTATTTCAAAATCGGTAAAATACCCTGTTGATTCAAACATTTCTTTTACAATCAAGCTTTGATGAATTCCTACTTCAACAGCTAAAAATCCGCCTGAATTTAAAAATTTTTCTGCATTTTCCGCTATTTTCCTATAAAAATTTAATCCGTCTTTACCTCCATCTAAAGCAATCAACGGTTCATTTTTAACTTCTTTTTGTAAAAATTTAATATCGTCTGTAGGTATATATGGAGGATTACTAAATATACCGTCAAATTTTTCACCTTTTTTTAAAGCGTTAAAAAAATCTCCCTTTCTTAATTCTATTCTATTTTCCAATGATAAATTTTTTATATTTTTCTTGGAGATTTCAATAGCATCATCAGATATATCAATGCCTACACCTTTCGCATTTTTACAATATTTTAAAAAACTGCATATTATTGCTCCGCTTCCGCATCCTATATCAGCCACAAACAGTTCTATATCATTTTTATGAATTTGTATAACTTTTTCTACCCATGTTTCCGTATCCGGTCTTGGAATTAAAACCTTATCATTAACAAAAAATTTAAATCCCATAAAATCTTTTTCGCCTATAAGTGTTGCTACTGAAAAGCCATTTATTCTATTTTGAATAAGTTTTTTAAATTCTTTCAATTCATTTTTATTAACTATTTGTTCAAAATCTGTATATAAATATATTCTTGTCTTTTTTAAAACATATGATAAAAGAAGCTCTGCATCCAATCTTGGGGTTTCCAATTTATGCTTTTTAAAGTATTCAGTTGTCCAATTTAGTAATTTTTTTATTGTCCAAATTTCTTTTTCAACCATTACCTTCCCCTTCTTTAATTTTGAGATTTAAATCTGCCTCTATCAATCGATCTATAATCGGTTCCATATATCCGTTCATAAAACTATCCATTTGATAAACTGAAACGCCTATACGATGATCTGTAATTCTTCCTTGCGGATAATTGTATGTACGTATACGTTCAGATCTATCTCCTGACCCTACTTGCTCTTTTCTGTTTTGAGCAGTTTCACTTTTAGTTTTACGTAAAGCTTCATCATAAAGTCTGGCTTTTAAAATTTGCATCGCTTTTTCTCTATTTTGTCTTTGATCTCTTTCATTTTGACAAGTTACTACAATTCCTGTAGGTAAATGTGTTATACGAATTGCCGATGAAGTTTTATTTATATGCTGTCCGCCCGCTCCGGATGCTCTATATACATCTACACGTATGTCTTCTTTAGATATTTCTATATCTACATCTTCAGCTTCCGGAAGTACAGCAACTGTTACTGCTGAAGTATGTACTCTGCCTGAACTTTCCGTTTCAGGTATACGCTGCACTCTATGCACTCCGCTTTCAAACTTCAAAATAGAATATGCATTATGACCGTCTATAGTACATATAACTTCACGATATCCTCCAAGATCCGTTTCATTCATGTCTACAATAGAACATTTCCATTTTCTATGTTCTGCAAATTTTAAATACATTTTTAAAAGATCTGCTACAAATAGTGCAGCTTCATCTCCACCTGTTCCGGCACGAATTTCCAAAATTACATTTCTGCTATCGTTCGGATCTTTAGGAATTAAAAGTAAGTGAAGCTGATGTTCTAATTTTTCTATTTCTTTTTCAGCCTCTTTTAAATCTTCTTTTGCCAATTCAAAAAGTTCTTCTTGATTTTTATCATTTAAAATTTCAAGTGCGGCATTTTTGGTTTCAACTACTTTTTTATATTGTCTGTATAAAGTTACAATTTCACCCAATTCTGCATGTTCTTTTGAAAATTTTCTCCATTTTTCTTGATTTTCTATTACAGACGGATCGCTCAATTTATCTTCCAGTGTTAAATATCTATTTTCAATTCCTTGTAATTTCTCTGTTTTCATACTTTCCCCCATACAATATAATTCTTTTTTAGTATACCAAAAAAACTGCTAAATATACAAAAAACAGCAAAATAAAAAACAGGGCTCTTACCCTGCTTCTTATTCTGCTGTTTTTCCATAACGTTTATTGAACTTTTCAATACGTCCACGAGCTTTACCGAAACGTTGCTGTCCTGTGTAGAACGGATGAGATTTACTACTGATATCAATATTAATCAGAGGGTATTCATTACCATCTTCCCATTTCACTGTCTGTGCAGACGTAGCTGTAGAACGAGTCAAAAATGAATAATCAGCACCGGTGTCGCGGAAAACGACTGGATGATAATCCGGATGAATTCCTTTTTTCACTTCTTGCACCTCACTTCTTAACATAGATAATTCTTACTGATTATAACAAAATAAATAATTCATTGCAAGACACTACATACATATTATTTACAAATCAAAATTCTATTTTTTCATAAAATTTTCTATTTCTTTTATAAAACTGTCTTTTGCATGATAACCGATTATTCTTCCCAACTCTTTACCGTTTCTATAAATAACAAATGTAGGAAATCCTTGCACTTTAAACGATTGTGCCAATTCTGGAAGTTCTTCACTATTTAATTTAAAAAATTTCATTCTGCCGCTATACATCTCTTCAAGTTTCTTTAATGTCGGTTCCATAACTTGGCAAGGACGACACCATGCTGCCCAAATGTCCAATACTGTCAATCCTTTTTCTGAAAATACATATGCCTCCAAAGCTTCTTTTGAATGAATGTCTATCATAGCTTCTCCCCTCTTAATCTTTATTAAGTAAAATGCTATAAACATCTCTATGTAAACTTTTATTTTCTTTTATAAAAATTTTTTTACCGAATTCTTTTTCCCACAAATCTATGTACTTTCTCAAATAATTTGCAACTTCAACCTGACACTCAATAGTTAAATCAAATGAAGAATTTCCTGTTTTTCTCATAAATTCCAAATCTTTGTGAATTTTATTTGAAATTCGCTTTAAAGTGAAAACTTTACCTACTCCGCCACAAACAGAACAATCATCATAATATTTATATAATAAACTATGTACTGTTCGTTCTCTGGTCATTTCTACAAGTCCTAACGATGTCATTCCGCAAATAACCGTTTTTACAAAATCTTTTTTTAATTCTTTTTTTAAATATCCTATTAACTGCTCTCTTCGCTTTAAATCTTTCATATCTATGAAATCTATCATAATGATTCCGCCGATTCCGCGAAGTCGAAGTTGTCTTGCTATTTCACAAGCAGCTTCTTTATTTACAAAAAATGCTACATCTTCATGTGACATATTTTTATTAAATGAGCCTGAATTTACATCAATTACAGTAAGAGCCTCAGCATAATCAAAAATAATACTTCCTCCCGACTTCAGCTCAATTTTCCTTTTGTATAACTTTTGAATTTCATCTTCAATATTAAATACTTCAAATAAAGGTTTTTTCTCATTATAAAAAGTTATAGTTTTTGAATATTCGGGAAAATATTCTGATATTAACTTATTCATACGATTGTATGTAGATTTATCATCAATAAGAAGTTTTTTTATATCTTTATCTAAATAATCTCTAATACATCGCATTGATAAATCACTATTCCTGTACAGAAGTCCAGGATTTTTTTCTCTTTTAAATCTTTTTTGCACAACATCAGATTCGTAAATAAGTTTTTTTAGCTCTTTCAAAAAAGATTCTACACTTGTTTCAATTGATTCAGTTCGAATAATCGCACCATATCCTTCAGGAAGTATTGTTTTTGTAATATTTCTGAATTTCTCTCTTAAATCTTCATCATGAATTTTTTTTGATACTCCGATATAATTTGTTCCTTTTATAAGAACTGCATATTTCCCTTTGAAAGAAATTTTTTCAGTTACAAGAGGACCTTTTGTATAAGTACTTTCTTTTTTTATTTGAACTAAAAGAGTCTCCCCCTCAGTGGGTAATGTATCACGATTTATAATATCATCATAACGCAAATAAGCATTTTTACCGCCACCGATATCCAAAAACACTCCGTTTATTGAATTTACTACATTTTTTACTATACCTACGTATATTTCTCCGGCAACTTCTTCTGATGAATTATCTTCAATAATCAAATCAGTTAAAATTTCATCTTCTACTACGGCAAGCATAGATTCTTCCGAACTTACACTTAGTAATAAATATTTATTCATATGCAATCGCTTTCATTTCTAAATAAAATCAATCAAACATCAACTTTTTACGCCGTAAATATATATTCATCAAAAGTCCCACACAAAGTAAATTCATTACCAATGCGCTTCCTCCATAACTCATAAAAGGAAGAGGAATTCCTGTAACCGGCATAATTCCGAGTGTCATTCCTACATTTATGAAAACTTGAAACAACCACATAGAAAATATTCCACACGCAATTAAACTTCCAAATGAGTCACCGGATGCTTTAGATATAGAAATTGCTCTATATAGCAAAACAAAATATAAAAACAATATAAGTATTGCTCCGATAAATCCTAATTCTTCTCCTATTACTGAAAATATAAAATCCGTATGATTTTCAGGTAAAAAATTTAATTGACTTTGTGTTCCTGCAAATAATCCTTGTCCTATAAATCCTCCGCTTCCTATAGATATTTTTGATTGAATTACATGATACCCGGATCCGAAAGGATCTACATTAGGATTAAAAAGTACCATAATACGCATTTTTTGATAAGAATGTAACACAAAAAACCATATAAACGGCATAACCAACATTAATCCTAACAGTGCTCTTTTAACAAGTTTCATTTCAAGACCGCATATAAAAAGCATTCCCATAGTTATAGCGGCAAAAACTAAACTTGTACCTAAATCAGGTTGAATGAAAATTAATAAAGTTGGTGCAAACATAAGTGCAACTACAGGTATCAAACTTTTCCACGTCTTAAATCCTTCAGGATGTTTTGATAATAATTTTGCCAAAGATATTATCATAAAAAACTTAGCAAATTCTGACGGCTGCAAAGTAATCGGACCTATTTGAATCCAACGCTGTGCACCTAATGCACTTGTTCCGGCAAATTTGACTATCAGTAAAAAAATTAAATTTATAACATATAGCCAATTTGACCATTTATAAAGAATTTTATAATCAAAACGCAAAGTAAAAATAGAAAATATTATTCCTACAATCAAAAATACACCTTGCTTAATGACAAAATCAAATTGCCCGGGCTTATCAGCGATATTGGCATGAGTTGCACTTCCTATTATCAGTAAGCTTATAAATACAAGTCCAAGTACGGTAAAAATCAATGTACTGTCAACTCTACGTAGATACCGTATTAAATACATTAATTACCACCTCCGTCTTCGCCATTTATAGTTTGTTCCTGCATAAATTTTAGATTTATTATAGATTTTAGGTTCACTTTTTAAAAATATTTCTTTTTTTAAATAATTTATATTTTCTTTTTCAGCATCATTCAAAATTTTTTCCCATATATCAAAATCTGTAGTTTTCCCATAAACAAGATAATCTGTGATTTTATTTATAGAGTTTGAAAAAGCACCCAAATCAATAAATTCCGATAAATTTCCACTTTGATAAGACTTTTCAGCTTTAATCGAATATGGTATTGCAGCTAAAAACAAATCTTGATTTATAGAATTATATAATTCTTTAAACGATATGCCTATTTTATCAATATTTTTCATCCTATTTAATATAAAAAATACAGATGAAGAGGATTTCAATTCAAGTAATAACCGTTCTGCCGAACGCTTACTTGTCCACAAGGGTGCCATTACAACAAAAATTTTATGAGAATATTTTTCTGCTTCTTTTAATTCAAATCCTATTCCCGCAGGACAATCTAATATTACAACGTCATATAATGCAGAAACATCTTCAATTACAGCATCTACAGAACCTGAAAAAAGCTCATTCCATCCCTCTTTTACCGTACCCGGTAAAAAATCTAAATTTTCATTTACTTTAAGTATGGCTTCTTGTGCAAAACACTTACCTTGTGCCAAATCCCAAAAATGATATAAAGATTCACTCTCCAAACCCAACACAATATCCAAACTTCTAAGCCCCATATCTCCGTCTATAAGTAATGTTTTTTTACCTTTTTTTGCAAAACTTATACCTAATGAAGCAGCCAATAAAGTTTTTCCTACTCCACCTTTACCGGATACAACTGATATAACTTCTGCCATTATTAATTCCCTCCGGTATCAATTTTGTAATCTTTTTTCTTATTCTTTGCATAATCACCAATATGAAAATATGCATCCATCATCTTTTTTACAACTGGAGCGGCAGATTGCGATCCAAATCCGCTATGCTCAAAAAATGCAACAACAACAATTTCAGGTTTATCAAAAGGTGCATAAGCTATAAACCATCCGTTTTCACCACCGTTAGTTTCTGCAGTACCGGATTTTCCAGCAATAGGTATCGGATAATTATTAAAAATAAATCCCCCTGTACCTTCTTTAGTCATAACTTTTCGTAAAGCTTCACTTATATAACCTAAATTTGTTTTTGATACCGGAATTGAACCTAAACTTACCGGTGCAAAAATTTTCATCGGTGTTCCATCAAGATTATCAATTCTACTTACAACATACGGTTTATATCTTACTCCACCGTTGGCAATGGCAGAATAAACCATTGCCATTTGAATAGGAGTTGTCAATGTGTAACTTTGTCCTATAGATGCATCAAAAGTTTCCCCCAAATACCAATCTTGATGAAAAACTTTAAGTTTATATTCCTCACTTGCAACATTGCCTTCCGATTCTCCATCCAAATCAATACCTGTTTTTTTACCGAGACCGAACTCTCCTGCCATTTTAGATAACCTATCAATACCGGTTCTTCTTCCCATTTCATAAAAATATACATTATCCGATTTAGCCATAGCATCATAAAAATCAATCCATCCGAAAGCTTCCCCCTCGGCATTTCTTTTATCTATAATCCAATGTTTACCGTTATCATAAATTTTTTCATCCGGCATCATAACCTTAGATTCCAATGCAGTTGCAGCAGTAATTACTTTAAAAATAGAACCAGGAGCATACATTGATGAAACAGCTCTATCTTGAAGAGGATGATTTTTATTATTAATAATGTAATTCCATTCAGATGACTTAATACCTCTACTGAACATATTGGGATCATACGTAGGCCAACTTACCATAGCCAATACTGCACCTGTATTAGGATCTACCGCTATAACTGATGCACCTGTAGGGGAAACGCCCATTCCGTTCAATTCTTCAACTTGTGCTTCAACTGCATCTTCGGCAGCTTTTTGGAGTTTTGCGTCTATAGTCAATCTTATATTTTGTCCGGAAACAACCTCTTCACCTGTTATGTAACGAACAGGATGTCCGGCTGCATCTACTTCTACTTTTTTTACTCCGTTTTTGCCCTCCAAATATTGATTATATTTTTGTTCCAAACCTGCTCTTCCTATAATAGCTGAAGATTTATACGGATTACCGTTCTTATCACGATCTTCATTACCAGCCTCACCGACATAACCTAATATTTGAGCACCGGCAGACTTAAAAGGATATATTCTTATAGGTGCAATTTCAATTTCTATTCCTGGAAATTCATCTTTTCTTTCTTCAATTTGTGTGGCAACATCTACACCTACATTATTTACAAGATAGATTGCACCGAAATTGGACTTATAATCTTCAATTCTTTTCTTTAAATCATCGACTGAAACATGTACTAAGTCAGATATTTTTTTCAATTCTTCATCTTTTATTTGAATACCTTGTCTATCTACGGGTATGGTTATACTGTAAGACGATTTGGAACCTGCCAAAACTATACCGTTTCTATCATAAATAACGCCTCTTGCCGCCTGAACCGGTAAATGTCTTATTCTGTTTCCATCCGCTTCACTCTTGTAATAAGATGCATCAATAACTTGCATAAAAAATAAACGCAATCCCAATATGCAAATTAAAATCACTGCAGTATAAATTAAATTGGAATAACGTGATTCTTCTCTTTTTTTTAAAAGACTTTCCAAAATTAAAGGTACATGTTTACGATTCACCAACGAATCTCCTTCTCTTGTTTAAATTTCCATAACAATTTATGTAAAAAAAGAGCAATCAATCCATTACATAAAACAAACGGCACACCCAATACTAAATAATAATAAGTTAAATAATTATATCCGCTTTGCCAAACAATAAAACTTGACATAAGAAAATAAACAAAACTTCCTATCAAAACTGAAATAAAAGAAACATACCAATGTTTATTATATTTTTCTTTTATAAATTGCACTATAAACCATGAAATAATTACATATGGAAATATATGTAGTCCAAAAAAATTACCTATTATCAAATCTTGAATTAATCCAAATACAACAGCAAAAGCAAAAATTTCTTTCTTCTCAAAAATTAAAGAAAAGATAATCAATACCGTCAGAAATATATCCGGCTGCCATTTACCGAATAAAAGTAACGGTAAAAAAGAACCTTGCAAAAAAAACAAAACTACAGAAATACTGAAAAGTTTCCAATAATTCATATTATTCTCCAACTCTATTCATATTGGGATCCATAGGCGGTTCTTTTAATAATTCTTCTGAATTTTCTTTTTGTAATACAGTTCTTGCGATAGGATTCATAATAACGAACACTTCTTCCAAACGTCCAAAATTTACTGCAGGTTTAATTTCTATAGATTGTGTTGAACCGGCCTCATCTACAATTACATTTTCAACAACACCTACCAACGCACCTTTAGGATATACACCGCCATATCCGGAAGCTATAATTTGGTCTCCCTTTACAATATCCGCCTCACGCGCCAAGCCTGAAATAATCAAATTACCGGGATTAGTACTGTTACCTGAAGCTATTGCCTCAACTCGCGAATCAAGCCTTTGAACCAAGACACCGATTTTACATCCCGGATCAATCAAAAGTTTGACTCTTGCAGATGTAGGATATACTTCCGTAATATAACCTACAATACCTTCCGGTACAATTACAGGCATATATTTTTTCAGACCTGCATCTTCTCCATGATCGATTACCAATGTATTTGACCATACACCATAATCTCTCATAATTGTCGTAGCACCCATTAATTTATATTCTTTACTGCGTTCTTTAAATCCCAAGAGAGTTTTATAACGCATATTTTCAGCCAAAATTTCTTTATAAACGGATTGTTCAGCCTTTAGACTTCCATTTTCACGTTTCAACTCTTCAAGTTCATTCCAATTGTCTATTATTTGATCTAATATTGAAATTCCTGTCTTACCAAGAAAAGAAACTCTACTTATACCATGCTCAAACGGAGCTGTCGTAAATGCTAAAGATTTAGAAATAAACGGCACCGATTCACGATGTCGCCATCCCCATCCGCAAAAGCCTAAAACCAATAAAACGACAATCACAGAAACTATTTTACGTTTATCAAAAAAGAACAATTTTTATGCTCCTCCATAATATTTTTCGCCGTTTTCAATTATCAATAATTTTTTACTAAACTCAGTTAATGCCAAATAACAACCTTTAACTACTGAAATATCCGGATTTTCTGAAACATATACCGGAACTCCCAATTCAGAAGCAAAAAAATCTGCTATATCCGGAAACAATGCGGTACCCCCTGATAACAGTATTCCATTTATCATCAAATCTTCTGCCATTTCAGGTGTTATCTCATAAAACATTTTTTTTACTAAATTTACTGCAGGCTCAAATAAATGATGCATAAGACCGTAAATTTCATTGTAATTCAACTCACAAATAACCTCTACTCCGTCTTTTACACGTCTGCCTCTTACAGTAAGTGAATTTTTAACTCCTGTTTCAGCAATAGATTCTCCAATATTCTTTTTTAAAATTTCCGCTTGATTTAAGCTTATATGAATATTATACTCTTCTCTTAAAAAAGAACGTAACCCTTTATCAATTAATTTCCCGCCGAACTCTATATTATTCGATTGCAACAAACCACCGCTTGCAAAAATTCCGCATTCGGTAACTTCACTTCCAATAACCACAGAACATATAGTTTCCGGAAGATACAAAATAGAACCGGAACCTATAGCTGCAGCCGCAGAAGATGAAATTAAAAATACTTTTTGAACACCTGCATGAATAGTAGCGTCTACAAGAGCATGTCTTACCACAGCACTCATATCACAAGGAATAGAAAGCATGACTATAGGTTTACTTGCAGACTTTTTCAATGCCTTTGATATGAAATAATTCATCATTGACTTTACTAAATTATAATCAGTCATAACGCCACATTTTATAGGCCAAATCAATTGTATTTTTTCCGGCTCCTGATTATATCTTACAATCGCATTAATTCCGAAAGCTACAACAGACTTATCAATATAATCAATTGCTACCGCAGAAGATTCAGATAAAATAAGTTTGTTTTCTGAAAATATACGTATTTGAGATGAACCCATATCAATTCCTAATTTTTTTGTTGTTCCATAAAAAGATTTCATTTAAATATCCTTCCTGATATACAACAATATTGTATCATATATATTCATAAACTTGTAAAACAATAGACGTAAAACAGGCTTAAAATGGCATTAATAAACCTTTATATAATATCGCTAAATTTACAATTTCAAAAATAATTAACATCTTACAAATTTTTAAATCACAAACAGTTTTATTATAACTTACTTATTGATAAACATCATAATAAATTGCATTAAAAAAGTCGACTGCTAAATTTATTTTTCAGTAGTCGACTTAAAATTTATATTTTTTATCTATAATTTACAAACTGTAAATCAATATCAAGATCTTGCTCCCTCAAAAATGAAATACATTCTTGCAAATTATCTTTATCTCTTCCGCTTATTCTTACTTCATCGGAATTTATTTTAGCTTGAACTTTTATTTTTGAACTCTTTACAAGTTTCACTATTTTTTTTGCTGTTTCAGAGGAAATTCCATTTTTAAGTTCCAAAACTTGCCTTACTGTTCCACCTGCAGCCGCTTCTTTTTTATGCTCTATAATATTTTTTAAAGATATTCCACGTTTTACCAATTTACCATTTAAAATTTCACGGACCAACTTCAATTTAAAATCGTCATCCCCGATTAAAACAATCCCATTTTCTTCGGTTAAACTTATTTTACTTTTACTTCCTTTAAAATCATATCTTGTTGCAATTTCTTTTGAAGCCTGATTAACAGCATTATTAACTTCTTGTAAATCAGTTCTGCAAACAACATCAAATGAATAATCCTTAGCCATATAAAATCTCCTTAATTAAATTAATTAAATCGCATTTCTTAAATTAAATTTTACCACATATAATTTAATTTTGCTTAATATGCAAATTATACAAATTTTATTTATATACTTTAGATTATGGAAAAAGAAATATTACTCGAGTATAATGGAAGTAATCAATATTATTTCTATCATTCACGTTATATTTTAATTGTGAACAACGAAAGGATGTTTATAATGCCAATAGTAGGAACAAAAGAAATGCTCAAAAAAGCATATATCGGAAAGTATGCTATAGGAGCATTTAACGTAAATAATATGGAAATTGTACAAGGAATAATGGAAGCTGCACATGAGAAGAAATCTGCAGTAATTTTACAAGCATCTGAAGGTGCTAGACAATATGCCGGACAAAATTACATTGTAAGTCTTATAAAAACAGCTTCCGCTCAATATCCTGAAATACCGGTTGCAATTCATTTGGATCATGGTTCTTGCTTTGAAGTTTGTAAAGAATGCATTGATGGAGGATTTACTTCTGTAATGTATGACGGTTCAAGACATGATTTTGAAAAAAATATAGAAATTACAAAGCAGGTTGTAGAATACGCACACGCTCATGGTGTTGTTGTTGAAGCTGAATTAGGAAGACTTGCAGGTGTCGAAGATTTGGTAAGTGTAGATGCGAAAGATGCCATTTTTACAGATCCTGACCAAGCAGTTGAATTCGTAGAAAGAACCGGATGTGATTCACTTGCAATAGCTATAGGAACAAGCCACGGTGCATATAAATACAGTGGGGAACCTTATCTTGATTATGAAAGACTTGAAAAAATAGGTAAGTTGTTGCCGGATTATCCGATTGTGCTTCATGGTGCTTCTACAGTCATTCAACATTATGTAAAGAAGTGTAATGAATATGGCGGAAAAGTAAACGGTGCAAAAGGTGTTCCTGAAGAAATGCTAAGAAAAGCTGCTACAATGGCAGTTTGTAAAATAAATATCGACACCGATATACGTTTAGCCATGACTGCAGCAGTTCGCCAAGCACTTATTGAACATCCAGAAAATTTTGACCCGCGTAAATATTTAAAAGAAGGAAGAAATGCAGTAAAAGAAATGGTTATGCATAAAATCGAAAAAGTTGTCGGTTCTTCAAATTCTATATAAATTTTTACCTATTAAATTAATAAAAAAAGTATCAGTTATAAACTGATACTTTTTTTATTTTAAAGCACTATATCTTACCATAAAATTTCAATAAATCTTTTACGAAATTTTCTTCCTTTTCAGATGCCTCTACCATAGGAAGTCTAAACGTTCCTCCCGGAAGTCCCATCAAATTTATTGCGGTTTTCACAGGAATAGGATTTGTTATAAAGAAAAGTTCTTTCATCATTCTGTAATATTTTAAATGTATTTTTGCAGCTTCTTTTAAGTTACCTGACTCAGCAGCTTTCACAAGTTCAAGCATTTCATCTCCGATTATATGACTTGCTACGCTTATAACTCCTGCAACGCCAATTGAAATAAGAGGTAATGTGAACGAATCATCTCCGCTGTAAATCAAAAAATTCTCCGGTAAAAGAATTCTCTCTTTGGTTGTTTGTTCCCAATTACCTACAGCATCTTTTATTCCTACTATATTTTCACATACATCCGTAAGTCTCTTTACAGTTTCAGGTAATATATTCGCACCTGTTCTTCCTGGAACATTATATAAAATTATAGGAAGTTTTGTTGAATCTGCAATCTTTTTAAAATGTCTGTACATACCTTCTTGAGTAGGTTTTACATAAAAAGGAACAATAACAAGCAATGCATCAAGTCCTATATTTTCTATTTTTTTTATAAATCTTATTATGCTTTCAGTATCAATACCGCCTGCATTACCTATTACATATGCTTTATCTCCCACAGATTCAATTACAGTTTTATATAATTTAATCTTTTCTTCTTCAGAAAGCGTAGCACCTTCACCTGTTGTTCCACCTGCTAAAATACCTTCCGAACCGTGATCAACCAAGTATTTGGATAACTCTGCCACTCCTCCATAATTTACATTTCCTTCTTGATCAAAAGGTGTTATCATAGCCGTTATTACACGTCCGAAATTATTCATATTTTCACACTCCCCGTTTTAAATTAAATTGTTTTCAATTATATATTCTGCTATTTGCAATGCATTCAATGCTGCACCTTTCAACAATTGATCTCCTGAAATCCAAAGATTTATGCCTCTTTCATTATATAAATCTTTACGTATTCTTCCTACAGATACATCGTAGAAATTTGTTGCTTCAATCGGCATCGGATAAATCATTTCCGATATATCATCTCTCAATTCAACACCTGGAGAGTCATCCATCATTTCTTTTATTTTTTCTATATCTACTATATCTTGAGTTTCAATATATATTGATTCTGAATGACTTCTAAATACAGGTACTCTAACTGTTGTCGCCGTAATAGCAATCGAATCGTCATGAAGAATTTTATGAGTTTCATTAACCATTTTCATTTCTTCTTTTGTATACGCATTGTCCATAAATTTATCGATGTGCGGAATCAGATTGAATGCAATCGTATAATGCTTTTCAGCAGATGCATACGGTAAAATTTTAGCTTGATATTCTTCGCCTTTAAAATATTCTTTTGTTTCCAATATCAATTCTTCGACTGCATCTTTACCTGCACCAGACACAGCTTGATATGTACTCACTATTATTCGTTTTATAGGTGATAATTTATGAATAGGATTTAAAGCCACCAACATAATAATCGTAGAGCAATTCGGATTTGCAATAATTCCCTTATGCATTTTAATGTCATCTGCATTTATTTCCGGAATAACTAACGGAACATCAGATTCCATACGAAATGCACTGGAATTATCAATAACAATTGCACCACGTTTTACCGCTTCAGGTGCCAATGTTTTACTTATAGATCCACCTGCAAAAAAAGCAATATCTATATTATCAAACGATTCCGGTTTAGCTTCTTCTACAGTAAGAACTTTTCCACAAACAAGCATTTTTGTTCCGGCAGATTTTTCCGAAGCCAATAATTTTATTTTATTAAATGGAAAATTTCTGTCTTTTATCAACTTAATGAACTCTTTCCCAACTGCTCCACTTGCACCTAAAACAGCAATATTCGGTTTTTTATCCATAATTTACCTCTTCATAAATATTTTTCCAAGCCATATGTAACTCCATGAACTGAAGCCACTTTCCTGCAAGCAATCATAACTCCCGGCATAAATGATGTTCGATTCATAGAATCATGTCTTATCGTTAATACTTCTCCAAATCCTCCGAAAATTACTTCTTGATGTGCTACAAATCCCGGAAGTCTTACGCTATGAATATGAATTCCTTTATATTTTCCTCCGCGAGCCCCTTCCAAACTTTCAGATGTTTTATCTTCAAGCATATCCAAAGTTCTTGCTTGTGCCATTTTTTCAGCTGTCAATTTTGCTGTACCTGATGGCGCATCCAATTTGTTATTGTGATGTAATTCAATAATTTCAGCATTTGGTAAATATTTTGAAATTTCAGCCGATGCTTTCATTAAAAGTACCGCACCCAATGAAAAATTCGGAGCAATAAGTGCATTAGCTCCTGTTTTTTCTGAAATTTCCGATAACGCTTTACGCTGCTCTTCAGTTAATCCTGTAGTACCTATAACTATATGAATTTTTGCATTTAATACTTTTTTTGCATTTTCAAATATTACTTTCGGTGTCGTAAAATCCACTACTACGTCAGGTTTTGACAAAAATCCTTCTTCCAAAGTGGCAACTATTTTAATACCGTTTGCAGCTATACCTGCAACTTCACCTGCATCTTTTCCTGCTTGCTTGGGATCAACAGCAGCAACTAATGATAAATCTTTTTCATTTACCAATGCACGCACTACTTCACTTCCCATGCGCCCACTTGCACCGTTAACTAAAATTCGAATCATACTAAACCCTTCTTTCACTGTTCTTTATTACTTTCTCAATTTCTTTAGCAGAATCCAATGCACTTTTACTTGAATCACTGCCGGAAATCATAAAAGCTATGTCTTGTAAATGCTCTTCATGACTCAATTTTTTCAAAACACTTAATGTTCGTCCATTCTCTACAAATTTTTCAATTCTGTAATGTGCATCTGCTATACTTGCAGTTTGCGGTAAGTGTGTGATGCATAAAACTTGAGTGTTTTTAGATAACATTTTCAATTTACTTGCAACTTCAACAGCAACTTTCCCGCTTATTCCTGTATCAATTTCATCAAAAATCATAGTATTTTTACCCCATAAGTTTGATGTAATTATTTCAATTGCAAGCGAAATTCTTGATAATTCTCCTCCGGATGCAATATCCTTCATCGGCTTCAACGGTTCACCTTCATTTGCTGAAAAATAAAACTCCATAGAGTCTACTCCGATAGCTGTAGGTTCTTGAGAGAGAATCATTCTAAGTTCCATAGAAGCAGCTTTAATTGACATATCTTTAAGAGAATTTACCAACAAATCGCAAAATTTCTTTCCTTCTTTTTCTCTTAATTTATATAAAATTTTTGACTTTTCAGATAAAACATCATTCTGTTTTTTTAATAATTCCAACAAACTTTCTTTATCAAAAAACATTTTTTGAATTTCATCTATTTCTTTAAGTGCTTTTTCATAATAATTAAGTACATCTTCCAGTGAAGGTCCGAATTTACGCATAAGATTTTTAAGTACTTCATCTCTTTGATTTAATTCATCCAATTCATTTTCGGAAAAATCAAGCAAGCTTAAATGATTTCCTATATTATTTATAATTTCTTCAATCGAAAATTTTATTGATTCCAGCTCTGACGCTGTTGAATCTAAATCTTTATCATACTTACTTATACGAGCTATTTCCTTTTCAGCAACTGACAGTTTATCTTGTATGCCGTTTTCTTCAGAAAGGATATTGGATACTGTTTGCAAACCGTCTTGTATACGTTCATAATTTTGCAAAACAGATAATTTTTGTGCAATTTTACTATCTTCTTCCAAACAAATTCTAGCATCTTCTATTTGTTGCGTTTCCCACAATAAAACATCCAGCTTACGCTGATATTCCTGTTCTTCTTTATTAAGTTTTTCAATTTTACTTTTTGTGGTTTTCCAATCCGAATAAATCTTGCTATATTCATTCCATGCAACTTTTATCTCTACACTGAAATTATCTATAATTCTTTTACAAAAATCAGAATTCAATAAATCGGTATTATCAAATTGCTCATGAAATCGAAAAAGTTTTTTACCTATTTCTTCAAGTTTTTTTACCGAACAAAAAAATCCATTAACAGTACAAGTACTTTTACCGGATTTGTTCATTTTTCTTGATATAATAATGTCTTCATTGTCATCATTCACTTCAAATTCCGAAAGAAGGGAAACAATTGACTTATTTATTGAAAAAATTCCTTCAACGCAAAAAAAATCTTCTCCACTCCGAATTAAATCTATGCTGCCACGCTTACCCGCTAAAAGTGAAAGTGCATCTACCAAAATAGATTTTCCTGAACCAGTTTCACCTGTAAATACAGTAACACCATCACCAAGTTCCATTTCAATATCTTTAATAATTGCAAAATTTGAAATATGAAGACTTCGAAGCATTTTTTACCTCTTAACTTTCCAATAATTGTTGAATTCTCTTCATAAAAACTTCAATATCTTCAGGACTTCTCAAAATAACTAAAATTGTATCGTCACCTGCTATAGTTCCCAATACTTCTTTTTCGTGTCCTTGATCAATTATATATGCGACAGAATTTGCAGAACCAGGTAATGTATGAATTACAACAAAATTCATCGTACTGTCAATTTTAGTAATTGCTTCTTGAAACAAAATAGATTTATGTGTTTTCGACATAACCGGCTGATTATCTGTAGATAATGCATAACGATATTTTCCATCTTTATAAGGAATTTTAACGAGCATCAAATCTTTAATATCTCTGGATACCGTTGCTTGTGTTACAGCGATACCCTCTTTTTGTAAAGCTTCTGCGAGTTCTTCCTGTGTTTCAATTACTTGAGATTGTATTATTTCTTTAATTTTCATACTTCTGTATCGCTTCATATGATTTACTCCTTCCATATCGCACACACTACTGTATCATATTAAATAACTATAACTAAATATATATAAAAATGGAAAAATATTCAATATAATTGAATGAATTTCATTATAATTTTTCATTAAACATTTCTAAAAAATTTTGATTTTTAAATCGTATAAAATTGATATTCTTCTTAATAATAGATATTTCCAATCTGTCTCCATATGATAACGATTCGGACATTTCTCCGTCAATAGATACTTCTATTGATTTTTGCCTTTCCGGTATTGTTATTGTCACTATATCATCAGGATTCAAAACTATAGGGAATTTTTTAGATACATGCGCACAAACCGGTACTACCAAAAACTGTTCCGAACAAGGAAACAATATAGGTCCTCCACAAGATAATGAATATCCGGTAGAACCGGTTGCAGTTGAAAAAACCATTCCGTCTGCAGGATATTGTTTCGCAAAAATTTGATTTACAAACAAATTCATTCTTACCATTGTTCCAATTCTTCCCCTACCTATTACTACATCGTTAAGTGCAGGATGAAGTATTTTTAAATTACCATCGGAATAAATTATTTTCGCTTCTAAAAATGCACGCTTCTCTTCTATATAATCACCATCTATTAATTGGTTGATTCTGTTTTTAAAGTCATTTACTGCTATAGAATTAAGAAATCCCAAATCACCTAAATGTATACCGGCAATTGAAACGGAATAATCCGCCATTTTTTTTGAGGCATTCAAAAAAGAACCGTCTCCACCTATTGAAAATATATACCTTGAATTTTTTCCTATCCATTCTGTGGACTTGAAATGATTTTCATCAATTTCAATATTATTTTTTTTAAATTCTTCAAAACAACTTTTCGGAATATAATATTGAATGTTTTTCAACTTCAAATATTCAATAAATTCATTCCAAAATTTATATAAATTTGATTTACTCATGTTAGGAAAAATTCCTACATTCATATGTTCACTTCCAATTCTTTATGCGCTGAAAGTACTACATTTTCAACAGATTTATTATTGATATCGCTACACTGATTTTTCCGCAACCAAGCTAAAAATTCAATATTTCCACTTCCACCTTTAATAGGCGAATATGTCAATCCCCATGTATATAAACCGGATTCTTCAAATTTTTCCAATACCTTCAATATAACATCACGATGAACTTGTGAATCTTTAACAATTCCACCTTTTTGAACTTTCTCTTTTCCCGCTTCAAATTGAGGCTTTATTAAAATAACAAGATTTCCGTCATCTTTTAAGATTAAATTTACAGCCGGTATAATCTTCAATACTGAAATAAATGATATATCTGTAGAAATAAAATCGACTTTCTCACCTATACGCTCAAGTGTAACTTCTTTTATATTTGTCTTTTCCATATTTACTACACGACAATCACTGCGTAATTTCCAATCTAATTGATTTGTTCCTACATCTACAGCAAAAACTTTTCTTGCTCCTTTTTGAAGTGCACAATCCGTAAATCCTCCCGTAGACGCACCTATATCCATCATTACTGAATTATTTAAATCTATATCAAATGATTCCAATGCTTTTTCAAGTTTATATCCACCTCGACCTACATAAGGCATGATTTTCCCTTTTATACGAAGCTCGGAGTCTATATATACTTTTGTTCCGGGTTTATCCACAGGCATATTGTCAACTAATATTATACCCGCCATAATGTGTCTTTTTGCATTTTCTCTGCTGTTAAAAAATCCCCGTTCTACTAAAAGAACATCAAGTCTTTCTTTTTTTACTTTATTTTTTACTTTTTTTTCAGACAAAATTTTCCTCTTTCTATGTTCTTCTGTTAAGTATATATAACACCAATTCCGTCAATATATAGCTGTCTACTTGCATAAGTTCCAATGCTTCAATTGCTTTATATGCCGTTTCTTCTGCAGACAATTTCGCTTTTTCAAGTCCTAATAAACTTACATATGTGTTTTTATGAGTGTTTTTTATTTCATTGTTATCTTCTTTATAATCAAGTATATCATCGGTAATTTGAAATAAAAGCCCCAAATGTTTTGCAAATTTTCTTAATTGATCCGCATCGGATATAGACATATGTGTTAACTGAATAGCCATATCTACGGGTGTTTTTATCATACGTCCGGTTTTAAATTTATCCAATAATTTCAATTCATCCAACTCTATTGATTTATTTTCAATTTGTATATCGTGTACTTGCCCGGCTACCATACCTTCCGCACCTGCAGCTATAGAAAGAATTTCAATTAATTTGCATCTGTCCTCTGCAGAAAATTTTGCTTGTGAAATTAATTGAAATGCAAATGTCAATAATGCATCTCCTGCTTGTAAAGCTACTCCTTCACCGTATTTTTTATGATTTGTAAGAATTCCTCTACGATAATCATCATTATCCATGCAAGGCAAGTCATCATGAATCAGAGAATATGTATGCACACATTCAACAGATGCAGCTATATCTAAATATTGTAAATAATCAACCTTAAACATTTCTAAAATAAACAAAAATAAACATCCGCGTATACGTTTACCATTAGATAATAAACTGTAATTCATGGAATCAAATAATATTTTATGCTCAGGTCTCTGTGTTTTTAACAAACCTGCCAAATGTTTATTGATCAGATTCCTTTTTTCTTTCAAAATGTTTTCTATCATCGTTTACACTTTCTTCCAAAATATTATCAATTTCTTCAGATATAAGTTTTATCTGACTTTCAGCATCATTTAATATTTCCAAGCATTTTTTAGCTGCAATTGTTCCGGATTTAAACTCCACCAACATTTCTTCTATTGATAAATTTTTGTTTTCTATATTATTAACTGAATTCTCCAGCTTTTTTATTTCATTTTCAAAAGAATTGGATTTTTGTGACATCGAATACCGCCTTAAAACTTATTTATATATGATTCTTGCAATTTAATTAAATTTTCAATACACTTTTTTTGCATTGCTATAATATTTTTTATATACCCTTGTTTCAAATTTCTGCAAAATATTATAATTTCATTCATTTTATCAAAAAGCACTGTTTTATTAATTGATTTTCTAAGTTTATACAGATTTATTATAAAATAGGATTTTTTATTTTCCATTTTAAACTTAAATACCTGTTTCAAACAATTTAATTGAAATTCAATTTTACTGTACAAAACTTTTTCTTCTTCAACAACAAGTTCAGCAGCTTGCGTAGGTGTAGATGCTCTATAGTCCGCAACCATATCCAATAATACATCGTCTACTTCATGACCTATCGCAGAAACAACAGGTATTTCAGAATTATAAACTGCATCTAAAAGTATCCGCTCATTAAAAGGCTTAAAATCTTCTTCTGAGCCTCCACCTCTCGCAATAATCAGTACATCGGGTTTTACATCACTTTTATTCGCCAATTTAATCATTTTTGACATTCCTAATGCGGCTTTTTCTCCTTGCACGGCAGAGTTATATATGTAGTAAGAAACATTTTTATTTCTTAAACGTCCGGTCTTTATAATATCATGAACAACCGCTCCGGATTTAGAAGTTATAATTCCTACAATAAAAACATATTCCGGCAAAGCTTTTTTTGAATAAACAGAAAAATAACCTTTTTCTTCAAGTTCTTTAAAAAGTTTTTCTTTTTCAATTTGAATTTGACTTTTCCCTGAAACGATTACTCTTTCAGCCAAAAGCAAAGGTTTACCGAAATATTTATCATATAATATGTTCCCTGAAATTATTACTTTTTCTCCGGATTTAAGTTTTCTCTTTACAAAACTTAAATGCATATGATTTATTTTACATGATATTTTATATGACTCATATATCAATGAAAAATAACAGTTTCCTGAAAAATGCTCACGCAAAGAACTTACAGTTCCTTCTACATTAATATTTTTATTAAGATAATTTTTCTTTATAGACTCTGAAATTATTTCCGAGCACTCATTTACAGTATAAACTTTCACTTTTATACCTCATATATGCCCCGAAAGCATTTCCAGTTGAATTATCGGTACTATATTTACTTTGCGCAAAATACATTGAAATTCCATATTTTTCAGCAAATTTCATCAAACGTTCTCTTAGATATATATTCGCCATAACACCGCCTATGGCAATAAAACCTCTTTCTTTGTCAAGATTTGCTCTTGTCAATCCTTTTATCAATGCATCTGCTATTGTTTTTAATACTCCTTGTGCAATATTTTCTTTAGTAAATTTTTTTGAAAGAATATCTTTTTGTACTTGCGTTTCAGGTCCCGCAAAACTAAACGCATTTTTTACATCGGCAATAGGAGGATTATATAAATGTTCTCCTTTAGCTGCTAAAAGTTCAAGTTCTTTACCACAAGGAAATTGCAACCCCAATGCAACACCTATACGATCTATATACTGCCCGGCAGTAATATCCAATGAATGCATTACATCAGAAATTATCATTTGATTATCTTCCCAATCCACACGAACAACATCGTTTGTTCCCCCGGATAAATGCATAACATAAAGCTTTCTACCCCAAAGATTCGGAAAATCACAAATTGCAGCCATAGTATGATTTTCCTGATGACTGAATTCATAAACAGGAACGTGTAATGTACTTCCTAAAACATTTGCACAACCTTTTCCTACTAAAAAGGCAGGCATAAATGAATCTGCCCGCCTCCTGGGAAATGCTGAAACACCTATTCCTTTTATGTCATTTATATAAGTGTTTAAATTTTTAAAAATTTCAGGAATATTACGTACATGTTGATATACCATCTCTGATTGAGATAATCCGCGTTTCCCCGGTTTTACAGAAAGAATTTTACGTTTTTCATAAACCTTTCCTGTTTCACCATCATATATTGCTGCAGATGTTGTATAACAACTGGTATCTATACCTAAAAATTTAGCCATTTATATCACCTGATACCGATTCTAAAATACCATTTATAAACTTAAAAGAATTTTTTCCGCCATATATTTTAGCTATTTCAATTGCTTCGTTAAAAATCACATTTTTTTCTTGCTTTTCATCTTTCAAAAAAAGCATTTCAGCTATAGCAATCCTCAATATATTTTTATCTACTACATTCAACTGATTAATTGACCATTTTTTTATATGTTTTTTTATCAATAAATCAATTTCTTCATTATTTTCTCTAACAGAATTTATTAAATTTTCAGCAAATTGCTTACCTGAGTCCGATAATTTTTTATAAATTTCAGAATTAATTTTTTCCGTCTGAGGATTTAATTCATTAGCATATAGTACTTCTAATGCATATTCTCTGGAATATCTGCGTTTCATATATTTCACCTATTTGATAATTTCTGTAATCGTTACATTTATGTTCTCAATATTATCGGTATATCCATTCAAAATTTCTTTAACTTTTCTTTGAATTTCATTTCCCAATTCCAAAATCATAAATCCCGATTTTATCGATATTGAAATATTAACATCTATAAATCCTTTTTTGTAGTTAATCAATATACCTTTACACATTCTTTTACCGATAACTTTGGAGATTTCTTGAACTATATTTTGAAATCCTCCTCCGGTAAATTCCACTACTCCCGGAATTGTTAATATTTCTTTTTCTAATTTGCTATAAATTTCTTCAATATTACTTTCTTTTAAAATCTTATCATTATCCATTTTCACTTTTATCGGCTAAAAAATAATATCTTCGACGTTTACATGAACAGCTTCTACAGAAATACCTGTAATTTTTAAAATTTGTTCTTTAACTGATTCTTGCAAATGCAATGCAACTTCGGGAATACGTTTTCCATGTTTGACAGAAATATATAAGCCTATTACAACTTCATTATTTCTAATAGATACACGTACACCGTCAGCATCTTCAAAATTTATTACGGAAGGAATTCTATGAACAAAAGAACTGTCCATTTTATTTACTCCATCTGTTGATAAAGCAACATCGCGAGCAATATCGGCAATAAGTTCATCAGAAATCCGAATTGAACCGAGTTTATTTTTAAATTCGACAAACTCCATTATTTTCTCACTTTACACGTTCAATGTATGTTCCGGTTCTTGTGTCAATACGTAATAATTCGCCTTCATTGATAAAGAGAGGTACCTTTACATTAACACCGGTTTCCATTTTTGCATTTTTAACTGCGCCTGTTGCAGTATCTCCCCTAATTCCGGGTTCAGTTTCTACAACTTTCAATTCTACTGAATTCGGAAGTTCAACGCCGATAACTTCTCCGTTAAACAAAAGAACTGTAATTTCCATTTCTTCTTTTATATAGTTAAGTGCATCACCTAATTGTTCATCTGTAAGCATCATTTGATCGTACGTTTCAATATCCATAAAATAATATGAACCGTCTGCTGCATATAAGTACTGCATCGGCTTTCTGTCTACTTGTGCAGAAGGCATTTTTTCACCTGCATTAAATGTACGTTCAACAACAGAACCTGTTTTCAAATTTTTCAATTTTGTACGAACAAATGCCGAACCCTTTCCCGGTTTCACATGTTGAAATTCTACAACTTGCCATACCATACCATCAATTTCAATAGTTACACCATTACGAAAATCATTACTGGAAATCATCATATCCTCCTGTTACAATGTCAAAAATTTTTTAGAATATTTTGTTAAAACAGATATTCCATCTTCAGTTAATACGGTAGTGTCTTCTATTCTGACTCCACCCAAACCTGATATATATATTCCCGGCTCAACGGTAACAACCGTATTTTTTTGTAATACCGAAGAATCTCTTGGAGATAATACGGGAGGCTCATGTACCTCTAAGCCTACACCGTGACCGAGTGCATGTGTAAAATATTCTTCCATACCTTCTTTTCTTAAAATTTCACGTGCAATTTCATCTACATAAGATGCCTTTAATCCCGGTTTCAATATATTTTCTACTTGTTCAACACAATTAAAAATAACGTTATATATCTTTTTCAATTTTTCCGGAACATTTCCTATTGCAACGGTACGTGTTATATCCGAATGATAACCCTTATAAATCGCTCCGAAATCAAATGTAATAATTTCACCTTCATTAATAACTTTTTCAGTTGCAATTCCATGTGGCATAGCAGATCTTATCCCTGATGCAACTATAGTGTCAAAAGATTTTCCTTCCGAACCTTCTTCCAACATTGCACATTCCAATATAGATCTTAATTGTGCTTCAGTTTTTCCGGCTTTTATAAATGGAATTGTTTTTTCAAAACCGACATCGGAAATTCTGCAGGCTTCACGCACACATGCAATTTCCTCTTCGGTTTTAATAATTCTCAATACCTCCGGAGAACAAAAACTGAAAATTACATTTCCCATCAATTCTTTAAACATCATATAAAAACGATAAGTAAAATTACGCTCAACACCGATTTTACTTATATGCTCGGATTTTACAATATTTGCAATAACTTTACCGATTTGTCCTTTATGGTTAATAATTTCAAAATTTGTTGTTTCCGCTTCAGCTTGTTCGGTATAACGACTATCTGTTATCAAATATTTATTTTCTTTTGTTAAAAAAAGATAACTGTCTGAGCCGGTAAATTCACTCAAATATCTACAATTCTCATCTTTTTGAATAAATATGGCATCAACATTATTATCATTTAAAAAATCTTTTATCTTTTCTGATTTCAACATAAAAATTACCGCTTTTCCATTACTTTTAAATCCAACAGTAAGCCATTTACATAACTTTTGCTCATCTGATAAACGCTGATTTTTATAAAATTATAATATCCTCACGATGGACCGATTATAAATATTACGCTTATAAAATAAGCTTTTTCTGCCAATTTTTACATTTCAATATTACGATATTTACATGTTTAAGTCAATTTTATAATTTTCAAATACTTCAGCAATTTAAAATTGAGTGCTTCACTTTTTATATATAAATTACTCTTTTATTATTTCCCAGAAGCAATAAGTATAATAATAAAGTCTAAACTTGACATATATATTTTTCTAGCTTCTCTAATTTTATTTTCTGATTGTATTTTCTGTTTGTATTCTTTCAGATATTTGTTTCGTATTAATCTACTTTCGTTAATAAGTTCTTTTTTGTCATTTATAAGCTATCCTTTATTTTATGTTTTATGTATTACACAAATGTATCAATTTTTATATACTCCACTTGTGATTTTAAGGTTTCATTTTTACTTCTATATATAATACAATCCGTTCCCGATTATGTTCTCAGCATATTTCATGTTTATTATATTTCGCTTTTTATCATTCAACGGTATACAAAACTTTTATCACTTCAAATCCTTCTCTTATAGTCTCTTCAACATCTACACCTAATTAAATATAAAATTCTGATGAACAATACATTCAACTACATAGAATTACTTATATCCGTTTTTTTAAAATAACATCTTTTGACTTTGTCAGTTTGCAATATTTAAAATTCAAATAAAACATTCCTACCATTATTGCTACGAAAATCTAAAACTTAAACCATCACAATTACATATACACAAATACAATCAAAAATACGAGCCTTTTACTTTATATTCGCCACATTATTTCTTTATAATTTTCCTATGTTTAAAAATTTATAAATCCTTTTCTCTAATTATGTATAACAATAAAATAGAAAACCTATCCATAAATCATATGATATAACTGAAAATCGATTGTATGTATTGCCATACAATCGATTTTTTATCTGTTATTTACAATTTCAGGGTACATGTCATGATTAATCAATCTGTTTTCCGCTACACTTTCCCACTTTGTACCTTTTTTGCCATAATTACAATACGGATCTATGGATAATCCGCCGCGTGGTAAAAATTTTCCCCATACTTCAATATATCTTGGTTTCAAAAGTTTTATCAAATCTTCCATTATCATGTTTACGCAATCTTCGTGAAAAGCTCCATGATTTCGATAACTGAAAAGATAAAGTTTCAATGATTTACTTTCTACTATAAATTTATCCGGTACATATGAAATATAGATTGTAGCAAAATCAGGTTGACCTGTTTTCGGACAAAGACTTGTAAATTCCGGACAATTGAATTTAACAAAATAATCTCTATCTTCATGAGAATTCGGTACCGCTTCCAAAACTTCCGGTGTTGTTTCAAATACATATTTTGTATTCTTATTTCCCAAATGTGATAAGTCTTCAATTTTAGTTTTTCTATTATCCATTTATCCTCCTAAAATACTTATGTTTATTTTAATTCATAATCATTTTAAAAATTATGAATTAAATTGTCAATAAACACTGTCCATAAACAACTCCACCGGTTACAAACATAATTATAAACAAAAATATACAATCTTTTTTCTTGAGCGATACATGTGTGGCTTTTACTTTTTTAGTTGTACCGAAACTTCTTAATTCCAGTGCCAATGCCATTGTTTCACTCTTGTCCAACGCTCTCAAAACAAGCGGTTTTACTACAGACATATATCTCTTCAATTTTTTGAATATATTGCCTTCTATAGCAAGTCCTCTGCAAGCTTGAGCTTCAGTTACTGCAGTATTTTCTTCCAAAAAGTCAGGAATAAATCTAAGCCCTGCAGTAAACATAAATGCGTATTCTGTCGGAATTTTAAGTTGAGATACCATTGTGGCTGTAAGATCTTGAAGGCGTACTGTTGTTAAAAGGTATATGAATATCAAAGTCATTGCCATCATACGTATTGCAGCTTCCAATCCCTGAGCGTTTGTTCCTCCTCCAAGTATTTCTACAATACCTAAAAATGCAGCAAACAAACAAAGCATGAAAATACTTTTTATATTTGAAAATAACTCATTTGATACCAATAAAATTAATAACTCAACTCCGCAAAGTGTCAATAGTGCGTGCGGTGTTTTTAAAAATATTGCAAGTACCGCAACTATCAGCGTCAATATTATTTTAGTTAAAGGAACAAAATGTATCATTTATATTACCCCTTTTACTCGTTCAAACTCTTTCATAAAAACATTCATATTTTTGCAATACGGTTGTCCTTTCAGTTCTCTTCCAAGTAATACTGAATCAGGATATGCCAATTTCAACTCTTTTAAATGATACTTCCCGCTGAAAAGTTCATCAGGGTTTCCATCAAATGCAATTTTATTATTTGAAATAGCAATTACACGATCACTATATTGCGCCACTATATCCATATCATGCGTTACAAGTATTACACCTATTCCCTCGCTTACCAAATCTTTCATCAATTTTACCAAACGCAATTTCTCTACATTATCCTGACCGCTTGTAGGTTCATCCAATATAATATACTTTGTTTTCATCGCCAATGCAGATGCTATAGCTACCCTTTGCTGATTTCCACGATTCAAAGTTCGAGGATATTTGTTTCTTAAATCACTTATTTTGCAAATTTCTAAGGCTTCTTCAACTATTTCTTTCAACTTTTGTCCTTTTATACCTTTTTGAATCGGGCCGAAAGCCACTTCTTCTTCAACTGTAGGCATAAACATTTGTCTGTCCGGCTGCTGAAATACATATCCTATAAAACTGCTTCTTCCGGATGCTTTCATTTTAGTTATATCTTCATCATCATGAATTATTTTACCTTCAACCGGCATTTCCAATCCGGTTAAAAGTCTTGTTATAGTGGTTTTTCCACTTCCGTTTCTTCCTACTATGCAAACAAATTCGCCTTCTTTAAAGGAAATATTTATTCCTTCGAGTATCATAGGTGATTTTTTATTATATCTAAAAAATATTTTTGACATTTCCAACATATTTTATCTCCTTTCACCCGCCAACTCATTTACACAGAGCACCGCATTTTCTATTTTTGTAAAAGGTTTATTTATATTGAATCCTTTTTGCTCCAATTCCAATTGAACCAAGCTCAGCGGTGGAATGGCTTCTTCATATATACCGTTATTATACATATACTCTATAACTTCTTTTGGAGTTCCGTCTTTTGCAATTTCACCTTTTTCCATCAATACAAATCTTGATGCATAGGGCATAACCGATGACAAATCATGTTCGGCTATTATCACTGTAATATTTCTTGTACGGTTAAGTCTTCCTACCATTTCATAAAATGCACTTACACCTTCAGGATCCATTGCAGATGCCGGAGAATCCATAATAAGCACTTCCGGATTTGTAACAAGTACGGTAGCCAATATCAATCTTTGTTTCTGTCCGCCGGAAAGTGTATTTACAGCGGATTTTTCCATTCCTGAAAGTCCGACTTCTTTCAATGTTTCTTTTATTCTGTTTCTGATTTCTTCATAATCATATCCTCTGTTTTCAAGAGTAAATGCCATTTCTTCTTCTACTGTCATTGTCACGAATTGCGACTGATAATCTTCCAATATTACACCTATATTTTCAGAAAGTTCGGATACACTTGACTGAGTAATCGCTTTTCCAAGAGTAAAGCACATTCCTTTTAAAGTACCTCCGAAATAATTTGGAGCTGCACCTATCATTGTCATAAGTAATGTACTTTTACCCGATCCGCTTTCACCTGTAATTACTATAAATTCACCTTTTTGTATTGAAAGATTTATATCTTTTATCGCGTAATGTTCATCGGAAAGATATGAATAATATGTATGTTCCAAACTTATAATTCCTTCATTACTCTGTTTAAAAACAAGTCCTTCATGATTTTTCTCAACAATTTCTTTTGATGATTTGGAAATTCTCATATCAAAGAAATTTTTTGCAGGTATATATATAAATGGAGTAATGATTGCATTGGCAACACCTACTGAAACTACCATCGGAAGCATCGCATACAATAATACATTTACAGGGATTCCCATAACTGAAACTAAAATCGATACAAAGACGCCTCCACTAACTACTGTTGCAAAAAATCCTGCCAATGCCGGTTTCAAATCAAATTTCTTTATTTTAAGTTCAGGTAATACATGAACTATAAATGCCGCAACATATCCGCCTGCAAGTTCAGCCGGAAAATCTCCATAAGGAAATGCAGACTTACTTGTAAATACTTCCAATAATGCCGCTACCAAGCAAATTCCTGCACATTTTCTATAAGAAGGCTTCAATAATAAAATTGCAGCTACATACGTTGCAATCATCCAGCCCGGCGTAATCCCCGCTATTGACGGTGACACTAAGTGAAGTATCGTTCCTATAGCAAGTAACAACGTCGATACTGTCAACCAACGATACTTACCTCCTCTTGCTTTTATAAAAATCGGTAAATTGTCTTTGGTTATATTCATATAAATCCCTCCTATTCAAAATTCGCATAAAAAAACCTTTCGTGCCTTGCACATTTGCAAGGGACGAAAGGATAAATTCCGCGGTACCACCCTAATTGGACTAAGCCCACCTCAACGCACGGCATTTTGCGATGCGAGCTTCATTATATCGGTTGAAGTTCCGTCAGTGCCTACTCTTAACGATTCGGACTGCACCTCACAGGCCCATTCATGTATGAACATCATGTCGTATTCTCACCGGCGCCGACTCTCTTTATTGATTAATTCATTCACTACTCTCCCTGATCACAGGTAGTATTTAATTAACTCGAATTATAGCATCAAGCTTTTTTGTTGTCAACACTTTCATTATTTTTTTGATAAATTTCAAGTTTAGGAAAAGGAAGTTCTATTCCGGCCTTATCTAAAGCTTCCAATGCATTTATATATAATTCACTTTGAGCTTCAAAATAAGCTTTTCTGTCAACTCTGACCCTTACATAAATTCTTACACCGTATTCAGCAAGCCCTTTTACATACACTTCTACAATTTTTTTATCTACAACATATTTATCTTTTTGAAAAGTTTTCCTTAACAACTCAATACACTTTACAAGATTAGTATCATATCCTACATCAAAATTAAACTCAATATTTCTCGTATCGAAAAATGAATAGTTTTTGATTATACTGTTATTTATTTGTAAATTAGGAATAATTATCATTTGTCTTGCTGTTGTTTCTATTTGCGTATACATAACTCTTATGTTTCTGACATTTCCCTCATAACCGGATACTGATATATAATCACCTACTTGAAACGGTTTGAATATTAAAATAAAAACACCCGATGCAACATTACCGATATTATCTTTAAGACCCATACCTACACCGATACCGAGTCCTCCTAAAACGGCTGCGAGAGATGTAGTGGAGACGCCTGCTACGCTAAGCGAAATCATTGCAACTACTATAATTGCTAAAAAATAAATAATTTCAGTCAAAAAATTTATTGCTGAAGGTTCTATAGTACTTTTCTTCAATATTTTTAATGCAAATTTACGTATCTGTATGCAAATAAAAAATCCAATCAAAAAAACTATAACGGCTAAAATTATATTAATACCGTTTATTAATGCCCATTTTTTTACTGAAATAAGCAAATTTTCTGTCCAATCTACACGCTCAGTTACAACTTTCTGCACTACATTATTCTCAGGCATATTTTAACCCTTCTTATGTAAAAACTTCTTCTCAACTACACTTACAAGAGTATCGACCACCACTGTTGTGGTCACCGAACCTACGCCACCAGGTACAGGTGTTATTGCTCTTGCTGTTTTTTCTACTTTTTCGTAGTCTACATCCCCTACAGTTTTCCCATTCAACTTATTTATTCCCACATCAATTACAATCGCATCTTTTTTTACCATATCTTCTTTTACGTAATGCGGCTTTCCTATTGCAGAAATTAAAATATCCGCATTTAACGTCTTATCTTTTAAATTTATTGTTTTTGAATGACAAACGGTAACTGTGGCATTTTTATTTAAAAGCATTAACGCCAATGTTTTACCTACTACTGCACTTCTACCTAAAACAACCACATCTTTACCTTCTATGTCAATTTTATATGACTCCAATATTGTCATTACAGCTTTTGGTGTACATGGACACAAACAATCTTTATTTTTAACTATACTTCCTATATTTACCGTTGTAAGTCCGTCAATATCTTTTTCAGGTAATATAGTATCAATAATTTTCTCTTCAGAAATATGCTTAGGCAGCGGCATCATAATTAATATACCGTCTACATTTTTATCTTCATTAAGTTTTTTTATTTCTAAAACAAGTTCATTTTCTAAAATACTTTCACTATATTCATGTACTCTTACATCTAAACCATATTTTTTTACTGTTTTAGTTAAAAATGAAGAATACATTTGCGAAGCCGGATTATTTCCCACTAAAACAATTGATAAACAAGGAAATTTTTTATTTTTTTTCAATACATCTATACGTTTGAATAAATTTTCTTTCAATTCATTTGCAACTTTTTTACCGTCAAGTATCATATTTACCTCTTAAAATAAACCTGAGATATTACCGTCTTCATCTACATCAATATTTTCTGCAGCGGGTTTTGAAGGAAGTCCGGGCATTGTCATCACATTTCCGGTTAAAACAACAATAAAGCCTGCACCTGCCGATATATTTACATTTCTTACATGTATATTGAATCCTTCAGGGGCTCCTAATTTCTTCGGATCATCTGAGAATGAAACCGGTGTTTTGGCTATACAAACAGGCAATTTGTCAAGTTCCATTTTTTCTATCAATTCCAATGAATCAAGTGCTTCATCGCTATACTCGACATCTTTTGCTCCGTAAATTTTATTTGAAATAATTTTTATTTTTTCTTTTATGGTTAAATTTTCATCATAAAGAAACTCAAAATCAGATTTCTTCTCAGTCAATTCCAAAACTTTTTTCGCTAATGAAATTCCTCCTCTACCGCCATCTGAAAATACGGTAGATATTTCTATCGGTATATTTAGTGAATTACAAGCATTTTTAACAAATTCAATTTCTTCTTCGGTATCCGATGGGAACAGATTTAAAGCTACAACTAAAGGGACTTTATATAATTTAAGGTTATTTATATGTTTAAAGAGATTTGAAAGACCTGTTTTTAATGCACCGACATCCGAATCATTTAATTCATTTACAGATTTACCTCCATGCATTTTTAATGCTCGTATAGTCGCTACAACCACAACCGCATTTGGAATAATATTCCCCAGTCTGCACTTTATATCGAAAAATTTTTCTGCACCTAAATCTGCACCGAATCCTGCTTCGGTAATGACATAATCGGATAAATTCAATGCAGTTTTTGTTGCAATCAATGAACTGCATCCATGTGCAATATTTGCAAAAGGCCCTCCATGAACAAAAGTCGGTACATGTTCCAATGTTTGTACCAAATTAGGTTTTAAAGCATCTTTCATTATCGCAGCCATTGCACCTTGAGCATGCAAATCACCTGCCGTAACAGGTTTATTTTTAGTCGTATAGGCAACAATAACTTTAGAAAAACGTTCTTTCATGTCATTTATATCTTCAGCCAAACAAAGTATAGCCATTAATTCGGAAGCGACCGTTATATCGAAGCCTGACGCATGAGGTATACCGTTTTTCTTGCCGCCTAATCCTACGGTGATATTTCTAAGAGCTCGGTCATTCATATCCATAACTCTCTTCCATACAATTTTTTCCGGATTTATGTCCAATTCATTACCTTGATGAATATGATTATCTACCATTGCAGCCAAAAGATTATGTGCTGCCGTAATTGCATGTATGTCACCCGTAAAATGTAAATTTATATCTTCCATAGGAATTACTTGAGAATATCCGCCGCCTGCTGCTCCCCCTTTTATACCCATACAAGGTCCCATAGAAGGCTCTCTTATACAAATTAGAGCTTTTTTACCTAAACTAACCAAAGCCTGTCCTAATCCTATAGTTGTTGTTGTTTTACCTTCTCCGGCTTTGGTCGGTGACATTGCCGTTACAAGTATCAACTTACCGTTTTTACGGTTTTTAATTTTGTTTATAAACTTTAAAGAAATTTTTGCTTTATATTTACCGTACCGCTCTATAAACTCATTTGAAATTCCCAACGTTTCAGCAATTTCTTCAATGGGTTTAATCTTTGCTTTCCTTGCAATTTCAATATCACTTAACATAAAGTTCTCCTTAGATTTATATTTTTATAGATATAAGTATTTTAACATATATTTTCAGTATATTTAATTAAATTCACTTTATAATATTTTGAGTTTTATAAAAAAATACCGAACAAATGATGTATATACTGTTTTACAGGTAACCTGTAAGAGATGGTTATCAAAAAATACATATTTTTATTTAACATATAACGTTTTATTTATTTTTAATTCATGTAATACCGTTTTTATTCATATCGTTTTGTATGCGTTCGTTTTTTATTTTCTTCTTATACAAATTAAAAAGGACGTACCTTTTAATTGCCTGATACGTCCTTTTGAGATGTTAAATTATTTTTGTTTAAATCCACGTGATTCCGTTTTCATCTACTCTTTTTATTATAGGTTTTTCTTTTATTCCTTTTTCTTTCATTTCCCTCTTTCTTTCTTCTTCCATGTGTTCGGGTATGCTTGTGTAATTATTTCTATCCACTATTACATAACTATCTTTAATAGGTATACCCATCCTTATTCCATCTTTTTTAAGTTGTAGGTACCCGATATCGTCCATGGTACTTGGTGTGCTATCTCCGCTCGGGTGGTTATGTGCTAAGAAAATTGCATAGGCATTTACCATTATTGCTCTTTGAAAAATGTCTCTCGCATGCATGGTTCCCTGATTGAGTGTGCCACGTGATAATTCAAATACTCCAATAGGTTTCATGTGACAATCTACAGCTATCATTACAGCTATTTCCTGTGTTGCTTGTGATAGGTTGAATATGTCTTCCATAAGGTCTACTACTTGTTGCGGTTGGTTTAACGGTTTATCCGGTATGTTGTAATTTTCTTCTTTTTTTAAATATACTTTATACTTGGTTAGTGTTTTCAATTTATAATTCTCCTTTTGTTTTATTTTAATTTTAACTTATAAGGAGCTTTGAATGCAATTTTATTATTTTTATAAGCATTTCTAATTTTATATACATCTATACTTAAATTTTAGATGTATATAATAGATTCTTTTGCTAAATTCTTTTTTGATATTCAAATGTTTTTATTATAAACGACAATAATATAAAATTGCTCGAATATTCGGAATAAAAAAATTTAAATATTACAATTGAAATAATGTTAACTACCTTATTTCATAAAAAAAAGCAACCGTCATTATGGTTGCTTAAAATAATTAATATTCTATTTAATTGATTTCCCTTACATATGGCAAAAAATCGTTTTATATCATTCAGAGAAAACAACTCTGACATCACTTCCTCTTTTTACAGTTGCACCTATACCCGGTGATTGCGAAATTGCAAATCCTGTACCTTCCGGTTTAAATCTCAAATCCGCATTTTCCAACCATTCTCCTACATCACGAATTGAAAAACCTGTAAAATCAGGCAATACGATATCCGTTTCATTATCCGATGGAAGTTTTGGTAGTTTTAAATCGTTATGCTCAATAGTAGCTTTATTTTGCTTATTAATTTCATCCGTACTTTGTATTCCGAAATATCTCATAATCTGTCCCATTACCTCTTTAAATACAGGAGCCGCTACCAATCCCCCGTAATAACTTCCTTTCGGATTATCAAGTACTATAAGACAAATAGCTCGTGGATCTTCAGTTGGACCGAAGCCGCAAAATGAAGCAATGTGTTCATTACCGAGATATCCCCCGTTTACAGTATCCAACTTTTGTGCGGTTCCTGTTTTTCCGCACATATGGTATCCCGGAATTTTTGCATTTATTCCTCCACCTTCGGAAACTTCTTTTTCCATCATATCTTTTACTTGATCGGCTACATTTTTACTGATAGGTTGACCGACAATTTCAGTATTTGTTTTACTGTAATCACTTCCGTCAGGATTTTTTATAGATGAAATCAAATGAGGTTTTACCATTTTACCGCCATTTGCTATAGCGCTATAAGCTTGAACCATTTGCAAAGGTGTAACCGCTATACTTTGACCTATTGCCATTGTTGCAACATCCAAAGGTCTCATTTCTTTAGGATCGAACAAAATTCCTGAACCTTCTCCGGGAAGTTCAATTCCTGTAGGTTTTCCAAACCCGAATTTTTTTGCATAATCAGTCAAAATATCTCCACCGGTAAGTAATCCTATGTGTGCAAATCCTGTATTAAGCGAAAATTTGAGTATATCTACCAATTTTACATCCCCATAAGATTCTTCATTCCAATTTTTTATAGCATGTCCTGAAGCCCAAATTGCACCCGGATCGTGCCATACAGTATCTGCGCTGTATGTACCTGCATCAAGTGCTGCAGATGCAACAATGGACTTAAATGTAGAACCCGGTTCATAAATATCTACAACCGCTTTGTTTTTAAATTGAGCTTCCGTAGCTTTTGAAAATTCATTTGCATTATATGTAGGACGATTTCCTAAAGCTAAAATCTCACCTGTTTTCGGATCCATTACTATAATTATTCCACCGTCGGCTTTAGTTGTAGACATAGCCCTATCTAAAGCTCTTTCAGCATAAAATTGAATATTTTGATCTATTGTAAGATAAACTGACTTTTCTTCTTTCGCTTTATAAGGTGCCATCGACGAATCCAATATCGGATTTCCTCTTGCATCTGTCAAAAGAATTTGCTTATTTATATCTCCTCTTATTAAAGAGTCTAATGACATCTCAAGACCATCTAAACCCTTATCATCCACACCCACAAATCCAAGTACGTTTGATAAAAGAACTCCGTTGGGATAATATCTCTTACTTTCATTTACAAAAGCAAATCCTTTCCATTTTTTTTCTTTTATCAAAGCTTCTACTTTATCGGAATCTTGAGGATCCATAATACGTTTTAGCCAAACAAAACGAGTTTTACCGGATAAGTCTTTTTTTAAAACATCTTCCTTTATATTTAAAATAGGAGCCAACTCTTTTGCGGCATCCTCCGCAGATACATTTATCATTCCCGGATCCGCATACAATGATTTAACCATTACGGAAAATGCCAACTGTTTACCGTTTCTATCATAAATAGTGCCTCTTGGCGAATACAATGTTTGTATACCTTCCGTTTGGTTTATTGCCATTTCCGCAAATTTTGCACCTTGTATTCCCTGAACCCACAACAATCTTAATCCCAATAGACAGCCTATTCCAATCAAAACTAAAGATATAGAACGACTTCTTTGTCTCATTATATTTCTCGGATTACGTATTTTCATTTCTCTGTCGCCTCCTATATCTTAAAGCAGCTTTATACAATGCAAGATTACTATTATTTAAAGTACCGTTTTGCACACGTTCAAATAAATTTTTAATACCTTCTCCTACAAATGGTTCTAATGCTTTTATTATATCTTTATTTATTTTCAACTCTTTTTTTGAAACCGGAATTTTAAAAATAATATTTTTTATTTCATTATAAAACAGTACATGACCTTCAGTATTTTTTATATCTTTTCCACAACCTATAATATCCGCTTTGCAAACATCGAGAAGTTGTAAAAAAGCTTCATTTAAATCTTTTTGATTTTCAAATTGTCCAGACTTAGCTAATCTTCTTACCCATCTTATCCTATTTGCATTCGAATTATTTGCAAAAAAATGAAATTTCATATGATTCCTTACCAACCATGAAATTCTTTTTATAAAAAAATCTGCCATTTTCCATCTGGTGAATAAAGCTTCCACCATTTCAGATCCCTTTACATCATGATTGTAATCAGTAATCTTATTTCCGTCCACTGCACGAATTCCGGGCATACCTTTACCAATATCATGTAAAAAAGCGGCCCACCTATTTATAAGTAGCGGTTTAGATGAATCCAATGCCACCAATGAATGTTTCCACGCATCAAAACGATGAAATTCTTTCATTTGAGGCAAATCGACCAAGTGAGATAATTCAGGAAGTATGTCTATTTCTTTTGATTTTCCATTTTCTTTAACACTGCATCGTGTTTCATTTAATTTTGTTCTTACCATTAAATCAAAACCTTTACTTGCATAGTCGGTAAGTACAAGTTTGTTGATTTCTCTTTTAACTCTTTCTAAAGATAATCCTGAAACTCTATAAAAAGCATATGGCATTGCACTTATTAAATCATTATCAGGTTCAAAATTTAATTGCCCTAAAAATCTGCATGCACGAAACAATCTCAACGCATCTTCACAAAAACTTTTTTCGGAATCTCCTACAGTTTTCAATATTTTCCTTTGTAAGTCAGACTGTCCACCGAAATAATCATATATATTACCGTTACGATCTGATGCCATAGCATTAATTGTGAAATCTCGTCTTGATAAATCTTCTTTTAAATTTTCAGTAAAAAAAACTTTGTCCGGTAAATGACTGTTCTGTCTATATATATCTCGCCTAAACGTAGTTATTTCATATATTTTTTCGTTTATAATTGCAGAAACAGTACCATATTTCATTCCGGCGTTATCAAAAGTTTTTACATTGAAATTATGTAATATTTCAGCAATTTTGTCAGGCATTGCAGATGTTGTAATATCCCAATCCGAAGGTTTTTTATTTAATAATAAATCTCTTACGCAACCTCCGACAAAATACGCTTCATATCCGCTTTTTTCAATTATTTCAAGTAAAAATACCGCGTTTGAATCATACTTTTCTTTTAAATTCAAGTTGTATATGTTTTTATTTGTGATATTCATTTTATCTCTATATCAATCATTTTTAATTTGTATATCTATATAATTTTAAACAATATTCATTCACAATTCAATATTGTTTGAAAAATATCAGATTAAACTAAAACCGACGTATTATTTATATCAATACGTCGGTTTGTAAAATATTTATATTTTGTCAATACAATTCATATCAGTCCTGATACTTTTCAGGTAATTGATCAACTCTTGCAACTCCTGTTTTTATAGCTGCTTTTGCTACTGCCTTTGCTACTGCATATGGAACACGCTTATCAAATACATCTACTACTACATTATCTCTTGTCAGTTCGCTGTCATCCATTAAATTAGCCAATGCATATGCAGCTGCCAACTTCATTTCTTCATTTATTTTTTTTGCACGAACATCTAAAGCTCCTCTAAACAGTCCGGGGAATACCGATGAGTTATTTACCTGATTATGCATGTCGCTTCTTCCTGTTCCGAAAATAAACACTCCGGCTTTTTTTGCATCTTCTTCCATCATTTCCGGATTCGGATTTGCCATAGCAAATACTATGTTCTTTTCATTCATGCTTTGCACTATTTCTTCAGTAAATACTCCGGGCGCCGAACATCCGAGCAATACATCCGCACCGCAAACGGCATCCTTTAAAGTCCCTTTATTCTTATGCGGATTTACACGATTTGCAAGTTCGGTTTGTACTCTGTCAAGTTTGCCGTTATCGTACAAAATACCTTTACTGTTCAAAACAATCATATTTTCATTTTTTACACCTGCACCGAGCAGCAACTTTGCAATTGCTGTACCTGCTGCACCTGCACCGTTCATAACTACCTTTACATCTTCAATTTTTTTATTTGCCAATCTCAATGCACCGAGAACAGCTGCCAATGCCGCAATTGCAGTTCCATGTTGATCATCATGGAAAATCGGAATATTCATTGTTTCTTTCAATTCATCTTCTATGTCGTAACATTTCGGTGAAGATATATCTTCCAAATTAATTCCCGCAAATGATTTTTCAAGTAATTGGACCGTATGAATAAATTCATCTTTATCTTTTGTATCAATCACAATCGGAATAGCGTCTATATTACCGAAACGTTTATATAATGCACTTTTACCTTCCATAACCGGTATTGCAGCTGCAGCACCTATATCTCCCAATCCTAAAACTCGAGTTCCGTCTGAAATTACAGCGACTGCGTTACCTCTCCAAGTAAGTTCCAAAGATTTATCTTCATCTTCTTTAATTGCAAGACATGGAGCAGCTACACCCGGTGTATATACTATTGCAAGATCATGACGATCTTTTACATCGGTAGTCAATGACGTAGATATAATTTGATGATTTTCTTTTCTGAACTTCATTGCTTCTTCTTTTAAATCCATAATACTCTCCTTTTTAATCTTTAACTGCAGGAAGATTTCTTCCATTAAATATTTCATACATTTCTTGTTTTAAAAGTCTACGTATTTTCTTTATTTCCTTTTGATTTAAATCCTGTACTTTTAAGTCGAAAAGATAATTTTCCAAATCAAAACTCTTAAGTAACATTTTGGTATGAAATATATTATCTTGATAAACATTTACATCTATCATATTATATTTATTTCTTAATTCTACATCCATATAATTTTGTATAGAATTAATACTGTGATCTATAAAAATCTTCTTTCCGTTTACATCTCTTGTAAACCCTCTTACACGATAATCTGCATTTACTATATCCGCTTCAAATGATTTCAATAAAAAATTCAATGCTTTCAACGGTGAAATTTTACCACAAGTAGATACGTCTATATCTGCACGAAATGTGCAAATCCCATCTTGCGGATGCATTTCCGGATAAGTGTGCACGGTTATATGACTTTTATCAAGATGCATAACAACATCTTGTTTTTCATTTTTTACGGGTTCTTCCGCAATCAACATTGTAACGCTCGCACCTTGAGGATCGTAATCTTGCTGCGCTATATTTAAAATACTTGCTCCTATAATATCTGAAACGGTTTTAAGTATTTGCGTCAACCTTTCAGCACTATATTCCGCATCAATATAAGCAATATAATTCGCTCTTTCCTCTTCTGTACGTGCATAACAAATATCGTACATATTAAAACTTAATGTTTTTGTCAGGTTATTAAATCCCAAAAGTTTCAATTTCTTCTTTTTCATTAGTTTACCAACATCTCCATGTAATATATCTTTAAAAACCGACACAACTATTATAGCATAAACTTATTCCTTTAAAAATGTACACTTTTTATAGTTTTTTAAGTTTCTCGATTAAATTTTTAATAGCTTTACCTCTATGGCTTATTTTATTTTTCTCTTCAAGTGTCAATTGTGCCATAGTACACTTTTTTTCAGGTAAATAAAATAACGGGTCATAACCGAATCCGTTTTCTCCTTCTTCAAAATCACGAATTATACCTTCACATTTTCCTTGTGCCGTAATAACTTTTCCGTTTGGCCATACCAATGCTATAACACACATGTAATATCCGGAACGTTCATTTTCTTTATAAAGTCTTAATTTATCTACCAATTTACTGTTATTGGCTTTATCATCGCCATGAACACCTGCATATCTTGCAGAATAAATGCCCGGTCTATCTTTCAATACATCAGCTATAATTCCGGAATCATCGGCAAGTACCGGCATTGAAACAGCTTTCGAATAATATTTCGCTTTATTTATAGCATTTTCTTCAAAAGTTTTCCCTGTTTCTTCAGGCTCTTTAACATATGCAATATCTGAAATTGCTACTGCTTCCCATCCCAATTCCGAAAAAACCTTTTTAAATTCTTTTATTTTACCTTTATTTTTTGTTGCCAAAACTATTTTCATCTTGCTCCTCCTCAAGATTCTTTTTTGTATTATACAACAAATTCCATCTAAACTTTTGCATATTGATATTAAACTTCAATTTTAAAATATATGCAAAAAACCGGCCAACTTGACCGGTTCTTTAATTATTTTACTCTTAATCCGAGTTTTTCACCCAAAGCTCTGTAACGTTCCAAATTGCTGCGACGTAAATATTCGAGCATATTTCTGCGTTTACCTACCATCTTGAGCAATCCGCGGCGTGAATGATGATCTTTTTTATGCAACTTCAAATGTTCAGTTAACTGTCTTATTCTTTCGGATAAAATAGCAATCTGTACTTCTGCAGATCCTGTATCTCCTTCATGCACCGCATACTTGGCAATAATTTCTTTCTTCTGTTCAGTTGTAATCATAATTTCCTCCTAAAAAATAAATTGCTATATCCGCGTAATCGTCGGAGAGTCGATAAACCCAGATACAGTTCACACTTAACTTATTATACACATCAAGCACTTATTTTTCAACAGTTTTAACTAATTGAAATTCAATTTGCACTCTGTCCTTCATATAAATACATTTTACGTGCTTTTTGCCAAATATCAGAAGGTATCTTCAGTTTAAGTTTTTTCGCCTCTGCCATATTTATAAATATATCTGGATCCGTTTCATTCTTAAAAGATAATTCACATGGAATTATCTTTCCGTCCAACAGCTTTGCAGCTAAAAGACCTCCATCAAATCCCATCCTGTAATTTTCTGCAGTTACAGAAAGTAATGCACCCTTTTCAACCATTACTGCACCGTCTGAAATAACCGGTATTTTTTCATCATTTAATTTTTTTATTATTTTATCAAAATACGAATAGTATATTTCATTTTCAGGAATATATATTGCATCTGTTTTATCTTTAATTTTTCCTATTTTTTCAATAAAATTATTCATGTTGATAAATTCAATGTCTAAAATATTTATATTAAATTGTTTATTCAATACTTCTTTCATATATTTTAAACGATTTATTGAATTTTGATTATTCGTATTGTATACAATACCGATATTTTTTATAGGAACTATTCTATTTATCGTATTTAACTCTTGTAATATCAAATCGTTTTTTAAAACACCTGTTAAATTATACTTGTTTTGAGCATGTTTTTTTACATATATATCAGAAACACCTACTGCAACAACAGGAACTTTATCTGTTTGCGTTGTTATTGCTTCAGTCATTTCAGGTCCTATTGTTATTATTAAATCTTTATCTGATTTTATTAAATTACGTACTTGCTTTTTTTGTTCTTCTTTTATACCGCTACATTTTATAATTTCGATTGTTAAATTTTTGCCTTTTTTATATCCGCTCGAATTCAATGCTTCAATAATTCCTTTTTCTATAGTTTCATCAACTGTTTCTCCGTTTTTTAAAATACATATTTTATAATTATTTTTCTTCAGTATAGGAGAAACTTCATAAGTTTTCGAAATGTTTTTATATATGAAAAATGCAATTAATAACACTGTAAATGCAAACATGATATGTACATATCGATTTTTAAGCATTAAAAATCTCCTCATAAATTTATTTTCAGATGAATTAAAATTTAAAAGTTGAAATTTCATTTAAAGCAAAAAGCACTCCTTTCGGAGTGCCTATAGACTTATTTATGCTTCCGCACTTGCCTGAATTACGGACTTTCCTTTATAAAAACCGCATTCCGAGCACACGTGGTGAGGAACAATCATCGCATGACATTGTGGGCATTCCACAAGACCCGGAATTGTCAATTTCCAGTTTGCACGTCTCTTATCACGACGAGATTTAGAATGCTTTCTTTTTGGACTTGGCATATCTCGCACCTCCTTACCATTATTAGGCTTAAGCCTTATTCTGTGTACTACACGCTCGGTGCAGTCTACAAGTTTCCACCAAATATAATTATCAACTTACTTAGTATAAGTGTAAAATGCATATTTGTCAAATAAAATCATACTTCCAAAATGATTTTTTTACATTTTCATTTTTTAATTTAATCTTTTTTACTATTATATAATATTTGCTGTTTTTCATCTTTCTTCATTCTAAAAAAATTATAAATATTTTCAGCAACTTTCTTGTTGATACCTTTTACTTTCTGCAGTTCTTCAACACTCGCTTTTTTCATGTCATCAAGTGTACGAAAAGCAGCCCAAAGATTTTTTCTCCTTACCGGTCCTATTCCTTCTATGTGATCTAAAATTGACTCTCTGTTTCTTTTAGATATCCATTGTCTATGATAATTTATAACAAATCGATGTGATTCGTCACGAACAAATTGTAATAAGTGAAGCACTTCATCATGTCTGTCGATAACAATAGGTTCAGTTTGATTTTCCAGATAAATTTCTTCCATTCTTTTTGCAAGTCCTATTACAGTTGCTTCAATACCTGACTTTCTTATTAAAGGAACTGCTGCATTCAGTTGACCTTTCCCACCGTCAAGAACTATTAAATCCGGATTTCTTCCGATTTTTTTATCGTTATATCTTCTTTCCATTACTTCTGCCATTGATTTGAAATCATCGGGTTTGCCTTGTGTAGTTTTTAATTTAAATTTTCTATATGCTTTTTTCTCCGGACGTCCGTTTACAAAAACCACCATTGACCCGGTAGTTTCAGATCCTTGATTGTGTGAAATATCGAAGCATTCTATACGTTCAGGAATTTTCGGAAGTTTTAATATTTCCTTGAGTTTTATCAATGCTCCTTGCTCACGCATTTTTTGATGTTCCCATTGTATTTTTTTATCAGATAAATACTTTGTCGCATTTACAATGGCCATTTCTTTAAGTTTTCTTTTAAATCCGCGTTCCGGAACAATTAAAGATACATCGTTATGTCTTATACCTGAAAGCCATTTTTTTATAAGTTCAAAATCTTCAGGAATTTTTGAAATGATTATCTCTTTCGGAATATTTATATTATCTGAACTGTAAAAATTTTTTAAAAATGCAGCAATAATACTTTCATCACGTTCATCTTCAGTTCCGGATATATTAAAATTCTCTTTCCCGACCATGCGGCCATATCTTATGTAAAAAATCTCAAACGCAGCATAATTTTCAGTTCTTGCCATTCCTATAACATCAAAATCTCCTTCTTTTGAAACAATATTTTGACGTTGTTGAACGCTTTTTACGGCATTTATTTCATCTCTATACATTGCTGCTTTTTCAAATTGCAAATTTTCAGATGCTTCTTTCATTTTTTCTTTCAATGTTTTTATAATTTCATAGCTTTTACCTTCAAAAATATTGCATAATTTTTTTACATATTCATTATATTTTTCTTGAGAAACTAAATTGCAACATGGTGCAGAGCAAAGATTTATATGGTATTGCAAACATGGACGAGTTACATTCATATTTCTGCATGTTCGTATCGGATAATATTTTCCTACAATTTTCAGCGTTTTTCGCAGTGAACTTACATCCGTAAACGGACCGAAATACCTTGCACCGTCCGTTCTTTTGATATTTCTGGTTATATATATTCTCGGCCATTTTTCATTTACAGTAACTTTCAGATATGGGTAAGTTTTATCATCACGTAAAGAAATATTGTATTTAGGTTGTAATTCTTTTATTAAATTACACTCAAGTATCAATGCTTCCAATTCATTTTTTGTAATTGTTATATCCAAATCTTCAGCGTGTTTTATCATCGAAATAACTTTCGGTGATTTATTTTTATCATTTCTTACATAGGATTTTACTCTGTTTTTGAGATTTACGGCTTTCCCTACATATATTACTTTCCCGTTTTTATCTTTCCATCTATATACACCGGGAGACGAAGGAAGATTTTCAAGTTTACTCTTTATTATGTCATTGACCTCAATCATGAACATTACCTTTCATCAACTTCTTTGTTCTCTCAATTACCTTTTTCAGATATTGACCGGTATATGAAATTTCACTTTTGCAAATTTCCTCAGGTGTTCCTTTTGCAATTAATTCTCCTCCCCCGTCTCCGCCTTCGGGACCTAAATCTACTATGTAATCAGCGACTTTTATCACATCCAAATTATGTTCTATTACAACTACGGTGTTACCGGATTCCACAAGTTTTTGCAAAACCGTCAACAATTTTCTTATATCTTCACTGTGCAATCCTGTTGTAGGTTCATCAAGTATATACAACGTATCTCCCGTGGCAACACGCATCAATTCGGTTGCCAATTTTACTCGTTGTGCTTCTCCGCCCGACATTGTAGTAGACGGTTGTCCCAAATGTATATATCCCAATCCTACTTCATTCAATGTTTTAAGTTTTCGTAAAATTTTAGGATGATTATCAAAAAAACTTATTGCTTCTTCTACCGTCATGTTCAAAACATTTGAAATATTTTTACCTTTATACCGTACCTCAAGGGTTTCTCTGTTATAACGATTTCCGTTACATACTTCACAAGGTACATAAACATCCGATAAAAATTGCATTTCTATTTTTATAATTCCGTCACCATGACACGCTTCACAACGACCGCCTTTTATATTAAAACTGAATCTTCCGGGTTTATATCCTCGCATTTTTGCTTCAGAAGTCTGACTGAACAATTCACGTATGTCACTGAACACTCCTGTATATGTGGCAGGATTTGAACGCGGTGTACGTCCTATAGGTTGCTGATCTATTGCGATAATTTTATCTATGTATTCGGATCCGATTATTTCTTTATATTTACCGGTATAATAATTTGTATCGTTTTTTATATTGGATAATCCGCAAAACAAAATATCATTTACCAATGTACTTTTACCGGATCCGGATTCACCGGTTACCGCAGTCATAACTCCTAAAGGAAATTTAACATTTATATTTTTTAAATTATGTTCACTCGCACCTTTAATTTCAATAAACATTCCGTTACCTTTTCTGCGTTTTTCCGGCAACGGAATATATTTTTCTCCTTTAAGATATTGTCCGGTGATTGATTTTTCGACTTTTTCAACTTCTCTTGGAGTTCCTTGTGCTACTACATATCCTCCATGTTCACCGGCACCCGGTCCTATATCTACAACCCAATCGGCTTCACGTATAGTTTCTTCATCATGTTCCACTACAATTAAAGTATTTCCTAAATCACGCATACCTTTAAGAGTATTTAAAAGTTTTTCATTATCTCTCTGATGCAGACCTATTGAAGGTTCATCCAAAATATACAAAACTCCTACCAATCCTGAACCGATTTGTGTTGCTAATCTTATTCTTTGAGCTTCTCCACCGGAAAGAGTTGTCGCATTTCTTGAAAGCGTAAGATAATCAAGTCCTACATTTTTTAAAAATTCAAGTCTGCAACAAATTTCTTGCAATATCTGTTCTGCTATTATTTTTTCCTTTTCGGTAAGTTTTATGTTTTTAAAAAAATTCAAAAGCTCAGTTACGGACATATTTGAAATTTCTGAAATATTTTTATTTCCTACACGAAAAGCTAAACTTTCTTTTCTCAATCTGAATCCATGACATTCCATGCAATCTTTTTCTTTTAAATACGATCGTAACTCTTCTTTCATTTTATCTGTAAAAGCTTCTTCATATCTACGTTTAACCATAGGTAATATGCCCTCAAAAACACGCTCATACGTTTTTGTTTCATTGCGCATATTTGTATAGCTGAATTTCAATAATTCTTTTCCTCCATACATAAATTCTTGTTTTGCTTCTTCCGGCAAATCGTCAAAAGAATTATCCATAGTTAAACCGTAATATTTCAAAAATGCACCAAGCTGACGCATAAGCCAAGATTCTTTATTTACAGTAAAAGCCTTTATTGCACCCAATCTGAAAGATAATTTTGTATCAGGAATTATACGGTTGAAATCTGCTTCCAATGATGCACCGAGTCCCATGCATGCAGGGCAGGCACCGAAGGGATTGTTAAATGAAAAAATTCCGGGTACCGACTTCGGCAGCGAAATACCGCAAGTCGGACATGCGAAATGTACACTATATATATATTCTTCTCCGTCTATAACAGCAGCTATTACCATTCCGTCACCGAGTTTCAATGCGGTTTCTACAGAATCGGTAAGTCTTTGTGCTATTCCTTCTTTTATCAAAATTCGGTCTACTACAACTTCAATTGTATGTTTTTTATTCTTTTCAAGATTTATATCTTCATCTAAAATATAAATTTTCTTGTCAATTCTTACACGTACATAACCTTCTTTACGCAATTCATCCAACAAACGCTTATGAGTACCTTTTTTTGCAACAACTACCGGTCCCAATATCAAAAGTTTCGTTCTGTCCTTCAAAGAAATTAAAGAATCGACAATTTGATCTACAGTTTGTTTTTTTATAGGTTGATTACATTTAGGGCAAAAAGCTCTTCCAGCATGAGCATATAACATACGAAGATAGTCATGTATTTCGGTTACAGTACCTACAGTAGATCTCGGATTATGACTTGTAGATTTCTGATCTATAGATATTGCAGGAGAAAGTCCCTCTATTTTATCAACATCGGGTTTATTCATTTGTCCCAAGAATTGACGTGCATAAGCCGATAAAGATTCTACATATTTTCTTTGACCCTCAGCATAAATAGTATCAAAAGCCAAAGATGATTTTCCCGAACCGGATAATCCGGTAAAAACTATAAATTTATCACGCGGTAAAGTAATATCTATATTTTTTAAATTATTCTGCCTTGCACCTTGTATAACAATACCCTTTTTCATAGCACTCCTTTTAATTTATATTCTTTTTTTTACAGGCCTTTTTATGCGTTTTTTTACACTCTCATATCTTTTCATAACATCGCCTGCACGTACGCCATGTCGTTCATTCCATTCTTGTTTAAGTTCAGATAATTTGTCTCTCCATAAAGCCGCCTCTTCAAACTCCATAAGTTCAGCGGCTTTTTTCATATCTTTTTCTACTCTTTTCATTTGTTTGAACAAGTCTTCATCGGATAAATTTCTTTTATCCGAATTCAACTCATACGCAACACTTTTTTCCTCAAGCTTTGTAAGATTTATCAAATCTTTAACTCTTTTTTGTATCGTATGAGGAATAATATTATGCTCAATATTATATTTCTCTTGAATTTCTCTTCTGCGTTCGGTTTCTTCTATCGCGTACTTCATTGAATCCGTTATACGATCGGCATACATAATTACATGTCCTCTCGCATTTCGTGCCGCACGACCTATTACCTGTATCATCGAAGTTTCAGACCTTAAAAATCCTTCTTTATCTGCATCCAATATAATAACCAGTGAAACTTCCGGCATATCCAAACCTTCTCTTAAAAGGTTTATACCTACCAAAACATCAAATACGCCCGCACGTAAATCTCTTATTATTTCAGCACGCTCTATAGTTGCAATATCTGAATGTAAATATCTTACCTTTATGTCTGCATCCATAAGATAATCGGTTAAATCTTCCGCCATTTTTTTTGTTAAAGTAGTAATCAAAACACGTTCATTACAATCTTTACGTTTACGAATTTCTGATATTACATCATCAATCTGTCCCTCTATAGGACGTACTTCCACGCTCGGATCCAAAAGTCCTGTGGGTCGTATAATTTGCTCAGCCAAATTAGTTTGTACCCCCATTTCATAAGGACCGGGAGTAGCGGATACATATATAACCTGATTTATTCTTTCAGTAAATTCATCAAAAGTCAGAGGCCTGTTATCAAGAGCACTCGGTAATCTGAAACCATAATCTACCAAAGTCGTCTTTCTTGATCTGTCTCCGTTGTACATCGCACGTAACTGCGGAACGGTAACGTGAGATTCATCAATCATAATCAAAAAATCATCCGGAAAGTAATCCAACAAAGAATACGGAGGCTCGCCTGCTTTCCTTTGTGACATATGTCTCGAATAATTTTCAATCCCCGAACAATATCCTATCTCTTGCATCATTTCCAAATCATAATTTGTTCGTTGCTCCAAACGCTGTGCTTCAAGTAATCTGTCTTGTTCTCTTAAAATTTTCAATCGTTCGGCTAATTCTTCCTCTATCGTTTGAACGGCACGCTTCATTTTATCAGACGTCGTAACATAATGCGATGCCGGAAAAATCCCTATATGATTTCTTTCGGATACAGTTTCACCGCTTACTATATCAAATTCGGTAAGACGATCAATTTCATCGCCGAACATTTCTATACGAACACCGGTATTATTTGATGAAGCCGGAAATACATCCAAAGTATCTCCTCTTACACGAAAAGTATCTCTTGTAAAATTTAAATCGTTCCTTAAATACTGCATATTTACCAACTTTTCGATGATTTCATCTCTCGATATTTCTTCACCGGGCCGTAATGATAAACCCATAGTACTGTAATCTTCCGGATCTCCCAATCCGTAAATACAAGAAACGGATGCAACGATAATAACATCTCTACGCTCAAAAAGAGCCATTGTCGCAGAATGCCTCAATCTGTCGATCTCTTCGTTTCTTGAAGAATCTTTAGCTATATATGTATCAGTCTGAGGTATATATGATTCCGGTTGGAAATAATCATAATAACTTACAAAATAATAAACTGCATTATTCGGAAAAAAATCTTTAAATTCACTTGCCGTCTGTGCTGCCAAAGTTTTATTAGGTGAAATAATCAAAGTCGGTCGTTGCACACTCTCAATAACCTTTGCCATCGAAAATGTCTTACCCGTACCTGTGGCACCCAATAAAACTTGTGCCCAATGTCCTTCATTAAGTCCCTTCACCAATGACGCAACAGCTTTAGGTTGATCGCCCTTAGGTCCAAAAGGAGCTTCCAATTTGAATTTTTTTTGTTCACCTGTATAGTATCTCTTTATATATTTTTTCATAAAAACTTCTTTCAAAAACACAAAACAACAGTTCTATTTCATTATACATCAATATATTCATAACATTCAATATTTAATAAAACAAACATGCACTCTGTAAGAACAAAGTGCATGTTTACTAAACATATCCCATTTCTGCCAAACTTTTAAAATTACCGTCACCGATAATTATATGATCCAAAACTACGATATCTAAAATTTTCCCCGCTTTTACAAATCTTTCGGTAGTGCGTATATCCTCACGTGAAGGATCCGGAACACCGGACGGATGATTATGTACAAGAATAATTGCATAAGCTTTAAAACGCAATGCCCACTTTAAAGCTTCCTTTATGTCAACTACAGTCTCTTGCAAACCTCCCCTTGTTATTTCACGATACCCAAGTAACTTATTTTTTATATTAAGATAGCACACTAAAAAATGTTCTTGATTTTTATGTCTCAACTCTTCCATGAAATACTTTGCCACATTTGACGGATTTCCGAAATTTTTCAATTCAGTTTTCAAAAACCTTAACGATAATCTTCTGCCCAACTCGATAGCGGCACACAATGTAATAGCTTTATCTTTACCTATTCCGTCAATATGAACAAGATCTCTCCAATCCAAATCATCGAACATACTTACATCGGTAAATCTTTCGAGTTCATCAATTACATCTTCGGCTATTTCCAAAACCGACCGTCCCTGTCTACCGGTTCTGAGTAAAATTGCAATCAAATCCGCCATTCGTGCATTTTTAGGAGAAATTGCAAATCGTTCCCTCGGTTTATCTTCAGACCTCATATCTTTTATTTTCATAGCACATTCTCCGATAAAAGACCGACTTTTAAAATTTATAATAAATCCACCATGCAATAAATATTCCTATAATACTTAACATATTCGGTGCAAAACGCACTCCGAAATGAATTTGCAAAACCGCAAAATTCAAATATATATCATTAAAATTAAATATTTCGTATGTTTGCGTCAAATACGGCATTATACCGGAAAAAGTTACATTTGACAGCAACTGTCCTAAAACTCCACCTATTAGAGCACCTAAAAGAATAAACAATAAAAGGTAAAAAATACCTCTACCCTTACCTGAACGCATAATTAAATCCTCTCACACTAAAATGTAAATCCGTTTGTAATTTTCCCGTCAAGTTTATTCATCAACAAACTTCCTACCTCGTTATTTTTTTCATATTGATAAATAACTTTCCAAACCGTTTTATTTTGTTGAAAAATATAAGATTTTACCACAAGATTTACATTTCCCTTTTTTAAACTTTCATTGAATGTTGCATCTATTGTATGTGCATTAATATTTCCGACTGTCGCATTTCCGACATTCAAATGTAAATCAGATATATTTTCATTTGTTTTAAGCAATTCACATTGCTCTTTAAGAATTATTTCCGGAGAAGTATTCTCATCGGCTTTATAACCGAAAACCAAAATTTCAAGATTTCCGTCAGAGCCTGCAGCTACAACGCTGTCGGAATTATTTTGTGACAGATCCGATTGCTTCCCGTCCACAGCCAACTCGAAAGGAGTCTTCAATGTAATTACACTTCCGGCACAATACACTCTGCTTTTCCCGAAAACAAAAGAATCATCTGCACTTCTACTTCCATAAACCGATATAAAAACTATAACTGCAAGCAAAACTAAAGTTACATAAATTTTCGATTTTTTCATAATTCAACCCCGAATCTTTATTTAGTTAGAAATATTATAGCATACATGGCTTACACATATAATAATATGATAAAATAATAAATATACTTTCATAACAAGGAGTTCTTAATGAACTATATAGGAATTCCGGCTGAATGGAATCCGTTCCATGCCGGTCATAAATCAATGATTTCAACATTGAAAAAAAAATATCCTGAAGCAAGTTTTATAGCTGCAATGAGCGGTTCTTTCGTCCAAAGAGGAGAACCGGCTTTTTTCGACAAGTGGACTAGAGCAAAATGGGCAATAACAAACGGTATAGATGTAGTTATAGAATTTCCCGCACTCTGCGCACTTCAAAGTGCAGATTATTTCTCTGAAAATCAAGCATTATTGCTTTCAGCCATGGGATGCGATGCGATTGCATTCGGTACAGAATCACTATCTGAAGAGGAAATATATAATGCCGTTTCTTATATCCACACAAATTCATTTAAAAACAAATTTCATAATGAATTGAAAAACGGTTTATCATATGCCTCGGCACTGACAGAAGCATTTAAAAATCACTCTTCCTATCTTTCAAAAGAACTTACCAAACCTAATAACATTTTAGCATTTCGTTATGCAGATGCTATATATACTCATAAGCTACCTTTAAAAATAATTACTGTGAAAAGAAATACTGAAAATCCTATATCTGCAACGGAAATAAGAAAAAAAATAAGTAACAGCACACTTTCAAATTTCGATAAAAAACTTATTTCGGACGAAGTTTTACAATGTATAGAAAACGGTAATTATTTATCTGTCGAACGCTACTATGATATGTGTTTATTACAAAGCAGATTATTTACAATTGACGAACTGAAAACATCATGCTTGTTTACGGAAGGATTGGAAAATCGTTGGCATAAAAACACTCTTTACCCAACATATACAGAAATGCTTGACCAAATAAAAAACAAGCGATATCTATACACAAGACTTAAACGAATAGGTGCTTCACTGCTCTTCACCAAAAGAGGGTGTCGTTCAACTTTTTCATTTCATCCGAAACCTTTATATGCAAGAATTTTAGCAGCAAACAAAAATAAAACTTATCTGCTTAAAAAAGCAAAAATTCCTGTAATCACAAGAATACCTACAGCATTAAAAGAAATTGACGAATATGCATCTTCAATGCTGAAATTTGACTTAATTGCAACTGATTTACAGGCTCTTTGTATGAAAAATATAAAATTCAGAACCGGTAAAAAAGATTATTTTAAATCACCTTTCATAAAATAATCAGCAGAATTCAACGTAATGAGGTACATTATGGAAACAACCGTAAACTTACAAATTATTTTAGCCTTTTGCTTATACTTAGGCTGTATGATGGCTATAGGTGTTTATTATTCAAATAAACAAAAAAATTTATCCCAATATATTTTAGGTGACAGAAAACTCGGCCCCTGGCTTACATCAATGAGTGCCGAAGCATCGGACATGAGCGGTTGGATGTTGATGGGACTTCCGGGATATGCCTATTTAAACGGACTTTCGGCTTTTTGGACAGGCATAGGACTTGTTGTAGGAACTTGGTTGAATTGGGTATTCATTTCAAAACGATTACGCAATTACACCGAAGTTGCAAACAATTCACTTACAATTCCCGATTATTTATCAAACCGATTCGGTGATACAAAAAATGGATTAAGACTTATTTGTGCAATTTTTATAATATTGTTCTTTATCATATATACTTCATCCGGATTTGTTGCAGCCGGAAAATTATTTAATACAATATTCGGTTTACCCTATACGACATCACTCTTAATCGGCGCATTTGTAGTTATATTTTATACATTTTTAGGTGGATTCAGTGCCGTGGCTTGGACAGATATGATTCAGGGTACAATGATGTTCTTCACTGTAATTTATATACCTGTTGCGGCAACAATTTCATTAGGAGGCACCACACCTACACTAAATGCATTATCCGATGTAGGCGCAGATTTCTTTTCATTCTTCCCCTCATCTACCGGTGGAATGGCAATGCTTGTAATGATTATTTCTTCATTAGGTTGGGGACTTGGATACTTCGGTCAACCTCATATACTTGTAAGATTTATGGCAATAAGCGACTCCAAAGAATTGAAAAAATCTACAAACATAGCAATGACATGGGTCGTATTATCACTAGGATTTGCAATAGCTATGGGAGTGGTAGGTAAAGCATATCTTCATCCGGCACTTCAAAATGCAGACGCCGAAAGAGTATTTATTATAATGGCGGAATCACTTTCAAGTCCGTTTATAACCGGTCTGATTTGGTCTGCCGTATTGGCTGCAATAATGAGTACCGCATCTGCTCAACTGCTTGTTACAGCATCTGCAGTTTCAAAAGATTTGTACAATTCATTCTTCCATAAAAATGCATCACAAAAACAGTTACTTTCAGTAAGTAGAATTACAGTTTTAATTGTATCTATATGTTCACTTGTATTAGCATCTGATCCTGACAGTTATATATTCTCCATAGTTTCATATGCATGGGCAGGATTCGGTGCATGTTTCGGACCTACAATTTTACTGTCATTATATTGGAAGAGAATGACACTAAAGGGTGCATATGCAGGAATTATTTCAGGTGGAATCACTGTATTGATTTGGAAACAATTCAATTGGTTCGGAATTTATGAACTCATTCCCGGATTTATAATATCTATCTTAGCAATTATTATATTCAGTCTTGCGGACTCAGAACCGTCAAAAGAAATTTATGAACACTTTGAACAGGCAGTTAAACTCTCAAATCATAACTGAATTAAAAATATAAAACCATAATATTTACCGGCGTCCAATACGCCGGTTTTCATTTTGCTTAAACTTCATTGCTTTACCATCATAATATATTCATTAACATATACATACTTACATATACCAAATATACCTCTATTATTTCTCCACTTTTATATACACTTAATTGTTAATATTATTTCCGGCCACACTTTATTGTAAATACAATATAATATTTGCATAATGTTCAATGTATAATATTAAATTATCCTTTATAATATATCCTTTTGTTTCTACAATCATATTTGGTAATTTTCTATTTTGCCGATTTTAAAACTCGAAAGACTAAAAAATTGCAATAAAAAAACAACTGTATAAAACAGTTGTTAATTTGCAAGCGAGCATTCAATAAGCCGAGTTCTGTACCGTAAAACGGTGATGATTATCTATCTAGTCTGCAGATTGCTCTACAGATCGAGCGACACAACCCGGAAGGTCAGCGGGCAACTTCAACCCTTCCCTATTCGGTCTTGCTCCGGATGGGGTTTACCAGGCCAACTGATTACTCAAGTTGCCGGTACGCTCTTACCGTACCTTTCCACCCTTACCGTAAAACGGCGGTTTCCTTTTCTATGGCACTTTCCCTGAGGTCACCCTCGCCGGACGTTATCCGGCATCCTGCCCTGCGGAGCTCGGACTTTCCTCACGCTTTAAAGCCTGCAATCATCTTTTCTGCTCGCAGCGTAAGTATAACACTCTTATTTAATATTTTCAAATAATATATCCGAAAATGTCTTTTCCGTCTTTGTATGCTTCTATTTTTACATCGTATTTAAGTCTGTTACATTCTTTTTGCAATATTTCCGCAAGCGGTTCAACTATGACATTTTCAGTGTAGAAATGCCCCCCGTCCGCTACAAGAAGTCCGCTGCCTGCTATGTCTTGTGCGTCATGATATTTCAAATCCGCTGTTAAATATAAATCCGCTCCGCCTTTTTGTGCGTATTTTGCAAATCCCGAGCCTGAACCTCCGAGAACTCCTATACATTTAACGGTTTTATTTACATCTCCTGCAAATTTCATAACCGGCAGTTTCAATTTTTCTTTTATGTATTCCAGAGCTTCTCTTCCTGTCATTTCGTGTTCGAGATATCCTATTCTTCCCATCATTTCCTGTTTTCCGGAAAATTTCATTTCATAGCATTCAAAATTTACATTTTCATATTTTTCAGATATTTTTTCTTTTAAATCCAAAATGTACTCTTTATTTCCGCATATTTCAAATTTTACATAATTTTTTAAGTTTTTTTCAACTTCCGAATTTTTTTCAAATGAAAATTCTTTTTGCATTGAATTTCTGTTTTTTTCTTCAGTTTCAATTACAAGTTTATAAATGTCATGCACATATCCGGGTACCATTCCTGTACATTTTTTTAAATTTAAAATGTTTACGAGTGCATCATTTACTCCGTTTTGTGCTGTATCCAAATTTGTATGTGCAGCAAACGCTGTTATATTGTTTGATATGAGAAGTTCTATTATTTTTCCTTTTTCGGTTGTCATATCTATACATTTTAAAGGTTTAAAGAGAAGCGGATGATGTGTAATAATCATTCCAGCTTTTTTCTCTACAGCTTTTTTCACTACATCCACTGTTACATCCAATGCTGTTAACACGGTTTCGATTTCTCTGTCGGGATTTCCTATTTGCAATCCGGGATTGTCCCATGATTCTGCAAATTTTTTCGGTGCTAAATGATTCATTATGTTTATTATGTCTTTTACTTTGGCTTTCATAGCATTTCCTCCATTCTTTTCAGTTCAATTTCCGCGATTTTTCTTTTCCCCTTTTGTTTTTCATCAGATGTATTTTCATTTATCATTGATAACAGTCTTTTTCTTTTGTAAATTTTTCTTTCTAAAAAATTTTTATACAACGGATGTTTTTTTATATTTTCCGTTACTCCCGTTTCATAATAAAATTCATCTTCAATTTTCATTTCCCCATGTTTCACAAACAGTATTTCATATATATGCCAATCTTCTTTTGCAAGTGATTCTTCACATATTATATATCCGTTGTTTACAAGCCATCTTCTCAGTTCCGGTGCATTTTTCATCGGTTGAAGCACAAACCATTCCGTTGCTTCCGCTTTTTCTTTGTCGTTTTCAAGTATTTTTCTAATCATTTTTCCGCCCATGCCGGCTATTACAGCACCGTTTATTTCATTCATTTTTATAGAAGCCAGTCCTGCACCTATACGGATAAATATTTTATTTTCAAGATTTTCTTTTTTTATATTTTCTTGTGCATGTTTGAGAGGTCCTATACCTATGTCGGACGCTATTGCAATTTTTGCTGTTTTTTCTTTTAACATTGCAATAGGTATATAAGCATGATCCGTTCCTATATCTGCAAAACATTCACAGTCAGGTATCATATTTGCTACTGCACGCAATCTCGGTTTTAAGTACATATATTTTTTCCTATAAAAAAAGGCTGAGCATATTGCTCAACCTTCATAATTTGCTGGTGGGCCCACCAGGGTTCGAACCTGGGACCAGACGGTTATGAGCCGTCGGCTCTACCACTGAGCTATAGGCCCGTTTTATCAACATATGTTATTTTAACAGTAATTATACTTAACGTCAAGACTTTAATTCAAATTTTATAAAAGATTTTTTGCTAATTTTTTTAATTTTGTAAGTGCCTTACCTTCTATTTGTCTTATACGTTCTCTTGTAACGTCAAAATTATTTCCTACTTCTTCCAGTGTGCGCGGTCTTCCGTCTTTGAGTCCGAATCTGAGTTCAAGAACTTGGCGTTCTCTGTCCGTCAGATTTGTAAGCAATTCTTCAATTTGTTCTTTAAGCAATATCGAGTCAGTGGCATCGTCCGGCGCTATTGCATCTTGATCCTCTATGAAATCTCCCAGATGTGAGTCTTCTTTTTCTCCTATCGGTGTTTCCAATGAAATAGGATCTTGTGCTATTTTTTTTACTTCTCTTACTTTCCCTACACTTACGTCCATAGCTTTTGCTATTTCGTATTCTGTAGGTTCTCTTCCCTTTTCTTGCAAAAGTTGTCGTGATATTCGATTTAATTTGTTTATTGTTTCAACCATGTGAACCGGTACTCTTATCGTTCTCGCTTGATCCGCAATTGCACGTGTAATTGATTGTCTTATCCACCATGTTGCATATGTACTGAATTTATAGCCTTTTGTGTAATCGAATTTATCTACGGCTTTCAAAAGTCCCAAATTTCCTTCTTGTATCAAATCCAAAAATTGAAGTCCTCTTCCCAAGTATTTTTTTGCAATTGATACTACAAGTCTCAAATTTGCATCTGAAAGTGCTTTTTTCGCTTTGTCGGCATTTATTTTTTCTTCTTCGGTCGCTCCTAAAAGTAATCCTTTTTCCACCGCTTTTGCCAAAGTTACTTCTTCTTCTGCTGTAAGAAGGTCCACCGTACCTATTTCTTTCAAATACATTTTTACAGGGTCGTCAATTCCTTGAGATACTCTTTTTGAAGGTTTGGGCTGTATTTTCTTCAAGGGTTTATTATTCTCTTCTGAATCTTCATCTCCCGGTACGTTCATATAGACATCTATACCATGTTCATGAAGAGCTGCATTTAACAAATCCAATCCTTCTATATCAATATGATTTTCATTTACAAAATCATTTACTATATCTCCGGATATCATTCCGTCTTTATCGGATTTTTCATTTAACTCTTCAATCCATTCTTCCAACTTGCCTGTATTTTTATATTCTTCTTTTTTACGCATACCGGTTCTCCTTGGTATAAACCATCCGTTGCTTTATTTACTCAAGTTACGGATCTCTTCACTCAGTTTTATACAAATCAATTGCTCTTCACGAGCTTTTTGCGGATCTGTCTCTAAAAGTTCTGCAACACGTTGCGTATGGACACGATATTCTCTTTGTAAATATACTTTTTTCAAAGGTCTTATGTATTCTTCCATAGGCAAATTTCCTACAGAGTTTGAATTCATCAACAATTCAGCCAATCGTGGTACATATTCTCTCGGTAATAATTTTTCCGTTTCTTTTTCAGTTATATTTGTTTCACTAAGTTTTTCCAATATTCGGAACAATTCTTTATGAAAATCATCTGCAAATTCGTATTTTTTAAGCAGTTCCCACCCTTCCGGCAATTTATTATTAAACAGACAGTACCTGAAAAATCCTTCTTCCAATAATTTTTGCCTTTTCATATTGTATTTTGTTTCATAGTCTTCAGATTTTATTTTTTCGGATTGTTTCTGTGAAATAAATACATTTGAATTCTTTTTTCTTGCATAACGCAATGCTTCACTTCTTATAAGTCCTTCATCCATTTGCATTCGTCTTGCCATTTTTACAATAAACGAGTTGAAATAAAATGAGTTTCCTTTCGCAAGCAAGACATCAAACATATCTGCAAGAATTTTTTGTTGCCCTTCAAGTGTATTGCTGTCGTATCTTTTCAATGCCGCCGAAAAAAGATAATCGGTAGCAGGTTGTGCTTGTGCAACGCTTTCCAAGTATGCTTCTCTTCCATGTGCATTTATAAATTCGTCCGGATCTTTTCCGTCGCCCAATCTTACTACTCTGAGTTTCAATCCTACGTTACCGGCAATTTCCAATGCGCGTTTTGTTGCATTTTGTCCTGCAGCATCCATATCATAATTGAATATCAATTCATCGGCATATCTTTTAAGTAAACGTGCTTGTTCAATTGTAAATGCCGTTCCCAATGATGCAACTACATTTGTTATACCATGTGCGTGAAGACTTATAGCGTCCATATAACCTTCAACCATAATCGCTTGACGTTTTTCTCTTATTTCCGGTAACGCTTGATACAAAGCAAAAAGCAATCTTCTTTTATTGAATATCACCGACTCGGGAGAGTTTAGATATTTCGGTAAACTGTCGTCCATCACTCTTCCGCCGAATGCAACTGTTTTCCCTTTCAAATTCAAAATAGGAAACATACATCTGTTTCGGAAAATATCATAGTGTTTTCCGTTTTTATATCCTACAAGCCCTGCTATTTGTAATATTTCCGGGCTTATTTTCTTTTTTGAAGTAAAATCGGAGTATAATCTATGCCACTCCGGCGGTGCAAATCCCAATTTGAATTTTTTTATAATTTCATCCGATAAATGCCTTTTTAAAAAATATTCATATCCTTCTTTTCCGATGTCGGTTTTTGTAAGACAGTTATAAAAATATATGCTCGCCAATTCCGTAACGTCATATATTTGTTTTGAAAGTTCGGCTTTTTTCTTTTCTTCATATGTCATTTCCTTTTCAGGAATTTCAATTCTTGCTATTTCAGCTAATTTTTCTATGGCTTCGGGAAAAGTTATATTATCCATTTTTTCAACAAAAGATACTATATCTCCGCTTTCATTACATCCGAAACAATGATAGAAACCTTTATCAGGAGAAACTGAAAATGACGGTGTTTTTTCTTGATGAAACGGACAGCATGCCCAAAAACTTCTGCCTTTTTTCTTTAGAGGAACATATGCACCTATAACTTGTTCAATCGGAAGACTGTCTTTTATTCTTTGAATAAAATTATTGTCGAAATTTTTCATCAAATCCTCCGTTTTGCGTTTTAAACAAAAAGAACTGACAAAAACAAGTCAGTTCTTTTATCTACCTCCAAACAAATTAATTTGCAAAATAAATTGTTATTTTACGTTTGATACCAATTCTTTCCATCTTGCAGTTAATATTTTCAAATATAAATTCGGATTCAATCCCATACTTTGCAATCCGTATGCATCACTGAATTCTACAAGCAGTGTTTCATTTTTATCTGTAATTGCAAAATCAAGTGCATAGGCTGAAGGTGCCGATTTAAATAATGAAACGGCTTTTTTTAAAATACCCGTATCCGGAAAAATATCCCATTTACCTCGATAAGGTGTAAGAGCAACTATTTCTCCATGCAATACCCACAATCTCCATTCAGATACAAATTTTACCGTTTTACTGCACCAAACGTCTATATCTGTCAGACTTCCGCCAAGTTTTACCGCATCATCGGATTTTTCCAATACCGTTCCGGAAAATCTTTTTGTCTCATATACCGGTTTTACAAATATAGGTTCTTCGATATTTTTTATAACATCAAATAATGTAGATTTCCAAATTTCTCTACCTAAAAACTGTTTCAATTCAGACGGATAATCAAGCGGTTCCACTTCTATACCGTTTTGATCCAATATTTCTTTTATATCCGAAACTGTACCCACTATTAAATTTTCTATATCGTAATTTTGTAATGAATACACAATTTTATATTTTTTTACATTTATATTCAAATTCTTACATGCTTGTAAAGCACAATAAGAACCGGAATCATATGGTTCACCGGATTGATCGGTTCTTATATACACTTCCATGGAGACACCTCCGGGATGTATTAAATTATACACTTTAATAATAACATTTTTTATTATTCTTTAGCAAGTTAATCAAATCACAAATAAAAATGCCACTATTGCAACTAAAAATCTGTATAATGCAAATCCTGTCAAATTGTATTTATTCAAGAATTTCAAAAACCACACAATGGATAAATAAGCTACTATGAACGATACTATAAATCCTGTGAGCAGTACACCTATATCGGAAAAATGCAAGTACTTGATGTTTTTAAGCAAATCATAGAGCGTTGCCAAAAACATAAGCGGTACCGCCATTATAAATGAAAAGTCTGCTGCCGCTTTTCTTGAAACTCCGAGCAGAAGTCCGCCTGCTATCGTACTGCCGCTTCGTGAAAATCCGGGCCAGAGTGACAAACATTGAAACAATCCTATCTTAAATGCTTGTTTTGTATTTATATCTTCAACATTTTTTACGGAAACATTTTTTCTTTTGCCTTTATTTTCTCCGTAAATCATAAAAATACCGCCTATTATCAAACCTATAATTACCGTTTCAGGTCCGAAAAGATATTTTTTTATCATTCCGTGAAATAAAAGTCCCATAACACATGCCGGTATCATCGAAATGATTATATTGAAACATGACGGTCCTTTTTTTCTGAACCAATGGTGAGTATCCAACATGAAAATAAATTTTTCTTTATATACTACCAAAACGGAAAGTATTGCCCCCAATTGAATAAAAACTTCAAAAAATTTTGCCAAATCTCCTGTAAAATTCAGCATTGATGAAACAATAATCATATGTCCTGTGCTTGATACCGGTAAATATTCCGTCATTCCTTCAACTATACCGATAATAACTGCACAAAAATACTGATACATTCAGCACCTCTTTTATTATTAATTTATGTTTTTTGTTATAACTACGTTACTTATTTTCCCTTTATTTATATATACAACCATAAGGTTCATTTTACTCGGTGAGAAATAAATGTATGCCGTTTGAGGATTATTACCTTCGGTACTTACTTCCACTTTATCCGGTTCTCCATAAATGTATTCAAGTGTAGACTGTAAATCACCTTTCGCTATTCCTCTTGATGTCAACATTCCGGAGTTGTCCAAAAATAATCCGTTTATCAACTTACTTTTTGACGTTACACGAACACCATACCCCGGATAATACCACACTTCTTCACTTACACCTGTATTTTTACTGATCCATGATTGCCACGGATGAGGTTCAAATTTATCTCCGAGCTTGAAACCTGCAATAGTCAAATCATTATCCGTTACTGAAATTTTGTCTGTTTTTTTATGATTATCTTCTTTATAATATTCAGGAGGTGTCAAAGAAACCGTTATGGATTTAACTTTATCATCTTTTATATTGAAGTATATTTTTTTATTTCCTTTTTGATAAACAAAGTAATAACTGTTTTCTTTTCCGTCCCATAAGAGTTGTGACGGTTTACCGTATGAACGTATTACAGATTCTCTCGATGTTCCTACCGATATATTTCTATACGTTTCGGCATTTTTACCGAAAATGTAAAATGAAGATATTCCGGTTCCGGATATAACTTTTTTCAAATTCAAATCTTGTCGTTTTATATATGAGTAGGGAAATTCTTTTTCTACTGTAACATCAAAATTTCCCCAAACATATTTATCTCTTATATTGCCTTCAATCACCGAATCTGATTTTCCTAAAACTTTTTTAAGTGATTTAACGGAATCTCCAAGTGATATTCCGTTAAACATAAAGTCTTCATCACTTAAAGGTTTTTTATTTATGGAAATAATTTTATTTATTTCTTTTTTTATTGTTTCATTTTCAGATTTATTTTCTTTTTCGGTTTTTTTAGCGTTTTCTTTTTTGTTTTCCGAATTTTCTTTATTTTCTGAATTTTCCGGTTTTTTTATTTTTTCCAAATCGATTTTATTTTTTTCAGTACTTTTAACTTCCGAAACATTTTTATTCTCTGCTAAAAATACATTATTTGTAATATTTGCATAAGCACAGTCGCTCATAGTTACAGCACACATGAACGATATAGCTGTGGCCAATTTTATAATACGATTATATTTCATTAATTCCTCTTTCTTGAAATGTATATTGATTTAAGCCGCTTTGATTATTATAACCTAAAATTGTTTTTTTTGAAGATAAATTTTTACCAAATACAAATAAGCACTTTATATACTGATTTTAAACAATACATAAAGTGCTTTATTCACTATATTCAGGCGTTTGCTAAAGTTTCACCGAGTTTCTTACATTCTTCCAAAATATCGTCTTCCGGATAACCGTAGGCAACAACAGGTTCGGCAATTGTTTCTATTCCTTCATCATTCAAGCGTTGTTTCCATATTTGCATCCAATCGCCTTGATTCCATGAGTATGAACCGAAAATTGCTACTTTTTTATTTTGTAATTGAGGCAACAATTCTTCAAAAAAAGGTTCAAATTCGTATTCTTCCAATTGCTCATTTCCCGATGCCGGACATCCTAATGCAATGTGATCAAATGAAGCGATTTCGTCTGCAGTAACATCACTCACAAAATTCAATGCAACTTCAGCTCCTGCATTTTGTGCTCCTTCTTCTACTGCGTGTGCCATTGCTTCGGTATTTCCGGATCCTGTCCAATAAACAATAGCTACCTTAGCCATAATACCTCCTATATTACACGCTATGCATTAACCAAACTTTCTCCTAATGCTTTGCATGCTTCCAAAACATCGTCTTCAGGATAGCTATATGCCTTTACAGGTTCGGCAACAAGTTCCACACCTGCTTCATTGAGGCGATCTTTCCACAGTTGTATCCAATCACCTTCGTTCCATGAATATGAACCGAAAATTACAACTTTCTTACCTTGCAATTGCGGCAATAATTCTTCAAAGAACGGTTCAAATTCGTATTCTTCCAACTGCTCATTTCCCATTGCAGGACATCCCAATGCAATGTGGTCGAATGAAGCCGCTTCATCTGCAGATATATCACTTACAAAATTTAAAGATACTTCGGCACCTACATTTTGTGCTCCTTCTTCTACTGCATGTGCCATTGCTTCCGTATTACCTGAACCTGTCCAATATACAATAACAATTTTAGACATTATATTCCTCCTAAAAGACGTATTAAATTTACGACAACTATACTATACTTATTCGTTTTTGTATTGTCAATATAATTATATCGAAATACATAAATTTAATATTATTTAAATTCTCTTTTTACAAGTATATCACTTACTATATTTTTCATATCCCGAATATCTCCGTCGTAACAAACAATTCCCAAATAAATTTGATACTTGTCGTGTTGTAAAACGAGTTGATATTCTTCGTTATACACAATACCTTTTTCATATCTCGGAATGGAAAAAGTTCCTTCCCAACAGTAATTTTTATTCCTTTTGATTTTTTTTAAAGGATTTTGATTTTTATACAAAGCATTGTTTTGTGCAATTTTCAAATTCAAATCATGTGCGATTGCATCGAATTTTTCTTCTATCGGCGCATTTTTATACTCATATAAATTATTTTCCAATAAATACGGTGATCCCAAGACTTGACTTGTTGCCCACCCATATGAATAATGCGGAGGCTTATTGTAGGTCATAGTATAGTAATGACCGGACGTTGCACCCGAATGAATAAAAAATTCCTTTATTCCACCAAATTTTTCAAAGGAGAGTGTTTTTTGTTCTCCCTCATCAATACTTATCGCCTCAGGCAATTTGGTCTTACCTATATTTTCAAAATTCCATGTTTTTGCATTTACTACATTATTAATACTTGAAAATATAATTAATGATATTGCAAATGCAATTATTTTTTGTTTTATCATTTTGTTTTCTTTTGTAATTTTGCCCAAGTATCTCTCAATCCTACTATTCTGTTTACAACAATTTCATTATCGTTTGTATCTTTGTCTATTATAAAATAACCTTTTCTCAAAAATTGGAATCTGTCTCCTACTTTGTAATTCTTTATTGCAGATTCCGCTTTAGATTTCATTATGATTAAAGATTTCGGATTTACTTTATCTATAAAGTCACGTCCGTCATCTTCATCATCCGGCGAGAACATATAATCATAAAGTCTTGCAGTAATATCTACCGCATCTTTTGCACTTACCCAATGCAACGTACCTTTTACTTTTCTATCCGCACCGGGCGTTCCGCTTCTTGTTTCCATATCACAAGTACAATGAATTTCTTTAATTTCTCCGTTTTCATCCTTGATAACTTCATCGCAGCGTACTATGTATGCACCCTTCAATCTGACTTCTTTACCCGGTGTCATACGGAAGAATTTCCTTGCCGGAACCTCCATGAAATCTTCACGTTCTATGTATAATTCTCTGCCGAATGCTACTTTACGTTCTCCCATAGATAAATCTTCCGGATTGTTTTCCATTGTCATGTATTCAACTTTATCTTCAGGGTAATTTGTAAGAACAACCTTAACAGGATCTATAACTGTCATTATTCTTGGTACTTTTTTCTTCAAATCTTCACGTATACAATATTCAAGCATGCCTATATCAACTAAACTGTCGGCTTTTGCAACTCCTATCAAGTCACAAAAATGTCTTAATGATTCCGGAGTATATCCTCTTCTTCTTATTCCTGAAATTGTCGGCATACGAGGATCGTCCCATCCTGAAACCACACCTGATTCCACCAATCTGCGCAGTTTACGCTTACTTGTAATCATAGTAGTGACATTTAATCTTGCAAATTCTATTTGGCGAGGTTTTTCTTTTCCTTCGTATGCTTGCAAGCACCAGTTGTAAAGCGGTCTTCTTTCTTCAAATTCCACTGTACATACTGAATGTGTAATTTTTTCAATCGCATCGGATAACGGATGTGCAAAATCATACATCGGATAAATACACCATTCATTACCTGTACGATGATGAGCTACATGTAAAATACGATACAAAACAGGATCGCGCATAACCATATTAGGAGATGCCATATCTATTTTTGCACGAAGTACTTTTTCACCGTCTTTGTACTTGCCTTCTTTCATTTCTTTAAATAAACGCAAATTTTCTTCCACGCTGCGATTACGCCACGGACTTTCAACGCCCGGATGTTCCAAATCCCCACGTGTATCATGAATTTCTTCACTCGATTGGTCATCTACATATGCCAATCCCATTCTTATCAATTTGCATGCATATTCATAAAGTTCCGGAAAGTAATCCGATGCATAATGAACAGGTTCTTTCCAATGAAATCCCAGCCACTTTACATCATATAAAATTGAATTGACGTATTCGACATCTTCTTTCGTAGGATTTGTATCATCAAATCTTACGTTTGTTTCCCCATAATATTTTTCTCCCAATCCGAAATTCAAACAAATACTTTTTACATGTCCTACATGTAAATATCCGTTCGGTTCCGGCGGAAATCTTGTTAAAACACGATTATTTTCATAAACATTGTTCTCTATATCTTTATTTATTTCCGCTTCAATAAAATTTGAAGCCGATTTGGTTTCGCTCATATAAACCTCCTCATTTCCCCGATAAATATTATTTACTATTATAATCTATAAAGTATGTATAGTAAAATAGTTTAAGCAATTGTATACTGTTTATATTGCAAATTTTATTTTGAAAAACAAAAAAATTATTTATAATTGTATAAGATATCGTAAAGGAGTTAAAAATGCGTAAATTAATAACATATAATTATAAAGGACTTACACAATGGGGTGTTCTATCAAGTGATGATAAAGAAATAATTCCTTCCGAATTGCTTGAGGAAACATACTTCATTCCTCTTTCAGAAAATCTTTTTTCTTTCATAAATTCGGGAGATGAAGGTCTTATAAATTTGGAAAAATGTCTGGCTATGAATGAAAAGGATAACGCTGTACCTACCATTTCAATAAATGATGTAGAGATTGAAATTCCGTTCATTTCAGGCAGAAATATTTTTTGTGTAGGTAAAAATTACAAATCTCATGTAAAAGAATTTGAAAATACGAATGATATTCCAAGTACTCCAGTATTTTTCACAAAAGCTGCATCTTCACTTACCGCTACAAACAAAAGCATAATCAGACATTACGATATTTCAAAAGAGCTTGATTATGAGGGTGAGCTTGCAATTGTAATCGGTAAAAAAGGAACGGATATAAAGGAAGAAGACGCACTGAATTATATTTACGGTTATACAATTATAAATGATATTACTTCCAGAGATTTACAGCGTTCTCACGAGCAGTGGTTCAAAGGAAAAAGTTTGGATACATTTTGCCCGATAGGCCCTGTAATATTAACAGGTTCTAACAATACTTCATTTACAATTGAAACAAAAGTAAACGGTGAATTACGCCAAAAAGATTCAACCGATAATATGATTTTTTCCATTTCAAAAATTATTTCGAATCTTTCCAAAGGTATAACTTTACTTCCGGGAGATATTATCGCAACCGGAACTCCTCAGGGAGTCGGAATGGGCTTTAATCCTCCGAAGTTTCTTAAATCCGGAGATAAAATTGAAATCACCATAAGTCATATAGGTTCATTGGTAAATAATGTAAAATAAAAAAGAGTTCAAATATATGATATGTACCTCTTACCGGATAAACCGGTAAAGAGGAACGTATCAAAAGTATTTAAACTCTTTTTATTATGCTTTCTTATTTAATTTGTCTGTAGATTTCCATCTTCTATGCAACCAAAACCATTCTTCCGGATATTTTTTTATCCATTCTTCAAGTCGTTTATTTATTATATCGGTAATTTGCTTGATAGATTCTTTTTTTGATAAATTTTTTTCAGCTTTTATAGGCTCCCAAATTTTTACTTTATACTTCTTATTTTTTTCTTGATGTATCATTACGGATACGACAGGTGCATCGCATAATAATGATAAATGTGCAGGACCGGTTGCAGTAAGTGTAGGTATATTAAAAAAATCTGATAATATACCGGTTTTCCCCGGATCTTGATCGCATAAAAGAGCAATAAAATATCCTTCTTTCAAACGTCTATACATATCTCTTACTCCGGTCTTATATTCAATTTTTTGTCCGGTCAAGCTTCTGTATTCGACTAAAAAACGATCAAATCCTTGATTGCTTTGCTTCATGGCAACCGAAAGTAGAGGGTATCCGTACATAGCAAGCAACGCACCGAGCATTTCCCAATTACCGGAATGTCCTGTGGCTAAAATACAACCTTTTTTGTTTTTTATCAACTCATCCAAATATTCTTTTCCTTCTATATTTGCATATTTTGAAGGATTTTTTTTATCTAATAAAGGAAAACGAAACATGGATACACACATAGGACCAAATCTTAATGCAGAAGATTTTGCTATTTCTTCGGCTTTTTTTATGTCATCGGTAATTTCGGTACGCAAAATATTTTGTATTGAGATTTGTTTCCTTTTTAAGGGAATTAATTTTAGAAATAATCTGCCCATCAATTCTCCCATGTAATTTGCTTTTTCTTCAGATAAATTACATGCTATTTTTGCAAGACCTTTCATAATTCCGTATGTAACGTTCATAGTACTCCTTCAATCAAGATAAACAAAAAAGATGCAATTGCACCTTTTATGTATTTTTCAGCTTATTTTCAAATTCAGTTACTGTTTTATCCAATTTACGAACTTTTTTTAATATATCGGGCAGCTTGTTAAGCGTTGCTTCTATACGCCCCCATTTAGCATGTTTCTTTGCAGGAAATCCTACATAAAATCCGGATTCGGAGATATTTCCTATAACTGCACTTTTTGCACCGACAGTTACATTGTCTGCAATTTTAACATGACCTGCAACTCCGGACTGTCCGGCAAGTACACATTTATTTCCGATTTTTGTACTTCCTGCAACACCTGTTTGCGCAATAATGAAACAATCTTCTCCGACTTCTACATTGTGTCCGAGATGTACCAAGTTATCAATCTTTGTTCCTCTTCTTATTACTGTATCATTCATTGCACCGTTGTCTACGGTTGTCCCTGCACCCAATTCGACATCATCGCCTACTACTACTTTCCCCAATTGCTTTATATGTGTATGATGCCCGTTTTCATCAGTTGAAAAACCGAACCCCTGACTTCCTACAACTGCATGTGCTCGAATTACTACTTTATCGCCGATAACGGTATTTTCATGTATTACCGCGCCCGGATTTATTTCACAATTTTTTCCGATTACGCTATTTTCACCTATATATACAAACGGGAAAATAACGGTTTTTTCATCTACAGTTACATTATCTCCGATAACCGTATATGCCATTATACAAGCACTTTCTGAAATTTTTACATTCTTACCTATTACAGCAGTAGGATGTATTTGCGGAGCAAATGTTTTTTCCGGATAAAAAATTTCTATAAGTTTTCCGAAAGCACCTCGACAATCACGTACCACTATTAAGTTTTTATCACAATTTTCAATTGGTGAATCTACAAGAATTACACCGGCTTTAAATTGATTTATATATTCAACATAAACACCTTTTGCAAACGTTGCGTGTTCAGGACCTGCAGATTCGGCACTTTTGACATCTTTAATGATTATATCAGGATTACCGTATAAAGTTCCGCCCAATAAATTTGCTATTTCTCCGATAGTTTTTTGCATCTTATTTTCCCGTTTCAGTTCCTGAATTATTTATTTTCTTTAAAACATCTTCTGTCACATCTATTGCGCCTTCAGGTACTGCACCTTTATGCATGACAATACTCAATCCTTTTTCTTTAGCTACCGCTTCACATTGTGAGTTTACTATAGATTCTACTTGCTTATGTTTGCTTTGTACGAAAATCATTTGCTCTTGTTGTGCTGCAGCAGCTTTCTTTTGGGCTTCTTCTTCGGAAAGTCCTTCTGTTTCTTTAGCCAAACGTGCTCTTATTTCTGCATCTTTATTTATTACTTCTTTTTGTATCTCTTTAATCTTAGGTGATTCATTTTGTATTTTCTCAAAATCCACTACACCTACTTTTTCACTTCCGCACCCCGATAAAACGGTTGCCGCTGCAATCATTGCAATAAGTGCGGATTTTTTCCATAATTTCATATTTTTTCCTACTCTTCCTGTATTATTTTACTTACTATATCACCGGTAACGTCAACAGCACTCACATTAATGGTATGTTCTGAAAAAATCATAGATAAATTTTTTTCCAATGCAACTCTTTCAGCATCTTTTCTTATATCTTCCATAATTTCAGATTTTATCTTCGCCATTTGCTTTTGTTTCAATTCCAATTTATGTTGCCAATTCTCATCCCATGATTTCAGTTCAGGATAAACTTTTTCTTCGGAATCAAATTTTTGAATTGATTTTTTACCGATTTCCGATTTTATTTTTTCTGCTGAAGATTTTGCAAAAGCCTCCAATTCATCGGCTGCTTTTTCTTTTTCTTTCATGAAAAATGTTTTTTCTTCTTCAGTCCAATCTGAAAAATCTTCATTTGAAATACTTCTGTTTTTTAACAATTCTTGCAATTCTTTTTCCGCTTTTTCTTTTTCTTCCTGACTTATACCTGTTACTACAAATTTCATTTGAAGATTTGCAATGCGGATATTATCATCAAAATTATTTTTATCAATTAAAACATTTTTATTATGTTTTGCTGAAATATTCTCATATGTTTTTTTCAATTTTTCATTTAATTCATTTTCTTTTGCTTTAATTCGAGATTGCAATTCTTTTTGTGCGGATTCTAAAGCATTTTTATCTTTCACCGCATTATCGACTTGAGTTTTCATCGAATAAACTTTCATCATTTGATTACGTTCATTACTGTATTGCTGTATCAAATGATTGTATTCCGTTTCAAGTCTGAAATACTCGGAATATTTAGGATGAGATTTAATAAGTGTTTCATAATCCGCCACACCGTAAACTGCGGGCATTGCAGATTCTTGTTTTTGTCCGCATCCTCCGATTATTATACCGACTCCTACAAGTAATGCCGCCCAAAAAGTTTTTTTATTCATCACTTCTTATCTGCGGAGGCTTTATCTGCTTGTCCTTTATCGGATGTAAGAGATTTATTTAATGCATCGGAGACATCCTTTGTTATATCTGTTCCACCATAAATAACTGCAGCTTTTTCCACTACAAGTGTCAGGCCTCTCTTTTCGGCTACAGTTTTTACTGCACCGTTAATCTTATCTTCCATTTCTTTATCTATTGCAGATCTCTTTTCGTTAAATTGTTGTTGCATTTCTTCAAAAAGTTTCTGTTTATCTGCATCGCTTAAATCTTTTGATTTTGCATCAAAGTCTTGCTGCATTTTATCTGCAGTTTCTTTTAATTTTTGTTGATAATCGGAAGCTAAACTGCTGTTTGCGGAAACAACTTCTCTACGGTCTACAATCCCTATATCGGATTTCGGCGAAGCCATAGCAGTATTACCCATAGATGTAACGGCAATTGCTCCTACCGAAATAATAAATACCGCTGCAATAACAAATGAAAAAATCTTTATATACTTTTTATTACCCAAAAAACTCATCATAATATTTTTGCTCCTTAAAGGTTTTTAATTTTTATACAATATCCGAAAGAGCGGAACATAATTGAACCGCTCATTTCTTCATATTTCTGTTATTAATATCAGAATTGTGTTCCGAAACTGAAGTGGAATTTATTCTGATCGCCGTGACCGTAGTCCAAACGAATAGGTCCGATTGGAGTTTGTAATCTCACGCCGACACCATATGCATAGTTTATAGATCTGCTGTCCACATACCACGGCATCGATCCGCCTACGTCCCATGCACTTCCTACATCTGTAAATACTACACCCTGAATTTTCTTTGCAATCGGGAATCTGTATTCCAATGTTGCAGCATACATCTTCTTACCTTTGAACTGTTCATCTTCGTATCCGCGTAATGTATTGGATCCGCCCAAACTGAACAAATTACCATATGCAATATTTCCGTGTATGTAACCGCCCATTACACGCAGTGCCAATGTGTGGCCGTTACGTAATCCTTTGTAGAAACGTCCTTCTCCGGAAACTTTGTAAAAATCAAAATCTCCGCCGAGTCCGTGTCCACCCCACTGTGCAGATACGGAAATACGCTTACCTTTCGTAGCATTGAAGAAATTATCACGACTGTCGTATACATGTGTAAATGTAATACTGTTT
>QWBY01000034.1_pt1 | contig 118728 bp, 86 predicted proteins | sample 1972471 | NCBI WGS metagenome assembly QWBY01 (sample SAMN09866722, study PRJNA288562) | Human gut metagenome isolate term6_stool, whole genome shotgun sequencing...
CACCAACACCATCATCAACGAGTTCCGTGCCTTCGATACGTTTGGCGAAATGGCGGTGCTCGGGGTGACAGGTTTGGCTATTGCCGCCGTGCTGCTCTCCGTTCACCCCGCATACCGCCGCACTGGTAGCGCCAGCTTCCACCTCATCCGCCAAGAACTCCGGGAACGGGTGGGGAAAAACGGCCGTATCGTGCTACCCACCTCCTACGCGTACCGCGACAGCATCACCAACTCCTACCCCATCCGCGTATTCGTGTTGATGCTCTCTCCGCTCCTACTTATCACCGCCCTCGTCGTGTTCTGGCGCGGCCATCAAGAGCCGGGTGGCGGCTTCATCGCCGGCCTGATCCTGGCAGTCACGCTGGTACTGGCCTGGCTATCCACCCCGGTAGACCGCCCCCTCACCCGGCGCCGAACCCCCGCCATACTGGTCGCCAGCGGCGTCACCACCGCCACCATCACAGGGCTTATCGGCTATTTCACCACCCACGACCACAGCCTGGATGGGAGCGTGTCACCACACTCCTTCCTCTCCCCCCAACACTGGGATATTCCGGTGCTGGGCGCGGTGCCCTCCGCCACGTTCTTCGACTTTGGCGTCACCCTCTGCGTACTCGGCATGGTCTTGACAGCCCTCAACCTGCTCGGGTCGGGCCAATCCCCGCTGGGTGTCTCCAGCGTGGAAGTGTGGCCACCCTACGACCCGCTGCACATGGATGCGAAGGAGGAAGGTCCCCTCACCGAGGCAGCCAGCCAGGTGAACTCCTACCGTGACCCCATCCGGCAGAAGGAGATCCCCCACTATCGGGAGGCTCTGCGCGCTCTCTCCGCGGCAGAAGAGAAAGCTGTAGAAGAACGCCATGCCCCTCGCTCTCATTCCCGCTCGCAGACTGGAGGTGACGAGAAATGATCCTCGCCCTAACCATTGGCGTCCTCATCGCCGCAGGTGTGTACCTCATTCTGCAGCGCGATATGATGCGCATTGTCCTCGGCTTCGGCCTCATCAGCCACGGCATCAACCTCACCGTACTGGCTTCTGGCGTCCTTGACCGCCGTGAAGCGCCCCTCCTGCAGGAAACTAGTGTCGCCGCAGCCGCCGACCCTCTTCCCCAGGCTTTCGTCCTCACCGCCATCGTCATCTCCATGGCTGTCACCGTGTTCATGCTGGTCCTCGCCATCATCGGGACCACCGACGATGTGAAGGTCACCCCCGACTCGGGAACGGAGAGTGACGAAGTATGACCCTCGCCCCCCTCCTCCCACTATGGGTGACTGTCCCGCTGGTCACCGCTGTCCTCATGGTGTTTGCCCAACCACTGGCCCTGCGGCGCGTCATCTACCTGGCAGTCCCCAGCCTTTCTGTAATTGGCGCATTTATCCTGCTCTACCAGCACCACAGCCATGCTGTCATCGCCGAACACGTAGGTGGCTTCGCCCGCGGCATCGGTATATCGTTCGCCTCCGACGCCTTCAGCGCCCTCATGCTGGCAGCCACCGGCATCATCATTATTGCCTCCGCCTGGTTCGCCATCTCCATCGGTGAAGATGAACGCAACCGCTTCTTCCCCACCCTCACCCTGGTATTGATGGCGGGTGTGAACGGTGCCCTCCTCACCGCCGACCTCTTCAACCTTTTCGTGTGGATTGAAGTCATGCTCATGCCCTCCTATGCGCTCCTCGCCATTACCGGTACGTGGCGGCGCATCGGGGTGGACCGCATGTTCGTGGTCGTGAACCTCCTCACCTCCTCCGTCTTCCTGCTCGGCGTCATCTACATCTACGGCGCCGTTGGTGAGGTCAACATTGCGGTACTGGCCGGCGCCGCCGCCAACGAACCCCAGGTGGGCATCGCCATCACCGTCTGCCTTATCGCCCTCTGCGTGAAGGCGGGTGTGGTGCCGGTGCACGGTTGGCTCCCTCGCGCCTACCCGGCCACCTCTGCTGCGGTGATGGGTCTGTTCTCTGGTTTGCACACCAAAGTTGCTATCTACGCCATCTACCGCATCGTCTCTACCATCTTCATCTTCGATACCCCGGGACAGTGGATCATTGTGGTGGTGCTATGCCTCACCATGTTGGTGGGTGGTTTTGGTTCGTTGGGTGAACAGCGTATCCGCGGCTCATTGGCGTTCCAGATGGTGTGCGGTGTGGGCTATATTCTCATTGCCCTCATGCTGGCCGCCAACACCAGCGATATTGAGGCGCGAGCAGTGGCCCTCGGTGCTGGCATCTTCTACCTCATCCACCACATGCTCACCATGGGGTCCCTTATCCTCACCTCCGGGGCAATCGAAGAAACCTACGGCTCAGGCCGTTTCGACCGCCTCGATGGCTTGCAGCGCCGCGAACCCCTCGCCGCTGGCATCATGGCGGGCGGCATGTTGAGCCTGGTGGGCTTCCCACCCTTCTCCGGTGTGCTCGCCAAAGTGGGTATTGCACAGTCTGCTGCAACCGCCGGCGGAGCACTGGGCTGGACCGTTATCGCCGTCATCATCATCTCCTCCCTCGGGGCCCTCCTCTCCATGATGTATGTGTGGAGGGGTGTCTTCTGGGGGCCGCAGATGGCCATGTATCGGCCTATCGGAGCGGAGAAGTTCCAGCCGGTGGAGGACGACCTCATCATCAATAAGAAGCAACTCCTGCCCGGCGCATTCCTTCTCCTACTAAGCCTGGCAGCTTTCTTCGGGGCGGGCTGGCTGGTGGACCAAACCACCCGCGCCGGCTTCTCCCTCCTGGACATTTCGGACTACCTGCGGGCGGTGCTAAACGTATGAGTGATAAGCCCCGGAACACCACGCCCCCTCGCGAACTCACCGACGACGAACTGTGTGAGCAGTGGGAGCAACAAGAACGCGCCGAGGACTTGGCCGACCGCAAGTCGGAGGAAACTCACCTGCGGGAAGAGAGAAGTTCCTCCTTCAGCTCTGCCGCAATGACGCTTGTGCGCGCCGTCTGGCACCTCATCAGACGGCCCCGCACAGCCGGCCGTCGCTTCGTGGACTTCTTTGCGTCGGCGGGGCGTTGGCTGGCCTATGGTGCGTGGCTGTTGGCGGAAGTCGCCATCAATGCTGATGGTATGGCTCTCGATATGTTCCGCCCGAATACCAAGATTTCGCCCGCTATCCTACGTGTTCCCCTGGAACGTATGAATAGCTTGGAGGTGACGGTGTTCGCCACCTCCATCACGTTGACTCCTGGCACGCTGGTGCTAGCTATCGACCGCGGCTCCGCCCGACTAACCATGACATTGGATGGTGTGGCAGTCTCCGGCGATGACGGGTTTTTGCTAGTGCATTCGGTGTACGCCGAAGATCTGGATGCAGTGCGGGATGAATTGGAAATCATGATGAATAAGGTGCTGCGGGCCAGCCGCGGCAAAGCCTATGAACCTCATCGGTTGGAGGTGACCGCCGCATGATGGTCCTTACGGTAATGATCGTGATCGCTTCCGCGATCATCATCGCTGGGATGCTGCTTGGCCTCTACCGCGGTATTAAGGGCCCGGATGGGGCGAGCCGCGTCGCCATCAACGATCTGCTCTTCTACGGCATGCTGTGCATTGTCGGTTTCATTGGTCTGCTCAATGGCTCCAAGGTCGTGTTCGACGTGCTGCTCATTGGTGGGCTTTTCGGGGCCGTCTCCACTATCGCTCTGTCGCGCGTCATTAACAGGGGGCACCGATGAACATTATCGTGCAGGTTCTGGTGGGCCTTATCGCTATCTTTGGAGCGCTCTTCTTCCTGGATACCGGTATCGCTATGATCCGCGCCAAGGACGCCGTCACCCGTGCGAATATGAACAGCCCCGCCATCTATGTGGGTTTCCCGCTGGTGGCGTTTGCATTGTTCATTGGAGATACGGCCATGAACGGCTTCTCCTGGGCGCACCTTATTGAGTTTCTCCTCATCACCTTTATTGTGCCGGTGGGCTCGGCGTTGGGGTCCATGTATTTGGGCCGTGCCATGATGCTTGCGCAAGTTCGCTTGGACCCTCGCACAGTGCGGGAAGACCTGCGCGATGTTTCCCTGGCGGCGCGGGATGAAGCGTCCGAGGCGCACAGTGGGGAGCCGGAGAAGCACTATCACCATCTGGAGAAATACTCCGAGTCTGAGGAGTACGAGGAATACAACGAAGAGTTCGACGAGGAGTCGGGCGTCGCAGTGGAGAATACTGCCGACGAGAAAAACAGTTAGCCCATGTTGGCACAGCAGCTGTCCGCCCGGTCTACACAAACTGTGTAGACCGGGCGGACAGCTGCTGTTATGGAGGTGGGGTGCGGTTGATGGGACGCGATAATCGCACCCACAGCTAGCTAGTCTGGCCTTCAGCGGTCGATCCGGCGAGCCAGCAAGCCAGCGAGCAGGTTGTTAGTGGTTGTCCTTATAGGACTTCTCGATGGCAGCGCCAACCTCTTCGTCGATGTTCTTCCAATACTCGAACACACGGGAGAGGACAGGTTCCTGCACCTCATCGAGGGTACCGACGACATTAGAGACGAGGCGCTCACGCTGGGCGTCATCCATGACGTCGCGGACCAGAGTATGCGGCTGGCTCCAGAAGTCGTCATCCTCGTGCTCGACCGGGTAGCCGCGGTAGGGTTCGGTGCCGTGGGGCTCCCAGCGGCCGAGGTCGGCCGGGGATTTCTCGGGCTGTGCGGTGGGGCCATTGCCACTGTTCGGCACGTAGGTGGGAACGGAAGGGTCGTTGAACTCCATGGCTGCCGGGCCCTGGTGGCTGTAGTTGTGCACCGCGACCACGGGACGGTTGGGGGGCAACTGTTCGAAGTTGGCGCCGAGGCGGTGGCGCTGGGTGTCCGGGTAGGAGAAGACACGGCCCAGCAGCATCTTATCGGGGCTGAGGCCGATGCCGCGCACCAGGTTGGAGGGGCTGAAGGCAGCTTGCTCGATCTGTACGTGGAAGTTCTTCGGGATCTGGTTGAGGGTGAGCTTGCCGACCGGGATCAGCGGGTAGTCCTTTTGGCTCCAGGTCTTGGTGAGGTCGAAGGGGTTGACCTTGTAGTTCTCAGCCTCAGCCTCCGGCATGATCTGCATCTTGAGGGTCCAAGACGGGTAGTCGCCATCCTGAATGTGCTGGTAGAGGTCGCGGCGGTGGAATTCGGGGTCAGTGCCAGCCAGCTTGTCTGCTTCTTCCTGAGGCAGGTAGCCAATGCCCTGGTCGGTCTTGAAGTGGTACTTCACCCAGAAACGCTCACCCTTGGCGTTGATCCACTGATAGGTGTGGGAGGAGAAACCATCCATTTCGCGGAAAGAGGAGGGCAGGCCGCGGTCGCCGAAAAGCCAGGTTACCTGGTGGGCGGATTCGGGCGACAGGGTCCAGAAGTCCCAGCGCATCTGGAAGGACTGCAGGTCGGTATCCGGGGTGCGCTTCTGGGAGTGGATGAAGTCGGGGAACTTGATGGCGTCACGGATGAAGAACACCGGGGTGTTGTTACCAACCATGTCGTAGTTGCCCTCTTGGGTGTAGAACTTGAGGGCGAAACCGCGGGGGTCACGCTGGGTGTCAGCGGCACCCTTTTCACCGGCGACGGTGGAGAAGCGAGCCAGGACGGGGGTCTTCTTTCCGGGTTGCAGGAAGTCTGCGGCGGTGTAGGCAGAGACGTCTTCGGTGACTTCGAAAACACCGAAGGCGCCGGAACCCTTGGCGTGGACGACACGCTCGGGGGTGCGTTCACGGTCGAAGTGAGCGAGCTTGTCGATGAGGCCGACATCGTGGAGGCCGATGTAGCCCTGCTTACCCTGTTGGAGAGAGTAGTCGTCGGAGGCGACGGGAGCACCAGCTGCGGTGGTGGTGGCGGAGTTGTGAGGGGCGGGGCGGAGGCCGCGCTCGATCGGGTTCTCGTTCGTCATGTTGAGGGTTTGCCTTCCTGGAATCGGATTGCGGTGTGAGAGACGGGGCGCGTATCCCACGAGGGAGCTGAAAAGCTCTGTACCTACAGTGTTCCTTATTAATTAATGAATGTCAATAGTTTTTCTAGATATATAGATTCTTTTGATGAGGGTGAATGGGTTCCTTCACAAATGCACTGCGGTTGTACCCCAAAAATGTCAAAAGAGCCGGAAACCTGCAGAACACTGCAGAGTTTCCGACTCTTCGTAAAACGCTACGAGCAGCGCGCGAAATTAGGCGCCGAGACGCTTCGCGACCAGCTCAGCAATCTGGATGGTGTTGAGGGCAGCACCCTTACGGAGGTTGTCACCGGACACGACCAGGTTAAGGCCACGGTTGCCTTCCACAGAGGGATCCTGACGGATACGACCCACCAGGGAAGGATCGATGCCAGCAGCAGCCAACGGAGTGGGGACGTCCACCAGCTCAACGCCGGGGGCGTCAGCCAGCACAGCCTTGGCCTCTTCGGGGGTGATGGCCTTGGAGAACTGAGCATTGATCACCATGGTGTGAGCGGTGAGCACCGGCACGCGCACGCAAGTACCAGAGACCTGCAGATCCGGGATGCGGAGGATGCGGCGGGACTCGTTGCGGAGCTTCTGCTCCTCGTCGGTCTCGTAGGAACCATCATCGACAATATTGCCAGCCAGCGGCACCACGTCGAAGGCGATGGGGGCGACGTAGGGACCCAGGTCCTCAGCCTTCATGGCGGAACCATCGTGGGTGAACTTCTCCATGTCGTCAACATTGTCACGCACCTGCTGGGCGAGAGTACGGACACCAGCCAAACCGGAGCCGGACACTGCCTGGTAGGAGGCGACGAACATGCGCTCCAGGCCAGCAACGTTGTGGAGGGCCTGCATGACGGGCATGCATGCCATGGTGGTGCAGTTCGGGTTGGCGATGATGCCCTTCTTGAGGTCATCGGCTTCATCCGGGTTGCACTCGGTCACGATCAGTGGCACGTCGAAGTCCTTACGCCATGCGGAAGAGTTGTCGACGACCACGGCGCCGGCCGCGGCGAAGCGGGGAGCCTGTGCCTTGGAAGTGGTGGCACCGGCGGAGAAGACGGCGATGTCGATGCCCTTGAGGTCCTCATCAGAAACGGCGTTGACGTCTTCCACGACGACATCTTCACCGCGGAACTGCAGCACCTGGCCGGCAGAACGCTCGGAGGCGAAGAAACGGACCTTGGTGCAGGGGAAGTTGCGCTCTTCGAGGATGGAGCGCATAACGCGGCCAACCTGGCCGGTGGCGCCGACGACGGCGACAGTGAGATCAGTCATTGTGAGTCCTTTGCGGAGTTATAGGGAAGCCACTCCCCGGTGGTCGTGATTCTCGCAACCGAGGAGTGGCTGAAAGAAGATTTTAGCGACCGGTACCGGCATAGACGGTGGCCTCTTCATCAGTGCCCAGGTTGAAGGCATCGTGGAGGGCGCGCACAGCAGTCTGAACATCCTCGGAGTCGATGAGGACGGAAATGCGGATCTCGGAGGTGGAGATGAGGTCAATGTTGACTCCCGCCTCGGCGAGAGCCTCACAGAAGGTGGCGGTGACGCCCGGGTGAGACTTCATACCGGCACCAACGAGGGACACCTTGCCTACGTGATCATCGAAGAGGACCTGATCGAAGCCGATCTCGTCCTTTTTGTCGTTGAGGATGGCGACAGCCTTGGGAGCGTTGGCGCCAGAGCAGGTGAAGGTGATGTCGGTCTTGCCGTTGTCCACGTCAGAGAGGTTCTGGAGAACCATGTCGATGTCGATTTCGGCATCGGCGATGGTGCGGAACACGGAAGCAGCGAAACCGGGCTTATCCGGGATGCCGACGACGGTGATCTTGGACTCGGACACGTCATGGGCGACGCCGGTGAGAATTGCTTCTTCCACGGGAATATCCTCCATTGATCCGGAAACGATGGTTCCGGGCTTGTTGCTGTACGACGAACGCACGTGAATAGGAAGGTTGCCGCTGCGTGCGTATTCCACACAACGCAGCATCAGGATCTTGGAGCCGACTGCGGCCATCTCCAGCATTTCTTCGAAGGAGATCTGGTCCAGCTTGCGGGCGTTAGGAACGATGCGCGGGTCGGCAGTGTAGACGCCGTCCACGTCGGAATAGATTTCGCAGACATCTGCGTTAAGAGCGACGGCAAGGGCGACGGCGGTGGTGTCAGAGCCACCGCGACCCAAAGTGGTGACGTCCTTGGTGTCCTGGGACACACCCTGGAAACCAGCGACGAGGACGATCTTGCCTTCCGCGAGGGCAGCTTCAACGCGCCCCGGGGTGACGTTAATGATGCGTGCGTTTCCATGCTTAGCAGTGGTGATAACACCAGCCTGCGAACCGGTCATAGAAACGGCCTCCGCACCCAGCGAGGCAATAGCCATAGCCACCAGCGCGTTGGACATGCGTTCACCAGCGGTGAGGAGCATATCCATTTCGCGCTCCGGGGGAGCTGGGTTGACAGACGTTGCTAGGTCCACCAGTTCATCAGTGGTGTCACCCATTGCAGAGCACACAACGACAACGTCGTTTCCGGCCTTCTTGGTGGCCACGATCCGTTCTGCGACGCGACGGATACGCTCTGCCGATTCCAAAGAAGAACCGCCATACTTCTGTACGACGAGTGCCACGGGTAAATACCTCCATGTGCTGTGAACAATTTCACGCGTAATCCTACCTGTAGACCTGCGGTATTGCCTAGTAGCACCCTCAAATACGCTACGAGAGGACACCCTCGCGTGAGGGTGCCCTCTCATAGCCCTGAAACCGGCTAATGCCTGTTAGCTGGGATTCTTTACTCAGATTGTAGGATTTCGAACTACTTCAGTGCAGCAGCCTTGTCGTTGCGCTCCACCTTCATGAAGGCGGCATCCTTGGCCAGGAAGTAGTTCGGGCCAAAGAAGATCTGGCGAGCGTTCTCGGTGTTGTTGAGGTAGAGATCAGCAAAGGCGAGCACGGAAGCCGCGAAAGCGGAGTTCCTCCAGTCGTCCATTTCCTGACCGTGGGGAGCGCCCTTCACCATAGCGATCCAGGCGGGCACATTCTTGTTCATCTTGTAGCGGGGACGAATGCTCCAGTCGAAGCAGACGGTGTCCTTCTCGCCGGTGAGGTAGAAGGTCGGCACCTTGCTCAGAAGAGGCTGGAAACCGACGCTGGGGCCCGGCTGCAGCGGCACAGCAGCAACAACCTTGAGGCCGGGGTACTTCTTCTCAACCTGCGGAAGCAACCAGCTGGAGCCAGACTCGGTGGAGCCGCCGCCAGCGGAGTGACCGGTCAGGATGGTCTTAGTGGCATCAACGTGTCCGAAGAGCGGAGACTTGGAATTCTGGGACTCAGCGAACAGGCTTGCAGCACCCTGAACGTCGGTGTAACCGGTCCAGTTGAGGAAGGTGTAGGTGACGACCACGATGTAGCCGTGGGAAGCCCACATGTGGTAGAGATGCTCGGTCAGACCAGCTTCGGCACCAATGCCGGGGGTGTAAATAATGACCGGGAGTTTACCCAGCTCAGCAATATTTTCGGGGTAAACGAACTGCACATCAGCGGGCTTCTTCGTGCCATCGGGGAAAGTTCCCCAGCACGTGTGCTTCATCTTATTGTTGTGGTCTTTTTCGAGGATCTTAGCGTAGATCTTGTAGACCAGACCGCAATCCTGTGCCTTCATGGTAGACACAGTCTTGTACTTGCCCATGTGCGAATACAGATTCTGGATGTGGCTACCAGTAACAACACCCTGGCTGTCCACCTTGATAGGCTGCTGCGGTTCTGCCTGCGCGACTCCCGCGGTAAGCCCGAAAGCAAGAGCAGATGCCGCCAGCGTGGCGGTAAACTTCTTAAGTCGCATAACCGATCCCTTTCGTATGCGAGCACGTGTAATGAAAGAAACGTCCCACAACGGACAATTGTGTGGAAGAAGGGCATTCTCGGGAGGATCTCAATAGTATTGAGGGGAGAAAACTCTTATCGTCTCCGAGTCTAAGAGGTTCATCCACAATTCTCGCTCGCCCATGGCAACAAGAACGGGGCCCCATGACCTATCAGCTTATCGCCGCTGTGCTGGCTCTTTTGTCAGCACTAGTGGTCGCCACTGGTACCGTCATCCGCCACCTCGTTGCCGATGAGCAACCCCTCCCCGAAGAAGGAGGCGGCAGCGCCAAAGCCACCCTCACCTCCGCCAAATGGTGGGCCGGTGCCGGCGTCAGCGTTATCGGCTACCTACTCCAAGCAGCTGCACTCCGCTTCGCCTCCATCCTACTGGTGCAGCCCATCACCATCCTTTCCCTCTTCTTCGCACTCCCCCTCTCGGCACGATTTACCGGCCGGCGCGTGCGCGTCCAGGACTGGGTGTGGGCGGTCGTCCTCACCCTCGGCGTGGGCGTACTGCTCGTCGTGGGGCGCCCCACCAACACCCACGCGAAGGCACACCCGGCGCTGTGGGTAGGATCGCTCGCCGTGGGCGTCGTTATTGTGGTGCTGCTCCTGCGCCTCGCGAAGAAAGGACTACGGAAAGAGCGCGCCCTCCTCGTTGGTCTCGCCTCCGGCATCACCTACGGGTACATGTCGTTCCTCACCAAAGGCGTGGTCATGGACCTCTCGGCCGGCCGTATCCTCACTGTCCTCACGCACCCGGCGCTCTACCTGGTCATCGTCGCTGCCATTGTGGGTACCTGGCTCCAACAAGCCGCGTTTAATGCGGGTGCTATCCAGCAGTCGCTCCCCGCCATGACCGTCGCTAGCCCGCTGACGTCATCAGTGTTGGGCGTCATCGTTTTTCAGGAACGCTTCACCACCTCTGCATCCCTTTACTGGCTGATCATCGTGGCAGCTATCGCCACTGTGGTGGCCGTGGTACAACTCTCCCGCGCCGAAGCGCAGGACGACATCGAGCAGGATTAGTCCGTCTTTGTCGTATCCTCTGCCCTATTCTCTGTCGCACTAGGTTGTGCATCGAAAGCTTCTGGATCGAACGGCTCATCAAGCGGGCCCAAATCGTCATAACTCAACGGGTCTTCCCGCGGCTCCACATGCGTCTGCACGTGCAGATCCGGAATGACGAGCATCAGCTGCTCCTCAATATCGTGCACTAGGTCATGGCCCTGCTTGACAGTCCAGTCCCCCGGCACCAGCACATCAAACTCAATGAAGTTCGAGGAGCCGCTCGCCCGGTTCCGCAAGGCATGGAAATCCACATCGAGGCAGCGGTACGTGTCCAACACCTTCTTCAAGGCCGCCTGGTGCTCCTCACTCATCGCCCCGTCCATCAGGCCGTCGAGGGACTCGCGCATCACTTTCCAGCCCGTCCACAAAATATTGATACCCACCGCAATAGCAATAACCGGGTCCATCCAATACCAGTGAGTGAGCGCAACAACCCCCACCGCCGCCAACACACCCACCGTAGTGTAGACATCTGTCATCAGATGCTTGCCGTCCGCCTTCAGGGTGATCGACCGATGCTTCTTCGCCCCCCGCAGCAGGATTAACGACACCCCACCGTTCACCAGCGTCGCCACCACGGAAATGAGCAACGCAATACCTACATCCTCCAGTGGCTGCGGGTGAAAGAGACGCCGCGCAGCAGAGACGATGATGACACCGGCGGCCACGAAAATCATGGCGCCTTCCATCACCGCCGAAAAATACTCGGCCTTAGAATGGCCAAACTGGTGGTCCTTATCTGCCGGACGAGCCGCCACGATCAGCACAATGAGAGCCACCACCGCGGCTACCAAGTTGACGAGAGATTCTGCCGCATCCGAGAACAGACCTACCGAGCCAGTAATCCGCCAAGCCGCCATCTTCAAAACAATGGTGATGATGGCAGCGGCAATCGACAGCCACGCATATTTGGTGAGAGTACGGCGGCTGGACTGCTGATCCATCTCCCCGGAATGGGAGGCAACGAGCGAAGACATCATGCCCAAACTGTACTCGTCACCAGCACAAACGACCACGGTAGTGGGTGCCGGAAACTCGCCTCAAGTTGTTCGCGAGGCGCTAAAACACGCCAATAAGCTGCACGAATCACCATAAATAGCACAAGCGAGGTCGCCGAAACTGGGTCAAACGGTATAAACTGGCTGCATGCGTTGGGCATCCCTGCTACTTGGTTGCCGCGACGGGGCCCGTTTGTAGAACTGGCTCCCCGCCGCGGGGTTATGCGCGCCGGTTCACCCCCACCTTTCTCAAGACGTAGCAGTCTCCAGACCACACCGTCTGTGACACAACAGCGTCCCTTCCCCTCATATACGAGTTTTGACACGAGGTTTATTCACCATGGCCCCCTCTGACACTTTCGTCGCCGCCGCATCCACCATCGTTCCCCCCTCCAAGCCGGCCCCCGCCGACCAACCCAGCTGGAACAAACAGAAAAACTCCTCCATGCCCGCCTACCGCTACCGCTCCTACGCCGAAGAAGTAGAAGCCGTCGAGCTGCCCGACCGCACCTGGCCCAACAAGGTCATCGACCGCGCGCCCCTCTGGTGCGCCGTCGACCTGCGCGACGGAAACCAGGCACTGGTTGACCCCATGAGCCCCGCCCGCAAACGCCGCATGTTCGACTTGCTCGTCCGCATGGGCTACAAGGAAATCGAAGTAGGCTTCCCCTCCGCCTCCCAAACCGACTACGACTTCCTCCGCGAAATCATTGAGGACGGCGCCATCCCCGACGACGTCACCATCCAAGTACTGGTACAGTGCCGCGAAGACTTGATCCGCCGCACCTTCGAAGCGTGCGCCGGTGCCCCCAACGTCATCGTCCACTTCTACAACTCCACCAGCATCCTGCAACGCCGCGTCGTCTTCCGTAAAGACAAGCCCGCCATCAAGAAACTTGCCACCGACGCCGCCGAACTCGTCAGCACCATCGCCAAAGACTACCCAGACACGCACTGGCGCTGGGAATATAGCCCCGAATCCTTCACCGGCACAGAACTCGCCTTCGCCAAGGAAGTGTGCGACGCCGTCACCGAAACCGTCGGCGCCACCCCGGACGACCCCATCATCATCAACCTGCCCGCCACCGTCGAAATGACCACCCCCAACGTCTACGCCGACCAAGTGGAATGGATGAGCCGCAACCTCGCCCACCGCGACGCCACCATCCTCTCCCTGCACCCCCACAACGACCGCGGAACCAGCATCGCCACCGCCGAACTGGGCTTCATGGCCGGCGCCGACCGCATCGAAGGCTGCCTCTTCGGCAACGGTGAACGCACCGGCAACGTCGACCTCGTCACCCTGGGCCTCAACATGCTGACCCGCGGCGTCGACCCTCAAATCAACTTCAGCGACATCCGCGAAGTCCGCTCCACCGTCGAATACTGCAACCAGATGCCGGTCACCCCACGCCAGCCCTACGGCGGCGACCTCGTCTTCACTGCCTTCTCCGGCTCCCACCAGGACGCCATTAACAAGGGCTTCGATGACCTCAATGCTGTCGCTGCCCGCGAGGACAAAGACGTCGCCGACGTCACCTGGGAAGTTCCCTACCTGCCCATCGACCCCAAGGACATCGGCCGCAACTACGAGGCCGTCATCCGCGTCAACTCGCAGTCCGGCAAGGGCGGTGTCGCCTACATCATGAAGACCGACCACGGCATGCGCCTGCCTCGCCGTATGCAGATCGAGTTCTCCAAGACCGTTCAGCGTGTCACCGACTCTGAAGGTGGCGAGATGAACTCCAAGCAGCTCTGGGACCTCTTCTCCGAGGAATACCTGGACCGCATCGAGCCGCTGGAACGGATGAGCCAAGCCCTGGAGGCCGCCAGCACCGACGACGGCGACGACCGCATTACCGTCAACGTGCTGTGGCACGGCGACGAACGCGAAATCTCCGGCGTCGGCAACGGCCCACTGGCCGCCTTCGTGGACGCCCTGCAGCAGCTCGACATTGACGTCAGCATCGTCGACTACCAAGAGCACGCCATCACCGCCGGTTTCGACGCCGATGCCGCCGCCTACGTGGAATGCGAAGTCAACGGGACCCCCGTCCACGGTGCCGGCATCGCCTCCTCGATCAGCGTGGCCTCCCTCCGCGCCGTGGTGAGTGCCGTCAACCGCGCTCTCACCGGGCACTCCCCCGACGCGAGTTAATTTCTTCTCTCCCAAGAATTTATGAAATCAACCGCTCTTCCTGCAGTTGCCTCTGCGGCACTCCTCACCGTGAGCGCCGCAGTGGGCACTGCCCCTACCGCCGCTGCCATCAACACCAGCACCGTCGCCCCCAACCTGCCCTACGTCACCAAAGTGATCTCCCACGGGGCGCTCTGCACCGGCACTCTCATCTCCCCCTCCTGGGTACTCACTGCCGCCCACTGCGTTCGCAACGGCACTACCGTCACCGGCAGCGTTAGCTTCGGTAACGAAGCCACCAACACCGTCGGCTTCACCGGCGCCTACCACTACGGCAGCTGGGACACAGCCCTCGTGTACCTCAATAAGCCGCAGATCGGGCGCCCCTTTGCCCTCCTCTCCCCCTCCCCCGCCATCGAGAAAACCTTCGGCCACACCTACGGGTGGGGCAAAGACCGCTTCCCGCTGCGCGCCGGCAAGGCCCAGGTAGTAGGACACTTCGCGGGGACACACGGAAAGATGTTCGTCACCTACACCGAATGGGGCAAACAAGAACCCGGCGACTCCGGCGGCCCCTTCCTGCAAGGCCCGTTCCTGGTAGGCGTCCTATCCTCCATCGACGGAGCCACCGCCACAACAGTCAACGCGAACTACGTTGAGGTTGTGCACCTTTGGCCGTGGATTGCCGACACTATCGCCGCTCACAGCTTCTCTCCCCTCCGTACCTCATCGTCTACACACTGAGGAGCCCTCATGACACTCCCTCGCACTGCCCTCAGCCGTCGCCTCGCCGCCGGCACCCTCGCCCTCGGTCTGCTGGCCGCACCCCTCAGCACTGCTGCTCCGGCAGCTGTCGCCGCCGACAACTTCGCCGCTGGCGCCGCCCACAGCGGCGACGCCACGTACGTGAAAACCATCTTCGACGACAGCAACCAGGCTCGCCTCCGTAATGGACGCACGCCACTTTCCTGGTCCTCGCAGCTCGGCAGTGACAGCCTACAGTGGTCCCAACACCTGGCCCGCACCGGCACGTTCGAGCACACCACTAAGAATGTGCGGGAAAACCTCTACACGTGCAGCGGTTGCACAACCCCCACAGGCGCTGTGGAGGCCTGGTTGAAGTCCCCCGGACATCGCCGTAACCTGTTGAACACCAGGGCCACCAGCATGGGCATTGGCATTGCCCAGAACACCAAGGGCGAGTGGATCGTTACTCAACGCTTTAACGCCTAAAAAGCGGAATACACAGCGTAGCCTAGACAGTAAGAAAGCAATGACCTCCACACCCGACGCAGGGTGTCCCCCTCCCCCCTCTGGAGCCCTTGTTTGCGAACCCCTTTTCTTCTGCGGGTGACGAGCACTGGTGACGGAGCCTGCGGCGTCACCAGCGTCAGATAAAGGACTGCGCTATGCCCCCACGACAGGTCCGCCCCGCACTCGCTGCGACACTTGCACTTACCCTCACCGGGGTATCCTTCGTTGGCCTACCCACCCAGGCAACCGGTGCACCACGCAGCTACCAACCACAAGCCATCGGCCGCTCCTGCACCCGTTGGGTGACGGAACCACGCACCCAAAGCTGCCGCATCTACAGTCCCAGCATGCGCACCACCATCACCGTCGATCTACAGCTGCCTCTCCACGCCACCTCGCCACTCCTGCATGTGTTCGGTGGCATGTGGCAGCATGAACACCAAGGCATGCTGATGCACGAGGTGGGTGGCCTCGCCCGCGCACTTAGCCGCACCGACGTGGGCTTCGTGGCTCCCGTCGCCCCCACCAATGGTTCCATGTGGACAGACTGGCGCCAGCCCACTCTCATCTCCGATAAGAAACCCATCAAATGGGAAACGTTCTTCACCCAGGAACTTCCCACCTACCTGTGGCATACCTTCGGTATTCCCCTGCGCCCCCGCAATGCCATCGCACTGGGTGTCAGCATGGGTGGGGCAGGCGGGGCCAGCGTAATGTACCGGCACCCCGAGGTGTACCGCGCCGGCTACTTCCTGAGTGGCTTTTACAATTTCACCTCCCCACTGGGACGTGCTGCCCTGGGGGTGATTAGCGGGCTCAGCGGCAATACCGGCCAGGACATGTGGGCCTATGACGACTACGCTGCCCATTCTCCCACCGAGCTCGCTGACCGCACTCCACTCTTCCACACCCGCTTCGTTGCGGGTACCGGAATGCTTGATCTGAAAAATAAGGAAATCAATTACAAGGTTGGGGATACCCTGCTACGTCTCTACGGAGGTACCTGGCTGGAAGCCGGCATGAGTGCCTCCCTCGTGAAGTTCCGTACGGTGGTGCGGAAGCAAGCTCCGCAGGCGCTGCGCGACGGGAAAGCCGTGATCGTTATTTACCCCAGCGGAGTGCACTTCTGGAACCTGTGGCGACGGGACATGTACGACGAGGGTGGTCTGCAGGACATTCTGCATCGCAGCGGGGTGCGGTATGTGCCAGTGGCCAACCCGGCACAGCTGAAAGACCCCTTCGCCAAACGGGCCAAGCCGGCAGAGAAGCCAAAGCCAGCAGACCAGCCAAAGCCGGCAAAGCCCACTAAGACAATGCCGGTAGAGAAGCCAAAGACCGAAGACAAGCCGAAGCCAACAAAGCCCACGTCGTCAACGCCAGTAGACAAGCCAGCGCCGGCGAACAAGCCGACAGTAGGCTAGACACCCAACCCCATTTTCACCATGAGAATAATAAGCACCTGCGCCACCACAATCTTGGCGATCATCGCCATCGGGTAGACCGTCGAGTAGCCCGTGTTCGGTAGGTCATTATTTGTCTGATCGTTGGCATACCCCAACGTTGCCGGCTGGGTAAAGAGGCCTGCCGCCACACCCATCGCCGTACCATAGGGCAGCTTGAAGCCCTTGTAGACAATCACCAGCGTCAACGATGTCAGCAAGAAGGTAATAACACCACCCACGGCAATCACCGTCAGGGATGCAGGGTTCGTCACCGCCTTGAGGAAGTCTCCACCGGCATTAGCGCCAATACCTGCCAGGAAAAGGGTAATACCAAACTGCCGAATGGTGAGGTTAGAAGAATAGGGAATACGCCACACAATGGGACCGGTTCTGCCCAGGGCACCCAGGATGAGGCCGACGATAAGCGGGCCACCAGCCGACCCCAGCTCCAGGACACCACCACCGGGGATGGGGACCGGAATCTTTCCTACCAGCAGACCGAGGGTAATACCCACCGCAAAGGTGAGGACGTCGATCTCGGAGAGGCTCTTGTAGGAATCGCCGAGGATACGGGCGGCCTGGGTGAGATTTTCTTTGCTGGTGACGACGCGTACACGGTCCCCCAGCTCCAGGCGGGAATCATCCGTCGCCACCATGTCAATGTCGCCACGGCGAATGCGGGTAATAAGAATGCCGTGCTTGCGCTGCAGCCCCAGCTTGCCCAGCTTCACACCCACCACGTTGGGGTTGGAGACGAAGATGCGGCGCAGACCGGAGGTGACATCATAGTAGGCCAAGTCCACGTGGGAGTCCTCACCTAGGAATTCGGTGGCCGCATCGAGGGCGTCCTGGGTGCCGGTGACGCACACGATCATGCCCTTCTCGATAACATCGCGCACCGAAGCGATACGCATCTTGCCTGCGTCGATGGTGACTTCCTCCGGGTAGCCTTTCTCGTCCAAGAGGTGTGGGTCGATCTCGTAGGCGTCCGGGGTGAGCATGCGAGAGACGATGATGTTATGGCCGATGCGGGAGTTGAGGTCCGCTACGAGGGTGGCATCATTGCGGGTCACCAAAATATTGCGGGTGAAAATGGGGACGGCTGCCACCCCGGCGCGTACCGCTTCCTCCTGGTGGTTAATGTGGAAGATCTTTTGGAAGAGGACAAAGGCGGCGATAGAGGCCAACACGCCCAGAGGGTAGGCCAGGGCGTAACCGACGGTGGGGAGACTTCGCGCGGCATCCAAACTGCCTGTGGCCTTGACTGCCGCGGAGTTCGCCAAGCTGGGGAGGGCGTTGGAGACGGCGGCCAGAGCGGGGGTGTTGGTGAGGGCACCCGTGTACATGCCGGCGGAGATGATGGGCTCCATTTTGAAGAGCGCCACCATCCCAATGGTGAAGGCGGCGCTGCCTAGCACGAGGGCGATAATGAGCAGGTTAAGGCCGAGGCCTTTGGTGCGAAGGGCCCGGAAGAAAGCTGAGCCGGAGGCCAGGCCGATGGTGTAGACGAAGAGCGTGAGGCCCATCACCCAAATGATGTGAAGCTGCTGGATGGGGTGCCCGTAGTTGGTAAAAATAGCGGAGATGATGAGGCCGACGAAGAGCACTGCGGCGACGCCGAGGGAGAAGGAACCGATGCGAATGCGGCCAACAAAAAAACCCAGGGCCATGATGATCATGAGCACGAGTAAGGGCTGTTCCGCGAACCACCCAATGACAGCGGACACGTCTCGCTCCTAGAGAATTCCTGGGGTAAACACCCTAACTCCTGTCATCCTACCGAGGCCTCTGTGAATCGCACGTCCAGTTTCTGTAAAGCTGCCGCGCCGCGGAAGAGTTCTCTTGCTCTTCCCTCGCCCTTTAGAATGAGTGCATGACGAAAGCCTCTCTTGGTTTCCGCGGTACTCTCGCCCGTTGGTCGTGCTTTGCAGCGCGCTGGGCGTCACGCACATTGGGACGCGGGAATGGCGGCATGATTGGCGGCCTGGTGGCCCTCAAAGTTGACCCCAACATCATGGCTAAACTTGCAGGTGAACGCATGTCTGTGGTGGTGACGGGGACGAACGGAAAGTCCACCACTACCCGCATGGTGGCCACCGCGCTGCGCACCCGGTACACAGTGGCCACCAACGATGGTGGAGACAATATGGATGCCGGTATCGTGAGCGCCCTCAACCGGCATCTGGATGCCCACACCATCTGCCTAGAAGTGGACGAAATGCACGTCCCCCATGTGATGGATGCCATATCCCCCACGGTGCTCGTGTTGCTGAATCTTTCCCGCGACCAACTGGACCGGGTAGGCGAAATTAACACTATTGAACGCCGTCTACGGGCTGCCGTTACCGCCCATCCCGACACCATCGTCGTCGCCAACTGTGACGACATGATGATGGCCTCTGTCGCCTACGACGCTCAGAATGTCGTGTGGGTAAGCACTGGGGGCGGCTGGTCGAACGACGCCACCACCAGCCCCCGCAACAATTCCGCCATTCTGCATGCAGATGGCGACTGGTGGGCGGCCGAACCCCTGGAGGACGGCCGGGAATTCCGTCGCCCTACCCCCGACTGGTGGGTCGACGACGAGGGCCTGCACGGCCCCGACGGACTCACTCTGCCCATGCATCTGCGGGTACCCGGCCGCGCCAACCGCGGAAATGCCGCCCAGGCGGTCGCGGCTGCCGTCAACATGCTGGTGAGTGCCGAGGATGCGGTGCGTGCCGCAGAGTCCGTGGACGATGTGGCTGGCCGCTACACCACAATCCAGCTGGAGGACCACGACATTCACCTGTTGCTGGCGAAGAATCCGGCGGGCTGGCAAGAGGCTCTCAATATGGTGGACCGGACTGCTGACTCGCTGGTGATTGCCGTCAATGGGCAAGAGGCTGACGGGATTGACCTCAGCTGGCTGTGGGATGTGCGCTTCGAGAACTTCTCTGACACGGCCGTCTTCTGCTCCGGTGAGCGCGGCACGGACCTGTCGGTGCGCCTCACCTACGCAGGGGTGGAGCATGAATTGATCCATGATCCGCTGGCAGCTATTCGCGCCTGCCCACCTGGGCGGGTGGAGGTGCTGGCGAACTACACGTCGTTCCGCGATCTGTTCCGCGAACTCCGTCACCTGACGGGCGCCGGGGCAGGCACCGCCGATGACCCCACCTCACGGAACCAGTAGGAGGACTGCAGTGAGTACACTCTCCAACCCCACACCCGGGCGGGATTCCGTTATTCACATCGGGGCACTGCTGCCCGACATTATGAGTACCTACGGGGATGACGGCAACGCGCTGGTCCTGCGGGAACGGCTGCGCCGGCGCGGCTACCAGGCGGAGATTGTGCGCATTACTCTGCACGATGAAGTGCCGTCCAGCTGCGATATTTACACGATGGGGGGCGGTGAGGACATCGCCCAGATCCTCGCGTCGAAGCACCTGCGGGAACACCGTGGGTTGTTTACGGCGGTGGAGGCGGGGCGGCCGTTGCTTGCCATTTGCGCGGGATTGCAGATGTTGGGTGAATGGTTCCAGGTGGCTGACGGTTCCCATGCGCAAGGCGTGGGGCTACTGGATGCGACCACGGTCCCCCAGGCCACCCGTTCCATTGGCGAGTTGGTGGCAACACCTCTGGTGGAGGGGTTGACGGAACCGCTCACCGGGTTTGAGAACCATATGGGTGCAACGGTATTGGGCCCCGATGCGCGCCCGCTCTCCCGTGTGAAGTACGGGGTGGGTAATAGCGTGCCGGCGGGGGCAGATGTGCCTGCTGCTGGGCTGGTTGACGGCGTGGTGCAGGGCAGCATTGTGGCCACCTATATGCATGGTCCGTGTTTGGCCCGAAACCCGCAGTTGGCCGACTTTTTGGTGGCACAGGTGCTGGGTGTGCCGGTGGCTGACCTGGAACCGCTGGATATTCCGGCGATTCCGTTGCTCCGTAAAGAGCGGCTGGAGGCGGCTAAGCACCCCTTCAAGCGCACTGCCTAGGTGCGTCCCAGCGTCTCTCGTACCGGAGAGGACTGCATCATGGGGTCGCCTTGGCGCATACCTGGCGTAGCAGCCGGCAGTGAGTGCTCTGTTGTAGGGGTGCTTAGCGCGCCACACTGGTGATAGTGGTGGCTGTCGGATGCCGTGGTGACGGCGGGGCCAGCACTACTGTGTTAACCACCGTGGCTGGTGGTGCCAGTGCTAGTTAGCGTCGATGGACCGCAGGGCCGGGATGGCGACCAGGCACGGAACCTCCATGACCTTCTCCCCTGCCAGCGCATTGAGCACCATGGCCCACACGCGCTTGTTGTAGGGCAGGGTGAGGTGATCCGAGTAGTCCTTGCTGCAGCCATCTTGGATGGTGATGTTGGTGACGGTGGCTCCCGGCACAGCCTCCTGGAAGTTGGGGTTGTGGGTGGAGATGGTGGTGAACTCGTCGTACTTGGTGGACAGGTTCGTGTAGGTGATGCCGGCGATGGTCTGCGGGTCGGTGATGGCATTGATAATAGGTGAGCCGGTCATCATCTGGGCGGCGGCGATGGTGCCAAATTCGAGAATGTCTCCCACCAGGGCAGGTTCTGCATTCTTGGTGTAGACGGCTTCCAGATCCTGCAGGCCGAAGGGGTTGATGCCAACGTTAATACCGCCCAGGGTCACGATGTTGTCGATAAAGCTGGGGCCGTAGGTGTGAGCGATGAGGTTGGCAACGGTGCCGCCTTCGGAGTAGCCGATGATGTCGACTTTCTTGGCGCCGGTAGTCTTCATGACGTCGTTAATGAAGGCGGCGGTGAAGGTGGCGGAGGCTTCGATATCGGCGAGGCCGCCGAAGTCAAGGTCACCGATAGCTCGGACGACCTTGGACATGGCACCATCCCGGTCCTTGGCCATGTTGACGGCGTAGACGCAGTAACCCTGGTCCTTCAGTACGGGTCCGAAGCCCGCCCAGGCGGTGTTGGCCGTCATGGACATGCCGTGGATGAGGATGACGGGGTTGGGCTTGGTGGGGCTGGGTGTGCAGGACCAGTCGTTGACTCCTTGGGGGGCGACGGAGTCGGTGCCGTCTTTCAGGATGGCGTCGGCAATGCTGGTCGCAACCTCACCGTGGCCGTGGGTAGTGGCGCGGACGGTGGTGGAGGGAAGCTCTGGGAGTGCCGCGTAGGAGGGGGCGGCTACCGCGGTGGTGGCGGTACCGGCGAGGATGGCAAGGGATGCTGCGAGGGCTGCGAAGGTTTTCGTGGTCTGGAGCATGGCCAGATCCTTTCTCGGATATGTCCCGATGCATGCTGCGGGGAGGATCACTCCGTGGTACAGCACGGCGCACATTGGGAGGACAAGACAAAAAGACGGTAAACAGAGGGAGTCTGCTGCGACTTATTGTCTGGGGTTACTCCTTCACCAGCAAGCTATCTACCTGCAAGTTTCCATTTCTTTTCCACGACTGCTTCATTTCTGAGCGTTTTTTATCCGGATTACGTGTTGTTCATTTATCCAAAAAACTACACTCACCCTGCAGTTTTAGGACATTTGCCCAGGTGTGTTTTCTGAAGAAAATTAAGAGAAGCGGGGGAAGGTACCCATGACCTTCCCCCGCTTGACGAGGTAGCGCTAGTTACTTGGAGTCAAAGCTGCGCACTGAAGGAAGTGCGACGAGGCACGGAACCTCCACAACAGCCTTGCCGGCGAGTGCGTTAAACACCATGGCCCACACGCGCTTGTTGTAGGGGATGGTGGTGTGGTTGGAAAGATCCTTGTCACAACCATCTTGCAGCACGATATTGGAGACGGTTGCCCCGGGTACTGCTTTCTGGAAGTTCGGGTTGTGCTTGGAGATCACCACGAACTCGTCATACTTGGAGGAGATGTTCGTGTAGTCAATGCCAGCGACAGTATCGGGATGGGTGAGTTTCTCGCTGACGGCAGATCCGGACATCATTTGTGCCGTCGAGTCCGACAGGACCGTCATAATGCTGCCCAAGAGCGCCGGCTGCGTAGGGGACGTAAAGATGAGGTTGTGGTCTTGCACGGAGAAGGGGTTAATGCCCACATTGATACCGGCAATGGTCACGATCTTACGGAAATGCGCCGAGCCATAGTTATGGGCCATCAGGTTGGCGACGGTGCCTCCTTCCGAGTAGCCGACGATGTCTACCTTGCGGGCGCCGGTGCTCTTCAGTACTTCATTGACGAAGGCGCCGGTGTAGGCGGCGGACAGCTCAATGTCGGTGAGACCGCCAAAATCGTATCCGACGAGGCGGGTGACCTTTCCCATCAGGCTTTGGCGATCCTTGGGAAGGTTGACGGCATAGACGCAGTAGCCTTGGTCTTTCAGGGCGGGCCCGAAGGCTGCCCAGGAGCTATTGGCCGTCATGGTTTGGCCGTGAATGAGAATGACGGGGAAGGGTTTGTCCGCGCTGGGCTTGCAGTCCCAGAGGTTGACGCCCTGTGGTGCGACGGGGGCGGTGCCATTCTTCTGCAGTGCATCGTTGATGGTGGTGGCGGGCTTACCTACTCCTTGGGTGGTACCGCGCATGGAACCGGAGGGGAGGTCCGGGAGCGGCTGATAGGGAGTTGCGGCTCCGGCGAGGGCGGGGACGCTGGCCGTCACGGCGAGAGAGGTTACAACAGCTGCAAGTAGTGTTCTGGTGTGTTTCACCAGTCAGATCCTTTCTGAAGCGGCGATGCCGTCTGATGTCCTCATGTGGGAGACGTCAAGGGCAATCACTTGAAGCATTAAGATTGTTTACCCTAAAGTTTGGCAAAATTGATCTGAATACACAAATAGTTTTATTGACACCTATATCTATTAAATATAAATAAATACGGACAAGAGAAGCGGGGAAGGCCACTCATGCGACCCTCCCCGCTTCTGCTACTCCCTGATACCGTCACGCTTTCGCATGTCGGAGTGTGTGATCCCAGAAGGGGATTGGATGACGCGGGAACATGCCCACGCCGTTATTCATTTTTACTTGGCGTCAACCGTACGCAGCATGGGGACGGCGACCAGGCACGGCACCTGCTGAACCTGCGTACCGGCCAGTGCGTTAATGGTGAGAGCCCACACGCGCTTGTTGAACGGCACGGTCAGGTGGTCAGAGTAGTCCTTGTCGCAGCCGTCCTGGAGGGTGATGTTGGTGACGACGGCACCGGGCACAGCCTTCTGGAAGTTGGGGTTGTGCTTGGACATCAGCACGAACTCATCGAAGTTGGAGGAGATGTTCGTGTAGTTGATGCCGGAGATGGTGTCGGGGTTGGTGAGGCGCTCGCTGATGGAGGAGCCGGTCATCATCTGGCCAGCAGCCACAGAGGCTTCGTTCATGATCTTGCCCAGCGCGGCCGGAGTATCCGGCTTCACCCAGATAGCCTTGTTGTCCTGCAGGCCGAAGGGGTTGATGCCCACGTTAATGCCGGCCATGGTGACGATCTTGTTGATGAAGCTCGGGCCGTAGGTGTGAGCGATGAGGTTGGAGATGGTGCCACCCTCCGAGTAACCGACCAGGTCAACCTTCTTGGCATGGGTGGTCTTCAGAACTTCGTTCACGAAGGCAGCAGTGGCGACGGTGGCTGCGTCAATATCGGAGAGGCCACCGAAGTCGAGGCCCACCAGGTTGGCAGCCTTGGACATGAGGCCGTCGGGGTCCTTCGGGAGGTTGACGGCGTAGACGCAGTAGCCCTGGTTCTTCAGTTCGGGGCCGAGACCAGCCCATGCGGTGTTGGCGGTCATGAACATGCCGTGAATGAGCACGACGGGATTGGGCTTTTCAGCAGAAGGCTTACAGGTCCAGTCATTAACGCCTTGAGGGGCAACCGGATCACTGCCGTCCTTCATGATGGCGTCGGCAATGCTGGTAGCCGACTGGCCAGCGCCCTGGGTGGTAGCACGCACGGTGCTGGAGGGCAGTTCGGGCAGCGGCTGGTAGTTATTAGGGGCTGCTACGGCAAGGGAGGTGGAGCTCGCCACGATGGCGGCAGAGGCTACGAGGGCAGCGAGCGTTTTGCTGGTCTGGAACACTGCCAGATCCTTTCTTCGTTAAATTCCCGAACGCGCCACAAGCGCTGGGAGAGTGGGCGAAATAACGGTAAACAGAGGGAGTCTGCTAGGATTTATTGTTGAGTTTCTGAAAACTGTCTGCAACGCTCTAAACTGGCTGTTTCCAAAAAATCCGATAGTTGTTGCCAATAAACACAATTTTTTAACTGATCGAATGAGTTAAATCTGAATCAAAAAAGCCGTCACCCCCTGTGTGTTTATAACCACAGGGGGTGACGGTATGTCATGTAGGAGATTTACATATTCTTCAAATATGTAATTTTCTCTTGTGTTGCAAAGTGGCAACAAAACGGTGCCTAGTTCGCAACACCTGCAGGGTGTTACATGCCCTTCAGTTCTTCCACGATGGCGTCAACCGAGTCCTTCGCATCGCCGAACAGCATGGAGGTCTGCGGCAGGTAGAAGAGCGGGTTGTCGATGCCAGCGTAGCCCGAGTTCATGGAACGCTTGGACACAATGACGGAGTGCGAGTCTGCCACGTTAAGAACCGGCATACCGTAAATCGGGGAGCCCGGATCGTCCTTAGCGGCAGGGTTGGTGACGTCGTTAGCGCCGATCACCAGAGCCACATCGCAACGGCTGAACTCGCCGTTGATCTCGTCCATTTCCTTCATGGCGTCGTAGTCGATACCGGCTTCAGCCAGGAGCACGTTCATGTGGCCGGGCATACGGCCAGCCACCGGGTGGATGGCGTACTTCACCGGGACACCCTTTTCGGCCAGCAGGGCAGCCATTTCTTTGACGGCGTGCTGAGCCTGGGCAACGGCCATGCCGTAGCCGGGGACGACGATAACTTCGTTGGCGTACGCCATCTGGATGGCGACGTCGGCAGCGGAGGTGGACTTCACCGGGCCGCGGTCAGCAGCAGCGCCGGATGCAGCAGCACCGTCACCACCGAAACCACCGGCCACAATGTTGAGGACGGAGCGGTTCATGGCCTTGGCCATGAGGTTGGTGAGGATGGTACCGGACGCACCGACGATCATGCCGGCGACGATCATGGCGGTGTTGTTAATGGCCAGGCCGGCAGCTGCGGCGGAGAGACCCGTCATAGCGTTCAGCAGGGAGATAACAACCGGCATGTCGGCGCCACCAATGGGCAGCACCAGCATGAGGCCGAGGATGGCGGACACGATGATGATGCCGAGCATCCACCAGATGTTGCCGAATTCGCCCACGTTAACGCCGATAACAATGGCGAAGGCCACTGCGGCGATGAAGAGGACGGCATTCACAATCTGCTGTGCCTTGCCGAGGCCGATCGGGCGACCGGGGATGATGCCCTGCAGCTTGGCGAAGGCAACAATGGAGCCCCAGAACGAGATCGAACCAATGATGGCGGCGAGGATGGAGCCGACAATAACGGTGGTGGTGAGAACAGCAGAGGAGCCGGCGACGCCAGCTTCATCCGCAATACGGACGCCGTCGAAGCCGCGGTATTCCATAGCTTCGCACAGGGCGATGAGGCCCACAGTGCCGCCGCCGAGACCGTTGAACATAGCAACGAGCTGCGGCATTTCAGTCATCTTGGTCTTGCGGGCAACCGGCACGGCAATAGCGGTACCGATGGCGAGGCCAACCACGATGAGGATCCAGTTGACGGTGTAGTTGCCGTCACCGTCAATTTCTTTGTCAATGAGCTTGAGGATGGTGCCGACGAAGGCGATGACCATACCGACGGCCGCGATCTTGTTACCACGGACTGCGGTGGAGGGGCCGGTGAGGCCGGAGAGGCCGTAGATGAAGAGAACGAAGGCAATAATGTAGAGCAGGTTAGCTGCGATAGTCATTAGTCTTGAGCCTCCTCAATCGGCTTGCGATCCTTGGGCTTGAACATTTCGAGCATGCGGTCGGTGACGACGAAGCCGCCGACGACGTTCAAGGTACCGAAGATAACGGCAATGAAAAGGATGATGCCGAGAGCGACGTTCATGCCGGTGCTGCCAGAGGTGAGGTCAACGGAACCGAGGACCCACATGGCACCCAGCACGACGATGCCGTGGATGGCGTTCGTGCCGGACATGAGGGGGGTGTGTAGGGAATTGGGGACCTTGGAGATCACCGCGAAGCCGACGAAGCCGGCGAGCACGATGAGCGCTATAAGGAGCAGCAGGTCATTAGCAGCCATGGGCTAGGCCTCCTTGTCACGAGTGACGCAGGCACCAGCAAGGATCTCGTCCTCGAAGTCGGGTGCGATGACGCCCTCGTCGTTGAGCATGAGTTCCAGGAGAGCCTGGATGTTCTTGGCGTAGAGCTCCGAGGAGTGCTCCGGCATGGTGGCCGGGAGGTTCAGCGGGGAGCAGATGGTGACGCTGTTCTTGACAACGGTCTCACCGGGTTCGGTGAGTTCACAGTTGCCACCAGTCTCACCAGCAAGGTCGACGATGACGGAGCCGGGCTTCATGCGGGAAGCGGCGTCCGCGGTGACCAGGATAGGAGCACGACGGCCTGGGACGAGAGCGGTGGTGATAACCGCGTCTGCCTCGCCGATGGCGGCTGCCAGGCGCTCCTGCTGGAGGGCCTTCTCTTCGTCGGTGAGCTCACGGGCGTAACCACCTTCACCGGCGGCTTCGATGCCGAGATCAAGCCACTTGGCACCAACGGACTTCACCTGTTCGGCGACCTCCGGGCGGACGTCGTAGCCGATGGTGCGGGCACCGAGGCGGCGGGCGGTGGCGAGGGCCTGCAGGCCGGACACGCCCACACCGAGCACCATGACGGTGGCCGGCTTGACGGTGCCGGCGGCGGTGGTGAGCATGGGGAAGAAGCGGGTGAGCTGGTCAGCGGCAACGAGCACGGCCTTGTAGCCGGCGACGTTGTTCTGAGAGCTCAGTGCGTCCATAACCTGGGCGCGGGAGATACGCGGAATGGCTTCCATGGCGTAGGCTTCGACGCCTTTGGCCTTAAGTTCGCCAATTTGGTTCTCCTGGGAACGGGGGTTCAGGAAGCCGATGAGCCGGGTGCCGGCAGCAAGCTTCGCGATTTCCTCGCTGCTGGGTTCTGCTACCTTGACGACAACGTCGCAGTCCCAGGGGTTTCCGATAACAGCGCCGGCAGCTTCGAATGCACTATCCGGGAGAAGTGCAGCTTCACCTGCGCCGGACTCGACGACGACGTCCAGTCCCTTTCCAATAAGTTGAGTGATGACCTTGGGGACGAGCGCCACACGACGCTCTCCCGGTACGGTCTCACGAACCACACCGATGCGTGGCCGTTGTGCCGATACCATTCAATCCTCGCTTCCTGTTGTGATTTAGTAGCTAAGGCGTTGTGACAACTATATGGAATTTTGCCTTGCTCGCGGCAATAAAGAAACTGGGATGTCCTGTGAATTTCCAGCGAATTCTTGTGGTCTGCTCAGCAGGATTGAGAGCTATTTCACACCTCTCCACAAAAGACCTGCGAGACGAGTGTCACATTGCTGTTTTTGGGGAGGGTTAGACCACACAGACTACTTCACAGATGACACAAAAATGGAAACCGAGCCACTCCACAGGAGGGCTCGGCTGCCAGAAAAACTGTGTGAAGTTAGCAGGAGAACACCCGGTTATTAGCGGACAACGCGAATTTTCTGGGCAGCAGATTGTGACTTATTGAGGGCGTCTTCCACATCCACGCCCGTCGCCACCACAACGCCCAAACGCCGGCCCACATGCGCCTCCGGTTTACCGAACAACCGCACATCCGTCCCCGGCGTCGCCAATGCCGCATCCACACCCCAGAAGCCCAAACCTTCACCATCATAGGGCGACTTAATGACGCTACTGGCCGCCGGATACAACAATGTAGTATCAATAGGCAGACCCAACACTGCCCGCGCATGCAGCTCAAACTCACTCAACCGCTGCGACCCAAGGGTGACAAGCCCCGTATCATGCGGACGCGGCGACACCTCCGAGAACAACACATCGTCGCCCTTCACAAAGAGCTCCACACCAAAAATGCCGCGGCCGCCCAAGGCACTGGTCACCTTCGCGGCAATCTTTCGCGCCGTCGCCAACGCCGCCTCCGTCATCGGCTGCGGCTGCCACGAAGCCACATAGTCGCCATTCTCCTGATGGTGCCCAATGGGCGCACAGAAACGGGTGACCGTCTCCCCCGTCTCCGGGTCGATCCCACGCACCGTCAACAGCGTGATCTCATAGTCAAAATCCACGAACCCCTCGACAATGACCCGCCCCTGGTCCACCCGAGAATCCTCGCGCGCCCGCTCCCAGGCCGCATCCATATCCTCCGCCCGGCGCACCACCGTTTGGCCATGGCCGGAGGAGGACATGATGGGCTTCACCACGCAGGGGAGCCCCAGGCGCACAATGGCATCCTTCATCTCTTCCCGCGAGGACGCGAACTGGTACGGGGAGGTCGGCAGGCCCAAGCGCTCCGCCGCCAACCGGCGGATGCCCTCCCGGTTCATCGTGAGCTGCACTGCGAGAGGAGTGGGGATCACCGTCGCAGTACCCTCATCCTGGATGAGAGCCAGCGCATCAGTGGCCAGCGCCTCAATTTCCGGGATGACAAAATCCGGCCGCTCCACCCGAATAAGGCGCAGCAGCTGGTCCGGGTCCGCCATATCGATGGTGTAGCTGCGATGCGCCACCTGCTGAGCGGGCGCCCCATAATACCGGTCGACGGCAATCACTTCGACACCAAACCGTTGGAAAGCAATAGCGACTTCCTTACCAAGCTCGCCAGAGCCCAGCAGCATCACCCGTGTTGCACCAGGAGTGTGTGCAGTACCGATGCGTCGCAGGACGCGTGGTGTCGTCATGGGGAGTCCCCTTCTCAACTCGTTCCTTGCTCTCATGATAGAGCAGGATGACCTGTTATCCCCACAGCACCAGCTGAGATTCAGTGGGGTTGGCCACTCCAGCAGCACAGACAAACACCGCGCGCTGGAGCGGATCATAGTAGTAGTAGCGGCCGGGCTGGCGCCGCGCCTGCTCATACGTCCCCGCCTGAAGCGTGCGCCCCTTGAGCGCCACCTTCCGCGGATGATCGAAATACACCTGGAAGGCATAGTCGCGGGTCGCGGACTGTCCACGGAACGAACCGGTCGTCCGGCCCACCGTCACCGTCGCCACCTTGTCACGCCCCTGCCGCACTGTCCGCACGGACACCGAAGTGCGCGCCACCTTACCCTGCCAGTAATCCAGCGACTGGCCGTCATCCTGGTAGATGGTGGTGCTATTACGGGCACCCACCACGTTCGCGTTCACCTGCAGGCCAACGAGGTTCTTGCGGGACTGCTTCCAGTTCTTGCCTTCTCGCGTCGACTGCTCCGCCAGAGTGGTGACGATGCCACCCTCCCGCACAAACACCGGCATCGTCATCCAATCCGTGGTGATCGAATGAGTGGCGGGGCCACGGTACACCTTGCCGGTAAAGTAGTCGCGCCAGGTACCTGCCGGGAAGTACACCTCCGTCGTAGCGGTACGGCCCGATTTCGCAACCGGTGCCACGAGCATATCGTCACCTAACAGGTACTGGGTGTTGTGGAGGTAGGCCTGCGGGTCCTCTGGGTAGTTGAGGTAGAGGGCCCGTGCCATCGGCACACCCGTCAGATGCGCCTCCCATGCCAGGTTGTAGAGGTAGGGCACCAGCTCGTCACGCAGCTTCAGGAAGTGTACACCAGCTTTTTCTGCAGCCGGGCTGTACTCCCAAGGCAGCCGCTTCGCTTGCAGACCATGCGGCCGGTTGATGGGTTGGAATACACCCAACTGCGCCCACCGCACATACATGTCATTGGTGAGGACATTGCCCAGCTTGAAGCCGCCAATATCGTGGGACACATAGGGCAGGCCCATGGACGCGCCCTCGGCAGCGGTGAACTCCGCCTCGAACGCCATCGTCCCCCACGTGGTGAGGGTATCACCGGTGAAGTGGATGTTATTGCGCCGCTCCCCCAGCTGGCCGCGATGACGGGACAGCGAGAAACCCCGCTTACCTTGCTTCCGCAGACGGTCCGCATACAAATAGGTTTGCCACTGCTCAGCATTGAGACCCGGCATAGTGACGCCGTTGACGCCGGTGGAGGGTAGCGGATTCACCAGACCTTTCTCCAAGGGGTAGCCCTCCTCACGAGTTTTCGCAGAACCGTAGTCGAACCAGAAGAAGTCGGTGCCGGCCTTCTCAAAGTCCTCATGCAGCCAGAAGTACCACTTGGCGTGGTCCGGCCGGCTCATGTCGAAGCCGTAGGAGAGGGAGAAGGGATCCCAGTACTTGGGGCCATTAGGGGCGAGGGTATTGTGGACGGCCTTCTGCACAATGGCGTACTTGGGGTCGTTGCTGTTCATACCGTCATGGGTGTTGAAGGAGAGGGTGAGGCCCATGCTCTTCAGCCAGCGGATTTCGCCCTGCGGGTCAGGCCACAGTTTCTTGTTCCAGTTCCACCCGTTCCACTGGTTGGGGGCCTTATAGTCGGTGTCCACCACCAGCACATCCAGTGGCACCTTTCGGGTGTGGAAGTTCCGCATCAGTGCGGCGTAGTCGTCGCGGGTGAAGGCGTGATAGTTGGAGTACCAGTTGCCGAAAGCCCACTCAGGCAGCACCGGGCTGGGGCCAGTGATGGTGGCCAGGTCGCGCAGTCCCTGCTTGTAATTGTGGCCGTAGCCAAAGAAGTAGCCATCCTGGTAGAACGTGGAGTCCTTGCGGATCCGGGGGGCACGCGGTATCGGCCAACTGTCGGGCTTCCACAGGGCGGTGCGGGTATCGTTGACCAGCTGCCAGCCGTCGCGGGACAGAATGCCGGGGTTGAGTTTCACTGTGCCGCCCACGTCGCGGAGGTCACGGCGCCAGCCGCCCAACTGATTGTGGGGGACCACCAGATTGTCCCCTTGTACGTCCCAGCGGGGGTGCGCAGTGGTCGTCTGCCCCGCTACGCGCAGCGTCACGCTCACGTTCTGCGGAGTAAAGTGTCCCGACCCCTGCTTGTAGCGGAGGGTGAGTTTGCTGGTCTTAATGTAGCGGTAGCCGTCCTTCGCCCATGTCTGGTAGGGGGTTTTCAGCGGACGGTACTGCACGTTGGTGGTAGTGCGATTTTCGAACTTCCGGTCCTGCGCATACTCCATACGCACCAGCGTGGGGCTGATGACCTGGAAGCGCGCACTCCCGTCGATCACGGGGCGGAGAGTCGCTGCCTGGGCGGGGCTGCTATTCGCCATGCCGAAGGCAAGGGCGGTGACGGTAGCCAGAGAGAGAATACGGAGCGCAGGCGCAATGGAGCGGGGAGTGCGGAAGCGCGCTTCTGGGTGGGGTGACGGTGCCAATGCGACCATGGGGCGTCCTCTCAGCTCAACCGACTGGCAGGCTGTGGGTACCTAGCGGCGAGGCGAGGTGGGCAGGGCAAAGAAGTCGCGGCGGGGGCCACTGTCGAGGGGCGGCTGACCCTCCGCACGGGGTCGCTGCGTACCTCGTAACGGGCTAGACGGGAACGGCAGCTAGCCAGGTAGAGGCCGGGTTTGACCTCTACTCTGACCCTAACTGTCTGTAGCCGCTGGTTTGTCGGTTTCCGCCGGCGAATTTTTCACAGGAACCCACACAGAATCCGGGACCGGCTTCGGGAAGAATCCGGGCGTCTCCACAAACACCGGCTCCGCAATACCCGCCTTACGCTGTGCGTCGTAGTCGCGTAGGCAGCGCACTCCGTAGCGCATAAGGAGCGCCACCGCCACCATGTTGATAATGGTCATGAGTGCCAGCGCCAAGTCCGCCAGGGACCACGCCAACGGCAGAGCCGCAATGGACCCCAGCCCGGTGGCGGCAATCATGAGGACGTGGAGGATGGTGCTGCCGTGCTTCTTCCACCCCAAGTAGTTGACGTTAATCTCCGCAAACACCGAATACCCCAGCGTGCTGGAGTAGGCGAAGAGGAAGATGACGATGGACATGAACCAGACGGTCCAGCCGGTGCCATAGTCCAGGTGGTGAGTGAGGGCAGCCTGCGCCAGAATGCCATCCTCCAGTTTCTGGCCGGGCACATACACGCTGGGGCCAGCCAGCAGAATCATGAAACCCGTCAGGGAGCAGACGATGATAGTGTCCACAAACGTTCCCAGCGCCTGGATGAGACCCTGCACCACCGGATGTGGCACGTCGGCAGTCGCCGCCCCGTTGGGCATGGAGCCCTGACCGGCCTCATTGGAGAAGAGGCCGCGCTTCGCCCCGTTAAACATAGTGGCCCATATCCCGCCACCGATACCGGCGAGGCCAGGACGCAACCCAAAGGCGCCGGCAAAAATATCGGAGAAGACGCGCGGCAGATCCGTGATATTCATGACGATGATGACAAGCGCCACAACCAGGTAGATGATGGCCAGAACCGGGACCACGCTCTCTGTCACCTTCGCGACACGCCGCAACCCACCCAGCATGATGGGGATGCTGATCGCGACGAGGATGAGCGCCGTCACCCACACCGGCACCCCCGCGGTGGACTTGAACTGCTGGGCGATGGTGTTCGACTGCACCATCGGGAAAATGAGGCCGTAGGAAAACACCAGCAGGGCGGCAAAAATGCACCCCCACACGCGGGAACCCAAACCACGCTCAATGTAGTATGCGGGGCCGCCGCGGGACAGCCCATCCTCCCCCTTGATCTTGAAGATCTGCGCCAGCGTACTCTCCATAAAACTGGTGGCCATGCCCAACAGCGCCACCACCCACATCCAGAAGAGAGCGCCAGGGCCGCCAATAATAAGCGCCAGGGAGACGCCGGCAATGTTGCCGGTGCCCACTCGAGAGGCGAGCCCCACCGTGAACGCCTGGAAACTGGAGAGCGATGTCCCCTTCTGTTTGCGGGAGTCCAACATGAGATGCCACATATGTCCGAAGAGGCGGAGTTGGACGGCTTTGGTGGCGATGGTAAACACCACACCGAGTCCGACGAGCACAAAAATGAGGATGTGCGAGGAAATAAAGCCCTCAACTTGGGCGACGAGGTCTGTGAGCACGGAAAAGACACTACCATTGGGAGCCTGCTCGCCCGCTAAACTATTGCCCATGACGAATACCACCGAGCTGCTGAGCAGCATCAACAACACCTACGGCTATGTGCTGATGGCGCTGCTGACTATAGCCGGTCTCTACTTCTCCATTCGCACCATGGTGGTGCAGATCCGCCACCTCCCCGAGATGATGCGCACACTAGTGGAACAGCCGGAAACGTCGTCGGACGGGAAGAAAGGCATCAGTGCCTTCCGCGCCTTCACAGTCTCCGCGGCGAGCCGCGTGGGCACCGGCAATATTGTGGGGGTGGCGGTGGCCATCGCGTTGGGTGGGCCCGGTGCAATCTTCTGGATGTGGCTGCTGGCCATTATTGGTGGGGCGACAGCGTTTGTGGAATCGACTCTCGGCCAGCTGTATAAGGTGAAAGATAAAGCGACAGGGGCCTTTCGGGGTGGTCCAGCCTACTACCTTGAGCGCGGTTTGGGGCGGCGATGGCTGGCGCTGCTTTTCGTCGTCGCCATCACCTTCACCTATGGCTTCGTCTTTAATATGGTGCAGGCCAACTCGATTACTGAAACCACCTCGCAGGCCATCGCTCCGCTGGTGGACAACCCTGCCACCATGAAGTGGGTCAACCTGGAGCTGGCACTGGTGGTGGCGGCTCTCACCGCCGCCGTCATCTTTGGTGGCATCTGGCGCATTAGCGCGGTATCCCAAGTGCTGGTTCCCATTATGGCCCTGGTGTACCTTGGACTGGGCATCTTCGTGTGCGTGGTGAACTACGACAAGATCCCCGGCGTTATCTCCCTCATCTTCCAGTGCGCATTCGGCGCGCAGCAGGTTGCCGGCGCCGGCATTGGTACCGCCATGATGATCGGCATTCGCCGCGGGCTCTTCTCCAACGAAGCCGGTATGGGTTCCGTCCCCAACGCCTCAGCGACAGCTGCGGTCTCCCACCCGGTGAAGCAGGGTTTCGTCCAGACACTGGGCGTCTACTTCGACACGCTCATAATTTGTTCGATGACGGCGTTCATCATCCTTCTCAGTAACCCCGAGTATGGGCTGCGGGACGGGGCGGTGGCTACCCAGCATGCCCTCGCCCACCAGTTGGGGGATTGGGCTATGCCGGTACTGGCGGTAGTGCTGTTCTTCCTGGCCTACAGCTCCATTATTGGCAACTACTACTACTACGGGGAGTGCAACATCCAGTTCGTCACCGAGTCCAAGAAGGTGCTGATGGCGTTCCGTATGCTGGTAGTACTCTGCGTGTTCGCGGGGTCGCTGGCAGCCCTGGAGCTGGTGTGGGGACTGGCGGACATCTTTATGAGCATTATGGCGACCATTAACCTGGTGGCGATTATTCCGCTAGGCGGCTTGGCTATTGAGTTGCTACGGGACTACAACCGGCAGAAAGATGCTGGGGTGGATCCTGTCTTCCACCGCGATTCTCTCCCCCAGGCCCGCAATGTGGAGTGCTGGGATTAGCTTTACCCACATCGTCGCCCTGCCGATGCAGAACGACCGGCTGGTTCGTACCAGCCGGCCGTTCTGTCACGTGAGCGGGGGACGTGTTGTGTAGTGTCGGATGCTAGGACTTAGCAGCCCTTAATTTCGGCGACGAGGTCGTTGATGACGACGTTCTCGTCACGACCCGGGCCGACACCAATGTAGGAGACGCGGGTGCCGCAGAGCTCTTCCAGACGCTTCATGTACTTCTGGGCGTTCTCGGGCAGCTCGTCGAAGGTGCGGGCGCCGGTGATGTCTTCAGTCCAGCCGGGCAGCATCTCGTAAATGGGCTTGGCATGGTGGAAGTCACTCTGGCTCTCCGGCATGTGGTCGAAACGCTTGCCGTCCACCTCGTAGGCGACACACACCGGGATTTCCTTGATACCGGTGAGGACGTCCAGCTTGGTGACGAACATGTCGGTGAAGCCGTTAATGCGGGTGGCGTATTCGGCAACCACACCGTCGAACCAGCCGCAGCGGCGCGGACGCTTGGTAACGACGCCGTATTCGTGGCCGGTTTCCCGCAGGTATTCGCCGGACTCGTCGAAGAGTTCGGTGGGGAACGGGCCGGCACCTACGCGGGTGGTGTAGGCCTTAATGATGCCGACAGCGTGGGTGATGCGGGTGGGGCCGATGCCGGAGCCGACGCAGGCGCCACCGGCGGAGGGGTTGGAGGAGGTGACGAAGGGGTAGGTGCCGTGGTCGACGTCCAGCATGGTGGCCTGGCCGCCTTCCATGAGGACGGACTTGCCTTCGTCAAGAGCCTGGTTGAGGAGGAGGCTGGTGTCACAGACCATGGGGGCGATGCGATCGCGGTACCGCAGGAAGTAGTCCACCATTTCGTCCACCTCGAAGGCGGGACGGTTGTAGAGCTTCACCAGCAGTTCGTTCTTGGAACGCAGGGTGCCTTCCACCTTCTGGCGGAGGATGGATTCGTCAAAGAGATCCTGGACGCGGATGCCGATGCGGTTGACTTTGTCGGCGTAGCAGGGGCCGATACCGCGGCCGGTGGTGCCGATGGCGCGCTTGCCGAGGAAACGTTCGGTGACTTTGTCGATGGTCTGGTGGTAGGGGCCAACGAGGTGGGCGTTGGAGCTGATGCGGAGACGGGAGCAGTCTGCGCCACGCGACTCGAGGCCATCAATTTCCTGGAAGAGGGCTTCCAGGTTGACGACGACACCGTTGCCGATCACCGGAGTGACGTTGGGGGTGAGGATACCGGCGGGGAGCAGTTTCAGCTCGTATTTTTCACCGTTGACGACGACGGTGTGACCGGCGTTATTACCTCCATTGGGCTTGCAGACGAAGTCGACGTGGCCGCCCAGAATGTCGGTGGCCTTACCTTTGCCTTCGTCGCCCCACTGGGCTCCGTTGATGACGATCGCTGCCATATTCTCGTTCTTTCTTTCACCGAGCCGGCAGGGGTGGTGCATCGCGCGGCCTATGCTGTCGGCCTTTCCGGACAGTGGTGGCATAGGGGCAATGTGGGCACAAAATGAAAAACCCGGGCCTACCCTGCAGACCCGTTACCTAATTCTACCGCTTAACTGGGCGAGAGAGAAAATATTTTTTACAGTTAGGCCGGGTGGTAGCCGGGGCTGCCAATAGCGGGGACAGAATTCACGGCTTCTTCCCGGCTCATGCCGCACACCTGCAGCAAATCGATGAGGGTGGAGCGGATTTGTGCATGGATGACGGGTCCGTGCATGCCGGAGCGGTCGTTGGGATCCAGTTGGAAGGTGGTGCGCACTGCCACGGAGATGATGGCGCGGGCTGCTTCCTGTTCGGTGGCGTGCCGGTTGTCGCTTTCGGAGAGCATGGAGTGGACAACGCCAGTGGCTTCACTCATGAGGGAAATAGAGTCGGGAATGCGGACGTCGAGGGGTACGTCATCGTCCAGAATGACGACGGCGCGACGGGCCAGCACGCGAGTGTTGCGGATGGCGTTGTCGAGTGGGTCAAGGAGTTTTTCCCACTTTTTTAGGTCTTTGCGGGCGTACCACAGTAGCGGGGAGACCCGGACCACTTCGGCTCCGTTGTAGAGGGTGTCGCGGATGTCGTTGAGGGCGGGCTGGGTGGAGCGGATACGGACCAGTGCCTTGGTGACGAGTTCGGGGTTGCGGGTGCGGAGGCCGGAGGCGATGTCGCCGAGGATTTCCCGTTCGATCTGCACGATGGAGGCGAGGCGACGGCGAATATCCCGGACGGGGTTGGCGGGGATGAGTGCCATGATGACAATACCGATGACGGTACCGATGATGGCGTGCCAGACGCGTTGGAGGCCCCCTGGCCCGTGGACGGGGATGAGGGTGGCGATGAGGATGGCGGAGGAGGCGGCTTGGACGGAGACGAGCATGCCGGAACCTAGGAAGAGGGCGATGACCATCGCGAGGAAGACGACAAAGCCAATTTGCCAGACGCCGGAGCCGATGCGGGCGATGATGAGTTCGCCGATGAGGACGCCGGCGATGGTGCCGGCACCGATCTCGAAGGAGCGTTTGACGCGGCGCCCTGGGACGGGGGCGAGGGCAATGATGGCGGAGATGGGGGCGAAGAAGGGTTTCGTGCCGGGGAAGATAAGGGTGGCAGCCCACCATGCGAGGGAGGCGGCGATGGCAGCCTGCGTGATGGGGATGATGCTGTGGTAGACGCGGCGCAGCCTCCGGTTAATGCTGTCCGTGAACGTGCGGGCTCGGGCCTTGACCCAATTACGCATACGCCTTTGCGTCCTCCTTACGAGAGAAGTCCAGGATCTCGGAGCAGACCTGTTCCTTAATGGCGGCGGCTTCGCGACCTTCGTGGTTTTGTTCAGTCTGGAAGGCGGCGACGAGACGCTTGCGGACGTCAGCGTTCTTTTCGTCGGGGGTTCCGGCGAGGATGTGGTCGGCGGCATCTTCTGGATCGATGGATTCGGGGAGGTCGCTCTTGCGGGCGTCAACAACTCCCTTGATGGCAGTAAAGATGGCGGGCAGGAGGGACAGGAAGATGACGAGGAGGAAGAGCAGTTCGATATTGTTCTGGACGAAGCTGAAGTTGCCGAGGGCAGCACCGAGGAGAGTGACGCCACAGCCCCAGAGTAGGCCGCCGAGAATGTCGAAGGGGAGGAAGACACGGTAGCGGAAACCGGACATGCCGGCGACGACCGGTGCGTAGGTGCGCACGATGGGGACGAAGCGGCAGATGATGACGGTGACGGCGCCGTATTTTTCAAAGAAGAGGTGTGCCTGGACGAGGTGTTCTTTCTTGAAGACGGCGTTGTCCTTGCGCTGGCGGAGTACTGACCCACCTTTGCGGCCGATCCAGTAGGCGCATTGGTCGCCCAGAACTGCCACGATCCAGGCGGAGAGGCAGACCAGCCAGATAGGGGCGAAACCATTGGGCTGGATGGAGAGGAAGCCGGCGGTGAAGAGGAGGGAGTCGCCGGGGAGCAGCGGGAAGAGCAGACCGGTTTCGATAAAAATGATGAGCAACATTCCTGGAAGCACAAAGGCTCCGAAGGGCCCGTCGCTACCCAAGAGGTAGGTGGGGTCGAGCCATTGCGGGCCGAGGGCGAGGGTGGTAGACACGGTCGCGTGGGCTGCTGCCAGGGATGAAATAGTGATCACTTGGCCAGTATATGTGAGAAATGTCTATTTCCGCTTGTTGAAGGGGTGGTGAAGGCGGCGTGTTACCCCTAATGGTGGCTTTTTTCTATGGATATCCTAAATTCTGCCTTTATCGCAGCATGAATCGGTTCAGAGCAGCACTTTTTCACCTTCCCTTCGCCACATAAAGGTGCATAATGGTAAGTGAACCCGTATTAGGTGACGGCTGACACATCTCCAGTAGGAGGCCTCCAGTACGTTCCAGTACGCCAGGTGATGTGAAGAAATGGCGCGACTCGCAGACAGTTTTCGCGCCTACGCACTTCGAACACCCCTATTTCTGCGAAGGAAACCTATATGGCTATTGCAAATCCCGAGTCTTATGCCGAGATGCTGAAGAAGGCAAAGGAAGGCGGCTACGCTTTCCCTGCCATCAACTGCACCTCCACAGAGACCATCAACGCCACCCTGAAGGGCTTTGCGGATGCTGAGTCCGACGGCATCATCCAGTTCACTACCGGCGGTGCCAAGTTCGGCTCCGGTGTGAACGTTCAGAATATGGAAGCTGGCGCCGTGGCTCTGGCGGAGTACGTCACCCGCATGGCCAAGTACTACGGCGTTACCGTCGCCCTCCACACCGACCACTGCCCCAAGAACGCTCTCGATGAGTTCGTTCGTCCGCTGCTGGCTGTCTCTGCAGAGCGCGTTAAGCGTGGCGAGGATCCGCTGTTCCAGTCCCACATGTGGGACGGTTCCGCCGTCCCTATGCCCGAGAATATGGAGATCGCCAAGGAACTCTACGCCCAGACCACCGCTAACCACCAGCTTCTCGAGATCGAGATCGGTGTTGTGGGCGGCGAAGAGGACGGCGTGAAGGCTGCTCACGGTGCCAAGCTGTACACCGACGAAGACGACTTCGCCATGGTCATCGACACCCTCGGTGACGGCTCCGAGGCTCCCTACCTGCTGGCTGCCACCTTCGGCAACGTCCACGGCGTATACAAGCCAGGCAACGTTGTACTGAAGCCCGAGGTACTGAATGCCGGCCAGAAGGTCGCTGCAGAGAAGCTCGGCCTTCCCGCCGACAGCAAGTTCTTCAACTTTGTTTTCCACGGTGGCTCCGGCTCCGAGAAGGAAAAGATCGAAGAGGCCCTCGGCTACGGCGTCGTGAAGATGAACGTCGACACCGACACCCAGTACGCCTACACCCGCTGCATTGCAGGCCACATGTTCTCCAACTATGACGGCGTTCTCAAGGTTGATGGTGAGGTCGGAAGCAAGGCTGTGTACGACCCCCGCTCCTATCTCAAGAAGGCTGAAATTGCCATGTCCGAGCGCGTTGTGGAAGCCTGCCAGGACCTCCACTCCGTCGGCAAGAGCATCCTCAAGTAGCACCTGACGGTAACGGTCACGGCAGCAGTTCTGCGCCGTGGCCGTTTTTCTACCCCCGCGCTAGTACCGCACATAAACGAGTGAGTGCCCCGTTCCAAACACTCGGACGGAGCACTCACTCGTTGTTTCTTGCGCACTGCACGCTAGCAGTGTGGTGATCTGCTAGAGGATCATCGGCATCTCGCAAGACGGGACCTGCCGAATACCATTGAGCGACAACAGGGTTTGGACGACCATGCGCGGAGCTGAGACGACCGGAGTGGTGAAGTGCGTTCCCAGCGGTACCTGCTGATAGACAGTGTTGGTCCCGGCCTTACAGTAACGTTGCCACAGGGCCTTGTCCTGGTCCGCTTGGAAGAGGATTTCGTCTGTGGTGCCGTGAATGATGAGGGTTGGCGCCTTCGGGACGCCCGGGTAGTAGAAGGAGGACGAGTCCTTCGCGATCTGCATCATGGATTTGAAGGTCTGGGACTTGAAGAAGCCATCCTTCACCATGTACTTCAGCAGACCGCCGCCGCCGGCTACCGTAGAGAACGGCATGCACAGGTTACGGCTGGTCTGAATCAAGGTCTTGCCGTAGGGAGTGAGCCACTGCTCCACGTTCGGGATCATATCGCCGTATTCACGGATCGTACCGATAAGGAAGCTCACCAGGAACCCACCCCACATACTGGGCACCTTCGAGAGGTCTCCGTAGAGGCCAAAGCTGTGGGCCAGTTTGATGAAGTCTGGAGCACCTTCGTTGATGATGAATTGCTCGATGTAGGGGTTCAAATCGGGAGCATAGTAGGGCTGTTCGGCTGCTGCATAGCCGGTCTGGAGACCACCGTGGGAAACACCCATGGAGACAAAGTGGGATTTGCGCAGCGGGAAGTCTTTTTGCTTGTGGACCATCCGCATGGAGTCCAGCAGCACATGGGAGGCCAGGCGGTTGATGGCGTAGGAGTTGCGCGGCCCTTCGGCATCTGTGAAGAGCACTGGGTGCCCCATAATGAGAAGGGCGGCCATGATCTGGATTGGGCTGTTAACGACACCCCAGGAGTCCGGCTGGTTGAGCTGCGTGGTGACTTTGCACTTCGGTCCAGAGGAGTTGATGAACTGGTTCCACTGCACGATGCCGGCGTTCTCCTTGGCATGCGGTGGCACCACCAGGGTGGCGGTGGCCGTCATCGGATAGCCGCGGGAATCGTAGGAGACGAACGCGTATTGGATCGCGCGTGAGCCCGGGAAGTAGGCCTTGGACCATACGGACTCCCGCTTACGGATAACCTGGCCCTGCTTGTAACCCTTGCGGACGTAGCGCCAGGCGTCGTCCTTCATAAAGGGATCATCATCTAGAGTGCTGGCAATCCACTTCGGCATTGCCGGGCGGGGTCCCTTCTTAAGTTTCAGCTTGAGCGGTACTGGGCGAAGCTGACGGGCGATGGATTGGGATCGTTCAATCGTCATCCCGATTTCGGGGTTTCCGAGGTCGAGTGGTTTTTCGGCAACGTCAAAGTTGCTCGCCCCGGCTACCCCGTAGCCAAGTCCGGCGACCATGGTAGCGGTGAGGGTCAGCGAGAGGACGGTCTTGCTGATACGCCTACGCGGCTGGGACATGTTCATCACCCTTCTGTGAAAAATTCCATCGCTGCGTGCGGGAACAACATTAGTCACATAAGTAACACACGTAACATTAGTAAAAGATCACTGCTCTGGGGTGCGAACATGCGGAAAAATTCCACATCTCAGTAAAAAACCTGGATCTCTTCCCAGAGACAGGCTCGACAGCCAGTCTGAGTGCACTGCCGAGAATCCGAATGAACACCGCATACACACCACAACAGCGGCCGCCTCTGCCGTCGCCTCCCCCGACTACAGCCCCACGAACGCCCCCGGTAAGTCCGTTCACCCACTACTGACTGTCTCCACTGAGCGCATCACGCGTGGCATGAACGCTGCCAGAACCTCCACTTTGTCGAACCGACCATCCTGAAGTGAGTCGTACTCTACAGCAGTCCGCACTTTCACATGACTGAGAAAGGGGAATGCCCCACCCGGCTTAACCGGGTGGGGCATTCCCCTTCTAGCAGAACGTGTCATCCCTGCCACTGAGACGCGATACCCAACGAAGGTGTACACATCAGCGTTCTCTTTTAGAGGAGAACCGGTATATCACAGTTGGGGTGCTGCTCCGCACCGTGGAATGGAGCCATTCCTTGGATGAGCATACGTGGCATGGACAGCGCTGGCGTACCAAAATGCCCAACCGGAGTGAGCTGGAAGACCATATTGCTGCCGGCGTCGCAGTAGCGATGCCAGAGAACCGCATCCTGTTCCGCCTGGAAGAGAATCTCATCCAACGCACCATGGATCAGTAGAGTAGGAACCTTGGGGTGGCCAGGGTAGTAGATGGAGGAAGATTCCTTCGCAACCTGCATTGCTTGTCGGAAGGTTTCAGATTCGAAGAAGCCATCCTTCATGACCTTGCTCGAGATCATTCCTGTTCCCATCGGGAAAGTGAATGGCATGCACAGATTGCGATTGACGGTAATGATGGACTTTCCATAGTCGGTGAGCCATTTTTCGGCATTCGGAACCACATCAGAGTATTCACGCATAGCTCCGATGACGAAACTCATCATGAAGCTGCCGTACAGGGCAGGAATGTTCTGTCGCGATCCGAAGAAGCCGAAATTGTGAGCAACCTTGATGAGATCCGGGGCACCTTCGTTCACGATGAACTGCTTGATGTATTTGGTGAGGTCAGGAGCGTAATAAGGCTGCTCCGCTGCTGCATACCCCGTCTGCATGCCACCATGAGAAATTCCGATAGCGGTGAAGGGAGAAGACTTCAGCGGGAAGTCCTTCTGCCGATGCACCATACGCATGGAATCCAGCAGCACGTGCGAGGCAAGGCGGTTGATTGCGTAGGAGTTACGTGGACCTTCAGCATCCGGGAAAAGCACTGGATGGCCGGCAGCCAGAACTATATTGAGCCCCTGAATGACATTATTGAAGTCTCCGCCAGCAAGAGGGGAGTTTAGGGAATTGGTCACCTTGCAGCGTGGACCAGAGGAGTTAATGAACTGGTTATATTGAACAACGCCAGCATTCTCCTTGGCATGGAGGGGGACGACCAACGTTGCCGTAGCGGCCATAGGATAGCCACGGGAATCGTAAGACACGAAAGCGTACTGGACCGACCGCGAACCCGGGAAGAAAAGCTGCGACCACAAGGATTTCCGCTTACGGATAATCTGGCCTGGCTTGTAACCCTTGCGTACGTACTTCCACGCATCATCCTTCATAAAGGGGTCGTCGGGGAAGATAGGTTGTACCCATTCCGCCACTGCCGGGTGCGGTGATTTTTTGAGCTTCAATCGGAGAGAAATTGGCTCCAACTGCGAAGCAATGTGCTGCGATTCTTCCACCGTCATAAAGAACGAGGGAGTGTCAACATTCAGCGGTTTTTCCGCTTTATCAAAGTCGCTAGCCTGAGCAACCCCGAAACCAAGTCCGGCGACCATGGTAGCGGTGAGAGCCAGCGAGAGAGCGATTGTGCCGACACGCCTACGCGGCAGGGACATGCTCGTAACCCTTCTTCCAAAAAGTTCCATCACTGCGTGGGGAGAACACCATTAGTCACATAAGTAACACACGTAGCAGTAAAGACAATACACTGTTTTGAGGTGAAAAAGTGCAGCGGACTACCAAATCTCAGTAAAACTCTTCATCTCTCCCCAGAGGCAGGCACATCGGTCTTATCGGACCGCCTAGTACCCGAATGAACACCCCATACGCACCAAACGAGCAGCCGCCTCCACCGCCATCCACCCGGACAACTGCGTTGACAGATCCTGCTCAGCAATAGCCGAGCTCCCAACTGCCCCATCGACTTTAGTTGCACGTCCCGACTTCTTATCGAGCTGCGCAACACGCAACGGCAACTGGGCGAGATCATTCCACTTCGCAGAGAACAACATCCCCTCCGGCAGCCACGCCGCCGTCTCCCACGCCGCCTTCGCATTCCGCATCACCATCCGCGCCGCAGCCTGCTGAACCTGCTGCAACCGGCCATCCCACAAAGGCACCCCCGGCGCAGCCTCTACCTCCGGCATCCGCCGAGCCACATCCGCTAAGTAACGCATCAAAATTCCCTTGAAGAGGCCGCCGTCACCACCCCCACCTGCCAGCACAACCCCTGTGGGAGACAGCAGTGACCGCTCGCACGCCTCCACGATTTCACACACCCGCCGCAAATGCTCCTGCTGCGTCAGCCCCTCCGAATGTAATGCCAACTCCATCTCTGCTCCCATCGCCACCCCCTGGCAATAGGTGTAGATCTTGTCGACGCGCTGCTCCTTACCGTCCACCAGACGCAGACCATCCGCATACAACCCCTGGTAGGGGCCATCTTTCAGTTGCAGAGAGCGGTACATCCAGTCACAGATCTGCTCCGCCAGATCCTGCCCCTGCTTATCGCCGCAGCGAGCAAAGAATATTGCCGCCGGACCATTTGCCGGCGTATTCCAGAAGTCCTCCCCCACCCGCCACGGGATGCCGTACTGCGGGTTGTAGGCCTTCTCAAACTTCTCCCGCACCTCCTGCAGAGCCTTCTCGTAGCCCTGCACGTAGCCTCGTCGTTCCGCGCGCTGCACCGCCACGGCCACCCAGGCAAGGTCATCAAAGTACGGGTTGTGGCGCCAGCCGCGGCCATTCAGCCGGTAGTGAGTACGCGCCAACCGCCGCAGCAGCCGCCGGCTCCGGGGCGTCTCCTCTCTGCCTACCACATCCACCATGCAGCCAATCAGGTGGGCCTGCCACCAGAAATTCCAGCTGCCAGAAAAACGCTCCCGGAAGAGGTACGGCCACGCACTCATACCTGTAGCGGTAAACGGTAAGAAGAAGGACCGCACCACGTGGCGGCCCAGTACGCTTCGTTCTGCAATGGCAGCACGTTTCTGCCAATCCGTGGTACGTGCCCAGGAAGGGGCTGTGTGAAGTTCGGAGGTGGCCATCTCGGCGCATCCTTTCAACAGCGATAGTGTTACCAGGCGGCAGCAAGATCTGCATGCTGCGCTATCCAAGCATGCATCACAATACCTGCTGCAACGCCAACATTGATACTGCGGGTGGATCCGAATTGGGCGATAGAGACGAGCATGTCAGCCTGCTGCCCCGAAGCATCGGAAATACCGGGGCCTTCCTGGCCAAACAAGAGGAGAGCACGCTCCGGGAGGAGGGTAGATTCTAGGGGGGTAGAGCCGGGTACATTGTCCACAGCCACTACGGTGAGTCCAGCAGCGTGGGCCCACTGAATGAGCTCCTCCACCGTGTCATGGTGCCGAAGATGCTGGTAACGATCCGTCACCATGGCTCCCCGCCGATTCCACCGGCGCTTTCCCACAATGTGTACCGTCTCTGCCAAGAAAGCGTTAGCGGTGCGCACGACGGTACCAATGTTCGCGTCATGCTCGAAGTTTTCGATGGCGACGTGGAACGGGTGACGGTGGGTATCGAGATCCATAACGATGGCCTCACGCCGCCAATAACGGTAGGCGTCCACCACATTACGGCGATCCCCTTCTGCCAACAGGGTGGGATCGTAGCGGGGGTCAGTGGGAAGAGGTTCCCCGGGGTGTTCCAGAGTCCAGGGACCGACACCGTGGCGTCCTTCACCCCACTCGGTGGGGCCAGGGGCGGAGTCGGTACTCGAGGTGAGAGGTACGCTGGGGCTAGGCGAGTCCGACATCTTCCAGGCTCAGCAGGTAGCGATACTCCAGGCCTTCAGCGTTAATGACGTCCTCTGCGCCAGTCGCACGGTCCACAATGGTGGCGACGCCCACTACCTCGGCACCCAGGTCGCGCAGGACGCGGACGGCCGTGAGCGGCGAGCTACCGGTGGTGGTGGTGTCTTCGACGACCAGCACCTTCTTGCCCACCACATCAGGGCCTTCGACCTGGCGCTGCATGCCGTGCTTCTTCTTTTCCTTGCGGACGGTGAAGGCGTTAATGTCGCGCCCGTCAGCGTGCATGATGGCGGTGCCCACTGGGTCGGCACCTAGGGTGAGGCCACCAGCGGCAACGTAGTCCCAATCTGCGGTGAGTTCGCGGAGGAGGGCGCCGATAAGGCGGGAGGCGCGGCTGTGCATGGTGACGCGACGCAGGTCGACGTAGTAGTCGGCTTCTTTCCCGGAAGAGAGGGTGACTTTCCCGTGGACCACAGCGAGGTCTTTAACGAGTTCGGCGAGTTCGGCTTTCGCCTCAGCGTTAACGGGGTGATCAGCAGGGTTGAACGCTGCAACCATGAAAGGCGCCTTTCTGGGGTGTGGGAACTCCCGCGGGTGGGACCGGCGGGAGTTGTGTCCTAAGGCTAAGCCTAGTGGCTAGTTGTCGTCGTCAGAAACTTCTGGCTGGGCGTGGTCGTCCTCGGCGGAGGGATCTGCGTCGGCGGCGGAGCGACCGTTCTCCGCTTGCTCATCATCTTCATCACGGCGGCGAGAGCGGCTGCTGGTCTTCCCGGGCACGAACCAAGATGGGCGAACCGCAGTGTCGGCGTCCTCATTGTGTCTGCGGGCGTGCCGGCCGGGCTCACGTGCCCCATTGAGTTTAATGATGGGGAACTGGCCAGTCTGCATGGTGGAGGGTTCTCCGTCGCGGACAGCGTGGGAGCCGGTGGAGACAGATTCTTGCGGCTGCGGGATGGTGACAGCCGGGGAGGGGGACGTCTGCGCAGCGGGCTCCTGTTCGTCCCGCTCTGGGTAGTACGGTTGGGTCGGGTTCACGATGGGCAGCGGGCCGGTTTCAGCCGGGGAGGCGACTGGCTTGACGAAGGAGATCCGTGGGCGGGTGTCCTCCGGGGTGGCGGCGACCGGCGGGACGGCGGAGCGACCACCTAGTCCGCCAGCGGCAGCTGCAGTTCCTGCTGCGTCGGCATCGACTCCAACTTCCCGACTGGGGAATCCCTCGGTGAGCGGTGTGGCGGCGAAGTCAGCGGGGCGTTCCGGCGCATCGATCGCGTCGTCTGCCTCAGCTGCTCCAGCGCCTTCAGTAGCCTCAGCGTCGTCAGCGACCTGGTCTGCGTCCTCGACCGGCTCTGCGGCTCCCGATGCGGCTGGCTCGTCCAGCTCATCGTCGGTGGCGGCAGCCTCGAAGGGGCCTTGCTCGATAGCGTCCTCACCGAAGTCCTCGTCGGTGTAGTTGGCGTCATCGGGTCCCTCGTAGGTGTCCTCGTCTACCTCGTATTCTTCTTCGTCGTCTTCGTAGGGGCTCAGTACCTCTACAGCCTCGGCCTCGCTGACGGCAAACTCTTCTGCTTCGTCGGCAGAGGCGGCGTCAGCCAGAGCGACGTCGTTGATGATGTCGAAGGGGCCGGTGTGCTCAGGGGCGCCGAGGGCATCAATGTCGAGTTCGGCGTCTTGCCCTTCAAAGTGTGGTGGCTCCGAAATCTCGTGGTGGTCCTCGCCCATGTCGGGCCCGTCGAGGGGTTCGTCGAGAAGGGCGTCGTCTTCGGTGTCGTCGATGAGGTCTTCTTCGGTGAGCCCTTCTTCGGCGAGGTCTTCACTGGTGAAGTCCTCGGTGGCGACGTCCTCGTCGGCTTCCTCCGGTTCATCGTCGTCGACGGCGGCCAGCGTGGCGGCTTCTTCGCCGGCTTCGGGCACAATGTCGAACTCGGCGGTGGTGGGGGTGATCCACTCGTCAGCGGCCGGCACATCCTCTACCTGGGTTTCGCCCGGGAATTCGTCGACGGCGTCAACGGCTTCTGCCTCTGCGTAGGCGGCGAGAGCGTCCGCTTCGGCTTCGACGTCTTCAATGTCATTGGCGTCGTCTGTGCCCACATCACTGCCGTCCAGGTCCTCGCCCATGAGGCGGTCTGCTTCGGCAAAGTCTGCTTCGGTGACGAAGGTGGCGTCGGCGTTGCGCTCGTCGTCTGCGGAGAGGTCGGCGAAGTCGATGTGTTCCCGCGGTTCCCAAGAGCTGGCAAGCAGGGCGCTTTCATCCACATGGTTAACGGCGAGTTCACCAGTGGGTTCCTCGTCGGGTGCCCAGCTGGGGGCCGGAGTATCGTCGGCGGCGGGAAGGGTAACGAAGTCGTCTTCGGCCAGCCCGGCGGAGGTGCCAGCATCCGGCTCATCGGCGTCGTCACCGGACAGTTCCGTGTTCTCGCCGAGGGGCAGATCAGGAACGATCGTCAATCCGGCCAGGCCACCAGTCACTGCAGCTCCAGTGGTAGTACCACCGGCTGGAGTGAAGGGAATGACATTATTCGGAAGCTCATTGCTCGGACGCTCATTGTTCGGGAACTCGCTGCCCGACAGATCATCATCCGGCAGATTGAGCAGGTCATCATCGCCGTCAATGCCATCATCTACCAGGTCATTACCAGCCAGCAGGTCGTCATCGGCAGCGTCGATGGCGACAGATTCATCAGCAGCTACTGCTGCAGCCAGCTCTTCCTCAGTGATGGGTTCATCGATGTCGGCAGCGTCGGCAGGTACGGGAGAGTCGCCCTCGTCTGCAGGCATGCTCTCGGCTTCGGACTCGTCCTCCTCCCAGATGGGGGCAACCGGCTGATCGCCCACCACGGTGAGGGCGGGGATACCGGACGCCGCGCCATCCTCGGCCGGCTCGTCGCCCACACCACGGCCGACGAAAGTACCGGCACCAGCGGCACCAACCCCACCGGACACCAAACCGGCCAGGGAACCGTCGGAGACGGGTACATCACTGGGGAAACCGGTGTCGGCGGGCAACAAGCCAGCTTCTTCCGGCTCGAAGGAATCTGCGTCGACGGGAAGAGAGTCAGCGTCAGTGCGGTCGGCGAGCGGGCGGGTGGGGCCCACACCCTGCAGGCTGAGAGACTCTTCCTCGCCTTCCTTGGGGGGCAGTACACGCAGCGCATCGTTGAGGTTGGCCAACCAGTTGAGGACAAAGGGGAGTTCCTCGTTGATCTTGTTGTCCGGGTCGATCTCCACATCCACACCGTCATCGTCCAGCGGCAGCAGCGCCGCCGACCAGTAGCCTTCAGACCATGCCATGGCCAAGTCGCCGGGGTGGTTGTCGAGAATCTCCACCAGACGGTCATCGGTAGCGCGGATCATTGCATCCACATCGGAGGAGTACACCTGCAGATCGGTGGCTTTCCCAGACTCGTCCGCCTCCTCGTTAGTCTGCGGGTGGATCTCCACCACCACAGAGGAAGCGGTATCGCGTTGTACTGCCACAATCCAGCCGTCGTCCTGTGTAAAGATCAATGCGGGATGGCCGGCGAACTCTCCGGTGGCGGGGTCTTTCGGCTCACTCAGCCCACCGTCGGCGGCGGGGCCATGTTCCCATTGGGAGATGGCGGCGTGCACGCCCTCTGCGTCGGGCCGGAATCCCAGCTCATCGCCCCAGCGGGACTGCTCGGGCGCATCGGTTGAGGGCTGCTGGTGGGAGCGGACGGCACCCACAATGGCAAAGACAATGCCAATTGCGCCTACCACGGCGGCCACGATCAATAAGATCACGGGAACTGATAACATACGTTTCCCCTATCTGCGGGCAGTACTCAGTACTAACGGTACTGTGTTTCTGCCCTGTTTCGGAGCTTTTTCACGTGTTCGGCAGCGATTTTAACCGATAGTGAAACGTGCCCACTGTGGGAAAAGTAGGCACGCGAAAAGCTACGGACGGAAGCCTCGAGAGGCTGGACGCTCGGGATCCAAACACCATTGCGACCAACCGCCCTCATACAGGGAAGCACCAGGTAGACCAGCGACTTCCAGGGCGGCAATGGTGTGGGTGGCCAAGTTACCGGAACCACAGTAAACCGCAACTTCTGAGCCACTGGTAATACCCAAGCCCTCGAAACGGTCAAGCAGGCTTTCGAAGTCCAGGAACTTCTGGTCGGGGCCAAAGTTTCCGTAGGTCGGCAGGTTATGGGCACCCGGGATGTGGCCCAGGCGAGCATCGTTATATTCAAAATGACCCTGGTAGCGGCGTTCCGAGCGGGCATCCAGCAGAATGCCATGCTCCGGCCACGTCTTGACCTCATCTACGGTGATGGTGGGCATACAGGGCGTGTCAGATACCTCGAAGTTACCGCGCAGCGGAATAATGCCGGGACCCGTCACCGTGGGCATACCGGCATGCTCCCAGCGTTGCAGGCCACCATCCAGGAAGAAGACGTTCTCGACACCAGCGTCGCGGAGGATCCACCACGCACGGGCTGCCGAAGTACCGGACACAGAGTCGTAGACCACCACATAGGAGTTCTTGTCGATACCCCATTTACGGGTGAGCTCCTGCACCTTTTCCTTCGAGGGGAAGGGACGACGGCCGTTTTCCGGGTTGTGCACACCCGTGAGGTCCTGGTCGAGGTCCACATAGATGGCGTTAGGGATGTGGTGCTCCAGGTAATGGTCGTAGCCACCCACCCGATCGCGATACCACCGCACGTCCAGAATTACCGGTGCGCGGTTCGAACCGATACGCGACTTCAGCCACTGCGGGTTAACGAGGATACTCATGTGCCCTATTCTACTGGTCGAGGAGTCTTTATTCATCTCTCTACAAGTGAGCACGCCGAGCGAGCCCAACTTTGTAGGTTTCGGTTCTATTTCAGATTCACTCTTGGAACATCCGTAACAGCATGTATTGTTGTAAATAACCATTCCCCAGGTGAATGGTTATTTTGTATCCCTGCACGAGGGAACCTTAATCGTCCAGAGATACGAGAACGGAACGGAGAGCCCATTGAAATTCTCGTCAGCCCTGAAAGCAGTCGCTGGAGCCGTAGCCGCCTCTCTCATTATGGTCACCGCTAATCCCGTTCAGGCAGACCCCGTTTCAACTCCCTACACGGAGAGTATTGAAGCGATCGCCGAACAGTCCGGCCCCTACGTGGACGCCCACCACCTGCTCCCCACTGATGCAGCCCGCACCAAGCAGGCTGCCCGCGCCGATGCCACCATCGCTGGCGTCACCGACAGCGGCAATACCCTCGTCCTGGGTAAAGGCCATTTCGTCAAGCGCGGCGATACACTCGCCATCGTCGGCGAATCCGGTAACACCGTCGTCACCGCCCCTCTCCAGGCCATCTTTGGCGACCAGGTCATGGACCTCAACGTCATCCTTAAGGAGGGCGGCCGCAGCGCCACCTTCCTCCCCGCAGCGGACTCCTTCCGCCCCGCCCCCATCACCGTCATGCACGCGCGGGAAGGCTGGATCGGCTACGACACTCGCCTGCGCGAGTTCTACGACGCCTGGGGCAAATACCTGAACCGCGCTGAAGTAGAGAACTTTCCCGGCGTTATTGCCGGCGGCGTATTCGGCGGGCTTGCCGGCACTGCCGCCGGATGGGCGATCGGATTCCTGGCGGGCGCGCTAGTGGCCAACGGCATGCTGCTCTTCACCCTGGTCCCAGTGGTCGGCACGCTTGCCGCCCCCTTGGTCTGGCTTGCGGTCATCCCCGTCTTCCTAGCAGTGTTCTTCGCAGTGGGTTCCTCCGCTGCGGCCGCCGGTACTCCCATCGGTTCCCACCTCGGCACCATGGTGGTGGGGCTCTTCTCCCCCAATGCCACCACCCGCGAGCTGGCCTTGAAAGCCATCGGTGCCGGCCTCGCGCTCATCTTCCTCTGGTGGCTGCCGCCTTCGGCCGGGCACAAAGTCTCCGCTGCCGCGGGCTCGGGTGTCGGTTCCACCGGCTCCTCCTCCGACGATAAAGACGATGGATCACAGGACGACAACACTGCCGCCCCGGCACTGTCACAGTCCCTCAATTCCGCCGACGCTGTTCTCCGCGTCGCCTAGCCCCCTGCTCTCCATACGCAGAACCTCCCCTGCATTCTGCAGGGGAGGTTCTGTTCTCTGTACACCCTTAGCCTTCAGTACACTCTTAGCTTTCGGTGCGCTGGCCAGTAATCTGCAAGCTCTCCCCGTCGGCAGCCACCGTCACATGGACAATGTCGCCGTCGAAGATCTCGCCCGCCAACAGCTCCTTCGCCAGGGCGTCTCCAATGGCCTGTTGGATCAGCCGGCGCAGCGGGCGTGCACCGTAAGCGGGGTCGTAGCCGCGCTCGGCCAGCCATGTACGGGCGACATCGTCCACATCCAGGGTGAGCCGGCGGACGGACAGACGCTGGGACAGTTCACGCAGCTGGATGTCCACAATGCCCTTCAACTGTTCGGGTTGCAGAGCCGAGAACACAATAATGTCGTCCAACCGGTTGACGAACTCGGGCTTGAAGTTGTGCTTCACCGCCTGCATGATCTGCTCCTGCGTACCACCCGCACCCAGGTTAGACGTGAGGATGAGGATGGTGTTGCGGAAGTCCACCGTGCGGCCTTGCCCGTCCGTCAGCCGGCCTTCGTCCAGCACCTGCAGCAGCACGTCGAAAACATCCGGGTGTGCCTTCTCTACCTCATCAAAGAGGATGACGGAGTAGGGACGGCGGCGGATCGCTTCGGTGAGTTGACCGCCGGATTCGTAGCCGACGTATCCCGGAGGGGCACCGATGAGGCGGGCGACGGAGTGCTTCTCCCCATACTCGGACATGTCGATGCGAACGATCGCGTGTTTGTCATCGAAGAGAAACTGGGCCAGCGACTTCGCTAGTTCCGTCTTGCCCACGCCGGTGGGGCCGAGGAAGAGGAAGGAGCCCAGCGGCCGGTTGGGGTCTGCCACCCCCGCGCGGGCACGGCGGACTGCATCAGACACTGCCTTCACAGCGCCCTCTTGGCCCACCACATTCTGGGCAAGTTCTTCTTCCATGCGGAGCAGCTTCTGCCCTTCGCTTTCCAGCATGCGGCCTGCAGGGATGCCGGTCCAGGCTTCGACAACTTCGGCGACGTCGTCTGGGCCCACTTCTTCCTTCAACATCATCTGCGAGTATTCGCTGGTCGATGCTTGGGAGTTTTCGGCTTCGGCGAGTTTCTTTTCTGCCTCGGGGATGCGCCCGTAGCGCAGTTCGGCGGCCTTACCCAGGTCGCCATCACGCTCGGCCCGCTCGGCCTGTCCACGAAGATCCTCCAGGGTTTCCTTGAGGTTGCGGACGGCGTCGATGGCGTTCTTTTCGTTCTGCCAGCGGGCCGTCAGTTGGGCGAGTTTTTCCCGTTCGTCGGCGAGTTCTTGGCGGAGTGCCACGAGGCGTTCGAGGGAAGCGGCGTCTTCTTCTTTGTCGAGGGCGAGTTCTTCCACCTCGAGGCGGCGCACAATACGCTCAGCGGTGTCGATTTCCTCCGGGGAGGAGTCGATTTCCATGCGCATCCGGGAGGCAGCTTCGTCCATGAGGTCGATTGCCTTGTCCGGAAGGAAGCGGTTGGTGATGTAGCGGTCGGAGAGGGTCGCGGCGGCCACCAGTGCGGAGTCCTTAATACGAACGCCGTGGTGTACTTCGTAACGTTCCTTGAGTCCACGCAGAATACCGATGGTGTCTTCTACGGTTGGCTCACCCACGTAGACCTGTTGGAACCGCCGTTCCAGGGCGGCGTCCTTTTCGATGTACTTGCGGTACTCGTCCAGGGTGGTGGCGCCGACCAGGCGGAGTTCGCCACGGGCCAGCATGGGCTTGATGATGTTGCCAGCGTCCATGCCGGAGTCGCCGGTGGCGCCAGCCCCGACGATGGTGTGGATTTCGTCGATGAAGGTGATGATCTCGCCGTTTGCATCCTTGATTTCTTGGAGGACGCTCTTCAGGCGCTCTTCGAATTCGCCACGGTACTTGGCGCCGGCGATCATGGAGCCCAGGTCGAGGGCAATGAGGCGCTTGCCGCGCAACGACTCTGGTACATCGCCGGAAACGATGCGACGTGCGAGGCCTTCTACGATGGCAGTTTTGCCGACGCCAGGTTCACCGATGAGTACCGGGTTGTTCTTAGTGCGGCGGCTGAGGACCTGTACGACTCGGCGAATTTCGGAGTCACGTCCGATGACGGGGTCGATTTTGCCTTCGCGGGCTCGTGCAGTGAGGTCCGTGGAGTACTTCTCGAGGGCCTGGTAGTTGTCCTCCGGGTTTTCGGTGGTGATGCGTCCGGAGCCGCGCACGGAGGTGAAGGCTGCCTTGAGGTTCTCTGGGGTGGCACCCAAGGACTGCATGGCCTTGGCAACGGGGTGCCCGCTAGTGGCGAGGCCGACCATGAGGTGCTCGGTGGAGGTGTAGTCGTCACCCATGGAACTGGCGAGTTCCTGGGCGGTATTGAGGACGGTCAGCCCGTCCCGGGAGAGGTTGGGGTTAGCCATGCCTCCGCCACTGGCCGCGGGGAGGCCATCCACAAGGGACCGTGCTCGCTGGAGGAGGGCGGCGGGGTCGACGCCAGCACTGTGGAGGAGCGGTCCAGCAATGCCGTCTTGCTGCTCGAGGAGTGCGACGAGCAGGTGAGCGGGTTCTACGCTGGGATTTCCTTTCGCGGCAGCGGTTTGGAGGGCGGCGGAGATGGCCTCTTGGGATTTGGTGGTGAAGCTCTGGGTGTTCATGGGGTTTTGTCCTTTTCTCTATGGTGAAGTGTGGTGATGGGTTGTGGAAGCGTCAGATACGTGATGACCTATGTTTTTAGTGCCTCACTATCACTTAGTTGAGTCATTATGACTCATGTTTAATTTCACTTTAGCAAAGTTGAGCGGATATAGCTAAAGATTTTTTCGAAAAACTCGCAGTCTTTTTTCTCACACCAGCAGCTATGATGGGCACATACAGGCATAGTGGACCACCCCAAGGCGCCTGAGAGGAGATGCAATGAGCCGCCACCGCGACGACACTGCGACCGGATCCGGCCGCCATTCGCGCGGCGAATCCGACCTCACCCCCACCACCTACTACACCGTGCTCGGGCCCGCCATCGAACTCCTCCACGCGCAACCCGAGGACTTCATGCGTGACTTCTATGCCACCGTCTTCGCGCACGACTTCCAGCTCCGCAAACGCTTCCCCGCCTTCACCGATCGCCGTACCATCCGCTACGCTCGCGGCCTCATCTACTTCCTCGAAACTATCGACCAGGCCACCCCCCACCCAGAGCAGCTCGACGATGTAATGGAATTCCTTAGCCAACTCGGACGGGACCAGCGCAAGCACCAGTTCACCGACGCCGACTACCACACCTTGGCAATTGCCCTGCGCGACACCTTCGCCCGTCTCATGCCCCTCCAGTGGAGCACCGACCTGGACGCCGCCCTACTGAGCTCCTTCGAGCACGCCATCGACGTCATGCAGACAGCCGCCTCCGTAGAGAACACGCCCCCGGTCTACCTCGGCAATGTCATGGAAGTGCAGCGCCTCACCCGCAACATCGCCATCATCCGCCTACACGTCGCCCCTCCCATCGACTACCTGCCCGGCCAGTACATGTCCGTCCAGATTCCACAGTGCCCCGGCACCTGGCGTTACCTCTCTGCCACCATCCCCGCCAACCCGGATGGCTACCTAGAATTCCACGTGCGGGCACTCGAGCACGGCTACTTCAGCACCCAGGTGGTACACAACACCCGCCCCGGCGACCAGTGGATTCTTTCCAACCCGCACGGCAATTTACACGTGTCCGGAGAACGCCCCGTCTGTATGATCGCCCGAAACGTCGCCGCTGCCCCCATGCGCTGCATTCTGCTGGACATGGTGCAAACGGGGAAGAACAACCCCCTGGTGGATGTCTACTACGGCACCCGCTATCCCGGTGAACTTTTCGATGCCGCCACTTTGGCCAATATTCAGGCCGCCAACCCTTGGCTTATCGCCCATATCTGCGCGGAGGAAGACAGCGACCCCTGGTGGCTGCGCGACGCTCCCCCACTACCCCCAAATTTGCTGCTGCGGCAGGGCAATCCGCTGGAGTTGGCGGTTGCTGACGGGTGCGTACACGACCGCGAGATCCTGGTGGGCGGCGGCCAGCAAATAGTCCAGCAGGCCGTGGCGAATCTACCGCGCCTGGGCGTTAACCCGGCCGATATTCACCACGACCCACTGGATTAGAGTTCTTAGTGTCCTGACTTATCTGAGTACCCTCACTTAGCTGCGGCGGCGCGCTTCAGGGCTCCACACCACCACTGCTTGACTGCGGGGAACGTGCACCAACACACTCCCAGTACGATGCTGCTGGTTCACCGCTTCAAGTGTCTCCTCCAACTGTTCGACCTGCTCTTGCAGTTCCTTCACCCGCTGAGAGAGCTTCAAGATCCGCTTAATACCGGCCAGGTTGATGCCTTCATCCTGGCTGAGACGTTGGATCTCCCGCAGGAGTTCCACATCCTCATCGGAGTAGCGGCGTCCACCTCCCTGTGCTCGGGCCGGTGTCACCAGCCCAAGCCGGTCGTATTGGCGCAGTGTTTGCGCGTGCATGCCCGCCCGCTCAGCTGCTACCGAGATGACGAAGAAGTGCTTTTCGCGTTTGCTCATACCGCACCTGCCCATCCCGCCCGTGGGTCAAACCCGGAGCGTTGTTCTGCTTGTGCATAGTTTTTGAGTGCCTCGCTGGTGTCGGCATCCAGATGTGTGGGAATCTGCACCTTGAGGGTCGCCAGCAGATCCCCTGCGGCCTCCTTGGCGGGGGCGATCCCACGCCCACGTACCCGCATCACCTGGTCGGCAGTGCTGCCAGCAGGGATGCGGATGGAGACAGTGCCGTCCAGGGTGGGGACGGTAACGGTAGCTCCCAGCGCCAGTTCTGAGAAGGAGACAGGGACGTCCACCAGCAGGTTGTTGCCCTCGCGTTGGAAGACCTTATCGGGGATGATGTTGATCTTCACGAAGAGGTCGCCAGGAGGGGCACCGCGCAGGCCGGCTTCACCTTTGCCGTTGAGCCGCACCTTCTGGCCATCTTTTATACCCGCGGGGACCCGAACTTTGAGGGTGCGGGTGCGGTTGACGACGCCTGAGCCACCACAGTCGGAGCAGGGGTCCTTGATGACGGTGCCGGTGCCGCCGCAGTTGGTGCAGGGTTGCGAGAACTGGAAGGCACCTTGTGCCGAGTGTCGGAAGCCTGACCCATTACATTCGGGGCAGGTGCGGGGGGCGGTGCCTGGGCGCGCCCCGGAGCCGTGGCAGGTGGTGCAGGCTGTCTTGGAGGTGATGCGGATAGGCACGGTGGCGCCTTTTGCTGCATCCCGGAAGTTAATGGTGATGGAGGTGGTGATGTTGGCGCCACCATTGGATTGCTGGGGTGGTTCGGGCCGGTGTCCGCCACCGCGGCGTTGGTTAAAGAGGCCACCAAGAATGTCGCCTATGCCGCCAGCTCCGCCGGTGGCGTTCTGGGTTGCGCCGCCAAAGATGTCGCCAAGATCGCCGATGTCGAAGCCGTCGGTGCCGTAGGTGTAACTGTGACCGCCGCTGGGGGTGAATCCGGTGAAGCCACCGGCGCCCTGACCAAATCCATTGCCGAATCCCCCGGGTGCGCCGAAACCGCCTTTTCCCCCGAACCCGCCGAATCCTGAGGACAGCATGGCACGGAGTTCGTCGTACTCTTTACGTTCTTTCGGGTCGGAGAGAACGGCGTTAGCTTCGCTGACTCGTTTGAAGCGCTCTTCTGCGGCTTTGTCACCGGGGTTGGCGTCGGGGTGGAGACTTCGGGCGAGTTTTCGGTACGCCTTTTTGATCTCGTCTTGGGTGGCATCTTTGCTGACGCCGAGTTCCTTGTAGAAGTCCTTATCGGCCCATTCTCGCTGCATGGTGTCTCCTCCTCTCTGGGCTAAAACTATGGTTATCGATAATATCTAAGATTGAGTCTATACTACTCAACTTTATCTGTGTCAGTAACTGTGTGCCTATTAAATGCCGTAATCTGGACCGCTTTCACAGTCACGAACGGAACTGTCCCCACATAACGTAGTGGCGACCCCACTGGGGAGGCCGCCACTACACTACGTTATGAAATGAGGTTACTTGTCGGCGCTATCCGCATCGGACTGCTCCGCCGCACTTGACTCGGTGGACTCGTCACCGTCGGAAGCGGCAGCCGCGCCCTCGTCACCACGGACAATAACCATGGCTTCGCGGAGCACGCGATCTCCCAGGTTGAAGCCCTTGCGGAGAACTGCGCTCAACACCTTCTCGCCGTCACCGCCTTCATCTTGGATGGCGGAGTGACGGTTGGCGTCGAACACGTCCCCGACCTCGCCGAACTGGGACACGCCCTGTCCTTCCAGGATGGACGTGAACTTATCGGTGAAAGCCTTGAGAGGGCTTCCCTCGGTGACGTCGCCGTGCTGGCGGGCCCGCTCGACATCGTCGGCAAGTACCAGCATTGAGGTGACGACACCGGCTTTGCCATTGTCCCGGGCAGTGCCGAGGTCACGTTCAACACGCTTGCGGTAGTTGGTGAATTCGGCGGTGACCCGCTGCAGGTCCTCGGTGAGTTCCTGCACCTTGGCCAGCAGTTTGTCTTCTACCGTGAGCTCCTCCTCGGCAGCTGTGGCGGCCTGGCCGGCTGCGTTGGGGTCACTCGCGGTGTCGGCACCGTTCCCAGCGGCCGCGTCGGCAGTATCTGCGGCAGCGGCAGCCGGGTTGGCGTCGGCGGCGGTGGCGGAGGCCTGCAGATCCGAGGTGTCGTCAGCCTGTGGCTGTCCCTCGGTGGGGTTCTGAGATGCGTCCGTCATGTCTATCAGTCCTTACTTGTTGTCGTCTTCGACAACCTCGGCGTCTACCACGTCGTCGTCGCCACCAGTGGCGGAGGCGTTGTCAGCACCTGCATCGGCGGCGGTGGCACCTTCTGCGGCAGCCTTCTCGTACATAGCCTGGCCCATGGCGGAGGATTCGGTCTTTACCTCTTCCATGGCGCTGCGCAGAGCGGCAACGTCACTACCCTTGAGGGCTTCCTTGGCCTTGTCGAGAGCGGCCTGGACCTTGTCCTTGTTCTCGGACGGAACGGTCTCGGCGTTGTCGGCGAGGAACTTCTCGGTCTGGTAGACGAGAGTTTCCGCTTCGTTGCGGAGAGAAACCTCTTCGCGGCGCTTGCGGTCTTCCTCGGCGTGCTCTTCCGCATCCTTAATCATGCGGTCGATTTCTTCCTGGGAGAGGCCGGAACCATCTTGGATGGTGACGGTGTTCTCCTTGCCGGTGCCCTTGTCCTTAGCGGTGACGTGGACAATGCCGTTGGCGTCGATGTCGAAGGTGACTTCGATCTGCGGGATGCCACGGGGGGCGGGGGCAATGCCGGAGAGTTCGAAGGAGCCGAGCAGCTTGTTCTGCGAGGCCATCTCACGCTCGCCCTGGTAGACCTGGATCTGCACGGAGGGCTGATTGTCCTCGGCAGTGGTGAAGGTCTCGGAGCGCTTGGTGGGGATGGTGGTGTTGCGCTCGATGAGCTTGGTCATCACACCACCCTTGGTTTCAATACCGAGAGACAGCGGGGTGACGTCGAGGAGCAGCACATCCTTCACTTCGCCACGGAGCACGCCAGCCTGCAGGGCAGCACCCACGGCGACGACCTCGTCCGGGTTCACACCCTTGTTGGGCTCGCGGCCACCGGTCAGTTCCTTCACCAGGTCGGTGACGGCGGGCATACGGGTGGAGCCACCCACGAGCACCACGTGGTCGATCTCGGAGACAGAGATTCCGGCATCCTTGATGACCGACTGGAACGGGGTGCGGCAGCGGTCGAGAAGGTCCTGGGTGATGCGCTGGAATTCGGCGCGGGACAGGGTCTCATCGAGGAACAGCGGGTTCTTATCGGCGTCGACGGTGATGTAGGGGAGGTTAATGGTGGCGCTCTGCGAGGCAGACAGCTCAATCTTGGCCTTTTCTGCGGCTTCACGAAGACGCTGCATGGCCATGCGGTCCTTGGACAGGTCCACGCCGGAGGCGTTCTTGAACTTGTCAACAAGCCACTCGACGATGCGGTTGTCCCAGTCGTCGCCACCGAGGTGGTTGTCACCGGAGGTGGCGCGGACTTCCACAACACCGTCACCGATCTCCAGCAGGGACACGTCGAAGGTGCCGCCGCCGAGGTCGAAGACGAGAATAGTCTGTTCCTTGTCGGCTTTTTCGAGTCCGTAGGCGAGGGCGGCTGCGGTGGGCTCGTTCACGATGCGGAGCACGTTGAGACCGGCGATCTGGCCAGCATCTTTGGTGGCCTGACGCTGGGCGTCATTGAAGTAAGCCGGCACAGTGATGACGGCGTCGGTGATGGACTCACCCAGGTAGGCTTCTGCATCGCGCTTCAACTTCATGAGCACGTGGGCGGAGATTTCCTGGGGGGTGTACAGCTTGCCGTCAATGTCATTGGACTTCCAATCGGAGCCGATATGGCGCTTGACGGAGCGGACGGTGCGGTCAACGTTGGTCACTGCCTGGTTCTTGGCAGGCTGCCCGACGAGGACTTCACCGTTCTTGGCGAAGGCCACGACGGACGGGGTGGTGCGGGATCCCTCTGCGTTGGGGATAACCTTTGCTTCTCCGCCTTCCAGGACGGAGACGCAGGAGTTGGTGGTGCCGAGGTCAATACCTACTGCGCGTCCCATGATGTGTACCTCCATATGTTGTGTTCGTTCGTAAGGTCATTTCACGCTCTATTGAGCGGTACGCACTCAAGTATGACATATCCACTCTCAGTACGCAATAGTAATTGAGCCTATTATACTCAATTTTGTGCATCATAGGCACTTGACCTGCAAAGATGGACTCACCCCGGCGTCGATATGCTGACGAAGCTTCCCGAAGCCCGCACCATCACCGCCGAGCCAAAGACACAAGCGTGGTATATGGCACTGGCAGCAAACTTTGACGCCCGCCACATCGGCATCGACCCCGCCACCGGCTTCCGCACCATTGGTGGCTACTGGAATCTACTCAGTGCCGCCGCCGGTTTCCTCAACATCCTCACCATCACCGGTCTCACCCGCATCATCGTGGCAGGGCGTAAGGGCAGCAACGTCAAGTCCATCGTCTGGCTCGATCAGATTTGGCCCTGGATCATTGCCTACGATCTGTGGAACCACGCCTTCCTCTACAACTCTCTCGGTGACTACACCTGGTACTGCTCGTTCGCACTACTGCTAGCCTGCACAATTCCCGCATTCACCTGGGCACGTGGTCAATGGATCTGGTTCCGTTGCTACACCCTTATGTACTGGATTGCGTTCTACAACTGGCTCCCCACCATCGCTACCCCACCAAATGCAATGACCAACTTCGCCACTATGGACCCTGCCGCCAACAAAACGTGCTCCTGGCTCGCCCTTATCGCCAACGTCGCACTCTTCGTGTACTGGCTCTACTTGATTATCAAACACAAGCGGAACCCCTTCACAGAAGCCCTCTTCATGGAAACCAAGGCTTTCCGACGTGTCGTCAAAGAAACTTGCGACGACAAGGAGAAATACTTCATCACAGACTGTGTCGAGAAAACCCCCGAAGAACTCGGATTCGAACCCGACAGCCCCTTCCCACCTGCGAATGGTTACGTCACCCACTACTTCTGGTGGGGCAAGAAAGACAAGCGCTACCCCAAGCTCCGCACACCGCTAAGCTCAACACCAGCACTCGTCAAGAAAGGAATTGAGTCCAATCCTCAATGGGATGTACCAGCTGGAGAGAACGGAGAACTAACCGACACCAACTAGTGCCCTTGCAGTAGGTGCACAATGGTCAAGTTGCGCTTACTTTAGCCAATCTGTGCTGCTGTATAAGATAGATAAGGTGACTAGTGACGACCTGTACGCGCTCGTGAATACCCCTCTCACGCACGCCAGCGCACCCACCATTCCCTGGGATCTCACCATCCCCATCGGGATCGTCGCAACCCTCTTCAGCATCATCTGCTGGGGCGTCTTCATTCGCGGCGTCGTCCACCTCGTCACCATGCTGCGGCTGGCCGAACCCGACCACACCCGCACCAATCACCCCTGGCACCGGCTCTGGAACCTCCTCAAAGAATTCATTGCCCACACCCGCCTCATCCGCAAGCGCCGCACCGTCGCCATCTCCCACTGGTTCGTCATGGTCGGCTTCCTGCTGGGCATCTTCATCCTCTTTGAGGCCTACATCCAGATGTTCGACCCGTCCAGCGGCTGGCCTTGGTTCCACGAACAACGCTGGTTCCGCGCCCTCGTCGAACTTGTCGGCATCACCACTGTCCTCGGCGGCCTCTACCTCACCCTCACCCGCCTAAAAAACAACACCCACCTAGGCCGCAACAAACACTCCTCCCGCTTCTACAAGTCCAACATGGGAGCCGCCTACTTCGTGGACGCCGTCGTCATCCTCGAAGGCCTCGGCATGCTCGCCGTCAAGGCCGGCCAACTCGCCACCTTCCCCACCTTCGGCGGCGGTGACCCCACCATCGACTGGGCCACCTACTGGATAGCAAAGATCCTCCCCTCCAACCCCCTCATGGTGAGCCTCTTCGCCGTGGCGAAACTCCTCATCGCCATGCTGTGGCTCCTCCTCGTCGGCCTCAACCTCAAGTGGGGTGTCGCCTGGCACCGCATCGGCGCCTTCTTCAACATTTTCCTCAAGCGTGAATGGGACGGCTGGACCTCCCTCCGCGCTGTCCGCCCCATGCGCAGCGGTGAGAAAACCCTCACCATGGACAACGTCGACCCCGACAAAGACCTCCTCGGCGTTGGCCGCATCCAAGACTTCACCTGGAAAGACTGGCTCGACTTCTCCGTCTGCACCGAATGCGGCCGCTGCCAGGATCTCTGCCCCGCCTGGAACACCGACAAACCCCTCAACCCCAAACTCATCGCCACCGGGCTGCGCGACGTCGCCCAAGACAGCGCCCCCTATCTTACGGCCGCCCGTGCCGCCGGCTTCGTCGACCCAGACACCGGCCGCGTCGACCACGACGCTTTCCCCCGTCTCATCGACCTCCTCCCCGCCACGCCCACCGGGAAACTCGCCCACCAACGTGCCGAACTACAGCGCCTCTCCCAACCGCTCATCGGCCTCAGCCCCCAGCACCCGAACGCCCTACAGCACCCCGAACGCATCGGCCTCCTCGACGAAGAAGCCCTCTGGGCGTGCACCACCTGCGGCGCCTGTGTCGACCAGTGCCCCCTCGACCTAGAACTCGTCGACCACGTCGTTAACCTGCGCCGCCACCAGGTACTCGCCGCCGACCAGTACCCACCGGAACTCGCCAGCCTTTTCAAGAACCTGGAAAGCAAAGGAAACCCCTGGGGCCAATCCCCCACTGCCCGGGAAACCTGGATCGACGAACTCGAACGAGAAACCGGCTGGCGCGTCCCCGTGTGGGGCAAAGACGTCCACGACTTCGCCGGCGAAGGCATGGAATACCTCTTCTGGGTGGGCTGTGCTGGCGCCTACGAGGATCGCGCCAAAGAAGCCACCAAGGCCACCGCCCTCCTCCTGCACCTGGGCGGCGTCAAATTCTGTGTGCTGGGAAACCAAGAAACCTGCACTGGCGACTCCGCCCGCCGCGCCGGCAACGAATTCCTCTTCCAAGAGATGGCAGCCCACAACACCGGACTCCTGGAATCCGTCTTTGGGGAGAGCCCGAACCGGAAGATCATCGCCACCTGCGCCCACTGCTTCAACACACTTGGCAACGAGTACCCGCAGTCCTACACCGTCATCCACCACTCGGTCGTCCTCAACCAGCTGGTGAACCGCCGCCGCCTCGTCCCCACCACCCCGGTTGAGGGCATCACCACCTACCACGACCCCTGCTACCTGGGCCGCCACAACCACTTCTACAGCCAGCCGCGCGAACTGGTAGAGTCCTCCGGCACCCAGGTGAAGGAAATGGATCACATCCGCGAGCAGGCCTTCTGCTGCGGCGCCGGCGGTGCCCACTTCTGGATGGAAGAAAAGCACGGCACCCGCATCAACCTCATGCGCGTAGACGAGGCATTGCAGACCGGAGCCACCACCATCGCCACCGCCTGCCCCTTCTGCACCGTCATGATGTCGGACGGAGTGAAGCAGCGGATGACAGAATCCGAAAGCCGCCTGCTGGCCGCCCAAGCCAAACGCACCCGCGTCGCCGACATCTCCGTACTGCTGCTGGAATCTGTCCGGCGCGGCGACAAATTGCCCCAGCCACTCGTTCCCATCCCCGTGGGCGATATTGACGTCGAGCAGGAAATGGACGGCCTCGATCTGCCGAATGCCATCCCCGCCGAAGAAATGGCAACGGTCAACGACTACACCACCACTCTCCAAGAGACCGACCAAGAAGCTGTCCGCGCTGCCGCCGCCGAACAGGAAGCCGTCGAAGACGTGCTGGCCGAGCTGGAAGAGGAAGCCGTCATCGACGATGCTTCCCTACTCGACGCGGGCGTGGTGACAGTCTCCCTACAAACCGTTGGTCTGCCTCTCCTTGGCCTCATTGAGCGCCCAGATGGTGTTCCCTCCGCCCAAGCTCCCGGCCCCGAACCCGTTGCGGTGCTCCCCAGTTCCCTGGCAACCTACCTGGCGGAGGCACAACAGCTGGAGAAGGAGCGGAAGGCCGAAAAAGAGAAAGCCGCCCAGCGAAAGGAGCGGGTGGAACGGGCTGGCCAGTCCGCCCCCGTTACCGGTAAACCGTTGGAAGAGAAAGCCGACAGTGCTGTCTCTGTGAAGGCTGCCGAGGTGGCCAAGGATGGTGCCGGTAACGAGCTCAACCTGGATGTGCCGGGCCTGCCGCTGGTAGGCATGATTGCCCGCACTGATGGGGTGCCCACGCCGCTGCCACCGCTCTTGCCGGTTACTGAGGAGGCGGCCGCTAAGGCCAACCAGGCTATCGTGCATATTGCCCCCGCTGCCCCACTGGTCGACGAGGACGGCCTAGATAGTGGTTCGGACCATAGCGTAGCTGGTTCCATTAGCAACGGTGCCAGTGACGGCGCTGACACGAGTGCAGAGGATACTGCTGTCGCGCCGGCCGATGCCGAAGAGAAGCGACTCCCCGTGCCCGGATTGCAGCTGCGTGCCGGTGTGCATGCCCCGTTCGACTTCTCCCGCCCACTCGCCCCCACGACGGGCAGTCATGAGGGTGCCGACGGGGCGGATGAGGATCTTGCCGCTGAGCCTGCGAATAATACACATCAGGAGGGTGTCAGTATTCGTCCCGGACTTGCTGCTCCCCAGGATTTTTCAGTTTCCTCCTAAGAACCCCCGAGGATCCGTCACGTACCAGCACAAACCGGTAGTGAGCTCTGGGGCCAACAGGTGTAATCTTGCATCTGTACCAGTACGTTTAATATTTCACAGAAGAGAGCACAATGAGCCCTCGGCCTCTCTACCAGTCCAAGAAACTGAAGAACGTCGTCTACGACATCCGCGGCCCGGTGCTGGACCGCGCCAATGAACTTGAAGCGCAGGGTGCTGAGATCCTCAAGCTCAACATCGGCAACCCCGGCAAGTTCGGCTTCCTGACCCCGAAGAACGTCACCGACTATATGAAGGACAAGCTCGACGCTGCCGTCGGCTACTCCGACTCCCGCGGTATTGCCGAAGCTCGCCAGGCCGTCATCAACCGCTACGCCAACACCCCGGGCTTCCCCGAGGTGGACATGAACAGCGTCTACATTGGCAACGGCGCCTCCGAGCTCATCACCATGTCCCTGCAGTCCCTCTGCAACCCCGGCGACGAAATCCTCCTCCCCGCCCCGGACTACCCGTTATGGACAGCCTCTACCGCCCTCGCCGGCGGCACCCCCGTCCACTACCTGCTGGACGAGGCCAACGACTGGAACCCCAGCCTCGAGGACATCGAGTCCAAGATTACCGACAAGACCAAGGCCATTGTCGTCATCAACCCCAATAACCCCACCGGTGCCGTCTTCTCCAAGGGGACGCTGGAGGGCATTGTCGACATCGCTCGCCGCCACAGCCTGCTAATCTTCGCCGACGAAATCTACGACCTCATCCTCTACACCGAGGCCCCGCACTATAACCTCGCCACTCTGGCCCCCGACCTGCTGGTGTTCACCTTCAACGGTCTCTCCAAGAGCTACCGTGCCTGCGGTTACCGCGCCGGCTGGGTTGTTATTACCGGCCCGAAGGACCACGCCCGCGACTTCCTCGCCGGCTTCCACCTGATGGCCTCCATGCGCTTGTGCTCCAATGTGCCCGCGCAGTACGCCATCGTGGCAGCCCTGGAAGGCGAGCAGGACATTCAGATCCAGACCGCCCCCGGCGGCCGCCTCCACGAACAGTGGAAGACCACCGTGGACACCCTCGACACCATCCCCGGTGTGTCCGTTGTGGTGCCGAAGGGCTCTATGTATGCCTTCCCGCGGTTCGACCCTGAGGTGTACCCGATTGCCGATGACGAGAAGTTTTCCATGTCTCTGGTGGAAAACGAGCACATCCTCATGACCCACGGCACCGCCTTCAACTACCCCACCACCGACCACCTGCGCATTGTGATGCTGCCGGAGGCCGCGGTGCTGAAGGAAGCCATTGAACGTCTGGGCAACTTCCTCTCCAGCTACAAGGGCTAACTGCTGGGCCGTTAGGCCTTCGTCCTAAGACACTCCCTCCCCCTCACTTCTCCGTGAGAGGGAGGGAGTTTTTGTGCGCGTAGTAGATGGCGTGCGTGGAGGGGTAAATGACGACGCACGGGGATAGTGTGCGGACGTTGATGACACAGGTGGGGGCGCCATGGTGGGAATGCCAGAGTGGGGAGTGACGTGCAGGCGGGGTGGAAATAGTAAAAAGTGGGCTACCGGGGGTGAACCCGGTAGCCCACTTTGTGGACTTTACGGAGCTTTATAGCGTGCTGTTACCAGCGGCTAATTAGGCTTCGCCCTTCTTCTTGTTGCGGGCACGGTAGATACCGTAGCCAATGCCACCTGCTACTGCGAGGCAGAGGATGACGATACCAGCGATGGCGCCGCCGGAGAGGCCGCCGTCATCGGTGGGGGTGTCCTTGTAGGGATCCTCGTCAAGAACTTCCATGCCGGAGGCGTCGGTGGAGGGAGCAGCCTTGGAGGACTCGGTGCCCTTCTTGTCGCCGTCCTTCTTGGCGTCTGCCTTCTTATCGTCGGCCTTCTTGTCGCCAGCCTTGGCAGCGTCGGCAGGGCCGCCCACAGCGTTCACGGACAGGAGGGTTGCCGGGCCGGAGAGGGCCTGGCAGTTCAGGCTAATGTGCTGGGTGCCGATGACCTGAGTGTCAACGACGTTGCGCATGGTGACGAAGTTCTGGGGGTTGTTGAATTCGCCAGCGGGGCCTTCCACTGCGGGGTGGACGGTGCCGATCTTGCCAGCCTTGGAGGCCTTCATCTTCATGACGATGGTCGGGACGGCCCAGTTGGCGTCCTTGCCTTCGACGGCAACGCCGAAGCCGGAGACCACGAGGGTCTTGCCGCCAACGAGGGAGATCTTCGGGGTGCCCTTAAGCACGGCGCCGGAGCCTTCCAGGCTTGCAGTCACGAAGGAGGAAGGATCATCGATGGTGAGGCGCATAACGACGTCGTCAGCGCTCTTAATAACGGCGATTGATTCCTTACCAGGGATCATTTCCGGCTTGTAGTTAACGCGGACCTCGTACTCTTCGCCAACCTTCACCTGATCGGGAGCAGAAACGTCGATGACGTCAGTCTTCTCACGAGTCTCGTTGAAGTTCATCGGAGCACCGTTGGTACGGCAGCTGGACTTAATCGTCTTGGAAGCGGTGGCAGCGGAAGCGGTGCCGACCATGAGAGGGGACAAACTAAGGCTCAGACCCGCAGCAGCAGCGAGGGCGAAAGCCTTCTTGGTGATCGTTGAAGTTGACATGTATCCAATTTTACGTAGTGAAAGGCAACATTTCCTCGCTATTTCACTTCATGTAGCAACAAAAATGAGATTTTCGCCACGTAGTGGCACAACTTGGCCCACCGCCCAAAAAATGAACAAAAACTGCTCATTTTTTATTAATCCTCAGCAATTAATAATGCTTTCATTTAGTGGCGTTGAACTGCACAAATAGTTGAAATGGTAACAAATTTCCATTTTCTGTTACTCCACAGAATTTCGATATCTGAAGAAGAAATTTCGACGACTCTCCGATTGTCAAGGCTTTTGTGAGATGTGCGACATTTTTAGATTTCAGGGGTTTATTGCCACCACCAAGCTCGCCCACGCCACCCGCCGCGCTACCCCGCCTCCCCTCTAGCCCCTCTTCCGCTTCCCCTCTAGCCTCTCCTCCGCCCCGCCTCCCCTGCCCTTTCCCGGGCGAAAAATCCGGAGGTCCGACCTTCTTCGCAAGCTCCCTGAGCGCTTGTACCATAGGAGTATCGTGCGAGCGCGATCAACCCCTCCACGCTCGCTGCCGACGCCGCAGAGACTGTCCGACTGCCGCGTGACACCGTGGAGACTACCGTTACCGAAAGGACGCATGCGACATGCCGTTTGAGGTTCTCACCCCCGCCCAAATTGCCTCCGGCCACAAAGCCGACCGCATCCTCGACACCATTAAGGCCAGCCCCATCGACTGGAATAACATCGAGGACCCCAAAGACAAGGAAGTGTGGGACAAGCTCACCGAAAACTTCTGGCTACCAGAAAAGGTGCCACTGTCCAACGACGTCAAGTCCTACAATGACCTCCCCAAGGCGGAAAAGAAGGTCATGCAGAACACCTACGGCATGCTCACCCTGCTCGACACCATCCAATCCACCGTGGGCGCCACCGCCATGGTGGGCGACGCCCTCACCCCACACGAGGAAGCCGTCTACTCCAACATCGTCTTTATGGAGTCCGTGCACGCCAAGTCCTACTCCTCCATCTTCTCCACCCTCTGCTCCAAGGAAGAAAACGACGCCATCTTCCGCTGGACAGAGAACAACGAGCTGGTGCAGAACCTGGCTCGCATCCAGATGAACTTCTACACCGACATCGACCCCATTAAGCGGAAGATTGCCGGCACCATGCTGGAGGGCTACCTCTTCTACACCGGCTTCTTTACCCCCTTCTACATGGGATCCCGCAATAAGCTGCCGAACACTGCCGACCTGCTGGGCCTCATCTTCCGCGACGAGCGCGTCCACTGCTACTACACCGGCTACAAGTACCAGAAAATGCTGGAGCCGCTCTCTCCAGAAGAGAAGGAACGCTACAAGGAGATGACGTTCGACTACCTGCTCGAACTCACCGCCACCGAAGAGGCCTTCCTCCACGAGCTCTACGATGAGGTTGGCTGGTCCGAGCTGGCGATTTCCTACAGTCACTTCAATGCCAACACCACCTTGAAGTACCTGGGTTACGAGCCGCTCTACCCCGCCGACGTGTGCCATGTGGATCCGGGCGTGATGGGTTACATTGCCTCCGACAACATGGAGAACCACGACTTCTTCTCCGGTTCCGGCTCCACCTACATTGTGGGCGAAGTGGAGAACACTACCGACGACGACTGGGACTTCTAGCCGCCGCCTCAACTGCGTCAGCTGAGGCGTCTGCACTAGTTCTGCAGAAGTACAGTTGCTGACCGTTTCCGCACTTATACAAGAATCCCGGAAGGTTCCTGAGCCTTCCGGGATTCTTTGTTATTTCGTTAGCGGGGTGACGGGTCCTGCTGTCCTCAGGGGCAGGTAGTTAGGATCCGCTATGCTGGGTCGCCGGGCAGGGGAAGGACTCGTGGACGGTTTCCGGGACGAGACCTTTGGTGCCCTTGGGGAAGGTGGCTTCCAGCTTGGTGTAGATCTGCACGCCGTACCCGCACTGTTGCAGGTCGGAGAGCTTGATGATGACGGGGATCCGGTGGAACTTGCCGGCGGCACAGAACGGGTCGCAGTCGTTGATGACGGCGATACCGCGGCCGTTGGCCACCTTCTTACCCCAGTCCTTCCAGGAGATCTCGATAAGGCGGAAGGCACCCGTGGCGCAGCCCAGGTAGATCTCGTCGGGGCCCTCTGGGCCTTCCGTGTCGATGCAGTTGAGGAAGCCGGTGGCGCGTACCAGTACCAGGGTGTCCTGCGGGGTGGCACCTTCCACGGCGTACACCTGTCCGCTCTTCGGGTCGAAGGTGAGGGTGGCGGTGGTGGTGGACACCTTGTTAGGGGCAAACTTCACGGTGACGGTGTCGTCGGGGACTGCCCCGCGGAGTTTCTCCGGCGTGCTCACCACGGTACTGCCGGCTTCCCGCGCGATGACCTGGTAGAGGCCGTGGTAGAAGGAGCCGTCAAGACCGGGCACGGTGAGTAACAGGAGGGCTGAACGGGACGGCTGCACGCCCGGAATAGCCTGGGAAAGAACATTTTCCAGGCCGTCTGGGTCAGTGGGCCAGGAGGACAGTGCGGCCACATTGAGGGTGGTCCCGCCGATCTGCACCTGCTGGGTGCCGCGCTTGGTGTAGCCCTTGCCCAGGCCAAACAGCTTGGGACTGCCGGCTTTCTTCCACTTTTCTTGAGCTGCCGGGCTATCGAAGCTCAACTCGCCCTGGGACACCTGGGTTTCCACCTTGCTGGCGTCCATGATGGTGCGCTGGTTGGTGGTGACGTTGTAGATAATGCCGTCATTGTTGAAGTGGCGGACCACTTCTCGGTTGTGTAGCAGAAGTGCGGAAGAGGACAGCTGCTGGACGTTGACGGCATCGTGACGGGCTTCTGCACCGGCGTTACGCAACAGCGTTTGGGCTTCGGCGCGCGGCACGGTGGGGGTGGCGGGGATCACTTGGCCAACACCGACGAGGATGGCGACGGCGGCAGCAGCAGCGGCAATACCACCGATGAATGGGCCACGGGCGCGGCGCTGCTTGGCTCGCTTTTCCCGCTCGGCAGCCATGCTAATGATGATGTGCTGCGAGGTGGTGGCGTCGGGGGCATTAGCTTCGTCGTCCAGGACGCGCTGCACTTCGGGTGCCTCCACGGGGGTGGGGGCGGGCGGTTGAGCCACGCCGGCCAGGTCTCCGGTGTTGCGGCCCGTCACGTAACTGTCACTATTACCGAGGGCGAGGGTACCGTCCGGAATACTGTTGGAGCGGATGGGAGTGACGGCGCTGGAGGCGTCAGTGTTGAGGGCGGCGCTGCGCTCGGCTCGGTGCTCGGCACTCTGACCAGCACTGTGACCGGCACTGCGGCCGACAGTGTGCTCAGCACTGTGGCCGGCACTGTGGCCGGCGTCTGCTGCCCCGTGGGTGGGGAGTTCGGCGGACGTCCGCCCTGCGATAATGGTGTCGAGGAGCTCCATGTTGGGCTGCTCGAGGGACCCGTCACCGGCCGTATGGCGAGGGACGGGGTTGGCTGCCTGTAGACGGCGCCAAGCTTCGGGGTCCGCTTCGCCGAGGGGCTGGAAGCGGAGCGACGACTTCGGTTTCTCCGGGTGAGACACGATTACTGCTCCTCTACAGTGTGTAGTGCTTCCGCGAACCGGATACGGGCGCGATGTAAACGGACACGTGCTGCGGCAGGTTTGACCTGCAGTACGGACGCCAGTTCTGCGGTGGTGAGACCGTCCCACGCAGCGAGCAGAAGAACGTCCCTATCAGAATCAGAGAGGAGAGCTAGAGCTGCCTTGACCTGGGCACTTTCGGCCACACTCTCGGCCACATCGGCGGAGCTGCCATCATCCACCACGTCGATGGGGTCCATGATGGTCTCATGGTCACTGCGGCGGGTTGACGAGCGGAAATACTCACTCACAACGTTGTGGGCGATTCCGAAAAACCACGGAAGCGGACTTTTCAAAAGATGGGGCGGAACATTGTCTCGGGTTTGCCAGACTCGCGTCATCACCACGGACAGCACATCCTCAACATCGTTGAGGGGGATGCGACGCCGTAGGTATGCCACGACGGGCTGGTAGGACTGCTGATACGCAGCTCTAAACCATTCCTCTTGTAGCGCGTCAGTCATATGTCTAGTTTACGATCGAACCTTGCGGGTTGCGGATACCTTCGCCCTACTCGTGCCTCCCACGTGGGGATTGTTACACCGTAGGCCGAAATTCTCACTTATAGGGACGCTGCGTGGGGGAGACGAAGGGAGCGGAGAGGAGAAGACAACGGCAGAGAGAAGCGTAGGGACAAGGTGCCGGAGCGGGAGATACCGGCACAGAGAGGCGAGAAGTCGGAAGGCTAGAGAGGGGTGACGGTGCCGTCGTCACCAACGTGGAAGTTCTTCCAGGCTTGTGACGGGGTAGGTCCACGCTGCCCCTGATATTTCGAGCCCAACGCCGACGACCCGTACGGCCGCAACGTGGGGGAACTCAGCCGGAATACGCACAGCTGGCCCACTTTCATCCGCGGATACAACTTGATGGGCAGATTGGACACATTCGACAATTCCAAGGTGATGTGTCCCGAAAAACCGGGGTCGATAAACCCCGCGGTGGAGTGTGTCATCAGGCCAAGGCGGCCCAACGAGCTCTTCCCCTCCAGGCGTCCTGCCAGACTGTCACAGAGGCTCACGACCTCCAGCGTGGAGCCCAGGACAAACTCGCCCGGGTGCAGAATAAACGCTTCCCCCTCCGGAACCTCAACCAAGGTGGTGAGGTCAGGCTGGGGAATAGCAGGGTCGATATGGGTGTAGCGGGTGGAGTTGAAAACACGGAACAACCCGTCCAGGCGCACGTCAATGCTGGACGGCTGCACGAGGGCAGCATCGTAGGGTTCTAGGGAAAGATCGCCAGAACCGATGACGGCACGCAAATCGACATCAGAAAGTAGCACGCCCCTAGCCTAACCTGTTTACCACCCCATCAGTATTATTCGACCGCATCATCTCGCCACCAGACCGCCACCAGACCGCCACTGGATCGCCACTGGATCGGGACTGGACCACCACTAGAACGGCACCGACCTTATCGCCGCTCGGAGAACCAGACACATTCCCGTGGCAGGAAATGGACCCGTCACCGGGCGGAGAAACGAACACCACAACGCAATAAGGGCCGTGTGGGTTTAGCAGGAGAAGCTCAGGCTGCTAATCTAAGGAAGGCGGTTCTTGCCACAACAATGTTTCCCACCGTGAAACAACGCGAATCGTGATGTTGTGGACCTGTAGCCAGCCTCCGCCGATGTAGTTCAATGGCAGAACATCAGCTTCCCAAGCTGAATACGCGGGTTCGATTCCCGTCATCGGCTCCACTCCACACTCCTGCACACACCCTCAGCACTCGAAACCTCACAGCGACTCCGTACACACGTACACACAGATGGGACAGGCTGCATGCGGCGCGAAAAATGGCTCGGTCAGAACGGTAAATATGCAGCAGGCACCATCCCGCTCATGCTCCTCGCCGCACTCCTCATGGTGGCCCTCCCCGCCAAAGGGCAATTCCCCAGCTACCACATCGACTTCGACGTCTACTGGACCGGCGCCCGCTACTTCCTCGACGGCGGCTACGTCTACGGAGAAATCCCCACCCTCCACCAAGGCGCCCACCTCCCCTTCACCTACCCACCCGTCGCCGTCCTCGTCTTCATCCCCTTCGCCCTCATCCCCTACCAGGCCAGCTCCGTCCTCTTCACCCTGCTGTCCCTGCTAGCCCTCTACGTCGTCGCCCGCTACACCCTCACCGCCCTCCGCACCTACGGCTTCGCCGCCACCGAAAAACCCTGGCACGAGATCGTCCTCTGGGTCGTCATCATCGCCAGCCTCTTCACCGCCCCCATCGGCGACACCTTCGGATTCGGGCAGATCAACCTGCTACTCATGGTGCTCATCGTCGTCGACTGCCTCACCCCCCAACGCCGCTGGTGGACCGGCGCACTCGTCGGCCTCACCATCGCCATCAAACTTACCCCGATGGTGTTCCTCCTCTACTTCTTCTGGCGTCGGGACTGGAAATCCCTAGGCATGACCATCGGCTCCCTCGTCGCCTACAACCTCATCGCCTTCCTCGTGATGCCCAGCACCGCCAAGCTCTACTGGACCGAAATCATCTCTGACGGGGAACGCATCGGCAACTACGACTACGCCGGCAACCAGTCCATCAATGGCCTCCTCGCCCGCTTTGGATTGGAAGGCACCACCCTCTCCGTCGCCTGGTTCATCGTCGCCCTCCTCGCCGGGCTGACCGTCGCCGTCATCGTCTGGCAGCTCGTCAAAACACACCAGTACTTCGCCGCACTCATGGTCAACGGCCTGGCCGCCAACCTCTGCTCCCCCGTCTCCTGGGAACACCACTGGACCTGGGCCATCCCGTTGGTTTCCCTCTTTGCCGTGTGGGCCTGCAAACAAACCCCCGCCCGCTGGGTGTGGGGTGTCCTCAGCGTGCTGGGCATCATCATTTTCTACGCCAACCCCTACGCCCACCTACCCAACGACCACCACCGGGAACTCGCCTGGAATCCCTGGCAGCACATCGTCGGCGAATCCTACGTGCTCTGGACACTCCTGGTGCTCATTGCGCTAGTAGCGCTACGGCCATTCTCCCGCGCCAGCGAAATGCGCGAGGCGGCAGTGAAACTCACCGCGCTCAAGAAGCCGGCCTAGGCGTCGTCAGCCAACACCATGGTAGGCGGCTAGCAACCGGACATGATGTCCACGCCGGAGCCCGTGAACAGAGCCTGCCAGCATGTCCATCTCCCGGTTACCCGGTTAGGCGAGCCCCTCATCAATTCCAGCCCGTAGACTGGCCACAAACTCCTTCACCGGCTCCACCGCATTCTCGCCATACTCGGCGATAAGCCGCACAATAGCCGAGCCCACAATCGCCCCGCCGGACGCGTGCGCCATCGCGTGAGCCTGCTGCGGCGAACTGATCCCAAAACCAACAGCCACCGGAATGTCCGTCACCTCCCGAATCTTCCCCACAATTGCGGGAATATCGGTAGTGATCTCGCTACGCATACCCGTTACACCCAGCGAAGACACCAGGTAGAGGAACCCGCGGGCACCCGTCGCCACCCGCTCAATACGCTCATCGGAAGTCGGCGCCAGCATAGAAATGAAGTCCACCCCATAGCGGGCCGCCACGTCTGCGACCTCATCGCGCTCCTCATAGGGGACATCCGCCACAATAATGCCGGCCACATCCAGCTCCTGGCAGCGGGCGAAGAATCGATCCATCCCGTAGTGCAGCACCGGGTTCATATAGCCCATAAACACCAGCGGGATACTGCACGTTTCGCGCAGCTGCGCCACCATCTCGAAAATCCCCTCCAGGGTGGTGCCACCCTGTAAGGACCGCAGCGACGCTTCCTGGATGACGGGTCCCTCCGCAACCGGATCGGAGAAGGGGATGCCCAGCTCCACCAGGTCGCAGCCAGCCTCGGCCATACCGATCACCAGCTGGCGGGTTGTTTCCAGGGTGGGGTCGCCGGCGGTGACAAAACCGATGAGCGCCTTGTGGTCGGCGAAGGCGGAGGCAATAGTCGGCTGTACATTACTCATGGATGTCCACTCCCTTGTAACGGGCGATGGCGGCAACGTCCTTATCGCCGCGACCCGACAAACAAATAATGATCGACTCGTCTGGGCTCAGGGTGGGCGCCAACTTTCGGGCGTAGGCCACCGCATGGGCGGACTCCACTGCCGGAATAATGCCCTCCACCCGGCTCAGATACTCGAAAGCTGCCACCGCTTCATCATCGGTGACAGGCACGTACTGGGCGCGGCCCGAATCCCGCAGGTAAGCATGCTCGGGGCCGATACCCGGATAGTCCAGCCCTGCTGAGATGGAGTACACCTGGTCAATCTGGCCGTCTTGGTTCTGGCAGAAGTAGGACTTCATCCCGTGGAAGATGCCCACCTCACCCTTCGCCATGGTGGCGGCGTGCTGGTCGGTATCGACGCCGCGACCAGCTGCCTCACAGCCAATGAGCTGCACACCAGCATCGGGGATGAAGTGGTAGAACATGCCCATGGCGTTGGAGCCACCGCCCACACACGCCAGCACCGCAGCCGGAAGCTTGCCTTCCGCTTCCAGGATCTGACGGCGCGCTTCCTCGGAAATGACCGCCTGGAAGTCTCGTACCATCATGGGGAACGGGTGGGGGCCCATCACCGAACCAAGGCAGTAGTGGGTGTCGTCAATACGGCTCACCCATTCGCGCATGGCCGCATTCACGGCATCCTTCAACACCTGGGAACCCGAGGTGACGGCGTGCACCTTCGCCCCCAGCAGCTCCATGCGGTACACATTCAGGGCCTGCCGGTCGGTGTCCTCCTTCCCCATGAACACCTCGCACTCCATGCCGAGGAGTGCGGCGGCGGTGGCAGTGGCGACACCGTGCTGGCCGGCACCAGTCTCGGCGATAAGGCGGGTCTTCCCGCGCTTCTTCGCCAGCAGTGCCTGCCCCAGCACATTATTAATCTTGTGAGAACCCGTGTGGTTCAGGTCTTCTCGCTTTAGATAGACTTTGGCGCCGCCCAGGTCCTCCGTCATGTGCTCCGCAAAGTAGAGCAGCGACGGGCGGTTCGCATAGTTGCACAAAAGCTCGGTGAGCTCCGCCCGAAACTCCGGATCCGCCATCAACTGGAAGTAGGAGGACTCCAGATCATGCAACTCCTGCATAAGAGTCTCGGTAATGTACTGGCCGCCGAACATGCCGAAGCGACCCGGATGCTCCGGGTTAGTGGGATCGCCTTCCGCCACCTGGGCAGAGGCAGCAGCCAAGTTCCGGAGCGCCCGCACCCGGTCCGGGGACCGCATGAGGGTTTCCCCAATGAGGGCTGCGTCCACGCCAATCTGCCGCAGGGTGAACATGTCGGCAGCATCCCGCACCCCAGATTCGCCCACGAACAGCACATCTGGCGGCACCTCCTGGCGCAGCCGGGCCGTGTTCGTAAAGTCCACCTCGAAGGTGCGCAGGTCCCGATTATTGACGCCGAGGATCCGGGCACCAGCGGCGAGGGCACGCGCCACCTCCGCAGTGTCGTGGGCTTCCACCAGTGCGTCCATGCCCAAGTTTTCGGCCAGCGCAATCTTGTGGGCCAGATCCTCATCCTCCAAGAGAGAGACGATGAGGAGCACCGCGGAGGCGCCGAGGATAGCAGCCTCTTCAATCTGCACATCGTCAATAATGAACTCCTTACGGAGAACCGGGATGGTGAGGTCAGCAGCGATTTCCTGCAGGTACTGGGGGCTGCCCTGGAAGAAGTCTGGTTCGGTGAGACAGCTGATCGCGCGGGCGCCACCCTGCTGGTAGTCGCGGGCGATCTCCAGGTAAGGGAAGTCGGGGCTGATGAGTCCCTTCGAGGGGCTCGCCTTCTTCACCTCCGCAATAATGGATACGCCCGGGGCGGCCAACGCCCGGTAGAAGTTGCCGGCGCGGCCGGTGGCCAGGCGTTCCGCGGCGGCCTGCTGGGCGCGCCGGGTGAGGCTGGCAAGGTCCGTTTCCGCTTTGAAGGCATCCACCCGTACGCGGGTCTTCGCCACAATGTCGTCCAGGATCGTCATGGGTTACTCTCCTTCTTCCAACGCATTGGTGGCGGCAATGAACTCCTCCAGCTTGGCCTTGGCCTTGCCGGAGTCGATCATCTCGGCCGCGATCTGCGCGGCCTGCTCCAGGGTGGTGTTCTGCTTCGCCAGGTAGATACCGGCGGCTGCGTTCATGATGACAGTGTCCCTCTTGGGGCCGGGCTGCCCATCCAGGATCTGGCGGGTGATGACGGCGTTCTCGACCGGGCTGCCGCCCACCAGGTCCCGCTTGGTGCCGCGCTGCAGACCGAACTGTTCCGGGGTGAGGGTGTATTCGGTAAAGACGCCGTTGATGCATTCGCAGACGGTGTTGTCGGCGGAGGAGGTGATCTCGTCTAACCCATCCTGGGAGTAGACCACCAGGTTGCGGCGTACTCCCAGGTTGTCGAGCACCTCGGAGAGGGGGCGGACGAGGGACTCGTCATACACACCCAGCACCTGCATATTGGCGGCGGCCGGGTTAGTGAGCGGGCCCAGCACGTTGAAAATAGTGCGGATGCCCAGTGCGGTACGGACGGTGGCAACGTTCTTCATGGCGGAGTGGTAGCGCTGCGCGAAGAAGAAGCACATATTGACGTCGTCGAGTAGTTCCAGGTTGCCCTCCGGACTGATGTTGAGGCGGGCACCCAGGGCCTCCAGACAGTCGGCGGCGCCAGACTTGGAGGATGCGGAGCGGTTGCCGTGCTTGGCGACGGGCACTCCTGCCGCGGCGATGACGAAGCTGGAGGTGGTGGAGATGTTGAAGGAGAATGCTTTGTCTCCCCCGGTGCCGACGATTTCCAGCAGGTCCCGGTTGTGGTCGATGCGGGTTCCGTGGTTGCGCATGGATTGGGCGGCGGCAGTAATTTCCTCCACAGTCTCGCCCTTGATGGAGAGGGCGGTGAGAGCGGCGGCTTTCATGATGTCGGAGGCTTCCCCGGTCATGATTTCGTCCATCATGTAGCGCATGGTGGGGGCGGAGAGGTTATCCCCGCGTACGAGTTGGTCGAGTGCGTCTTTAATCATGCGAGACTCCTTTGGAGGAAGTTGTCGATCATTGTCTGTCCTTGGGGAGTGAGAATGGATTCGGGGTGGAATTGCACACCGTAGGTGGGGTGCTTCACGTGCGTGACGGCCATAATTTCGCCGTCGTCAGCGCGGGCGGTAATACGAAGCTCCTCCGGCATGGTGGCGGGGTCTGCGACAAGGGAATGGTAGCGGCCCACCACGACACGCTCCGGCAGTCCGCGGAAGAGCTCGTCGGTGGGGTCGACGGTGATGGTGCTAGCTTTGCCGTGGAGGAGTTTGTCGGCGTAGGTAATGGTGGCGCCGAAGGCCTGGCAGAGTGCCTGGTGGCCAAGGCAGACACCGAGGATGGGGTAGTCGCCGGTGAGTTCCCGCATGATAGCGGGGCAGATACCGGCATTTTCGGGGCGTCCCGGGCCGGGCGAGAGGATGATGGCCTGCGGGTTGCGGCGGCGGATATCGGCCAGGGTGACGGCGTCGTTGCGCACCACCTGCACTGCCGGCACGCTCTCGGCGCGTTCAGCATGATGTTGCCGCGCATACTGTTGGAGGACGGGGGAGCCTGCCACGAAGTGGTAGAGGTTGTAGGTGAAGGAGTCGAAGTTATCGATGAGCAGAATCATGGCTAATGCTCCTCTCCGCGGCCCGCGACCGTTCCGGCTTCGCGGGGGAGCCCTCCATTGGCGCGTTCCACCGCCTCCACCACGACCTTCGCCTTGTTGATGGTCTCTTGGTATTCGGTGGCGGGGACAGAATCTGCCACAATACCAGCACCAGAGCGCACCGCCACCACGCCGTTGCGTTTGTAGGCGAAGCGGATGGCAATGCACATGTCCATGTTGCCGGTGAGGTCGAAGTAGCCCAGGGCGCCGCCGTAGACGCCGCGGCGCACCCCTTCCAGCTCGTCAATGATCTGGCAGGCACGGATCTTGGGGGCGCCGGAGAGTGTGCCAGCCGGCAGTACAGAACCCACTGCGTCTATGACGTTCGCACCTTCGGCTAGCTGGGCTTTCACCACGGAACCAATGTGCATCACGTGCGAGTAGCGGTGGACCTGCGCCAATTCCGTCACCTTCACGGTGCCGGGGGCGGCGAAGCGGCCCAGGTCGTTGCGGCCCAGGTCGACCAGCATGTAGTGTTCGGCCAGTTCCTTCGGGTCGTGCAGCAGCTCGTTTTCCAGGGCGGCGTCTTCTTCCGCGGTGGCGCCACGGGGGCGGGTACCGGCCAGCGGGAAGGTTTTGGCGACCCCGTCCTGTACCGACACCAGTGTTTCTGGGCTGGCTCCGGCGATCTCCCCCATGGGGCTGGTGAAGTAGAACATGTAGGGCGACGGGTTGGTGGTGTGCAGCACGCGGTAGGCGTCGAAGAGGGAGCCGCTGGCGGGGGCCTGCAGCCGGTTGGCAAGCACCACCTGGAAGATGTCCCCTTCGAGGATGTAGCGTTTGGCGCGTTCCACTATGGCCGTGTACTTGTCGCGGTCCATGTCGGGGGTGAGGGGACCGTGTAGCTGTAGCGGTTCTACCGGCTGGGTAGGCTGTTGGAAGACCAGGTGTTCCATCTCGTCCAGGGTGCGGAGGCCCTGCTGGTAGGACTCGTCAAGGTTCTCGGTGGGGATATTAGTGATGAGAACGATGTGCTGGGTGAGGTGGTCGAAGCAGAGGACGTTCTCGAAGAGCATGAGGTCGAGGTCACGGAAGCCCTCGTCGTCTGTGCCGTGCAGATGGAGGGCTGGTTCGTGGACGGCGAAGAAGTCGTAGGCGAGGTAGCCGACGAGGCCGCCGGTGAAAGGCGGCAGTTCCGGCAGGCGCGGACTGTGATGTTCGGCGATGAGGCGGGCGATGACGTCGCGGGGCAGCTCCGCAGTGGTGGTGGCCTGGTCTTCGTGGCCGAAGGGGGTAATGGTGACGGTGCCGTCTTGCGCGGTGACGGTGAGGGAGGGCTGGTAGCCGAGGAAGGTGTAGCGGCCGCGGTGGTGCGGGTCGCTGAGGGATTCCAGCAGGAAGATGTGGGAGTAGCGTTCCTTGAGGGCGGCGATGAGGCGCAGTGGGGTGGTGTGGTCGGAGTAGACCGTGCGGGCGAGGGGAATGCGTCGGTAGCGAGAGTGGCCGAGGAGAGTGTGGAGGTCGGCCAGGCTGGTGGTGGTCATGAAGGTAACGTCCTGTTGCTCGTGCGAGGGTGGCGGGGCAGTATGCCTGGCATCTCTCCGGGGGGAGGGTCGGCGGAGCCGAACTGCCAGGGAGGATTTCGCGAAGGTGGAGAAGCCGGTGCGAGAACCGGAGGAGTCCACTGCTGTCTGCCGAGAGCAACGGGAAGACCGTGTGCGGGACAAGGGCGCTGGGTGCAGCCGCTGCGTTTAGGCAGAGCAGAAGGTACCGCGCCATCGCCAGGACGACAGGGCGAACCCACAGAGGGATTCGCGGCAAGGTCCACAGGCGTTAGTCATATCTTGACTATAGCAACAGGCTTCGAGGAGCTGCTAACACGGCGGGGGCGGTCCCAGGAGGGAGAGTATTGGGTGAGCCCACTGAGCGAGCGGTTGAGGAGCCATGCCAGCGGTACCGTCACCACCACCACAATAAGCGTCACGAGCAGCCAATTTCCAGTGAAGGTGTGGTAGTTGAGCAGACGCATGACACCCTCCATCACCAGCATGTGCAGCAGGAAGAATTCATAAGAAATTCTCCCTAAACGGACGGCCGGACCAGCTGTAAACAGTCCATGGTAGTTGCGGGTCACCCGGTCACCCTCTGGATCACCGAAAATAAGCGGCACGATGAAGCCGCAGGCGGTCATCAAGCCGAAGAACCCACGGCCCCACGCGTCCGCGAACTCCGCCGGCACCACCGCCGGCTCCCCGGCCACATTGATCGCCACATAACAGAGGAACGCAATAACCCCCGTCAGCAGCGACGTGAGGGTGATGGCCGATTGGCGGTAGCGGGGAATGCGCACCGACAACACCGCCATCATCATGCCTACCACAAACCACACCAGGAAGGAGGGCAGCCAGGTGCGGGAACTCACATCCACCACCCGGTAGTCTCGGGTAACCACCTCCCACACCGGAGACACCGCCGCCCACAGCAACAGGAACACCAAGGTGCCCAACGCGCTAAACCGCCGCCGATTCACCACATGCACCGCCAGCAGCGCAATGAGAGGGAACAGCAGGTAGAAGGAGGCGGTTACGCACACCGCCCAGGACTGGGTGAACCCAGTGTGGTAATGCCCCAGCCCATAGATCTGGGTGAAGGTCAGGTGACGGACCACGTCCTCGGTGCTCGCCGCATTCCCCGCCAGGGAGCGCTCCCCATGGAACACCCCAAACACCAGCGCCACCACAACCCAATAGGCGGGAACCAGGCGGCGGAAACGATGCCAAAAATAGCTGCGCAGCGTGGGGGTTTGCCCCACACGCCCGTCCTCCTGCCGTACCACCATGGCCCGCACCCACGGGCGGAAAAGGAAGAAACCCGAGAGCAGGAAGAAGGCAGCCACCCCGAGGGTGCCGATGCGGTCAAACACCCCACCCATGTAGGTGAGGCGGAAATGCCCGGTGGAGAAAGCCGCATGGTTGATGACGATGAGCAGTACCGCGTAGGCGCGCAGCCCGGTGAGGGCCGGCATCTGCCCCGACAGGTTCTCCACATGCCGCACTGGGCGTTGGCGGGCCTGGCGTTCTGCCGTGCGAGTGGGCGAGAGAGCCACGGCGGGGTTGGCGGAGAGGGCGTCGGCCGCTGCTCGTTCCTCCCTTTTGCGTGCCTCCTCGGCGGCCTGGATGGCGCGCTGGCGGGCTTCCTCCTCCGCGCGGGTGAGGGTGCGGGAGATGGAGGCGGCATTGTGGCGGGATTCGCTTCCGCGGTCGAAAGCGGAGTCGTACCGCAGGAAGAGGGTTTCCGCGCCCGGAGTATCCGGTTCCACCTCGAAGGGGTAGGGTGTGCGGGCGGCGGGCCGGCCATGAGGAGTGGATTCGCTGCGCTCGAAGGCAGGTTCGGACCCCATCATGAGGAAGGCGGCGGAGCGTTCCACATCCAAAGGATGCGGGGTGACGGCGGGGATGCCGGCAGCTGGGGTGGGGTGGCCACTGTCTGTCATGGGGCTCCCCTCTCTCCAGGCACGGGTTCATTCTGCGGTGTACTGTCGGGCTACATCTGCGACGGTAGTGCCAGGCTACCAACTTGTGCGCCATTGAGACAGAACACCATGGCAGAGTTGAGCAGTCGTACCGTCATCTGGCGTCCCGCTCCCACCATCCGGAACCACACGGTGTGCGTGCCCGCCTGCACCGGCACCCGCACTCGTTCTCCCCTATCGAAGCTCACCGCAATAGTGCCGGCGATGCTTGCCGTGTAGTGCAGCTCCACATCCCACGTGGAGTACACGAGTGGTCCGGTGAAGGGGTGGCTTACTCCGGTGACGGGGGCGGCCAGGCAGCGCGGACCGGCCGGCGAACCGGCGAACGTACCAGCGGACGCACCAGTTGGGCTACCTGCGGCAGGCTGCACCGGCAACCCTTGCAGCTGCTGCACCGGCTGCAGTAGTGCCGGCCGCAGTACTCCTTGCTCATCCAACAGTGCCGGCGTGGTCGTCCACATCGAGAACACGGGATGCTGCGGCAGCACCCCAAACACTCGGGAGGTGAGGTTATTCGGATACTCCACCGACGAGAGAATGTGCTCAGCCAACGGCTGCGGCTGTAGCCTCCCCGGGTGCGCAGATAGCGTCCGCACCGCGTTCGCCAGATACTGGCCGGTGGGATTCTGCCGCCACACCTGGTTGAAGGTGACGGTACTGGCCAACGACCCCACGACCACCACAGTGCTCAGCATGGCGACGGCGGCGGGAAGCTTCTCATGCCAGGCCAGGAGCGTCTCCCGGAACCGGGTGTAGTTTCTCGCCCTGCTAGGCTCCACATGGGTGAGCAGCGGAAACATCAACATGGCGATGCCAAACAGTACCCCCACCTCCGGCATGTAGCGGAAGGACTGCACCACCTGCGGGGCAGTGTCGGCGGAACTGCGGGCCAGCAGGATCGGTAACTGCTCGGCCACTACCACCAGCACAAACACCGTCCACAGCAGCCAGCTGCGGCTCCGCCACAGGAGCGTCACTGCAATAATGGCGGCCACCACCACTGCGGACACAATAAGGAGTGCCAGCGGCGGGTGCGCCCACGGCAGCCCCGGCTCCCCCGGCAGCGGCTTCTCCCAACGCCACGGGCCACCCAACACCCCAGGCACCACCCCATGCGTTAACGTGCGCCCTAACAGCGACGGCACCTGCGCAAACTCGTGTGCCGGCGGGGTCTCTCGGAGCGAAGAAAAGTAGACGATCATCCACAGGAAACTGGTAATGACTAAGCCAGCCAGCAATGGACGGCCGCGGCGCACCTGCTCGGTAATCTCCGTCACCCACTGGTGGTGGGACGTCGGCAACACCACCCAACCCATCGCAATCAGCGCCACCACCAGCACAATCAGCACAGCCTTCTCATAGAAGAAGAGGGTGAACAGATACACCAGGATAATGCGCACCATCAGCAGCTGACGCCGATCGACATCCGTTGACCGGCACAGCAGAACGGTATCCGCCGCCGTCCACGCCAACCCCGCCCACAGCGGAACAAACGTGAGGCCCGCCGACCACCACACCGTGGAAGGCAGCGCCACCGGAGACAACAGCACCACCCCCAGCGCCGCCAGCGACAGCCACCGCTTGCCACCCATCACCGTCACCATCCGCAACGTCGCCAACACCGCAAGAAGATGCAACAGCCCCAGCTGCAGCGCCGGCAGCCACCACTGCAAGGGCGCTAACCTGGTAGCCAACCCCGACAGCAGAAACGCCCCCGGCATCAAATGCCCATGATGGTTCCAAAACAAACAGGTGGAGGAGAGGCCACAATGCTGGTAGTGGCCAATAAGAACAAGATCATCGGTGTAGAAAGACCCCTGCGCCAACACCACCGTATGCAGCACAACCGCGACCGCGACCAGCGCCCACGCCACCACCCAGTAGCGGCGGGATGACAGCGCAGGGCGCGACAACACCGGGAACACACCTTCATCATAGTCAGCGCCAACAGCCTGGGAAGGGACCCCTCACCGTGCCAAATACCGCCAAATGTGGGGTGGCGTCACTACAGTAAAACTATGCGTTTCGGAAAGACCTCGCTCCGCCTCCTCAGCTGCGTGAGCGCCTGCGCCCTCGCCCTCACCGGCTGCGCACAACCGGACCAGAACGCCTCCCACACCCCCTCCCCCGCGGACAGTGTCCCCACCGACGTCAACATCACCTGCGCGCGCTTCACCTCCCTCTCCCCCGCAGACCAAAAAACAGCCACCGACAAACTACTCCGCAGCTACCAGGAAGCCAGCGCCCTCGCCTCCGACCAGGCGAAAGCCCGGCGCGACTTCCACTTGGAAGGCAAACCTTCCGACCGTGTTGAAATGGAATCCCCCTCCTTCCTCAACCTGGCCCGCCACACCTGCGCACTGCCCCGCAACCGGGATGTTCGGCTACTCACCGCCATGGGGTTCAGCTAGCCCCCTCCTACAGAAGCACCCTCGCCGTTTCTATACAATCTAGCTAGACACCCGTTGCGCGGCTCCCGCGCAGCCCACAATTCTCCAGAGGAGACCCTCATGACTGCCCCCAGTGACCGTGTCGTACTGATTGCCTACGACGGCTCTCGCCAGGCAAAACGCGCTGTGGCTTTCGTCTCCACCTTCATCCACGAGGAACGCGTCATCCTCCTCACCGCCTGGCAAGCCGTCCAAATGCAGGCCGCCCGCGCCTCCGGCATCGGCGGACTCGTCCAACCCGACTGGGACTCGGAAAAAATGGTCGAAGATCCCGGCCTCACCGACGCCCGCAACTTCGCCTTCGAAGGCGCCGAACTGGCTAAAGAACACGGGATGGAGAATACTGAAAGCTACCTCGTGGAGTACACCACCAGCGTGTGGAATGCCATCTGCAAGGTGGCAGAGCAGCTCGACGCAGACCTCATTGTGACCGGCACCCACGGCCGCACCGGATTCCAGGAGCTCATGCACCCCTCCGTGACCGACCGGGTCCTCAAGCACGGACACCGCCCCGTCCTCATCGTGCCCCCCGAGGTATAGGAGGTATACCACCCCCAGCCCACGGGGCAACCGTCACCCGCGCCCCCTCTCGGAGACCACCCAAAGGAGACCTGGAACCGATATGAAGATCGTCACCGCCGGCGTTCTCAGCACCATCGTCGGTGCTGCATTGGCGCTTGCCCTCGTCATCCCCATCACCAACTCCACCTCCGGTTCGAGTCTCCCCCAAGGCATCACCGGAAACGCCGACGATGCCATCTCCGGCCAGGTTGTCTACGGCAGCCGCTAATCGCCGCCACCCCCGCTGCCTGCGGCGCTGCCACACCCCCTCTTGCACGCCACGGCACCATCACCTGCTTCGCCACCTGCGGCGCCACCGCAGCTTCCCCTACCTGCTCAGCTACCTCGGCTTCCTCTGCCTCACCCTCCTACAGGACCCTGGTCGCACCGCCGCCGACACCAAACACGACCTCACCGCCAACCCCCTCGGTTTTCTCGCCCGCTCCACCAGCCTGTGGGACTCCACTGCCCCCATGGGGCAACTCCAGAACCAGGCCTATGGCTACCTCTTCCCCCAAGGCCCCTTCTTTGCCTTCGGGCACCTCCTGCACCTCCCCGGCTGGCTCACCCAACGCCTCTGGTGGGCGCTACTCCTTTGGGTCGGTTTCTGGGGCATCATGTGGCTTGCCCGCACCCTCCGCATCGGCGGCCCACGCAGCCGCGTCGCCGGTGCGCTGGTCTACGTGCTCTCCCCCCGCATCCTCACCACGCTGGGGGCGATAAGCTCCGAATCCCTCTCCTACATGCTTGCCCCGTGGGTACTCGTGCCAGTGGTGTGGGCGCTTGACGGCAATAGCTTGTCGAGCGGCGCCAGTGGCCCGCGCCCGGCGCAGCTGCGCCATGCCGCTTTTCTTTCCGCCGTCGCTGTCGCCTGCATGGGGGCCGTCAACGCCACCGCTACCCTGGCCGCGGTGCTCGTCAGTATCCTCTGGTGGCTCCTCCACCGCCCCTCCGGCCGTTGGGCCAGGTTCACCGGCTGGTGGATGCTCGGCGGAGTACTGGCATGCACCTGGTGGATTGGGCCACTGCTACTGCTTGGCCGCTACTCTCCGCCCTTCCTCGACTACATCGAATCCGCCCAGGTGACGACCCGTTGGGCGAACCTGTCGGAAACGCTGCGCGGTACCACCTCCTGGACCCCCTATCTTTCCACCGAGCGGGTTGCGGGGGCGCTGCTCGTCACCCAACCTGCCCTCATTGTCGCCACCGCCCTGGTTGCTGCCGCAGGCCTAGCAGGATTAACCCTGCGCAGTATGCCGCACCGGGGGCGACTCATCACCATCGCCCTGGTGGGCGTTACCCTTCTCTGCTTGGGCTGGGTGGGGGCCCTCGGCGCACCCTTCGCCGGCCACGTGCGGGCTTTCCTGGACGGGCCTGGCGCAGCTTTTCGCAACGTCCACAAATTCGATCCGCTGCTCCGGCTGCCCCTCGCCCTGGGCTTCACCCACCTACTCAGCCGCGTCCCCGTCCATTCCTGGGCGGACGTGGCCCACCCAGAGCGGCAGCCACGTGTCGCAGCCGGCATGGTGATGGTGATGGCACTGGTGGTGGCGGTGTCTCCCGCCTGGACGCTGCGTCTCGCTCCGCAAGGCACCTACCGGGAGGTACCCGACTACTGGTCCGAGGCCGCCCAATGGTTGGCTGCCCACGCCCCGGAACCCCCCAGCGGCGGAGCCGGCAGCAGCCCCCAGGAGCCCACCCCGGCAGCCCGCGCCCTCGTGGTGCCGGGCGCGAATTTTGCCAGCCAACTGTGGGGCCTCACCCGCGATGAACCCCTGCAACCCCTTGCCCGCAGTCCCTGGGCGGTGCGGGATGCCATTCCCCTGGTTCCGCCGAATACGATTCGCGCGATGGATGCGGTGGAGCAGCTGGTGGCCGATGGGCGGCCGGCGGAGGGTTTGGCTGCCACGCTAGCGGGGCAGGGTATTCGTTTTGTGGTGGTGCGTAATGACCTCAACCTGGCGGTGAGTGATGCTGCCAGCCCGCTGTTGGTGCATCGAACTATGCTGGGGTCTCCCGGGTTGCGGCGGGTGGCACAGTTTGGCCCGGCGACCCGGGCGGGGGTGGGATACCAGGCGGAGAATACTCCCCAGCCGGTGCCGTTTTTCCTGCGGGATGTGCCACGCCCCGCCTATCCGGCTATCGAAATTTTTGAGGTGGATCTGGATGGTCCACATACCCCGAGCTCGTTCCCCTTTGGGGGCCCGTGGCTGGTGGATACGGATTCGGTGCCGCTGGTAGTGGGCGGGCCGGAGGCGTTGAGTTCCTTCAACGACACTGCGTTGAGTTTCGGGCAGCCGATTCCGACGGTGCGGATGCTGTCCGGGCATGTGACGCGGCTCTACCAGCAGACCGTCAGCCAGCAGTCTGCCAGTCAGCAAGCTGGGGTGGGGCCGGGCGTACCCTCGCGAGACGCACTCCCACAGGGCAGACGCCCACAGGGCACAGTTCAGGCCGGCGGCCCAACTACGCCGCGCTGGCTGGGCCTCACCATCACGGATAGCCCCAAAGCCCGTGAAACTGACGTCGGGCGGGTCGACCACCACTCCTCCGGTATCCGCAGCCGAGGCGACACTCGCTACACCGGCAGCCGGCACCCCGACTACGCCACTGATGCCGCCCCCCTCATCTACTCCCGCTGGTATGGGGGCAAGGTGACGGTAAGCTCTAGCGCCGGCTACGCGGATCAACTGGGCAAGGTACGCCCCGGGGCAGACCCCGCCGCCGCCTTCGACGGCAACCCCCGCAGTGCCTGGCTCTCTGCTTTCCCCGGTAGCGCGGTTGGGCAATCCCTAACAGTGCACCTCAACCACCCAATTCCACAGGGATCGGTGACGGTGACAGTGCCGCGCGGGCTGCCCGGCAGTCCCGTCAACCGGCTGGTGCTCCACACCAATGCCGGTTCCGCCATCGTGTCCACCACCCCCGGACACCGCACCGTCATACCATTCCCCCCAGGTACAACGACATGGCTGCGGATTTCTGCGGGGTCGACGCGGGACGGATCGGCCGGCGACCAGTTTGGTCTCTCCGAAGTGGTGGTGCGCGATACCAGCCGCCCTACCGCCAGTGGGGCAGGAACCGTGGTACAAATTGGCCGCGAAGTAGTGGTGGGTTACCCCGACCATGCGGAGTTTTTGCCGCCACTGCTCGGCTGGAGTCTGCACCAGGACTATTCGGGGGCACTGCCCTGTGCGGATGGCCCCACGGGGGCGAGGGTGTGCGACCCGTCTTTAGTGGAACCACCGGAGGAGCCGGGGGTGTTGCGTCGCACCATCACCACCCCGCGGGAGGTGGAGGTGACGGCGCGTATGCTGGTGCGGCTGAACAGTGCCCGCATTGCGCAGGTGTCCACCACCGCCCCGCCACACCTGCGGGTAAACACGGGCTGTGATGGGGGGCTGGCACTGGTGGTGACCCCGGGCAGTGCGCTACAGGCCGCCGCCTGGAACTCCCTAGAGAATTCCCCCAGTTTCCCCGTCCCCCAACGTATTCCGCTACGATTGGAGGGTAATTCGGAGGACATCGCGGCGGCACTGCAGCGCGGCGAGACAGTGCCGGCGGTGGCGTGCCAACCGTCCACAGTGCTGCTCCCCGCCGGGGAAGTGCGGGTGGAAGGCCATGCAGGCCGCAACCTGGTGGTGGACACCCTGCAGCTGATAAGCCCTGCCGGCCAACGCCGTCTGGCTGAGGCGGCACGCCTGAGGGCCAACCACCGCTCCACCCCGCCACGTCTGCTGGAGTGGGGAAATAGTGTGCGGCGCCTGGAATTTGGGCCGAGTACGGACACGCGCCTACTGGTGGTGCCGGAGAGCGTCAACCCGGGCTGGCAGGCCACCCTCGCTGATGGGCGCATGTTGCAGCCCACCACTGCCAATGGTTGGCAGCAGGCGTGGTTAGTGCCCGCAAACTCGGAAGGAGTAGTGACACTTCGGTTTACCCCGAACACCCCCTACCGCACTGTGCTGGGGGTAGGCGGAGTGCTAGTGCTGCTACTCATCGTGCTCACGGTAGTCGGTGGGGTGCGACTGCGCCGACTGGATTCCCCCCACTCCGACAGTCCCCTTGCATGGCGATGGAGTGCAGTAACGGCACCCAGCCCCCACCCCCGCCAGTCCTTTGGAGACAGTGGCCGCTACCATTGGGCCACGCTTCTTACCGCCGCCGGCACAGTCCTCAGCGGTCTGCTACTGGCCGCCCACCCGTGGACACTCACCGGTGGCCACAGCTATGCCGGCGACCACTGGCTCACCCAGCTCTGCGCCCTCATTGCCGTCGTCGCCTTAGCTCTCGCCACCACCCCTCTGCCGGCCGGCTGGCGCCACGGCATCCGCACACTGCGGCAACGCTACGCCTCAGCTGGTGCCGCCACTGTGGCACCGGGTGCCGACTCAAGTGCCGCCTCCACTGTCACACTGGGTGCCGCCGCTGCCTCTCCCCCAGACGCTGCCACCACCCGGCGTGCCTCCCAGGCACGCAATCGCCGTCGCAACGGCTCCTCCACCAGTGCATAACTGGCGGCACTCAGCGGCACCGTCACCACCACCGTCACCACCCACACCCCCAACGTGTGGCCACTAAACAGCGGCACCCCCAGAATCTGGAAAGCCGCCCACAACGCCACCAGATGCCACAGAAAAATCCCATAAGACCAGCGCCCCAGCGCCTGCAACACCCCACTACACAGGATAGGGTGACGGGCCCCCACCGGCCCCACCACCAGTGGCGCCACACAGAAAAAGGCGATCTCTACACCCATCACCATCCGCAACGCAAACGCCCGCGGGGAAGGCTCTACAAACGCCGCCGGCCCCATGAACGGCTGCGCCGCCACCAGAAACAGCACCGCCACCACCACTGGGTTCAGCCACCCCACCTGCACCAGTGCCTTCACCCCGCGGTGCTCCCACAACCCCAGGAAACAATCCGCCCACACTTCCGCCAGCAGCATCCCCACCCCAAACCAGGGAATGAATGCCGGGAACTGCATCTGCCCGTTAAGGTCCCCCAACGGCTCCCACACCTGCCCCAACGGCACCCACGCCCAGCCCAAGAACAGCGCGCACACCACCCCAATAGTGGGGATGCGCCACCGCGCCCGCTTCCCCCGCAACCCCCACAACACCCACGCTGCCAGCGGCACTAGCAGGTAGAACGCGCCTTCCACGGACAAACTCCACATTTGGGTGAGCCCATCGGTGAGCGAGAGCGGAACATACACCTGCGTGAGAGTGAGGTTGGACAGCACCCCTTCCCAGGAGAGCCGCTGGCCACCCGGGAACAGCAGTAGCACCGTCACCACCACCAGCCAGTAGGCGGGCATGATGCGGACGAAGCGCGCCCGATAGTAGCGCCCCACCGATGGGCGCACCCCACCAACGTCCTGCCGGGCGGCAAGAGCCTGCCGTCGCCACAACAAAAACCCGGACAGCGCAAAAAACACCGCCACCCACAAATCCAGGCGCCCCCACAGCCACTGCCACCCCGCCCCCGTCTGAAACGCCACATGAGCGGTGAGTACACCCAACGCCGCCAGCGCCCGCACGCCCTCCAAAGCGGGGATAAAAAACCGCGGCTGTTCCATAGTGCAAAAATGTCCTGTGTTAGTATTTGTCCTGATAGGCCTTGTATAGACGGCAGTGTGACGCACCGCCGCCAGCGGCCACCGTACTTTCACGCTATGGCAGCGACCCCCTCCCGGAGCCCGCGCTGTAGCACTCGGGTAGCGGTTCGTGGCCCCACACGAACCGCTATCACCCCTACTATAACCCCCCCAGAACACCCACTGTCGACCAGCGAAGGAGACCCAATGGCAGCCCCTTCCGACAGCCCCAAGAAACTTCTCCCCAGCATCCTCGCGGGCCTAGGTGCCCTCCTTCTGGTCGCCGGCATCCTCCTCCCCACCTTCCTGGTGCCACGCCTCTCCATCACCCCCCTCTCCGTCGGGCCTGGCAACAGTGGAAACACCTACACCACGGACACCATCGAAGGCACCGCCTTTGACCCCATCGCCTACCGGCAGCAGAAACCCACCGCCGGCAACGCGGACCGCCCCGAATGCAAGCAGCCCAACCCCGCCACCTGGCGCCTCCCCATGTTCTGCTTCATCGACACCCGAGTCCCCCTCAGCAGCCGCACCACCGTCTTCGGCGCCGAACCCGCCAACGAGAAAGTGAACACCTACCAGGCCGGCTACACCCTCTGGCGCAAGGACCGGAAGACGTTGGAGGACGGCATCATCACCTCCTACATCGACCGGGTGACCACCGACCGCCGCACCAGCGCCCCCACCGGTGAATCCATCATCTACCCCAACGCCGACCCGGCGAACCCTGGCGCCAACGACCCCATCAAGCCCTTCCACCGCACCGGCTACCAGTACAAGTTCCCCTACAATATGAGCCTGGACGGCCACTACACCTACTTCGACCCGTTCGTACTGCAATCCATCCCCCTCACCCCCGTGCGGGAAACCGTAGTGGACGGGGTAAAAGCCCTGGAATTTAAGCAGGTTGTGGGCCCCACCAATCTGTACAAGGTGTGGGAGAAGGCGCTGCGCGACGACCACGGGAAACTCTCCTTCATCGACAAACTCACCCTCTCCGCCTACCGCTTTGATGAGCCGGAGAGCGTATGGAAAAACGGTGGCAGCGACAAGGTAGTGCCCTACTACGCCTACTACTACAAAGAGCGCGACCTGGTAGTCTCCCAGGCCACCGGGCAGATCCTCAAAAAGCACGAGTACTTCCAGTGGTTTGCTGCCAAGGATGAGGACGGCGCCCGCGCCTACCTCCACGACAACGGTATGAAGGCGGGCTTGGATAACCCCATCGTGACGCTGGTGGAGGCGGATACGAACCTGTCGGAGAAGGACACGGAGAACATAGTGGGTGACGAGAAGTCCACCTATGCCCTGCTACAGGGCGCGACCGTGGCCGGCTGGGTGATGGGTGGTGTGGGCCTGATTCTGCTGGTGTTTGGTTGGTTTACCGTGGTGAAGAGGACCCGCGAGTGGGAGCGCATTACCCGTGCTGTGAGGGAGGACCTGCCGCTCGACGGTGACGGCGACGACAACAGTGACGACGCCGGCGCTGGCGACGGTGCGAGTGACAGTACTAGTGCCGGTGACGGCGAAGGCGCGGCCCGCTAGCAGCGTCACCCCCGCAAGCACTCTCACCCTCACAAGACCACCCGATGTCGCTACCGGGTGCCAACCGCCCGGCGCGAACCGCCCGGCGCCATTCCGTCGCGCCGACAACCACCAGCGCAGCAGCTGCACACCCCACCGCAGTACCCAACAGCCCCACCGGTGTACGGATAGCCGCCAGCACAATCACCACTTCGGCCACCAATAGCGGCCACACCACCAGGGTGAACCTCTCTCCCTCCACCGCAATAGCCCCCACCAACAGCACCTGCAGCACGCTCAACAGCACCCCCAACAGTGCAAATAGCCACAGCAGCCCCGTCACCGGCGCAAACCTCTCCCCCAACACCAGCGGCACCCAGCGTGACACCACCTCGGTACCCACTACCACCACAGCCCCCACACCCCACAACAACCCCAGCGCCCGGCGTAACGCCCCCCGCCGCGCCTGTGCATCCGCCAACTGCGGGTAGAACACCAACGCCACCGCCGCCGGCAGCCAGAACGCTATCTTGGTGAAAATGCCTCCCGCCGCGTAGAGCCCCGCATCGGTATGGGTGAGCACCCGTTGCGCCAGCACCACATCTATCTGCGCGAACACCATAATGAGCAACTGCACCTGGGTAGCCCACCACACCGCGGACAGGGACACGCCCGCGGCGGCACTGCCAGATGTGGAGGGTGACGGTGCCCGCCCCGTTAGCACCCGCGCCACCGCCCACACCAGCGCATACCCTACCGCCGACGCCACAAACGACCACCCCACCGAGCCAGTTCGCCACAGCACCAGCACCGCCGGCCCCACCTTGCCGACCCCCGCCAACGCCACCACCGCAGCCAGCGCCGCAAAGCGTTGCTCGCCCTGCAGGATGCCCTGCTCCCCCGCCAGCCCCACCAACACTGGCACTGCGAGTAGCGCGGAAAGCGTCACCCACCCCGACCAGTGCGCAAAGTATGCCGTAAGGGCAAGCCCTACCAGCAGCGCCACCACCGACACCACCCCACCGGTGTGCCACACCAGCCGGCGGGCCCCAGCAACCGCCGTCCCCGTCGCCCGCTCCCGCGCCACCACGGTTTGCACCGCTAACGCCGGCACAGCCGCCACCACCTGCACCGCCATCAACGCCGCAAATTGGCCATACCCGGCGGGACCCAGCAGATTCGTGGCAGCAATATGCAGCAGGTACCCCAGGATGTTGGCGAGCATACTGCCCGCAGTCACCCACCCCATACCGCGGGCGAGCTCCCCCCGGCTCGGCCTCCTTACGCTCCGCTCGCTCCGAACACTCCGATCACTACGCCCGACCTGTACGTCCCGCGCACTCCGCACGTCCTCCCGTTCGCCCGGCTCACCCCTTACACCCCGATCGCTCTGTACGTCCCGCTCGCTCCACATGCCCGGCTCACCCGCGGGCGCGGGCTCCGAAGCAGCAGCAGAGCGGAACACACACATGCCTCCATTATGCTGCCCCACCTCAATTTTTCTTTGTGATGCTCGTACAATTCACGACCCTTCAGGCACAATGGAAGCATGTCGCGCAGAGCACTCCGTTCCGTCAACGCTGCCCTCGGCTGGGTCAACCTATGGTGCATTGTGCTCACCTGCGTCCTCCTGTGGCCCCTCTTCAAACGCGGCTACCTCCTCACCCGCGATGCCGTCTCCACCCCCCGCTCCTACATCACCCCCTCCGCCCTCGGCATTGGAGACACCACTGCTCGCGCTGTCCCCCAAGACGCCTTCCTCGCCATCGTCTCCCAATTCATGGACGGTGGCCTGGCCGTCAAAATCCTCCTCTTCCTCGCCCTTATCCTCGCCGGCATCGGCGCCGCCTGCCTCGGCTGGTACTTCCTCTTCCCCGGAACCCGCGGGCAAGCACTTGCCCAGGGTCTCGTCGCCGCCACCTTCGCCATCTGGAACCCCTTCGTGGTCGAACGCCTTCTGCAAGGGCACTGGTCACTGCTGGTGGGCTATGGGGCACTCCCCTGGATCGGCCTCACTGGCACCATGGTGATGTCCCCCGGCCGCTACACTCGCCTCACCGCCTGGGCTGCACTAGCCGCCTCCATGGCGGTCGCTGGCTTCACCCCCACCGGTGCCGTCATGGGCATCATATTCGCCGTCATCTCCGTCGGCCTCCCCAAACGCCCCATCGACGTGGCGGAACTCCGTCTCGCCATCGACCACACCTCCAGCCCCCTCAAATACTGGCAGCGCGTGCTAGTGGTGTTGGCTATCGGACTACTCGTCACCCTCCCCTGGCTCTACCCTTCCTTCCTACAGGTCGCCCACAACGGGCCCGCCTCACTGTCGGACAGCACCGGCATCTCCGCCTTTGCCGCCCGCGGAGAAGGCCCACTGGGGTCCCTGGGGACGTTCTTCTCTCTCGTCAGCCTGGGCGGAATTTGGAACGCAGACGTAGTGCCGGCTAGCCGCTCCAGCTTCTTCATCTTTTTCGCCCTGGCACTCCAGCTAGTGCTGTTGGGCATTGGTGTGTGGCGGTTCCGGCGCTCCAAGACGCGTCGGCTCGTCTACCTGTGGACGGGTGGTGCACTCTTCGCTACGCTCATTGTCACTTTCTTCTCCTACCCCTTCGGTACCCAAGTAGCAGTGTGGCTGGTGGAGCATATCCCGGGGGCAGGCCTGTTCCGCGACACCCAGAAGTGGATGGCGCTGATGATGCCGATCTATGCGGTGCTCATGAGTGCCTGTGCCCGCACTGTCTACGAGTTCAGCTATCGCCACAAAGTGTTTGGGACGCGGGTGGACACGCGGGGGGCGATCGCACTGCTCTGCGTGCTCATTATTGTGATGCTTCCCGACGCGCCGCTAGCTACCGGAAAACACTTGCAGCCGGTCATCTACTCCTCCTCCTGGAACGAGATCATTAAGGCGGTGGAGGGGAGCAACGGCGACATGGCGGTGCTGCCCGCCGGGCAATTACGTGTCTTTGACCACGCCGAGAACCGGCCCGTGCTGGACCCCGCCCCCCGACTGGTGCCGGTAGAAGTATTGAACGCCGACGATCTGCCAGTACAAATGACGCGCACCGTCGACGGCCAGGATGAGCACAACACGGTGGTGGTACGCGGTGAGAATCTGCGCGCCCACCACGTGGAGCAGGCGCTGCTGCAGGGTGCGCCAGCTGGTGTACTGGCCTCCCTTGGTGTGCGCTGGGTGCTCATTGAGAGTGTGGTGGCGCCGAAGGTTCCGGACACTCTGGAGTTTCGCAATACGCTGCGGGGGCTGGAGCCGGTGGTGACGGCACCCGATCTTACCCTCTACCGGGTGCCGGGGATCGTCAGCCGCGACTACTCCCCCACCCGCTGGGAGTGGGCCTTCGCATTCACCTTCCACATTGTGTGGCTGCTCTTAATGCTGGTGGGCTACACCGCCATGACCTGGCTCATCGTTAAGGACAGGAAGCGTGCCGCGGAGGCCTCCCAGGAGAATTTGTAGGCCCGCTGCTGGGCAGCCTTCCCCATCTGGGCACACAGCTGCGGATTGTCGATGAGCCGCTGCGTGGCCTCCCGGAACCCCTCCAGGCTATCCACCAGCAGACCCGTCACCCCATCCACCACAGAGTCAGTAAGCCCGGCGGAACTGCGGTAGCCGATGGTGGGCACGCAGTGTTGTGCCGCTTCCGTGACAGCCAAACCCCAGCCTTCTTTCCGGGAAGGCATGAGATGAAGGTGCGCTTGCGCGAGGAGCTGGTGTTTGCGGGTGTCGGTGACATGTCCGTGGAAGGTGACCTGCTGGGCGGTGAGGCCACAGCGGCGGGCATGCTGGCGCAGTTCCGCCTCCCACCAGCCGCTACCGATAATGTCCAAGTGGAGATGAGGGTAGCTGGGTAGTAGCGCGGCTAGGGTGGTGAGAGCGTGTTCGAGTTGCTTGTGGGGGACAAGACGGGAGAGAGTGACGAGGCGTAGCGTTGCGTCTCCCTCCAGTGGTGCGAGGCGGACCGGCTGATCGGCGCTGAGGGGGGTGCATCCGTTGGGTACCACCGCAATGCGAGCCGCGTCCACGCCCAACCGCTGGAGTTCCCGCTTCGAGGCCTCCGATACGGTGATGTAATGGCAGTCGCGGTGTACGAGGGGCGAGAGCCAAGACTCTAGCCACCAGCCCAGCTGCGCCAACCCTGGCCCCGCTACTGGCCACTGTTCGTGGTGGCAATGGTGTTCCAGGATGATGACGGGGGCGGGGCTCACCAGATGGGCGAAGAACGGTACCCCGTTTTGAGTGTCGATGATGACGTCCGGCACCCCCATGTCCGCTAAGGGCCCGCGACCCCAACGGGCGCAGACGAGCGCCGCCAGCGCTCGCGGATAGACGGTGATGCGGTTACCGCCGCGGCTGAACCGGATGCCGTTATGGTCTTGTTGGGCGGGTGCGCCCGGGTAGGCGGCGGTGCGGTAATACACCCGGTGCCCGGCGTTGGCGAGGGCCTCCCCCATGGTTTCCAGGTAGTGTTCGGAGCCGCCGCCCTGGGGGTGGCCGCTGTCGCGCCAGCACAGCAGTAATACTGTGGCCATGGGGCTCCTTCCTGTCCCCTCCAACCTACCTGGCGGCGCCGCGCACTGCACCAGCCGGCATGTTTCATCCGGCCTTCCTGGCGCTCTGCCCGGTAGGCTCACAGTGTGACCTCTACCCCGCCTGCTTTCCGCGCTCTGCGCCACCGTGCCACGTTGGCCCGCTCGTGGGCTTTGCTCACCAGTTTCCCCGATGAACAGCGCCACCCGGACCGTTTCTACAGCAACCTTGCCAGCGATACTGCGGACGTCATTGAACTGCTGTGGGAGGGGACGACGGGAGGCTCGCTGGCGGGGACGACGGTGCTGGATGTGGGCGGTGGGCCCGGCTATTTCGGCCGCGAGTTTGGGCGGCGGGGTGTGCGCTACATTGGCTGCGAGCCAGATCTACGGGAGCTCCACGCGGCCGGCTTGCCGCTGGAGCAGCAGGTGCGGGGACTGACCGTGCAGGGTTCCGGCATGGATTTGCCGTTTGCTAGCGATGCGGTGGACGTGGTGTATTCCAGCAATGTGGTGGAGCATGTTCCAGAGCCGTGGCGGATGTGCGATGAGATGGTTCGGGTGTGCCGGCCGGGTGGGCTTATCGTGGTGAGCTACACCCTGTGGTACGGGCCTTTTGGGGGGCACGAGATGGGGCTCACCCACTATCTGGGCGGGGAGAGAGCGCGGCGGCCCGCCGAAGAATTATTTTGGTCGGTCGCTGTTTGCGGTGGGCTGCCGGGAGGGTATGGAGTGGGCCCGCCTTCAGCCTGATGCGGAGGTGGTGGGGTTCTTTCCCCGCTACCACCCGGGTTGGGCGTGGTGGATGGTGAATGTGCCGGGGTTCCGGGAGGTGGCGGTGAGCAACCTGGTGACGGTGCTGCGGAAGCGGGAGGTGTCTTAGCGGCGGACAATGCCGGGCTTAGGCGGGAATCCGTTGGGGAAGAGGAACTTCGCGATTTCCCCCCGGTTGTCTTCCGGTACGTAGGTGTAGGCCAGTTTCTCCATGTGGTGGACGGTCGGCAGTATCGCCTTCACGGTGGACACCTGGTAGGGCAGCCACGAGGAGAGGGTGAAGAAGACGGTCTGGCCGCTCTGATTGGGCAGGAAGTAGGGGTTGTAAATCTTCGCCCGCTGGGTGGGGATGAGCAGGTAGCGGTTGGTCCAGTTGATGAGGTCCTTAGAGTAGCGCAGGTAGATGTTGTCGCCGTTGCCGAGGGTGAGCATCATGAAGCGCTTAAGGCGCGGGTTCCATTGGACGGTGAGTTCGGAGATGCGGCCGGGGATGACGGGGGCTGCGGCGGCGGGGTCGTCCTTAATCCACTTTTTGCCGTTCCAGTATTCCCAGGCGTGGAGTTCTTCGAAGGAGCGGGCGGGGACGCGAGCCAGGTATCCGTCACCCATGCGCCCATTGGGGGTACAGAATTCGTAGACGTAGCGGCCGTGTTTGAGGAAGGCGCCCATCTGGAAGTTGGCGAAGCCACCGCTGTTGGGCCGGAAGATGTGGGTGGGCTGCCAGGTTTGGCCGTAGTCGGTGGAGCGGTAAATGTGGGAGAAGTTGGTGGTCCACATGCCGGGGTCGCCCCAGCGGCGGATGGACATGAAGTCGATGTATTGGACGCCGTGGAGGGACATGGCGGCGGTGGGGATCTTGGAGAGTTCGCGGTTGTGGCCGTGTCCAGAGTTGACGATTTCTTCGGCTTTGTTTTCGTAACCGGTGAAGAATTGGGTGGTGCGGACGTTGTAGGGGTTGTTGACGTCTGCCCAGGCGAGGGCGGAGCCGCGGAAGCGGCTCATGGGGCCGAAGTGGCCGGGACCGTAATTGTCGCCGAAGGCGATGAGGGTGCGGCCGTTCCCGGCGTCCCAGGTGATGCCGACGTCGGCGCCCCAGACTCCGGCGTCGCGGGAGACGTTGTTGGCGGCGGCGACGCCGACTAGTGGTTTGCCCACGATTTCTGCGTTGGCTGCGTCGAGTGTGGTGACGCTGGTGTATCGGCTGAGGCCGAGGACGAGGTTGGCGCGGGAGAAGTTACCGGTCAGCATTTTTACTGGTTCGGTGATGAGTTCTTGGCCGGCGCGGTCGGGGAGGAAGATGATGTGGAGTGGGTCGCGGGGGGTGAGGTCACCGCGGCCGATGCTGGCGGGGGAGATGAGGTTGTTGGCGCCGATGAGGTCGCGCGGGATGGCGGAGTGGTCGCGGAGGGCAGCGCGATTGTGGTGGGTGAGTTCGAGTGCGCTGGGATAGCCGGCGCGGGCGGCGCTGCGGGCGTCTTGGATGGTGAGGGGGGTGACGGAGCTATCTGCGGCGGTGGCGGGGGTGAGTGTGGTGAGGACGATGGCACCTGTGAGGGTGGCAGCTAACGCAGCGGTGAGGCTGGTGTTAAATATGCGATTGTTGCGCACAGATGTTCTCCTTGTGACAGGTGTGATCACCAGTATTGTAGCAATAGTGCCCCCCACTACCGAGATAGCGGGGGGCACTATTTATGCTTGTGAGCTCGGAGGGAGCTCAGCGAGTCCGATTAGGCCTCAGCAATACGCTGCTTGAGGGCTTCGTACTCGTCAAGAACTTCCTGCGGAACCTTGGGTCCGAGCTTGGTGAACCAAGCGTCGAGGTCGGGAAGCTCGCGCTCCCAGTCTGCCTTGTTGACAGCGAGAGCGGCCTTGACGTCGTCCTCAGTGTAGCCTTCCAGGCCGGAGAGGTCGAGGTCCTCAACGCGGGCGGTCTGGCCAACGATGGTGTTGTCAGCTTCAACACGGCCTTCGAGGCGGTCAACGATCCACTTGAGGACGCGGCTGTTGTCGCCGAAGCCGGGCCACAGCCACTTGCCATCATCGTTCTTGCGGAACCAGTTGACGTAGAAGATCTTGGGCATCTTGTCGCCGCCCTTTTCTCCCATCTCAACCCAGTGCTGCAGGTAGTCGCCAACGTTGTAGCCGATGAAGGGGATCATGGCCATGGGGTCGCGACGGATGGAGCCGACCTGGCCTTCAGCGGCAGCGGTCTGGCCGGAGGACAGGGTGGCGCCGATGTACACGCCGTGGTTCCAGCTGTAGGCCTCGGAGACCAGCGGAACGGTGTCGGGGCGGCGGCCACCGAAGAGGATGGCGGAAACCGGAACGCCCTTGGGGTCGTTGAACTCTTCAGCGGTAACCGGGCACTGGGTAATCGGCACGGTGTAGCGGGAGTTCGGGTGAGCGGCCGGGGTATCGGGCTCGGGGGCCCAATCGTTGCCGTGCCAGTCGATGAGGTGAGCCGGGGCGTCGCCCATTTCCTCCCACCAGACGTCGCCGTCATCGGTGAGGGCAACGTTGGTGAAGATGCAGTTACCGGGCTCCATGGAACGCATGGCGTTCGGGTTGGAGTCGTAGTTGGTGCCGGGGGCAACACCGAAGAAGCCGTTCTCGGGGTTGACGGCGTAGAGGCGGCCATCTTCACCGAAGCTCATCCAGGAGATGTCGTCGCCAACAACCTCGGCCTTCCAGCCGGGGATGGTGGGCTGCAGCATGGCGAGGTTGGTCTTGCCACATGCGGACGGGAAGGCGGCGCAGATGTAGTAGGCCTTACCTTCGGGGGAGGTGAGCTTCAGGATGAGCATGTGCTCAGCCATCCAGCCTTCGTCGCGGGCCATGACAGATGCGATACGCAGGGCGTAGCACTTCTTGCCGAGGAGGGCGTTGCCGCCGTAGCCGGAGCCGAAGGACCAGATCTCACGATCCTCGGGGAAGTGGGTGATGTACTTGGTTTCGTTGCAGGGCCACGAAACATCTTCCTGGCCTTCAGCGAGAGGAGCGCCAACGGAGTGCACGCCGCGGACGAAGTCGCCGTCCTTGCCGATCTTCTCGAGGGCAGCGGCACCCATGCGGGTCATGATGCGCATGGAGACGACCACGTAGGCGGAGTCAGAGATTTCAATGCCGAGCTTGGGATCATCGGCACCGAGGGGACCCATGCAGAAGGGGATGACGTACATGGTACGGCCCTTCATGCAGCCCTTGTACTGCTCGAGCATTTCTTCGCGCATGGCCTTGGGCTCGGCCCAGTGGTTGGTGGGGCCGGCACCGTCTTCGGTCTCGGAGCAGATGAAGGTGCGGGACTCAACACGGGCAACGTCAGCAGGATCAGAAAGAGCGAGGAAGGAGTTCGGCTTCTTCTCGGGGTTTAGCTGGGTGAAGGTGCCAGCGTCAACGAGTTCTTGGGTCAGTCGGTCCCATTCTTCCTGGGAACCGTCGCAGAAAACGACCTGGTCGGGGGTCATGACCTCGGCCCACCGGGCGACGAAGTCAATGATTTTTTCATTCTCAGTGGGGATGGTTCCCTCGAAGCCTGGAATGGTCTTTTCAGTCATCTGTCACTCCTACAAGTAATTGATGTCATGCTCCATGTTAATGACCTATGGCAATAAGAGCACATCGAGGTTTGGTGATTTGGGGGTAACTCCCTATATGAAGTGTGACACAGGACACACCATCACTAGTAGAGCCTGAGTCACACTAGTGAGGTGTGCCTATGAAACACATGTCAACCAGGGTTTAGAGGGAACCATCCCGGGGCAAACTGGGCGGGTAGGGGAGCTTCCATCGCTTGTTGGTGCCGTCGAAGCAAATGTTCTGCAGATGGTCAACGATCCCGTCCGCATCCTCGTCGCTGAAGATCAGCATGCCATCTTCATAACCCAAGGTTGCGCAATGGTTTTCATCAATCTCAATGGCAAAACAAAGCTTCCCAAGTTCCATGTACATTTCACCGGGGCGTATCGCATCAGTATCGCCATGTTCAATTGGGCGCATGATTTCGTCACCATTGGAAGCGAACGACGTCACACCAGTCTCGCCGGTGGGGTCAATAATGCCCACCCCCACCAAATGGGCGGGACCTGTCGTCATCTCGCCGGGATCAAAAAATGTGATATCCGGCTCATATTCGTTGTCGTAGTCCCAACAGATGCCCTCATCGGTGATGTACTCGCCGGTTTCGGGATCTACAGGGGCGTTCATGGGGATGGGCACCCACTGGTTTCCCATGGCGTCAGTCACCACGAAGGCGGACCCAAGCCAGGGGTCGAAGGGAATCTCGAAGTCGGACATGGTGCTCTACTTTCTGTGGAAATGTGTGGAGTCTGAGGGGGTCACGCGCGCGTCTCCTCAGCGGATGTCACCAGCGCTTCAACGGTGTCTGAGTCGGTTGACACGCTGGCATCGCAGTCGTGGTCCAAAACCAGGGCCACGCGGCGGGGTACAAGACTGGAAACAGTGGTTCCTGCCGCAGGCCAGACGCAGTCAACTGCGAGAGGGCGGTCAGTATCGGAAGTGGCGTCGTCGTTCTCTGCAGAGTTGTTGTCCCGCATCGCATCGAAGAGAGTGCCCGAGAAGAACCACTTCGCCATAAGTTCCTCCACACGGCGATTCATCTCGCTGCGCACCCCAGTGATGAGCAGACTCTGAATCTTCTCTTCGTGTTGGCGATACCGCAGCATCGCCACAATGCCCATGAACATCAGACCCACGACGATAGCCGCCAAGATCCACCATGAGCCGTGCAGGCTCACTCCGGAGTAATCCAGGACGAACACGACACCACGGACAACACCAATGCCGGCAGCAAGGGAGAGCACAGAAGGTGCCACCACATCAAGTCCGACATTGGGCACTCTAGTGGTCAACTCACACTGCTGGCCGGCCACCTCGTCAACGGTGGCGAGCAGATCCTGTGAGATAGTGTCCCTCAGTCGAGGCGACACCAGATCGGCGATGGTGAGTTGCAGCAGCGTCATCGACTCATAGGAGCGTTGCCGCCACTGCTCTACCGGGTTCTCCCCGGGCTGCAGCGCATCCTGAGTCCATCTGTCGATGGCGGTTCGTACTTGGACGCGCTGCATTCCCAGGTTTTCGTCGCGTTTCTTGCGGTAATGCTTTTCGAGATAGGTACACGTGTGCACCCAAAGGTCACTTGCCACCAAGCCTCCGCATCATCAGTTCGAGGGCTTCCGTGCAGAAACCACAGCCGGCTGCCACATTCATCACCAACTGCACACAGCGCTCGGTGACGAGTTCCTGTGCGCACTGCTCCGCCAGCGTGTGAGCAGCAGCGTCGGGATCGGACCAGTCCACTGGCGCCAGCACCAGCGGAACCGGATAACGCTGGGGTAGCGTTGCCGCGACTCCCACTTGCACCACCACATCTGGCCATTCACCCACCCGCTGCACGGGGGTGAGAGTGTTTTTCCCACCCGACTGCCACAGGCCGAATACGCCGGATTTGAAGGTCCCCGCTGGCACACACTGAAAAGTCAAGGGCAACGCCGGCGCCATGATGGGGTTCTCCCCCTGGTAGCCGGCCACTACCTCGGTGGGCTGTTGGGATGCAAGAAGAGGGGCAAGGTGCTTCTGTAGGTATTCGGCCACCACCACAACCGGCTCCCGTGTGCGGGGGCCATTCGCTGGTGGAGTGACGCCGAAACCGTCCCCGGTAATCGCAATAAGAGAAGGGCGCGTACACACCGTGAACAACGCAGCCGCCCAACCGGTAGTCCGATCTTCATCGGTCAGGCCGGACAGCGACTGTAGCGACAGCAATAGCGACCGCGCCAGCGGGCGTGCCGGCAATGGTAGCTGGGCAGCAGGTACAGCCTGTTGAGGTGACGGTACGGACATAGGCCCTCCTTTCGGCAGCTAAGTGTGCCGAACTGTGTTCCGCTTGTGGGGAGCTACATTTCCAGCATTTCTCCAAAGGTGCAGGTCAACGCGAAAAAAATGGCCAAAAAATACATCAGAAAAGTTTTTTCAGGTGTCTTATTGGCATATCGCCACCCCTCACCTCCGCCTCACCCCCGCACAACTCGCAGAGACACCACAAAAATGACATAGCCGCAGCAAAAAGTGACATTTTTGTCCAAACAAGGGACGATGAACAGGTGACTACTAGCCCAGAACCCACCACCTCCACGCGTAACCCGCGCTGGAACGACCCCGCCTACCGTGAGGCCCTCGCCGCAGAAAAACGCGCCCACAACGCCAAGCGCGACTCCTCCTCCCGCCTCTACCCGCGGGTGACGGCCTTCCGCGCCCGCAAAGGCGCCATCTCCGACGCGAAACAGGCGATCTGGGACGAGTACTTCCCCACCCTCGGCAAAAATGCCAGCGATGAGCGCCTCACCCCCGCCGACATCGACACCTGGTTCGGTCGCCCCGCCACCACCATCCTGGAAATTGGCTTCGGCACCGGCACCTCCACCAGCGCCATGGCCAAAGACGAACCCGACATCAATGTCCTCGCCCTCGAGGTCTACAAACCCGGCATGGCACAGCTCCTCGCCCGCATGGTGCGCGAAGATATCCCCAATATTCGCCTCCTCCGCGGCGACGCCGTCGACATCATGGACAGCATGCTCCCCAGCGATTACCTGGACGGGGTACGCGTCTTCTTCCCCGACCCCTGGCCCAAAGCCCGCCACCACAAGCGGCGCCTACTCCAACCGGGAACCTTCGAACTCATCGCCAGCGTGCTCAAGCCCGGCGGCATCCTTCACATCGCCACCGACCACGCCGACTACGCCGAGTTTATTGAAGAAACCGGCGACGCTTGCCCGGAACTCATCCGCCGTAAAGAAGGACTCGCCACCCCCGCACCCATGAGTCTGCAGCGCCCCACGACTAAATTTGAGGGGAAAGGCCTGCGCGAGGGACGCGTCATCCACGAATTCATTTGGCAGCGTCCCACCGGCAGCACCGGCAGCACCGGCAGCATCAGCAATGACGGCAACGCCACCCGCACCAGTAACACCGGCACCGAAGGAGACATGCATGAGCAGTAGCGCTCCCACCCCGCGCGCCCTCCTCATCTGGGACGCCCCCAATATGGACATGGGGCTCTCTGCCATCGTCGGCGGACGCCCGAACAGCTACCAGCGCCCCCGCTTCGACGCCGCCGGCCTCTGGCTCCTACACCAAGCCGCCCAACTTGCCACCGACACCGGCCTGGACCCCGACAGCATCATCTGCGAAGCCACCCTCTTCACCAACGTCAACGAAGCCAACGTCGACGGCATCCACTCCTGGATCGACGCCCTCCGCAACATCGGCTTCTCCGTCTTCGCCAAACCCAAAGAGACGGCAGACAGCGACGTCGACGACAATATGCTGGAGCACCTCTCCCTCCGCATCTCCGAAGGCAACCTGAAACTCGTGGTCGTCGCCTCCGCCGACGGCCGCAACTTCCAAGCCACCCTAGATGACCTAGCTGCCAAAGGTGTCCGCGCCATCGTGCTCGGCTTCGCCGAAGAATGCACCTGGGCAATGGAAGACCCCAACCTCACCTTTGTGGATGTGGAAGACGTTGACGGACTCTTCCAACAACCCCTCCCCCGCATCGACCTGGAACATCTTCCCAGCGGGGGTGCCTGGCTGCAGCCCTTCCGGCCACTCCGTGCCCTTCTCAACCGCTCCACCGACCGCAGCGACTCGGTAGTGCCCGAACTTGGCCCCGCCATCACCGACGACCCGCACGCCAAGGAGACACTGCATGTTTAGCAAATGGGGCGAATTCATTCAGCGCCACCGGAAGCTCGTCCTCGCCATCATGATTGTGCTGGTCAGCGCTCTCGGCGTGGTGGGTCAGCGACTCCCCGACTATCTCAGCCAATCCGGCTGGTTCGACCCGGGTAGCGACTCCATCAAAGCCGCTGAGCTCGAAGAAAGCACCTTCGGTCGCGATAACTCCGCCGACGTCGTCGTCATGTACGATGCACCCGCCGGAAAAACCGTGGACGACAAGGCCTTCGCCAAAAAAGTACAAAGCCACCTGGACCAGCTGGAAAAAAATAACCCCCAGTACATTGACGGCATCGCCAGCTACTGGAACACCAAGCAGGCCATGCTGACCACCAAGGACAAAAAACACGCCATGGCCTCCATCCGGCTCAAAGGCTGGGGCAATGACATCCTCAAAAACTATCGGAAGGTCGAAAAGCAGATCCCCATCGAGGACGTCTCACAACACATCGCCGGGCAAACCCCCGTCTCCGGCGCCCTCGACACCGGCATGGCCAAAGACATTAAACGCGCCGAACTGATGGGTCTGCCCATCGTCGGCGTGCTCCTCATCATCGTCTTCGGCGGTGTCCTCGCCGCACTCCTCCCCTTGCTGGTCGGCGGCCTCTCCATCATCGGCTCCACCGGCATTCTCACCCTCATCGGCATGACGACAGAGGTGAACGCTTTCGCCCAATCTTGCGTCACCCTCATCGGCCTCGGCCTCGCCATCGACTACGCCCTCTTCATCGTGAGCCGCTTCCGCGAGGAGATGGCAGAAGGATTCGACACGCACACCGCCGTCACCAGAACAGTGGCGACAGCCGGACGAACCGTCGTCTTTTCCGCCATCATGGTGGGCGTTTCCCTGTCCTCCATGCTCATCTTCCCGCAGGCCTTCCTGAAGTCCGTCGCCTACGGCACCATCTCCGCCGTCGTCCAGGCTGCCATCCTCTCCCTCACCATCCTCCCCATCCTGCTGAGCTACCTGGGCAAACGCATTGATGCCCTCCACATCGGACCCCGCAAGAAGGAACCCACCCCACTACAGCTCTACAACGGACTGTGGGGACGTATCGCCGGCGGTGCCATGAAACGGCCGGCCGCCACCATCGTCCCGCTGGTCTTCCTCATGCTGGTGATGGCGCTGCCGATGGGCAACCTCAAGTTCGGCGGCATCAACGAAACCTACCTCCCGCCCGATAACGAGACCCGCCTCGCCCAGGAAGCCTTCGACAAGACCTTCCCAGAGATGCGCACCAACCCCGTGAAGGTGGTCATCTCCGGCTCCACCGGCATCCAAACTGGTGCCATCCTGGCGGAGATTAACCAGGTGAAGGGCCTCACCGGCGAATTCCACATCACCAAGCAGACCAAGGTGGACGAGAACGGCAAAGCCACCACCGTGCTGCACTCTGGTGTAGTGGACATGAAGAACAATGCCAAGGTCGTCACCGATATCCGCGAGAAACTCGACATGCTCTATGCGGGCGGGGGCACCAGTGCGTTCGCCGGCACTAACATGGACGGCTCGCACGTCTACGTAGGCGGCAACCCGGCGTTGGAGAAAGACTCCATTGACGCGCTGCTGCGCCACCTCCCGGGGATGGCCGTCTACATGCTGGTAGCCATCACTATCCTCATGTTCCTCACCTTCGGGTCGCTGGTGCTACCCATCAAGGCCATCCTCATGACGCTGCTGTCGATGGCCTCCACGCTGGGTATTCTCACGCTCATCTTTATTGACGGGGTGGGCGCCAACGCCCTCAACTTCACCCCCGGACCCATGATGAGTGCGGTGCTGGTGCTCATTGTCGCCATCCTCTTCGGCCTCTCCACCGACTACGAGATCTTCCTGGTCTCCCGCATGGTGGAGGCGCATGCGGCCGGCCACACCACCCAGGAATCCATCCGCTTCGGCACCGCCTCCACGGGCCGCATTATTACGGCGGCGGCCATGGTGATCGCCCTCTTCCTCGACGCCACCATTGTCCGCATGCTGCTGGTGCCGGCCGTAATGCGTGTGCTCGATGACGACAACTGGTGGGCCCCGGCCAGCCTGAAGCGCCTACAGCACAAGATCGGCTTGAAGGAATCTGAACTGGACGACCCGACGTTGGCGCTAGTGGACTTCGCCACCGGCACCGACCTGCGCGAACAGCCTGCCTTAGTGGGCGTGGGCGCGGGTGCTACCAGTGTCGCCGGCGGAGCAGCTGCTGCCGCTGGTGCTGGCAGTGCGGCTGCCGCGGGCGGCCATGCCAAGCGCATCTCCGCCGCCGCTATAGCGGATGCCAGTGATGTGCACTCGGCCCGCCGGATCGACCCTTCGCTGCTCCAACACGTGTCCACCGAGGAAGGGTTCAGCGCGCCCCGCACCTTCACCACTACCCGCCCCGCCGACTACGGCGAGCAGGTGACGGAGGATGGCTACGTGGAGACGGCTAACGAACCGGAAGAAAAGCAGGAAGAGAAGCCGCGTGGCTTCTTCGCCCGGCGCCGCGCCCGCAAACAAGCGAAGCAGCGGAAGGCGGTAGAGGATATCCGCCAAGCCCAGCGGTCCGCCCAGCTGCGTGCCCAGCGTGAAGCACAGGCAGCTGCCCAGGCTGCGGCCCTCGCCACCACGGTAGAAGACCCATACACGGACGTTGACGAGACCCCCTATACAGTTCCCGAAGCGCAGATGGTCGACAACTACGACGAATTGTTCCAGCACACCGACACGCAGCGGCAGTCCTACCAGACGGAGGACTACGAAGCGGTGGAGACTCCCCGCCCGGGCCTGCGCCCCGTCGCCCGTCGCGCAATGCACATCAACCGCCTAGAGGACAACCGCGGTGACGCAGCCCGTCGTCCGCAGATTCCGCATTCCACCCACGGCGCCTCCTATGACCGCAGAGAAGAAACCGGTTACAGTGGTGACAGTTGGGCCGATGCCCGTAACGACAACACCCCCATCTCGACCGCTGAGTTGATGCGCCGTCTACGAGAGGAAGACGAGAACTGAGCACCTCGGAGCTCCCTGACTTCGACGATCTCAGGGCCCCCTACGTCCCCTCCTTGCACCCCCGCAAGCAGGGAGCGAGCTCCAGCTTGCCTCGCGTCGACCACACATTCCGCGCCGCCACGCCAGACTCTGCTGCACACGGCCCTGCCGCGACGGGCGCCTTAACGACAGACGCTAGCGTCAGTGGCACCGTTGTTTCTGGCACTGCTCCTGCTAGCGGTGCTGTCGCTGAGGGCGCTGCTTCTGGTGGCGCTGCTGGTGCCCCCACGGAGCCAACCGCACCCGACACAACATCCGGCAGCACGTCCGGTACTGCCGCCAACACGAGTCCGCGTCCCCGGCGCGCATCCTCGCTGGGAACACCTCCCCCGCCACCGCTGATCTTCGACCCGTTTGCCGTCACCTCCGAGCGGGAACCGGAACCCCTTACCCCCGGCACGTTCTATGTGGATACGGCAACCTCTGCAGATGGCTCTACCCGCGTCACCGGCAGCGCCAGCAAACAACCCCCCAAAGTTCCCCCCACCACCAAGGTCAAAGGGTTCTTCCAGCGCGTTAAGCAAGCGTGGAACTCTATCCCCCGCTGGTTGAGCTCCTTTGTGGTGCTCATCATCGTGGTGGTTGTACTCTTCGTTCTCTACCACCAAACCTCCTTCCTCAAAGAAGCCTTTGCTGCCATCCGCACCGCCAACTACTGGTGGGTTGCCGCCTGTACCGCAGCCTCCTTCGCCTCCATGCTGTCGTTCGCGGCAGTGCAGTGGACCCTCCTGCGGGCAGCGGGCGTCCGCTCCCCCTTCTGGAAGAACACCGCTATCGTGTTCGCCTCCAACGCTCTCTCCGGATCCATTCCCGGTGGCCCTGTGCTGGGTACCGCCCTCACCTTCCGAGAAACTCGCAGACTGGGTGCCAGCACTATTGTGGCCACCTGGCAGCTGGTGGTGGCGGGAGTATTGGCCACTGCGGGCCTCACTATCCTGGGGCTGGGTGGCGTCATTTTTGTGGGCACAACCTCTAACCCCTACCTCTTGACTGCCGCCCTGATCGCCCTGGTGGCGGTACTTTTTGTGCTGCAATGGGCGATGCGTAACCCGCAGCATATTGAGGGCCGGCTGCGGCCGGTGGTGCAGTGGGTGCAGCAGAAGCGCCGGAAGGATCCGGAGCCGGCGCTGGACAAACTTCACTCCACCATCGAGCAGATGAAGGCGGTGGAGCTTTCCCACCTGGAACTGCTGAAAGCGTTCGGCTGGTCGCTCTTTAACTGGGTGGCGGATGTGGCCTGTATGGGTTGCGCCGCCTATGCGGTAGGGGCACGGCCGAGTGTGGGCGGTATGGCCATTGCATATGTGTCCGGCAAGATCATTGGTACTGCTCCGGTGACACCAGGTGGTTTCGGTACGGTGGACGGCACTCTTATTTGGGCGTTGACGCTGGGCGGGTTGACGGCCGCGAACTCGCTGGCCACCGTGCTGGTGTATCGCCTCATTAGCTTTGCGCTGATGGTACTGATCGGCTGGCTGCTGGTGCTGGTGCTGTTCCGTGGTTCCGAGAAGACCTCCGCGTTGGTGTCCGGTTATGCCGAGACGGCCGAGGAGTTGGGCTACGAGAATGCGACCACGTTAACGGGGTCGATTCGGGCGCGCCACCGGGTTGTGCAGGAAAAGTTTGACAAGGAGCGGCGTGACCATGCGGCCGCGCAGCAGGCGGCAGATGAACGGGCGGCTTCCCAGCAGGCTGCTGCCGAGAAAGCTATGGAGGAGAAACCTGCTCCGCCGAAAACTGCACGCGGGAAGCCAGGGTTCGGAAAGCCAGTGCTCAGCGAGCCGGTGTTCAGAAAAGCGGGTTCGAAGAACACTGCGGCAGAGCCGAAGCAAGCAACGCCAGACTCGTCACAGCAAGCAGAACCGAACCAAGCAGAGCCACAGCAAGACGCCCCACAATAACGGGCCAGCACTGTAGCGAGTCAGCACAGTAGCGCGCCAATGCAGTAGCGCGCCAATGCAGTGCGCGGCGCTACTTTTGTTCTACGGGAACCACTCCGGTGGCGGCGAACACACGCAGTTGCTGCATGGTTCCGCCAAACTTATTGGAGTCCACCTCCTGGGCCTGCACGCCGTCAATCTTCGTGTGGGAGGAGTACTGCCAGAACGTCCACGTCTTCCATCCGCCAGGGAGTGGCAAAGTGGGGCTTTGCGCGCCGTTATAGTCGGCAATCCACAGGGGGAAATTGGTGAAGTCGGGAGTGTTCCCCATCTGGTTCATAAGGAACGAACGGTAGCTGTAGATGATGGGGGTGAGCCCTACCCGGTTGTAGGTTTCCTGTAGGAATGCCCGCACCCACAGGTTGAGCTGGGCGGCATTGAGGCCTTTTGCTTCCTCAATGTCGAGTACTGGGGGCAGCGAGGTGCCGCCTTTCACACTGATGGTGTCGGCGAACATGGCGGCTTGGGTGCGGGCGTCTTTGGAGACGTCCGCGTAGTGGTAGCCGCCCATGAGGACGCCGTTGCCTTGGGCGGCCATAGCGTCATTGACGTAGTACTCGTTCTTGTAGTGGGTGCCTTCGGTGGCTTTGACGAACACGTAGGTGTAGCCGGCGGCCTGGACACGTTTGAAGTCCACGTTTGCGCCGTTGGGGTGCTGCCAGGAGGCAATGTCGATACCGTTGGGCATGTCGTTGTAGGAGACATTGGGCTGTACGGTGACGGCGACGGGTTCCGGCAGGCTGACGGTGTTGGCGGTGCCGTCATTGTTTCCGGTGGTGTCGGCGTGGGCGGGGGCGGGAGCGAGGGTGAAGTGTCCCAGGCTGAAGCCGGAGGTGAGGGGTGCTACCAGAAGTGCGGAAGAGAGTCCGAGGGTAGCTAACACGGGGAACAATCGCGTTCTCATAGCTACCAATAGTAACTTTTGTCTCTGCTTTATCATAGTTGTTTTTCGATGCGGCTACCCTGGCTACATGACTATTTCCAGCAACACCCCCCGCTCCGGCCTCACCCTGGAAGGACAGGACCCCTCCATCCGGCCCGCGGATGACCTTTTCCACCACGTCAACGGCAGCTGGCTCGCCACCCATGAGATCCCCGCTGACCGCCCTCTCGACGGCGCCTTCATACAACTTCGCGAAGATTCCGACGCCCGCGTCCGCAGCATTATCGACGACGCCCCCGCTGAATCCCGCATCGGCGCTCTCTACCAGTCTTTCATGGATACGGAAGGCCTCAACGCGCTGGGCCTCTCACCGCTGGATGACGACCTCGCACTCCTCCACGACGTTCACGACCACCACACCATGGCTCTCGCTGTGGGCGAGCTACAGCGCGTCGGCGTGGGCGGACTGCTTGGCAGCTTCGTTGACCAAGACGCCAAAGACCCCACCCGCTACGTCGTCTACCTGTCACAGTCTGGCCTCTCCCTGCCCGACGAGGCCTACTACCGGGAGCCGCAACACGCCGACACACTAGCGGCCTTCCAGCAGCACGTCGCCCGCATGCTGGAGACCACCCAGCTGCTGCGCCGTGTCCCCCTCACCGCCAACCTCACCCCCGTGGATGCCGCCGCTGCCATCGTCGCCTTCGAAACCGCGGTGGCCCACCATCACCTCGACGCGGCCACCAACCGGGAAGCCGAAAAGCGCTACAACCCTACTAGTTTCGCAGAAATCGATGCCAACCCTAACTACGCCGGCTACCCCATTGCCGAGTGGTTCCGCCTCGTCGCTGCCCCCGCCGCCAGCAACTACGCCGACACGGTCATCGTCCGCCAACTCGAGTTCCTCGCCGGGGCCAGCACCGTCTGGGCAGACACCGACCTCTCCACCCTAGCCGCCTGGGCAGTGTGGCAGCTCCTCAACTCCCGCGCGTCCCTGCTCACCGAAGATCTCTCCCGCGCCAACTTCGAGTTCTTCGGCACCACCCTCTCCGGTACAGAGCAGCAGCGAGAACGCTGGAAGCGCGGCGTCTCCCTCACCAGTAGCCTGCTGGGCGAAGACATTGGCCGCGTCTACGTGGAGCGCCACTTCCCACCCCCCTACAAGCAGTCCATCACCCAGTTGGTGGAGAACCTGCTGGAGGCCTACCGGGTGTCTATCCGCACCCTGGACTGGATGACCCCCGCCACTCGCGAGAAGGCACTGGCCAAACTGGACAAGTTCACCATCAAGGTGGGCTACCCGGATATGTGGCGCGACTACAGCGCCGTCCACCTGGACCCGGCCGACCTGGTGGGTAACTACCGTACTCTGGCCCGCTTCCTTGATGACTACGAATGGGAAAAGCTGGGGAAGCCGGTCGACCGCACCGAATGGTTCATGCACCCACAGACGGTGAACGCCTACTTCAACCCGGTGATGAACGAAATCGTTTTCCCCGCAGCAATTTTGCAGCCTCCGTTCTTTGATGCGGAGGCCGATGACGCTGCCAACTACGGTGGCATTGGGGCCGTTATTGGGCACGAGATCGGCCATGGTTTCGACGACCAGGGTTCCAAGTATGACGGTGACGGCCGCCTGGAGAACTGGTGGACCGACGAAGACCGCGCTGCCTTCACCGAACGCACCAAACTGCTGGTGGAACAGTACAATGCCCTCACCCCCACTGGCCTGGACCCCTCCGTCCACCACGTTAACGGAGCCCTCACGTTGGGCGAGAATATTGGAGACTTGGGTGGCTTGTCTATCGCCCTCCTGGCGTACGAACTTGCCCTCCAGGCGCAGGGAATTGATGACGTCAACGATGCCCCCGTGATGGAGGGGATGACGGGTCTTCAGCGCGTGTTCTACAACTGGGCGACAGTGTGGCGCACCAAGATCCGCAAGGAACAGGCCATCACCTACCTGTCAGTGGACCCGCACTCCCCCGCCGAGTTCCGCTGCAACCAGATTGTGCGCAACATTCCGCAGTTCTACCAGGCTTTCCAGGTGGTGGAGGGTGACGGTATGTGGCTGCCGGAGGAGCAGCGCGTCCGCATCTGGCGCTAGCCACCACTGGGTAACAATCGCAGGAGAAGTCCCCGCAACCTTGCTGGTGCGGGAACTTCTCCTTCATACGCCGGCTGGTGCGCTCGCTCAACCCGAGGCTTTCCGACGCACCAGCGGTAGAGCTAGTCGCTGGTCATTGGGCCGGGGGTAAGACCGAGGCCAGCTTTTTCGGCTTTGTGGGCTTTCGCTTTTCCCACCGCCTTGGAGATGAGCAGCTCACGCTCTTTCAGCTCCCCGAGGCGCACGTAGCGCACCACACCGCTCAAGACAACAGACGCAATCGACATGAGGATCATGACGATAATGGCCACCCAGAAGGTGCGGTTGAAGATGGCGTCGGTACCCAGCGTGAAGGCATCACGGGCGTAGCTCATGGGTGAGAACGGGTGGATGACGGTGAAAAGCCCCGGAGTGGTGCTGAGCGGCCAGATACCACCGAAGGCGAAGAGGCCCATCATGTACACCACCAAGGAGGCGATGCCACCCACCAGGCGCCCGAAGAGCATCCGGTAGAAGGTATAAGCCACACCCGCCATTATGCCGATAACTATGATGATGCCAGCCATGGCAAGGTCGTGGACAGGGTCCCATTCGATGCCTGCCGATACGCCCGCCATAATACCCATGGCCAGAACGCCGACGGCGCTGTTCACTCCCGCGGCCTTTAGTACCGGCAGGAAGGCGTCCTTGGCGCGGCTATCGTAGTGGCGGCCCATACTGACCGGCAGGAACATGGACAGGACCGCGGTGAGCAGGAAGCCGATGACCACCACGAGGGCGAGCGAGGAGCCGGGGGCGATGACCTTCTCGGTAATGTCACCGACGACTTTCTGGGCGGGGTGCATGTTGTGTTCTGCCAGCAGGTAGGGGCTGGCCATTTGGGCGGAGGAGGCTGCCAGGTCCTTGATGAGCGGGGCGTCCTCCACACCCTGGGCCAGGCCAGCGTACAGTTCGTTGGTGCCGGCTTTCAGTTCGTTGGTGCCGTTGGCCAGTTCGTGGGCACCGGCGTTCAGCTGCAGCATGCCGGAGCGGTAGGGGGCGTTTGGGTCGTTGAGGTTGTAGGACACTTCCCGGGCGCCCGCTTTCAGCGTTTTCAGCTGGTTGACGAGGGCGTTGGAGTCCTTGGCGTTGAGAGTTGCGGCGATCTCCTGCACCTTCTTGCCCTGTGCGACGATGTCGGGGATGCCGGACTGTACCAGTACGTCGCCGATGCCGTTGAGGGTGGGGGCGAGCTGGCCTACCTGGGTGAGGAGGGGGACGAGCATGTCGACTAGTTGGTCGACACCGCCGGAGATTTGCTTCATTCCGGCGCCGAGTTCATTGGTTCCGGCGAGGAGTTGGTCGCTGCCGTCTGCTAGCTGGTGGGCCCCATCCTGGATTTGGGCGGCACCGTCATCGAGCTGTTGCGAGCCGTTGCGCGCTTCGATGAGGCCGTCGCGGAGGCCGTTGAGGCCCATGAGGACTTGTTTTGCGTAGTCTTGACCGATGGAGGCGGTGACGGATTGGGAGACGAGGGGGACGAGGCCGCCGGTAAGGAAGGCTCCGGCGGAGCCGTTGTAGTCGTTGTAGGTGATGTTAATGCGGGCCTGTTGGGGCTTGGGATCAATGACCGTGTTGATCTTCTGGGAGAAGTCTTTGGGGATACTGATGGTGAAGAGGTAGCGGTCTTCGAGGAGGCCACTGCGGGCTTCTTTCGCATCTACTTGGGAGATGTTGAGATAGGGCTCTTCTTTGAGGCCTTTGACGACGTCTTGGCCGAAGTTGTCTTCTCCGACGCCGGCATCGTCATTGACGATGGCGATGGGGACGTGCTTGAGGTAGACAGTGGGGTCCCACATGGACCACATGTAGACCGCCGAGCCTGCAATGGGGAGAACAATAAGTAGGCTAATGAGAATTCTGGAAAGAATCGATTTGGGCCGCCAGTTGAGTAGCTTACCTAATCGGGTTTTTGTGGTTGGGGAGTCGTTGATGTCACTCACAATAGGCTCCTTGGGGGCTTCTTGTTCCTAAATAAGAGCAATCGGTACCGGGGATACTACCGGTTAGCAGCTTGTCCTGGTGTCCAAATATCGGTGGAGCCGAAGTATGTGTTACTAAAACTTGCTTTGCAGAATTTAAAGTCCTCTGACCTGTGCATTAGTCATTAAACACAAATTAAGTCTTGTTATTGTTGCCATGGTGCATTTTATTCTTGTCTATGCTTCATTAAAATGCGGGACCATTTATTTGTAATTTCTCACAAACGGTACAAGTGATTAACTTCCCCTCCCATTCAGAAAAAACAGCGAACAAAAACGTCTCCGCCGACACGCCGCAGCATGCCAACGGAGACGCTCAGTGTCACAACAACGAGGCACGAGAACCCCCGCACCCCCGGCGGATCAGTAGGCGCCCCGCGCCCAGTCCCCCATCCCGTCGTTCTTCGACAATGTTCCCTTTGAGTTAATAACGCGCACCACGTCGCCCTGCCGCCAATTCTCGAAGAACCACTTCCCGTTCTCCGTTGAGACATTGAGGCAGCCGTGGGAGGAATCATAGGACCCCTGCGCACCCACCGACCACGGGGCAGCATGCAAGAAAATACCGGAGTACGTCATGCGTAGCGCATACTCCACATTCGTGCGATAGCCCTCCGCTGCCGTCACCGGCACCCCATACGTCGAGGAATCCATGACCATTTGGCGGTGCTTATCGCCAATGTAGTAGAAGCCATTAGGGGTCTCATGCCCTGCCTTCCCCATAGACGTCGGCACACGACGAATAACCTTCCCGTCCGAGTAGACAGTAATCATATGGGTTTTATCGTCCGCAACAGCCACATGGCGGGCACCCACCTTAAAGGTACGGACACTATCGCCCACCTTCACCCTCACGGTAGTGTGGGCAGGCCAGAAAGCAGCCGGGCGCCACCGCAGCTGCGTCGGGCTCCACCAGCGGAAAAGCCCTGGCACGTCATAGCGTTCCCGCTTGGAGTTAAAAACCTCCACCTGCACAAATTTCTCAATACGGGCACGGTTCGCCGGAGCCTTAGTGAAGGTGATGATAATAGGCTGCCCCACCCCCACCGTGCTATTCTGCACCGGATCAATGGTGGCAGGCTTAAAGTTCGGCTTCTCCACACCCGGCAGCTCGGGCTGCGGGAAGGGGAAATCCCCAGCGTAGGCAGGGGCCAGGGAACTCACTACCAGGGCAGCAGCCCCAGCCAGAGCGGCAGCACTGAGACGCTTTTTCGTCAACATACAGTTCATTATCCTTTCGCCCTGCGTCATCGGGTCGCGCCACCACAATGGGGCGTAGCAGCAGGGGATATGGCAGAGGACATAGCAGGAGATACGGCACCAGGATACCGGGAATAGCGATCGCCGGTTTCGCTTGGGGGGGGGATGGCGAAACCGGCGATCTTTGGCGTTGGCGTCCAGAGAGTCATTATGGGGGGGTGCGCGACTCTGCAGACAGCTATCGGCTCAAGCATCAACGTGCGATCCGCAACGCCACGGCTACACTCTAACAGACAAAAGGCAGACACGGGCAAGTTCCCTAAAATTTACGCTAAGAGCGGAAACCCAGGTCAGCCCACAGATCCTCTATGCGCTCCTCTACTCTCCTCAATTATCCAGGAAGACTGGCGGCACAAGCCCGCTGCGGAGGCTGTCACAGCACTCTTCTCTCATAGCAGTGCCCTCCCACAGCGGTGCCCCCACCGTCAGAAACCTTCGCCACCCACTAATCGGTAACGTGCCGTTCACGCACCACCATCAGGGGGACGGGAGACAGCCGCAGCAGCGCCCGCGACGTGGAACCCAACAACATGCCGGTAAAACCACCCCGACCATGCGAGCCCACTACTATCATGCGAGTACCCTTGCCGACCTCCGCCAGCGCCATCTCCGGCGACTCCCGCCGGATAACAATCTGCGGGGTAATGCTCTCGTAGTCGTCGTCGTACTTCTCCAGCTCCTCCTGCACCACCTGCCGCTGCTCCTCCTTAGCCTGCTCCCAATCCAGGTTGGACAGGTTCATACCGGCCAACGAAGACGCCACCGCACGATCCAGCCAGGCGTTAACCGCCACCAGCTCCGAGCCATGCGCATCCGCTTCCTGGTAGGCAGTTTGTACCGCCAGTGCCGACACAGGAGACCCATCAGCGCCCACCACAATACGGTTATGCTCCGCGGCAAGGTCCATATCGTCCCGCAGCACCACCACCGGGCAATGTGCGTGACCCACTAGCGAGGCAGACACCGAGCCGAGCAAAGCCCCAGCGATACCTCCTAAACCACGCGAACCAATGACCACCATGTCTGCTTCCTTGGAGAGCTCTAGCAGCATGGAAATGGGGCTACCTTCATGGAGCTGCTGCATGAGCTCCACCTCGGTAGTGACCTCGCGAATAGCAGCGGCAGCGTCGTCAATGAAACCCTGCGCCTGCTCTTCGAGCTCTTCAAACATTGCGCGCGAGGGAACCATGCCCTCCGCATAGAGGAATTGGGGAACGATGTAGGCGGCCGCCAACAACACTGGCAGATCGCGGGCTTTGGCTTCCTGCGCTGCCCATTGTGCTGCGAGCCGGGAGGAAGGGGAACCATCCACACCCACCACAATGCCTACGGGTACGTCACTCATCGTGCTGCTCCTTCCGGGACCAGTGTTCAGTTCTTACACTTTCAATTCTAGAAGGGAAAACCGCCGAAAACGCCCAAAAGTGAGAATGAACTACAAGCAAATTCTGGATCTCGAACCACCCCTGCCACAACGGATTTTAGAATCCGAATAAGGTGACAAACACCACTCCACGCAAAGGGTAAACTACCCATATGGGCACTCCACTCCACCCCACCCCGCATCGGCCGCTCCCCCTGCGCGACGGCGTGGACCCCGTATGCTTCCGCCTCCCACAACACCTCCCCTCCGAATGGGAAGGGCGCCCCGCCGCCAGCATCCTCCTCGAACGCTTCGACCGCTCCCGCGACTTCCTCGCCTCCCAACTCGCCGCCGGCACCATTGTCGACGACGACGGCCAGCGCATTACCGCCACCACCCCCGCCCACGGCGGCCTCGCCCTCTGGTCCTACCGCCCCCTCCCCGCAACCGAACCCCCCGTCC